>Ga0209208_10001925_pt1 | contig 29691 bp, 22 predicted proteins | sample S1TSphfallax_3_FD_187694 | JGI IMG/M metagenome (GOLD analysis project Ga0209208, IMG submission 187694) | Host-associated microbial communities from peat moss isolated from Minnesota, USA - S1T2_Fd - Sphagnum fallax MG (SPAdes) (version 2) | ecosystem: Host-associated > Plants > Peat moss >...
TTGAAAATTGTTCATGTGGTTTCATCTTATATTTAATTATAGGATTCATGTATTGACTTTTGTTTACAATGGGTTTATAATTTAGTTTGTAAATAGCCTAACAATGTTTGCAACGTTGAAAGGCAAATAACAATGTTGTCCAATTAGATTCCTATTTCAAGATAATGTTGATGTTTTTATGTATTTTAGTGCTCCACAAGGGAAACATCCTTAGGGTTTGAAAGCTTACAATTTTAGTTTTTTAAATTATTTTATTGAAATGACACTTTGAACATATGTATATGTAATTGAGATTTTTGGCTATTGGAGCTTTCATATTAATGTTGAAATGTGTTAATTAAAATTTGTTACAAATTAATTTACAATGGACTGAATGATCACCTTAAAGCACAAACAAACAATTGGCTTTTATTAATTGCATTGCAAAGGACCAAGTAGCCATTTGATTCTCATCCAAATAATTGACCTTAATTGATTTTGTTCCAAAGGATCAAATGGACATTTGATTCTAATCTAAACAATTGGTCTTTATTAATTTCACTACAAAGGATTGGGTGGCCACCTAATTTTAATCCAAACAATTGACTTCTATTGATTTCATTGCAAAGGATCAACTGGCCACCTAATTCTAATCCAAACAATTAGCCTTTATTAATTTTATTGGAAAGGATCAAGCAGACATCTAATTTTAATCCAAACAATTTGCCTTTATTAATTTTGTGGCCATTCAAATTTAAGCCATTTTGGATAGTTTTTGATATGTCAAAAAAAATTATGATTATTTTTGGACAATTTTAAAGTCTGAAATTAATCAAATACATGTTTTAAACTCCTATTTGCCAATATTTACCATCCCACACCATTTTCAACCTTTTTGCATACATGCATTGGGAGGTGCAAATTAAGATTTGCAAGTCCTTATCATTTTCGATGAATGTGTAAACATTGTGTAGGATACTCCCAATGCCCCATGATTTGCAAAAGTTGATCTAAAACGAATCGCACCAAAAATTTTCCTTTTGTTAAAGATTAGAGGTGATCCCAAGCCACAAGGGCTTTTGTATGAACTCAAGCAATCACCTTTTGGCCATTTTGTTGTTGAATTGCATGTGCATCACTTAAAATGGGTGCATTCATTCAAATGCGGTCTTGGTGATAAGGTCTTCCTTTTATGAGTTAAAAAATGATTGGATTTGGTTATTTTGCCACAAGTTCATGCACCTTCTTGAGGTGTTGGATGAACAACCAATTTGTAGCATATGCAATGGAATACATGTTGACTATTCACACCCACCTCAACCCCATCTTTTGCCTGATCTAAATCCTTTTGGGCTATCTTAGGTGCTTGAAAGGCTTCATATGCTCCTTCAAATGCCCCCCCTCACCAATAATTAAAACTGAAAAAACAAAAATAAAATTACATTTGATGCTACTATCAATGAAAGTATTACATAAACCCTAGACTTTAACTTTATTTGGCCCCATTATTTTTAGGTATTGCACAAAGAAAAATCAAGGAAAAACCCCCAACTTCCATTTCATTCTTAGATAGAAGTTGACATTAAAATGGAGGTTGGGCTTACCTTAAAATTTGATCATAATCATCAACAAGAAAATATTTGAAATAAATTGGAGAAACATCACAAGAAATTTGAAAGTTTAGAGAAAAAAACATGAACATAGGAAAAGATGTATGAATGTAGAGAAAGGTGCACAAGTGTCAAGAAAGACCATGTCACACAAAAGCCAAAAGTTCAAAGAGAAGTGCGTAAGTGTAAAAAAAGGCCATCACACACACAAAAATGTTGAAAACCTAGAACCATTAGACACAAAAATTCATTGCCTTAATGAACAAGAACTAATTTATTGATATTTAACATCATATGTTGTTGCCTTTGAGAGCTTAGAGGTGTTTTATTAAATTGTTCCTCTAGGAAAAATGTATATCCAAACTTTTTATCCTTTTTCTTCCATCCATATATTCAACAAAATTGAAACCTCATCACATACATGTGAAAATTCCATTTTTCAAAACTAGGTTTTAAGGACAAGTTGCATTCATCTTCTATGATCATGTTGTCAATGATCACACAACTATGAAAGATATCATTCACAATATTTCTATCCCAATGGTTGCAAGGATTTTTAATTATGTTGAAGTGAAACTATAACATTCCAAAACATCATTTTTTCAACAAATCTATTTGAAGTTGCCTCTTGCTATTTTGTAAACCACTTCCTTTTGCCCCCTTGTGGTTCATGAATAGTTTGTAGAAAGATTGATTATTTCAAATAACTATTGTTGATTAGCAAGTACTCAAGTTTGAAATACAATGATGTCCATTCACCTTGAAGTCCAAATCATTTTTTGCACCTCATAACATGTTAGAAATCAAAGGTGATCCCTCTAAAATAATTATGTCATTGTTGCCACTAGGAAAATCAAAGTGACAATGCCATATACACAAACTCTAATGTACAACAACTTTTAACATTATTGAATAATGTTTATCCTTGTGAGTAAATTGACCTTGCTAACCAATTGAACATTTGTTTCAACAATAACGCTTGCAATCCAAAAAGGCAAACATCTTTGGCCAACCCCATGTTGCATTAATCTGCAATTGGTGATCCATATATGCTTGTGTTGGTTGTTTCAAGTACATAGGCTTGAATAACTCCCAAATGGCTTGCACAAATCTTTTCAAACTTTCCATTGTTTTGTTCTCCCATAGAAGACAACATGTGTTGCATCAACTACAATTCCATATTCAAGCATGCAAATGTTAGTTGTGCATTTTTTAAGAGGAGAAAACCCCATTTTCTTGAAGGTGTCCTTGTGTTACACAAAATACCCATCATGCACAACAACAATTTGCATGCAATTAAAAAAAACAATGGTCGTTGCATCCATTAACAAGGTTGAAAGAGCTTGTCGCCATATAAAAGCATGGCCAAAACAAATCATGCATGATGTTTCATTGAACATTTGATCCCTTTGCAAGTTACCTTATTGGCCATATATTTCCTTCATGTTGGAGATGACATTTGGGCTCATTGAGCCCAATTTGGAGTAGGAGGTTTTCAAAGACCTAATTATCTTTATCATTGACATTAAGTTCCACATGCAGTTGTGCTAGGAACCTTTGTTGCCAAGCTTCCATCTTTCACCTTGCAATAGTAACCAACAAATGAAAGACATGAAAAAAAGTTCAAAGTCTAGATAGAGATGCACACAAAAAGAGAGCATCACACACACAACAATGCAAAAAGTTCAAAACTAGGTGTGCTAAAACAAAAACACTCAAGTCCAAAGAGAATTGTGCGAGCATAGAGAAATGCATGCAAGAAAGATCAGGGAAAAAGTTTGTTGTGATGAGATTTTGGAGGGAACCTGTTGAAGGAAGCACAGAATTGAGAGAGATAACACAGGCGCTTCTTTGCTGGAAAACAATGGGGGACACTAATCGAACTAGGGCTGACTATGCTTCACGGCCTGCAGGTGAATGGTGCACTGTTGTTAGGCTTTACAATGGTGGATATGCTGTTATGGAGGAATGAAAAGGGGATCCCAGGGAGCAGTATAAATCACAACTTACCCATATAAAACAAAACTAACTTAGCGGCGGCCAGGCTTGAAATGCGAAGTTGCTGCAGTCTAGTTATATAGTTCCAACTTGCAAGTATGTCATGGTACGTGAGGGTTACAGAGAAGAGGAAATCGATGATTGTTGTTGTTGCTGCTGCTGCTGCTACTTGTGGCACAAAATCCCTTCCTTGCTCAGATCTCAAGAACTTTGAAGCCCAGTTCCCCTGAATCAGAGAAAATCTCTTGAGAGTGTGAGTTCCACCAACCATACCGCACAATGCCATCAGAATTAGCATAGCCTGTAAATTAGACTTTACTCTCCATCCTGGGTGACTCTTGTGATGGCCAGGCCGGGGTGAACAATCAGCCCCTTGGTACCTTAATGTTCTTGAGTTAGCTCTTTCAGAAGTCATATTGAACCCAGGAAATGTTAAATTTGGACTCAGAGACCTGGACTTAGCATTAGGATGGGATTTACCATGGTTAGAGGCAACCTACAGAAATTCAAGATTTTTGCCATGATAGAAATGTGGACAGGGTTCTTTTTCTTGAGGTGAAAATTTTCCAAATGACGAAATTTTTTTTGAAATTGGCCAAATTTTAGTGTTTTTTGAAATTTTTAGTCACCAAATCTTGAAAAAAATCTAAGAAATTTCTTAAAACTTCAAATTCTATCCTAATTTCCAGCAGGTAGCCAAAAATACAGAAAGATGATACTTGTATTTAAATTCTTATTGCCAAATCTGGCTAAATCATCTATGGCTGATTGCCACTTTGCCTACATCACAAAATTGAGAAAAAAGCTCTGAGTGTGGGTGATGGTTCACCCAAGGCAGCCAAGTCAGCTCTCAGCACTAACTAGGTGGGCGGCGGAGAGGTGGGCGGTTCATTATTAGATGAGCAATATCTGAACAAAGCTCAACTTTTACGTCCATTCTATTCTTAGTTGAAGACAAAACCCATGCTTTTGGAACCAAGATCATGGCATAATAATACATAATAAAGTTGTTGAAGAGATTTTTATATCCACCAATCAGATTATCAATCAGCTTATTGGCTGCCTAGAATTTCTATTCCTAACTATGTCAGTTATGCAGGAACTATACTGCCCCCACCCTCTCCTAGGGCTAGAAATTCACTAGGATACAGTTTTTGTAAGGATTATAATATGGAGTGTGTTTTCTGCATAAGGCATTGTTGCAAATTTATTGCTGATTCAAACAACTAGCATTGCTAATTGGTTCATGACTCCCCCTATGCAGATCTAAATCTATGGGGGAAACGATGAACTACCGTCATGTTTTTTTTTGTTTTTGCAACCTCAGACATATCAACACCACCGACCCCAACACAAAGCAAAATTTGGCTGTGTCGGTGCTTTATCTAAGTTTATCACAACTTACAAGTCTTGGAAAGCACCCAAGTCAAGAAAGGCAACAACAAACAGAACTATAAATTACTTCCCTAAGAGTTAACCCCATGAAAGAGACCTGGACTCAGTGATCTAGGTATGTGTTTGATTTGGAGCTTATTGGGTATCAATTTCACATGATTCTTTTGTTTTGGCAGATGGGAGATTTTAATACACACAGTGAATTTTTCTCCTAGAATTTCCTTAAACAGGACTTCTGAAGAGGAATCCATTTCAACTAACTCCTGAGAGTTCAAAACCACCACTTGAATTTTTTTATTAAAGATCCAATAAAATTCTGGCCAATGTTCTGGGTTTATAAGCTACCATTCTGCACCACCCACCATCGCCTCATCTCCCAGATCCAATTCAGAGAGGAGAATATGAAATTTTCCCATTTGTGTCAAAAGTATGTACAAGATAATGGCCATTTGGGTGGACCCAGCCGAGCAGTGGGTTGCCACTGGTCTCACCAGTCGCCATTATCTGATGTAATTGTCCCTGGGGTTAGCGTTAGTAGAACTTTGGGTGAATGGCAGAATCTCACCCCAGTGAAAATTACGCTTTCTTGTAGGAAGCTACCGACATTTCATTCAAAACTTTTATGATCTGTGATGGGCAAAAATGCCAAAGAAATTTCACCCTAAGGAGAGAGGTGCAAAAAATCAGCATTGGGGCGGGTTTGGGGGTGCAACTTGCTATCTAGCTGGTACATGATCCTAGGCATTGTGGGCCAGTGCAAGTAAAGAGGAAAAGGCAAAACCACACACCGTGCACCACGATGCTGCACCAGAGATACATTCAAAGTCCACCGAATCTCAGAAGAATAAAAGAAAGCTGAAAAAGAGCCAAAAGGTAAGGGGAGTGAAAAATAGAAAAAAGTTGGCCTTTGTCCAGTCCACGCTACTTTTGCAGGTTGAGTGGGACCCAATTTTATAAAATTAGACCTCAGTTTTTTTCACTACCAAACAGCTGAGAGATCAATTCCATCATTACTTGCTGGCTGGCTTGGCCCATCAATCAAAGCTGAGCAGTGAACAGGTGCAATGAATTAAATGCAGCTCGATCTGTGATGCCTCTCATATGCAAATGGGTCATTGGTTTTGCCCATCAAAGTGAACAGGCACAACAAATTAAATGCAACTCGGTCTGTCACGCCTCTCCTACCCAGTTGGGGTGGGTGACAGGTTTGCTGATCAAACTGGGGCACTAGTAAATTGGTGCAACGAATGGAGGCCAGAGTGAAGAAGCACCAAACCAGCACACCATCTACTGGGCACCTTATGACTTAGTTGTGAATTCACCTCAGATGAGTTAATTTCTTGTTTCATCAAAATGAGAAATTAGAAAAAACAATTTGGAGGTCCAATTTTGAAAACTTGAAAGATTGATCAAAATCACTAGATTTGATTTCAGCAACTAGCCCAACATGTTGATGAATGTCCCTTTCAAAAAAACTTTCATATCTAGAATTTGGCTGAATCTTCATATGATGATAACCACGATGGCTGTATCATAGAATCTCGAAAAAAACACTGGTGGCTACTTGGGCTGATTGCAGCAGGTCACTAAGCAGGTGCAATAAATTTGGCTGATGATCAAAGCTAGTCACTAAACAGGTGCAACCGATTAAATGCAGCTCACTCTGTGATGCCTCTGATACCCACCTGGGGTTGCTTAACATTTGAGTCCCAGACCCAATTATGAGCTTACTTGGTTATTTCCAGTGTTGGGCAGTTCTTGACTTTTATGAAGAACATCTTGTTCTGGTTCTAAGAAATAGATGAGTGTGGTTTCAGTTCCACACCGAAACTGAACCTATAATCTTCTTCAGGGTCTCCTTCTTTGAAAAAATCAGACCCAGTTCTGGTCCAGTTTGGGGTAACCACGACTCAATCTGCTGTTTAACTGGCAGTTAGCCCTCAATTATAGTCCTTTTCTTCCCTCAAAATACCGTTTTAAAGAAAAATCCTGTTTCTGGTTCCAGTTTTTGTTCTTAAAAAACCTGGAACCTGGTTCTGGTTCTTTGAAAACCCAATGCAGATTAAAAACTCAGACAAGGGTTTAGTTTTGGGTTTTACTGACCAGAGAAACGAAGCTGCCTGTTCTAACCCTCCAAACTGGGGTAACTGCTGAACTCTGGTTATTTCTCTTTGTTGTATGGTTTTTCCCAGTGTTGGGTGGGTATCAAATATTGCACCAAACCTCATTGGCTCTGAAGGTGATTCTTAAAGTTTATAATCATGGTTTTAAAAAAATTAAACACCTAGTTTTGATATGTAACCGTGTTTCTCAAGTAATTTGAAAAAGTCAATTAATCACCCAGAAAAATGCAGGTTCTTTTGTGGCTTCTTTCATGAAACCCAGCAACTCTTTTGAGATCAATATAATAACCTGAACCAGCAGTCCCGATTTTTTATTTTCCATACCCGAAACCATCGCTTTTCTGATTCTGAAATATTTATAGAACCAGAACCAGTGGTTGCAATTAGCATAATCTAAACCCACCTAAACACTGATTATTGGTTGTTTCCCTAATCGGTCCATTTTGCTTGTCTGCTGGCGCTTGTCTCTGATCCTCAACCAGTTTCCACATGGACAGAAAGTAGTTCTCACAAGCATTTGCTTCAAGGCCACTCTAAACAGCGTTTTGTATTTTACTGGGGGTCTGTCTGTCTGGATCATCAACAGGTCAAGTCAAAAGAGGAAGCTTGTGTGATAAGCAGCTCCCATTATTAGAGCTACTTTTGGCGAATTTTCTTTTTTTAAACCTGAAAAATATGAGTTCGACTGATACAAAGGATTTCTTTAGAAAATGGCCCTAATTCGCCAGATTTCTACAATAGGTTACAGCTTATTGCCAAAATTAAAAAAAGATTCTTAAAATTTTCTACTTCCATGTTTGGGGTTATAGCCCAATTTGGTTAAATGTTCTTCATGTGGACAATCACCCAGTTTGACTCACCTTTTAAATTTTTTTTGCCATTGATTCTTTTTTTTTTTTGGATTCTGATTTTAGTTTGGTAGCACTGTTTAAACTAGTTCTAAAAATATTTAGACAGGTTCTAAAAACCTGTAGCCATTTAATGTTAAATCTCTCTTGGGATGTTAGCCAATGAAGCAACATCATTGGCTTGGCTACTACATCACAAAATTGAAGAAAAAAATCCTGCACCCATATACCCTGCTGTAATATCACTGCTGTCTCCAAAACTGCCTGATAATGAAGGTCTTCAAACTCTTTCATAAGTGTTGTCCGGGGGGGGCGGGGGGGGAGGGGGTTCTTCCTTAAATCCCCAACAGAATATAAGCTGCTCCTGCTGCAGCAGAAGAAGCTTGTTGGACAAGTTCCGTCTTTTCCGATTCTGAAATCTTCAAGACTGTCAGTTAAATTCCGATGAATTCATGAATTCTTAATTAATTATGTGAACCAATTTACATTACCTCCAAAAGTGGCAGCAGTAGAAGCTTGTTTGACAAGTTCCAAGTATCATCATCAATGTCTGCTGCTGCCTCCAGGAGCTGCTTGGATATTACAAGTGCAAGAGATCACCCACCCTACCTGCTGCAAGAGTCTATATAAGTCTCATACATTTGAGCAAATAGTCTGTGAGATTTCTTCAGCTTGAAAACTAACTCACAGTTTGTTATCTATTGCTTCTACTAGATTTTTGATCTGCCCATTTGTTCAAGACTAGTTCTTTGAGCAAATAGTCTGTGAGATTTCTTCAGCTTGAAAACTAACTCACAGTTTGTTATCTATTGCTTCTACTAGATTTTTGATCTGCCCATTTGTTCAAGACTAGTTCTGCAGTCCCTGGAATCCTTGAACATCTCTTAGAACAGTTTGCAGTTTGATCTTTGCTTTCAAAGTACTTGATCAGTTATAGACCTTGAAACACCTTGATCATATATCTAGTTCTTGTAGACTGATCATTATCTTCCTCAGCAGCAGCTTCTAGCGTCAAGCTGGTTCTGGATCGACGGAGCTGGTGGAACTACTAGAGACCTGCAGCATCAGCTTTTCATCTCTGCTGTACTGTTTTCTGTCTTGTGGGTAGTGATCATCAAGTTCGAGTTGGGGTTCCTCTTTCATGAAGGAAGATGATGATCAGAGTGATGATGTGAGGTTGCATAGCTGCCTGCCCCTTCCTGCCTCTCACTAGCTTCATCCCTCTCTATCTGAGTGCAGAGAGAGAGGTAAGGAGCTACTGAGGGTTAGGAACGGGCAGCCTAATGTATGTCTCGTATTGCGTGATCATCTTGACTATCTTCTTGTTGCAGCTTGTTGCTCGTGATGACGCTTAGCCCTACTTCTTGAGTCCTCACTCAAACAGTGTAATCTGGTGTCCGTCGCATCAGTTCAGTTCAGTTGTAGACCAAATTTCGGTATCTAGATCAGACACAACACAGAGTCCGAAAGTTGTGCCTAAAAGCTTTAATGCCAAGAGCTTCAATTAGTCTATGTGTCCCTGGAGAATCAATGACCTGTAGCAGGCAATAAGCTGTGATCTGCAGCCTTCTCTAGAGTTCTCTATACATAGCAACACATGAGTTGGTTGTGAATTTGGATCCCCTCTAGATACTAGCTTTCTTGTAGTCAAGACTCGAATGTATGCATTGCACAAAGGCTAGAGTCGCTGGTTAGGTAGCATTCAAAACCATGAATGTGTGTCGAGGACTTTAGGGTCAAGGCTACTGCCGTTCTGTCTCGATGAGGGAAAGGTTTCTTTCCTTGCAGCAGAGTTTTTTCTTGCTGAGGGTTGGAAACTAACAACCACTTTTAATTTAAGCTATTAGCAGCCCTAGGAATGAAGAAGCACCAGCTTGTGCGCTTGACCTGCTCGCCTGCAAGATTTTCTATATGTTCGAAATCGCATCCTTGTTAGAACTTCCTGATCATCTGTTGTCTATTGAGCTCTTGCACATGAGGTCGGGGACCTCGGAGTTTTTCTTCTTGTTGGTCCTGGAAATCTAGATGATCATAGGAGCATAGCTATGCGATACCATTTTCGTTTCTTCCACTAGCTTCATCCCTCCGAGTCTCAGGGAGGAGACACAGAGGGAAGGAGCTATTGATTGAGACGAAAAAGGCATAAAACTGCCTCCAGACTCACTCACTTGGAGCTTAAGATATCCGCATAAGGCTGCTCATGGTTGCGTGCAAGTCTGAACTCGGATGCAGCTGTGCTCTGAGCTATATATATATCTTATAAAAAATGCTCCTTATAGAACTCTTCTCCTTCGCAAGTCACGCTCATCGCATGTAGAGTTGTATCTTTGCAGCTGCCTCTGACTCACAAGCTCAACCAGTAGATTCTTGATGTTCCCAGCAAAATCTAAAAACTGGATATATCAAACTTTTCAAGATCTGGGCTGCTGAATGCCGGTATGTTCAAAGAACTGCACCTGCACCATGAGTTTCTTAGCAATCTGTTATGCTTTGCTTTGTTAATCATCAATGTTCTGCAGCTGTGAAGAAGTACATTTGCAGCCGTGTGCTTGTACATTGATTATCAGTACTAAGCTCATGTAATGGAGCTCTGTTGTACTTGTATATATATATGTATCTAATCTATCACCAGAATTGATCTAAATTTTGTAGAAATCATTGCAGATTTAGAAAGTCTCGTCATGGTGATTACATACATGTATGGTGTAAATGGGTGCAGCATCTAGATCCAGATCTTCTCACACTCTTATGCTGCAGCAAGATCACTTGTGATCCTATATACTGTGCACAACACAGGGCTGTAATTTTCTTTTTCTGTTTGATTCTGATCACACCTTGCAACAAGCTGAGACCATGGTGGAAATAATGTTAGTGTCAAATTAGTCTCCCAAACCTTTTAAATGGATCTATTATACCAGTATTCATTTCTCTTCGGTAAGTCCTCATAAACCGATGACCATAATATAATAAACTAGACAGTCTTAAGTTTTCATCGTGATCTCCTGCATGAGTTTTTCAAATTTCAGCTGCACTGATCGTACATGCCAGGATTCTTTCATTTGTTGACAGATCTAGTATCTAGATCATCTATACACAAAATCCTGATCTGCAATCTTTATTACTACTCCATTGCCTTGCTTGGATATTGTCCTGCAGCCTGCAGTAGTAGTGCTGGAAATATATATATTCTTTGTGGACTCTTTCATTCGAGCTGAAATATGAACTTAGGATATGTAGTCCTGAGATGTTGAACACATAATCCAATTATGAATCCATTCCTCTGAATTGAATGAGGAGCGCACTGGAAATAAAAGAACATTAATATATATGCCTGGATCTAGTTTTTGCTATGAAGGAAACATCACTTGATCATATTCTAGAATTCTGGGGGGCTAATTTTAAGACCACATTCAATATATGGTGGTTACAATTACTTGTGCTATGGTTCAGCCTTTTAGAATCTGTTCAATATACAAACAGATCACAAGTTCCCAGGAACTCAAAAATTAGTATTACAAGTTGTGTAATTTTAAGTTCCTGCAAAATTTTGCAAGCGAACAATGCAGATGATGAGCATATTCTTTTATTTAAATAGTTTTCAAAACCAGTAATTCACTGCAACAAAATGACAACTAAGATTAATCTCTAGAACTTTTCAACAACATTACAACTAAAGTTAATCTCTGCTTATCTAGAACCCTACATTAAATATTTTGAATCAATGGACAAACTTCTTTCCGGGATTATTCTATAGTTTATAACATGGTGAAATTATGATCATTGTTTGAACAGTGCAATTGTAGGCTAGGCCTGTATAGGCAGATGTACAAGAGCGATGAGTACTTGGAATAAATAATCGTTAGCATGCAATTCAATCATCATAAATTTTAGACAACTTCAACTCTGTCGTGAACCAGCAAATGAATGTGCATCTAGGAAAGATGTTTATGTACTTGAGTGCATGAGGAATAATGCTATTTTGCATACCTTTTGAATAATATTGGTACTTGTTGGGTGCAATATGTAATTGGAAGGATGATGATCTCATATCTTTAATGGTGCAATCAATTACACACATGTTTGAGCAATCTTATACGAGCATGGTACAATAGACAGGAAAAAGTAGTTTACTAACCGTCCAATGTAAAATTGATCCAGTTGGAAATGGATCAAGAGCAGTCTACTTTACCATAACTTCAACCTACATTGCTATTCGACAATTATGAGGATGTTATTATACTCTACAAAGCACAGAGGAAATGATAAAAACGAGTTCCCCTGCACAAATCAGAAGTACAAAGTGATCAGGCTTAATCATGAACTACTCGAATTTATGACATTACTCAAGAATAAAACAAAATTGCAAAACTCAATTTCCAAAACTGAAATCTCTGTACTTGAAGTTTTCCCTTACTCAAAAGTTGCATATAAAACTTTGACATCTCTTGTAGCTAGCCCGGCAGCTGATAGGACGGTAATAGTATTACCCAACTAACTTATACTGCACATTGAATGCAACTCTTGTAAACTGGATGGAAATGAAGAAATTTCTATTTTGAACCATGGAAGTTTATCAACTGAAAAGTTTGAGTCATCAATGGGATGTGATTGAAAACAATATCTATTCAGGGAATTTACCAAAATGTATGTTGCAAAAGAGTTTTACATGTACTTATGAAAACCAAACCATTTACTTGTTTAATCAGTTGAATAGCTAATATGATAAAACTAACTATGTTTGTGCATGAAATATGATTGTTTCAAATGTTCAATCCCAGTGTAGTTTTGTAATGTCATTCATTTTTGTTAACATCTAAAATGAGTTTAAGAACATATTTAACAATCAAAGACATGCAACAGTGTGAATTAGAACCAAACCATTTTCATTGAAATGACATATAAAATTTGTTACAAAAGTAAAACATTAATTGTGCAAATTACACAATCTCATTTCCATTTGTGCCCAACCTTGGGCTTTGCAAAGCCCCCCCTGCTGATAAATATGTCTAGAATGACTAACATTTGTGAACCATTTGTGGGAGAAAAGAAATATTTGACCTGATGAGTCAGTTGATGTAGGTGTTCGTACCTTCACTGAATGGGCCCTATGGCGCCGATTGTGCCAGGTGCACCTCAAATGAAAATTCTGATGCAGTGATCATCAAACCACTATGTTATTCCCCAAATATAATAGAAATCATCATCTTTCAGAATAAGATCATGACATCAACACTAATGAAGCATCCGGTATGAACTGATTGTACTGCAATATCTCTCCAGTTAATGCTACGCAAGGGGTATATGCATCATCATGTTTCTTACTCAAATCCATGGATTGAGACAATCAGAACTGCTCAATAAATTATTTCATGCAGTAATTATCAAACTGCTATGTTAATATTTCCACTTGATATGAGTCATATCGTTGAGAGAACAATCATAACAAGAGAAAATGCTCCATGTAATCCACTCCTACTTCCTGAAACTTCAATGCTCATCTCCAACTAACCAAAAACTTTCCAGACAAGCAACAGAAAGAAAACCCACAGGTTCTTCACCCATTGCTTGCTTCTCTCGTTGTGTTTGGTCTCAGAACAGACTTGTTCTGCCCCCTGAGGTACACGACGAGTGATCAGAATATCTTTGGATGGACGGTCATTATTTGAAGAAGACTCTGTGTTTCCACCTCAATGATTGCTTCACTCTTCAGGGACAGGCACAAGCATTGCAACACATAAAGCATGCCCCGATTCAAGTCCATCAACAGTGCCATATACAGAGGGATCATAAAATATGTTCAGAGTACAGATTCGCATACTTTGGCACATGTGTGCACCCCTCTAAGTACCATAAAAAGACATGTTTTGTCCAAAGAATAATAGGAAATCATTCAGAGCATAAAGAGAATCGCCATTGTGAATTGTATTGACCTCATTATAAGCAGAAGTGTTGATCATTTATATTAGAAAATTGAGGTTTGGCAGATGTTGAAGCTCCAGTTTTGAAGGGTTGCTGTGGTGCCAAGTGCAAGGTAACGACACTCTTTGATCCCTTGAGAACCTGTACTTCTCTTGGTCATCGTGCTTTCAGGATATAGACCCATCTGTTCCACTGTCTGCTTTCAACATCCGCTTCTCCATGAATGCAGATTGATTTTCTGTGTTCTGTCAGCTTAATGTGAATTGATTGATACAATCAAGTGCTACGCAGAGTGCAACAGAACAATCAAGTCAAGTATCTCATAATTAGTTGCATCTGATTCAGTTGAATCTATCCAATGTCATGAGCCACAAGTGAGGAATTGAATGATCTTATAGGTAGCCAACTTCAAGTATCTTTAGATCCTCCTCCCATTCTTGGATACAAATTGCCATTGTAAGCATTCACATCATTAGGTCACATCTTAACTTGGATAATATGCTCTGTAAACTTTAGCTTATCTAGAAGATCCTGAAGCTCTGGAAAGCTTCTGAAATTTCTGAAAGAATCAAGACTAACCAATCACATGTACCTGCTGTTGAGTAATCAACAATGACTCAAACGAGGCCATTCCCAAGCATTGAGTCAAATATCAAATGAGCTGAATTCGTTAATGTACTTCAGGCAGATTCCCCTTGCAACCGATCGTTTCTGCATTTCATCGGACCACCAAGTCACAGCAAGCTGTGGGAGTAACAGGGATAAATGAAGTACCTCCACTCTATCACACAATCTTGCGAGAATCAGATGTGAGTAGCACGAGAGCAAGAGATGAGAGTAGGCCAGACCTGCGTGATTGTTGTACCACATCTTGTGGGTATAGATGACACCCTCAGATGCTCCACATTAGAATGCAACCGGAGGTGAAGATTCAAAGGAATAAGCTCAAAATGGGTGAGTGTCATGCGGAGGGAAAAAATGCCTTGTGAAAATCCAGGAGCTTCTATGTAAAGCCCATGAGGGAGATTTTCAAGTTCTGTGAAGTGGTGTGCAAGCTGGACAAGCAGGTCCTTTTACAAAACAATGAGGAAACTAGATTTCCCACCGCTCCCAGAAATGCGTCCCCTAATGATTTCTCGCACTTTCTGCATCGTTTTCTCATTTTGCGCCATTCAATTCTCAATTAAAAAATTCCCACAGTCACGAGCATTTTAGTGTCGTGCTTTGCCTGGATGCCAGAATTCTAAACAAGCACCTCGTCGCATAATGGCTATGCCGTTTAAATGACATCCATAAGATGATAAATACTCAACATACAAAATTGGAAGCGCATGTCGGTTAGCAGCTTAGCATGCTGAAGCTCAAATGGATACTTCACTTATGTCCGAAACGTTTCTATAGTGGACTCCACATGACCCTAGAACGTAGGGATACCAAACTTTGGTCTGTTTATGGGTTCATCACAATGTCTCTACTCTCTACCCTGAAGAGCAGAGCAAACAAAGATTTGCGGCAACATGGAAAGTACTTCTGAACATTTTTGCTTCACCAAGGAAACGCGAATCTCATCTTCTGACAGCATTATTGCTGCAAAGTTCTACAAAGTGAACAGGTTTCGCATTCACCAAGGAGCTCGCTCAATGGCGCTTCTGTCCTTCAAAGGATGCTTGTCTCACTGTTACGATAAAATGCGGCACTGGGGTTTGCAAGTTTGGCATAGAAGTGAAGAAGACTTGCAATTTCTTCACGCCGTCAGTTGAAGAGATGGCGCATCTTCCTCTTGAGGATGCTGACATCCTTTTCCGATCTCGGGCTTCCACGTACGCTCGGGAAATCATTCATGCTAAAAAGTGTCCCAACGTCCCAACCCTAAGAAAGGCGGAGTCCTCCGTGGTAGGACGACTAAGCGCGATGCAAATAAGTCGACGAGATCGATGATGGGACAACAAGCTTGCCAGGTTCAAATGCAAGCCACACAGAGACACACACACACACAGAACAGAGAGAGCTCCATCGCTTTCTCGCTTTTCCTCGAACTATGGCGTCTTTTAGTTGCGTCATAGGCCCAGTGGCACACACTTCCAATTTCTGCCTCGATTTCAGAAGCTCCAGAAGAGTCTCAATTAGCTCCAATGTTGCGCTGCAAAGGAATCGAACTTTTTTCTCCGGGGGAAGAATTTTGAAGCTGCAACCTCCGCATCAGTCCAGAAGAAGCTTGAAGATGGCAACCTCGCAGATCGAGAAGAATGTGGACAGGAGAGGTGAACAAGACTCAGAAGGAGTCGGAGCCGCAGCGTCGACGAGTCTTGTTCAACCTCAGAAAGGTGCTGCGGAGATTGTGCAGGAATTTTATGCAGCTGTCAACAGGCGTGAGATTGACACAATTGGTGAACTCTTTGCTGAAGACTCTGTGTACGAAGATTTGGTTTTCCCGAAGCCTTTCTCAGGCAGACAGGTACAGTTCTTGCTTCTTCTCATCATCTGTTGTCCGTGCTTCTTCCTACAGCCATCTCCTTCGTTCAAGGATCTCCAGTTCTCGCATCTTCGTCCTTCAATCTTGATTTCCAAGTGGAAAGTCTCAAAAATCCCGGATCTACAACCTTGATTCTACAGTGAGTGAGCTCTCATACTGGAATTATAGAGGATTCCCCAGACATCATCATATTGTTGTTTGCTTGTAACGCTTCCGCCGATGTTGTGTTTTCTTCCAAGGAGTCTTCGCGATGTTATGTTTTCCCGCAACAATTCTCCCGATATTTTGTTTTCTTCTAAGGATTCTCCCGATGTTATGTTTTCTCGCAAGCATTCTCCCGATATTGTGTTTTTTCCTAAGGATTCTCCCGATGTTGTGTTTTCTTGTACCGATTCTACTTCTCCCTGCATTTTCATAAACACTTCAGAAGTTTATCCTTGCAAACTAGTTGCGATGCATAATGATATTAGATCCTAAACTGGCTGCAAATCCTCTAGCATCAGCCATGACCGAACAAAACCTTGATTTTTGTATTTAGTTCTTTCCCAAAGATCCTCCTGTGTGACACCTCTGAAAATCTTCATTTGCCATCCAGTGATGTCCAAAGGTAAGTCTTATCATTTTCTCTCATAGTTTTATCAAGCTCAGTTTGCAGCAATTGAGGTTGAGTAGATTGCATTGTGAAAGGTTTGCATGTTTTTGACCCTCATTATTGCATGATCTTCTCCTCCTCTACATCAAGCATTCCTAGAGTGCAGTATGGAATTTTGATTGTGTCATTGTAGGTAGTACTTTGCAACTAGACCTTTACCTTCACAGTTTCTTGTTCTCACTTCCTTTTTCTATTAGAGTGTCAGCCTATTGTGGAAAACAGAAATCATTAGCAGTTTTTGTGAGTTATGCAGAGCACTTCTTGTCTCAGTTTTGTGGTTTTGTCAGCATCGGAAATGTCTTGCTGCTCTATTTCTTGTTTAGAAGCTCCTGCAATGTATTTACACAAGTTATTGTTTGTTTGTTTGTTTGTTTGTTTGTCTACTTCCAAGCATGGATTTCCATCTGTCATGGCAGCCAGCTTGTTTGCAATAGTTGAAGGATCTCAAGACTTCAGTAAATCTAGACACTTCTCAGCCTTATAACGATTGTTGCAGTATCATCTTTGTGCATGTATGTTTGAAACAGATGTATTGCACCACTTTTGTATGACACCAGCTGAATGATCTGAAACCTCTACTCTGTATCTTTCTATCTTTGTAGGCCATATTGGAGTTCTTCCAGAAATTTATGGACTCGGTGGGACCTGAATTGGAATTCAGAATTGATGACATCAGTAGTGGTGATCCATCAGCAACAGGTGTTGTATGGCATCTTGGTAAGCACAGCATGTCAATTTGTCAAAATGTAATGCAATTGTTTTGGAGTTTCTCAAAGGAACAAGAATTTCATACTGGGTTGATTGTGAAACAGAGTGGAGAGGCAAACAGTTTCCATTCAGCAAGGGCTGCAGTTTCTACCGATGTGATATTATTGAAGGCCAACGACAAATTATGTATGAGTTCCTTGCTGCATTTATGATATGATGTGTGATTTCATAACCAATTTGCTTCAGGTGGACTGCTGTCTTTGTGGAAAACAGAGATTTTAAATCAATGTTGAACAGACCCAACAAATAGATGGCAAGTTCACAAGAGTGTATGACATCTGGGACCATAGAAATATCATAAACTTTGTGTCTTGACCTGCCTCAAACACTAAACAATATAAGGGATGGCCATCATCTTTCACTGATGCAGTTATGGAAGGGATGCTGTTGAACCTGCTACCAAGCCTGGTGATTTCACTCTTGTAAGTATGCCCAAACAATATACAATGCTGTAGATAAGGAAGAGCTTTATTTCTGCACTATAGAACCCATGAGTCCTTCTATAGCATTTGTATTGGGATGCATGGAAATAATCAATCAAAGGAGTCAACAAATCAACAACTATCACTCCTAGTAAAACTGCTGCTAGTGCAGAAGTTTTTGTGAAGATCTTTGTATAATTGACCTGATCATATGTTTAACACAGGAATTGAATCTGTGAGATAGATTATGAATTCAAATCGAACTTAAATCTGAGTCATTGCTAATAATGTTTCTTTTTGAATTTTTTTTGCAGATAGCGATAAAGGGAGTTGCTGCTTTATTGCGACAATTTCCATCACTTGCAGACCGGTTCTAGACATCAGAAGAAGTGGTCTGCTGTATTCTTGAAACTATTCTCCCTACTTGTGCACAGGCCTCTCTCATAAGCAGGCTGTTCTGTTAGGAGGGGAAGATCACCTCTACTTAGGACCTACACAAAATGGTGCTGTGACATGGCTGACCAGTATGGATCAGCCAGTGTTAGGAGATACAACAATTACAATTTATGAAACACGTACTTCAATTCTCCATGAGGCAATCCATGCCTTCATATGAGATGAATTCACTCACTTTTTGCTGATTCTAGCAAATTGGTTGATAGACAGCAGCAGGAGCCGGAAAGATTTTTATTATCTTCCAACACTAATGTACCTAACCCAGACACAAAACAGCCTTTTGATCAGTTAAGCACCTGGGTTCTGTCCCTCTGTGTGCATTGAAACTTGGCAATGCAGATACCCATAGGTTTCATCCATGCTGTTAGTGTATGCACACCTCTTGCTTATCCTGCTATTGTAAGTTGTTTCACATTGAGCAGTGGCTATTCGTTAATGAATCTTCCCTAGTTGCAAGATTGTGAGCTTGAAATGTGGGAACTGAGGAACAAAAGAATCCTGTATGAAGACCAAGAAGTTGCCAGTAGGTTTTTTCATTCATAGGTGTGTTTCTTTGTATGAGCTTTGTGCTGTTGTAAAGATGAGTTCAATTCATTGCTTAGTGCAAATGCTCCAAACACTTTCTTTGTGCATTTGACAATATAAAGTTTGTCCTCCCAAAACCAACAATCAGATTTTGTTGGTTCCAAGTCAACACAAATTGGTGCCAAATGCAACACAATCCTAGTTGGAGGGATACATCCTATCTTCCTAAGGTTAATAGAATCCAAATCGGATATTGTGAAGTTCATGCCATGAACATCAACACAAGGGGATAGAAGTGAAATTTTGCACCAAAAACACATTCACCTACCATTTCATAGAACATGCATTGCTCTCTCTCTCTCTTGTAGGAGGAACTTCAATGTTATATTGAAGAACATGATCTAGAACACAAAGAAAACATCAGTATTTCTCCTCACAAATATCCTACGGCACTTGATTGTTCAAAACAAGTGTCCAAAGGCCCTTTGGAATAGTTGTGTTTGAAAGATTTCATCAAATGTATCCAAGGTCCAATTCAATATTAAGTGATATTGCAGAACATAAAGTAGGAGATAAGGAAAACCTCAGTGTTTCTCCTTGCAAGTCAACATCATATGATTATTCAAAACACATGCCCAATAGCCCATTGGAAACAGTTGTGTTGGAAAGATTTCTTCAAATGTATCCAATTTCCAATTCAATATCAATTGATATAGAACAATACAGTGTAGGACATAAGGAAAAAATCAGTATTTCTACTCACAAGTCTCCTACATCACATGATTATTCAAAGCATGTGTCCAATAGCCTATTGAAAATAGTTGTGTTTGGAAGATTTCTTCAATTGCCTCCAAGTTCTAATTCAATGTCAAATGATATTAATCATGGTCTCTACATGAGGAAAACCTCGGTATTTCTTCTCACAAATCTCCTACATGCCATGATTATTCAAAACATGTGTCCAATAGCCCATTGGAAATAGTTGTGTTTGAAAGATTTTGTCAAATGCACCCAATCTCCAATTCGCTACCAAGTAATAATGAACAGTACAATCTAGAACATTAAGGAAAACATGAATATTTCTTCTCACGAATCTCCTACATCACATGATTGCTCAGAGCATGTGTCCAGTAGCCTTTTGGAAAATAGTTGTGCTGAAAGATTCTTCAAATGCTTCCAAGTTCCTTCCATCGAGTATGTGTCATGTATGATACTGGAAGTAGTTGTAAATATTCATGCCAATTACTATATCCTTAAAATAGTTGTAACTATTCGTTCCAAAATAGGCAAAAGCTGAAAATGCACCACAAAGATGCCAAGTTTCTTAATCCAACCCCCAGGATTCTAAAAAATCACAGGTGTTACCCTCAAAATATGACTATGCCGCAAATTCAACAGAAACAATTTCATTTTTAGGTCTTGGTCTAATTATATAATCCAATTGACCCAATATTCAAATTTTCAATCACTAAAGCTGCTCCAATTTAAATGTCCTCAATTTTGCTTCAATGTACAAAACTCATTATTTTCATAATCAATGCTGAACATGGGCATCATGTGGCATGTCCAGCATTCATTCATGTTCAGTTTTGCAAGTAGGTATAAAAACATTTTCACACACAACATCAATTGATAAAAATAGCCATCAACATACAAATCTGATTTGCACAACAATCATATGCAATTCTTTTGTAAATTCCTTATATGATTTGAGTAGTTTAATGTAATTTTGTCCAAATCAACCATTTTCTGTACATACTTATTCTTCCATTTCAAACAAATAAGTTCAGTCTTTGGTATGTGTTTTATATAGCATGTCCTACTACTGCATGCACTTCATTAATAGTCTGTTTGATACAGGAAGGCACTCAAAACAGCAATTCAGATTAATAGGAAATTTGTGGTTTCTGATATGCAAATCTAAAGTCCTCATAACTACAAAGTAAGTTAGTACAGCATGAAATGACAAAATGGAATTTCCATCGTATAGGGCTGCCCTGCGCAAGGGCATTTCACAAGGCAACACGCCCACCCATGAGGTCATTCTGTGTTTGTAAACCAGCAAGATGAAATTCACTTTCTAACAACCATAATGCATGCAACACAATCCCAAGGTTTGACATGGTTTCAGTGCCTAATTGACCTAATGGTGCTTACTCTAATTAGGTTGACATCTACCACAGCCCATTGATGACCTTTATCACAAAAAGAATTGCAAACTAGTCATAAATCTCAACCACATTGGGCTATTGGATTGATGTTAACCCACAGACACAATATAAGCAACCCTGTTAATAGTTTACTATGAATCAATTGATAGTTTGATAATACTACATCCTTAATAAATGGATGACCATTCTCTAGACTCATTGTAACTCACAAGGAATTACATTTCTCCTAACTTCACCCATCAGAACATGGAAGAGCATCCCTAAAATCCGGGAAAAAAGCTTTGTAAATTTAGGTTACAATATAGTAGCATGGTTCCTATCAGAACAGAACAACATGAAAAGCAGTATGACCCAAAGCATGGAAATCACCACACATGTCTATAACTTGTTGCACATTACTATATCTCTCATCTACAAACAGATCATAGTAAATCTTCTCACCAATCCAAGAAAAATAGTCTACCATAGTTCACAGGCCTGGGGATATTGCCTTAAATTGAAAGCTACTGTTCACCATAGAACCTTTTAATTGTTGGCCACTTTCAATGAATTCAACATTTATCCAGCATCCTACCTGAAGTTCTAACCAGTAGGTGCTGATTTGCACCAAAACTCATGTCTCACTACCACTCAATGCAAATAATTTCAACATTTTGATTTCAAATAAAGGTTTTGTCCTTTTATCTAAGAATTTTTATGAAGTTAAATAGAAATTTCACCCAACCAATGAATACCTAGCAAGTGCCAACCTCCAAAATCCATAAAGTTCTAAGCCTGCGAAAAAAAATTTACAGGTCAGTGAATACTTTACATTTTGGGAGCTAGGAAGGTAAATTGAGAGTCAGATTTCAATCAATGTTAAAATCAAGTCATCTCGGGAGAGAGATTGCTTGTCAATTCATGCTAAAGTAATACATCTCGGATCTGAAATTATGACCTGCATGCAAATTCTGGTATTCAACATTGGTTACACTTGTACAGCATCTCATACTCATTCAACTTTATGTGCAAATTCAATCAGATAGTGTATGAATCACTCAAACAAATTGTCACAAACAACTGACCTCATAATTGTCCAAAGGTGAGATCTTGATCACCAATTTTCTGAAGTAAATACTGTTCACACCCATGATGACTTTCCCAAGGTTTCAATAATTTGATGGACATTGCCATTGTGTGTGCACACTGGCCCTTTTAATGTAACTGGCCTTGTTTTCTGTCTGACACATTCAAATCGTGCCCGTCTGTTCCTGTTTCCAGGGCCTGCTGGTAAAACCTCACTCAAAAACTCCTCTGCAATGTCTCCATCATCATCCACTCGCAGCCTCTCTGAATACCACTTCAGACCCTTTGCACACAGAGACACAAATTTGGTATCAGCAAACAACCTTGATTTGTCTTGGTACCATATGCCAAATCTCATTGTGGTCCTACATCCATCACTTCCATCATCTTCTTGTGGACTGTGTTTAAAGGGTGCCTAGTACAAAAGAATGCATGGACATACTCTTGTTGTAACAAATACAGATAACCCCAAACATATGTGCTACACTTTTTGTTCCTCTTTACTGTATGGATGGTCTGACCAGTTCAAAAGATACACCCAAAAACAGAGCACAAAAGTTGATGAAATGAAAATATTGGAATGACAGTTGAAGGTCCAAGAGAGGTTCGAAGGGATCATGGCCCCAATTAGATAGCAGAAAGATCTGAAAGTGCCCTCCATGTGATAGAAGACCAAAAGAATGAGGCTCCAACATGGAAACCAGGAGATCTAAAATAAGCAGATTGATATGCAATCAAAATATATCAGAAAGAAATGCACCTGCACTCCACCATTCCCATAAGTGCATTTGGAGACAACTGGAGGGGGGTGATGACGAATTTGACGAATGACCGGAGGATCAACTTTGCGTTCTTGAGGAATCGGCACTTTCACTGTGGTTTTTGGCACTTTTTCTGCTACATTTTCTGCAGCCTTTTTTGCTCCTTCATTCTTCCTATGACTGCGGCCTGCATGACCAAAAAGCCTACGAAACAGTCCAGCCATTGTTGATGCCCCTGTTCTTTCTTCTCTCCCACAAATATAATGCTCTAGTAACAAATTGAAACCAGCTTCCACAACAAGATTCTGAGGCTCTCTCAATGGCCATAGCAGTTCGATATCTTTTGTATTGCCATTTTTATCATCTTTGAACTCTTGAGTCTTTGTTCCTGTGGTAGGTTAGATGTGGTTGTTCTGTACCCCATTCACTGATGCCGTAGTCATCATCTGTATGTCCAAGTGTTGAATCAGTCTTATCCCTGCAGCATTCAAAAGCATTCACCATAACCCAATGAGTTTGCTCATTCACCTATGCACTCTACAACCAAGCAAGCATTGCAAGTTTAATTTCAAATGAGCAATGCCATAAAGTCTTGCCACAGCACAGCTCCATTATGAGCACAGATGTTGCAAGAAACTCTGGGGGAATGTCTATTGGTGATCAAAAACCCTATCCTCACAGAACTGAAAATTCTAAGGACAATGTGGACTATAATTATCAACATTCAAGCAGATCAGTTTATTGATAGTGGTAAAGTATGAGTTTTGTAATGCAACAATACTTTTATGTACCCTGATCATATCTACTTGATATCATCATATGCCCTACAAAATCTCTGGAACCTGGCCCACTCATGGCAGATCTGAAGGTTCCTGGTTTTGCATCAATCTGTGAGAACACACAATGATAGAATGGATTCAAAAGCGAACTTTGAAGAGTGCCTCAAAATCGACAATCACATGTTGGACGTTTGTACATATTTGAAGGCAATATCAAGAGAACTTGAGCTAAAAGATGAACATCTGGTTGCTGTCAAGATGATTTCAGGATGATCCTTACCCGACTTTGAAACCTCCAAGAGAATACATTTGCTATCCTCACAATCTCTAAAACTACGTAACATTCCAGTAATCTGGGATAGTATTTGAGATGAAGACAGGAGTGTTGTTTGCACCTGATTATTTGAGGTTGATGTTCAAGGGCGCCAGCCAAGTTCGTAGAAAAATGACGAATTCCTCCTACACAAATATATTATGGCTTCGAATATTTTCAAGCATCTGATGGCGTTCAAGGAGACCTGAAATGAAAAAAACGGAGATCCGGAAAGAGTTCAGAAAAACCACGGGCTTCGCACCACGTTTAGAACGAAATTTTGTACCAGACATAGAAAAAGCGTTTCCGAAAACCTTCCGAAACGAATGCGACTTGAGAGAGATAGAGAGAGAGAAAACCGAGCGTTGGACTTGCGCTAGAAAAATCGGATAGCTATTGAGAGCAAGCAATCAGATAGGCGCAGAATGGAAGAAGGTACACAGAGAGTCTACGTGCAAGATATCAAAACATCCTCAGAAGTTCCAAGAAATGAAGCAAATGAAACGAAAAGGATCCTAAAAAAAGAAACTGAACGAAATCACAATAACAGATTCGACAATACGATCCGCCAGAAAGAAATTTGCTTTCCCACACAAAAGCAACAAGCATGTCACCAAATTGAATGTCTGCGTACCTGCTTGTGGCAGAGAACGAAAAAAACATCACAAGAGACTAGAAAGATCTTCCGGATTGCAAAAAAAAACATGCCAGTCACCAAAGCGCGAGAGAAAAAGAACTGGAGAACGCCGGAGAGATCTGGACTTTCGATGAAAGAGCGGAGACAATTGTGTGCGCAGAGGGAGGGGGGAAAAAATGTAAAGAGAGAAAAAGGGAGATTGCAAGGCAGACGTACACGATCTATCAGGAAAGCTTGAGTGATGCGCTATTCCTTCGCAATTCTCCTTCTATTTCGCTGTGTGAGTGCGATGTTCGCCGGTGCTGCCGTTGAGGAATTCGTGTTTTGCGCAACAGCTCCCGTCTTCCCCCGCCATCTTCTTCCCTGTTCGCACACACGGAAACGACGAGCGTCTCTGTCCAGGTCCCCTATTTAGAGGACCTGAATCTGGACCTGGTGGATTGAGACGTGGACTGGTGACTGAATTTTTCGGGACCTGGATTATTGGGACCTCAAATTCCCCCTTGGTCCTCCGCAACTAAAAGTTCCGTGCCTACTGTTTGTGGGTAGTGTGGTTTTCTTGTTGGCGAATTTTCGAATTCTTTCAAGCTGAAAAATATGATTTCGACACGTAAAAGAAGGGATTCTTAGGGAAAAAAATGGCGTTTTAAATTCACCAGATTTTGAAAAAAAGAAATTTTGATTCGCCATATTTCTACAACAGATTCCAGCAAGTAGTTAAAATTTGAGAGGATTCTTATTTGTTTTATCTTCATATCTATGATATAGCCGAATTTGGTTAAGTCTTATTGTGGATAATTGCTAGTTTGGCTACATCACAAAATTGAAGGGAAAAAAAAAAACAGGGATTGGGGGTGTTGCCATCAATAGGGCCAGTCAAAAATCTCTTGACCTAAATTTGTATAAAGGGTTAGGTGCGTTTTCCTTTAATTCCTAAAAACCCACATATGAAGGGGTTTCTGCCATGCGGTGGCTTACTTGTTTACTCATTTACTCCTTAAGATGGTTTGTGGATGGAAGCAATTTAGTGAACAGATTATGACAATATGAAGGGTTGGAGGTTTTTTTTTCAATTTTCTTTTAAAATCACATCCTATGCGGCATGGAATGTTATCTCAAAGTTTAAAAAAATGTTTGTTATCATCAAATCTTCATAAAATTTAGCTCTACAACAAAAAATGCAATGTTATGTATCTGACCCAAAAATGGGCAATTAACTCAATGTTAACTAAAACTACACCATCATCATCTTGTAACCTCCTTGCTCGCCATCACTCGCTCTGTTGTCTGCGCTTTTTTCAAAGAACATAACGCAAAGAGTAGTAGCTCTCCTACAACACTCAATTGTGTCATCAAAAGCTCTCTGCAGCACTCTAACATTCTTAGCAAAATTCCATAATGACGAACTGGTGCCCTGGCGCCAAACTGTGGTAACGCAAAACAAGTAGCTCTCTCACACAGAAGCTTCAGCATCGCCATGGACAGCTGCCATGACCAAGCCAGTGAAGGAGGTAAAAATCCAAAGACTCGATTGCATTGCTGCATGTTTTGAATGCCTGTTTTCCTAATTCACAAACTAACAACACAAAGAAAATGTGTTAAAGAATCTTAAACCAGTTTTAAAACTTCGTTACTGGCCTTTTTTAATTCAACACACCTGGACTGAGACATGGATTCAGGAAGCCTCGTGGCCTCCAAGAATGAAAAGCCAACTAACAAGCCATGAAGTCTCTCTATATCCAAGTGCCGTCTGTGACCAAGACCTGGAACAGGATGTAGATCAAGAGAAAAGTTCTCAAAAGCTCCCAAAGAGGTCAAAAGTAAATTATGATTGACTCTGAATTCTAACCTTGGCTTGTCATAAAGGTTTGTCCAAGTTCCCATCCAAGTTCAGGGTCATTTTGTTTTGGTGGGTGGTGGGTTGAGTCTTCTATTGGGACTCGAATTGGGATCTGGATTGGGGTCTGGATGGTTCAACTAAAACCCTTCCTTCTCAAAACACACGCATACACAACTGTGTTGTGTGCCTTTGGGAATTGAAAGGAGGAGGAACTGGTGGATTCGTGGGTTGAGTCTTCTATTGGGACTCGAATTGGGACCTGGATTGGGGTCTGGATGGTTCAACTAAAACCCTTCCTTCTCAAAACACACGCATACACAACTGTGTTGTGTGCCTTTGGGAATTGAAAGGAGGAGGAACTGGTGGATTCTCTGAAGCCATGCTTTTGGAACTGCAATGATTTCATTGCCTGGAACGCATAGATCGATTTACCCTCATCACGAATTCCATCTCTTTTGCAACATCATGCCACTATCACTCACTCATTATAACAATCATGCAATACTAATAGTGGGACCACACATAGAGAGAACACACAAGCAAATTGCTTGCCTACTCTCATTAGTCTACTCTCTTTTGCTGCTTGGAAAAGGACCCACACAAAAATTTTAGTGTATCTTGACGGGCACCTTATCCAGTGGAATTACATTTCTAGTGTATCTGACGGGCACCTTATCCAGGGGGAATTTCTCCTCGGCCCAAGGGTGCAATACTTTGAAGAGTGAAATGTCTTCACTTTTTCAAACAAAATCCATTCTATGGTCAGGTATCACAAAAAAATATTGTTTAACGCATTTTTTCCACTGGATGACACTGGAGGAGTATGGCATTCATGAAACAAGCGAACTTCCTCCACATGCTCCCCTCTAGGCTCTGTTTGCAAACTGAGTACCCTCCATTGGTGGGAGGAGGAGTAGTAGGCCTATAGATGACATTTTTGACTTACAGCATTCTTATTGACACAAAAAGTGCAAATGTATTTCAGTTGTGATCAATCACAAAAAATAGTTCAATTGAGCATTCTGCTGTCAGGTGGAACTGGGTTAACACAAGAACTCCAACTCCAAACTCAAATTAAGGGCCACTTCACAGTACCTTGAGTCCCAGGGCCCGATTTCATAAGTCCCAAGAAGAGGCAAAGTCCCATGGAATTCAGGCCCTTGAGGTACAATAAACAATATTATTCTGGGGAGTTGGTGTGCCATAGTGTGAAAGACATGGTCCCAAGCCCAAGACCCACATTCCATGAGGAGGGTAAAAGTTCATCAGTGTGTCCTCTTAAGGATGAGAAAAAAGGAAAACGAAAAGTACTGAAATCATAACTCAAGTATTTAAATCATATACTGCTCTTCCAATGAACAGACCAGATCAAGCCAGTTTTTATTATTTTAATTTTAAAATGGTTGGGACTTTGTCTTTGGAGTTGGGTTTCCATATTTGCTCAACCCAACTCCTTGCCTAAGTCTCAACCCATGGAACCGAAGTGTGTGGTCATGGAGGACTCCCACTCATGATCAGGACTTGTAAGTCACACCTTAGTGTGAAGGACTTGGTCCCAATATAGAATACTAAGCCAATCAGATTGCATGATTGAATTCGGACTTATAAATCAGGCCAAAGTGTGAAGTTATGATGAGACCACCTTAAGGAACATTCTAGAACAACTGAGGCTATGGGGCCTCACCACAGGGCATTATGTTTGGACAACCGTCAAGGCCTCCTCCTCAACAATAAACATAAAACTAGCAAGCTCAAATTGGTCATTATTGTGGTCTAATTCTCCAAGTCTAATGGGCCACCATGAGTTTTTGGAACTCCTGGTGAGAGTCAGATTGCTGTTCAGGGAATTCCACTGATTTTGTAATGTCACAGAACCTGCTATTTACACCAGGGAACAGGCCCTTGGGGGCCAATTCTGCCATCCATGAGGTCATCAGGCGTGCCTAATTATTACCACTTATGGGGATGAATCGGCCAGCCACCCAAGGCCCATTCTCTAGTATGTTTGATGATGATAATGATGATGGCCCACAAGAATGGGGACGCAGATTCAATCTGAAAGAATCTCAAAACATATGATGACGATGATTCAAGAGGGGTTCATCATCTGAAAACCCAATCAAGGAGTGTGTGCAATCTTCACAATGATATTTCCTTGAGAGATTGAACAATCTGTAAGCTCATGCAAATCTTTGTATGTGTACCTCTCACCCAAGGCTTCACACTGTCCCCACAATATTGCCCATTGCATTAGCCAAGGCAAAAATGAGATGCTGAACACACAGTTAGGAAAATAGTTTCACTGAGATGAGTAGCCGAGCCCATTTGAGTAGAACAGGCCCAATTTTTGTCCTTTTTAGGGCTGGGAGTGAGGGTGGGGGAGCTTGAAGATTTTTGGGGTTTGGGAGTTTTGCTCCCCCAAATGTTCCTACCGGTCTTCCCAATTTGTTCTTCATTTGTTCCTTAATTTTACCCCATATACTTTGTCAAATGTTCTGTATGTTATACCCTTTATTCCCATGTGCCTCCATGTCATTCCAAGTAGCCTCACTTTTCATTCAATCAATCTTGCCAGAGTCTTGCCTTTTAGCCTACATACATGGGCAAAATGGAAAGACTAAGCAAATTCTATCTTGAGATTGTCCAAACTGTGGAAACATCTAACTTGCTAAAATCCAAAATTTGGAAACTTCTATAAGGAGACTGTAATGGGCAATCATTGAGCTCACATGAAAAAAGGTTTTAGACTTTACTTAGAATTCATTCACAACCCAAAAATAGAAATCACACTACATGACAATACCTTTATGAGGGACAAGCACAATAGCACAATTTGATCTTCAATGAACCATTATGTGGTAGGGTTGGGTCATGTAAATGCTGCAAATGAATTCCATAAAAAAATAAAACCTAGGAATACATGTAGGTTTCCAAGTGTCATTCACACATTGAACAAA
>Ga0209208_10001926_pt1 | contig 29690 bp, 28 predicted proteins | sample S1TSphfallax_3_FD_187694 | JGI IMG/M metagenome (GOLD analysis project Ga0209208, IMG submission 187694) | Host-associated microbial communities from peat moss isolated from Minnesota, USA - S1T2_Fd - Sphagnum fallax MG (SPAdes) (version 2) | ecosystem: Host-associated > Plants > Peat moss >...
CGAAAAAAAGGAAAAAATGAAAGGAAAAAAAATCCTAAGTTAAACTTAGGATAGAGCGAGTTGTGGCACAGCCCACTAGTTTCACTAAAATTTCTTTTTCCACGGAAGTAAAAGAAAAGCCGCCAACACCGACCGGACGAGCTGACCAAGCCTCCCATTTCTTTTTACAGTATTGTACGCACGCGTACCAATGGCCTCTGCTGCACATGCGCGCATGCAGCGCTCATACACAAACAAACAAACAAACAAACAAACAAAACGAGAGAGCCGAGCGGTGATAACTCTGCTGTGCTGCAGTGAAGATTTCGTGTCTTTCAAGCTTTTCACACAACAGAGTAGACTACTTGTAGGATGTTGGGTTGTAGATCGATTTTCGTGTTTTTGGTTATCTATTAAGCATCCAGCTCTGAGAATCTCAGTTTTAAATGCTTTTTAAAGTTTTCACTAGTATTGCTGCTTCTGCTTGCTGCTCTTGATCCTGCCCTCTTGATCCTGCAGTTATATAGCTTAGAGGATCCTCTCACCCAGCACCCATTATACATACTGGGTGGTATCAGCTCTAGACTTGCATCAGTATTTCTCACATCCATTGCTATTTTGATTTTATCAGTATCCCAAGCTCGAGCTATCAACTTGAAAGTGGGACTCTGAAAATTAGTGGGAGAAAAGTAGTCTGTAAATTTGTTGGTTTTTTTTTTGGTGTGTTGTGAAATTTTTGAGCTCAATGGGTTCTTTGATGTCAGGTTGGGACTCACATCCCTTGGATGATCAGAAAGGTATGGTGTTCTGGGAAGCTTTATTGAAGTTCTCCTCTGCAAGACTTTGTTTTTGCATTTTAGGACGTTGTGAAGTCTGGTCATATATAGAGTGAGAGAGAGAGAGAAAGAGAAGCCTCTTCTTATGGGCTTTGTAGCAGCTGCTGGAGCGCCGCGGTTTTCTGTTTTCGCACCAAATCTTTTTTTGATCTTTTTTGGGGGATGGTGCGATAGATGCGCGGCACTTACGAGTTTTAAGCTTAACACTTTGTTTGCTATTTTTCTGCGTTTTCTCACGCGTTGCAGTGACGAAGAGGAGCAACAGTTCTTTGACAAAGGACGAGATTTCGGCGTTCTGGCGATCAAGGCAAAAAGCTATGGAGGAACACCTGAAGGAAGCTGCAGCCCAGAAAGCTCTTGCAGCAACTGTGACACAAGTGAGTACTAAAGTAGTGAACTTGTAAAAACAGCCTTGAGCTTCCTCATCTGCAGCTTCAGAATTGGAAAAAATGTATAAATATTCAGTTTACTGTTGCTTGTGATCACCTACTTTTGCAGTCATAGTCAGAGAAGAGCAAAGAGAGGGAAAAAACTCACGGATCATGCATGATATATTGATGAGTTTTCGAAGCAAATAAACAAACTTGGAGCTTGCTTGCTTGCTGTACAAGCAGCCTGTTCAAAGGCTTGCAAGAGGACTGCAACAAATTCGAGCAGCTACTACTGTGCTCGTTAGATAGTTGACAGAAGCTTTTAGAAGTGAAAACTCGGCTGAAGTAACAAAGAAAGAAAGAAACCCTCCGAGTCTGTACATGTTTCTGTACATCTGCAATGTGATACTCATAGCTGATTTCTGAGATGTTTGATTCCATGACTGCATGATGGACAGAGCGGTGGTGGGTCATCATTATCAGTAGCACTTCCGATTGAAGTGCCCAAACAAGCTTTGGAGGAAGTACAGCAACCCACAGCAAGCAGCCCAGACTGGTATGTCACTACAAAACTCTCAGATTCAAAACTTGCACAAAGAAGCTACATGTTTTAGTGAAACCAGGAATTTTAGCTTGAAAAAATACTTTATTGATTCTTTCTTCCCAACATGAGAAATCCATTAAAAAATCAGTCAGCATTCTTCTTCTGGAAAGGAATAGAAAAAGCAATTCTAAACATAAATTCTGAACACTCAATTCTTCTTCTCTACCACATTGTTTTTGAGGAAGCAATGTGAGAGAGAGAGAGAGAGAGCTGCTCTTCTTCACTCCATCCTTATTAAGAACGAGAAAATGTTTGCTTTCAAACACATGCCTTTGAAAAGCAAACTGCAGAAGATTACTGCCCTGTAAACACAAGTCATCCCTCCTCAACAGAAACCAAAAGAGCTAAAAGAGTATCTCATAAACAAACACTCAAAAGCTCTAAAGAATACTTCAAAAACATCCATTCTTCTTTTCTTCTTGACAGAAGTCAAAAGCTCAAAGAGTACCTTGTAAGCAATTACCCATTTCTTCTTCTCCTTTGACAGAGATCAAAAGCTTGAAGAGTCCCTCACAAATGTTCAGTGTGCTTTTCTTCTAAACAGAAATCAAAACTCAAGAACACTTATTCATCTTTATCTCTTCTTGACAGATTTCAAAAGCTCAAAGACCCAGTCTTCCTTCTCTTCTTGACCATAATGCATGATGAAAACCCTTCCTTCTTTTCTTCTGCAACCAAAAAACTAAATGTGTGTTGCTGCAATTGATGTTTTTGCTGTGGATTTTTCCTTTATTTTTGGGGGGTTTTTTTACAGGTGGACAAGAAGCAACTGGGCATTTCTGAATTTCCCTCCAGAGATGTTGCTGAAAGATTCCAGGGACAGATACACTCCTCAGTTTGATGTAGCAGCCAAGGCAAGCAACTTGCATCAAATGTACTCTAATCCTTCAAGCTTCTCAACCACCCTTTAGCAAAACTCTCTTAGCCACAGCCCCCCACCCCCCAAAAAATAAAAACCAAAAAAAAACTTCAAAAACATGCTGCATATTTGTAATGCAAAAACTTGTAATTCTATGTACAAAAATAAGCATGCAGAGTATATACGTAATGCTTTGACCTTCTGCGCTATGGAAGCATCGGAGAATTAAGGGTAATTTTCAAATGCTAGAAATTTTGTGATAGGTTTTTAGCTTCTACACTTATTAGTGTATCTAGGTTAGAACAAAGTACTATAGTTATACTTGGGTCTTTTGTGAAACAAATCTATCTTTGGAGCTCAAGAGAGATGCAATTTGTATGTACAAATATGACGGAGAGTGCTTTTCATTTGGTGTTTGCAGACTTTGATTGTAAGCTATGATTGTAAAGCTATGATTAGACAATTTTCAGATTGAGATAGTAAATATAACAGTAAACCAATGTGTGCTTTGGTTCTTGAATATTTTAGGGCTTGAGTGGATTAGTCAGAATTGATTGAGAATTGTCTCCCAAACAAGAATGTCCATTACAAACTCAACTTAGTATTTTCCTCAACTCCACTTGGGAGTAGTTCATGCAAACGAAATGTTTAGCATTTAAGCAGTTTCCTGTAAGGTCAAACTGTATGTTTTACCTGCCGCCAGAATGTCAGGAATCAGGAATGAATGCAGATAATTGTATTTCCACTCCTCTGTGCCACCCGCCCCCATCAGAACCTCTCAAATACAGCAACAAAAAGGGCTTGCTTGATGATTTGAGTGTAGCAAGTGGATTTGTCACTGCCACCGTCTTTGCTTGACGTTCTCTTTAAATTCATTCCTTGCAAGTGACTTGAAGCCACTGCTGCCTAGATCCACAGATATGGCTCTTCGGGGTTCATAACAAGTATTTGTCTTGACAGATCTAAGAATTTCAACACTTCTTCGAGGGCTGCAGATTGGTTCCCGATTTGCCTTCTGTCCTGATGACACCATGCTTATGCTTGAGCTTGAGCATGAAGTTCTCATGAAATCATCCACAATTGTAGAAGCAGATGCATTCCCTTGCACTGTGAATATATCTGTGAATGCCACTGTCACATTTGTACAGCAAAAAGGACACCACTGTTAGTAATTATTCAGCCTCCCCTGCTACATTCTGAGCTGAGTCTTATGCAAACTTCTCCGTTGGTACCAGAGGTTTTACCAGGAGGTTTTGTTTTGCGCCTTGGGAAATGATGTGTGTTGAAGTCACTCTCTTTGATAACTCGAAATTCTTCAGTAGAGGGGATGGAAATATCTATGTATCTTCGACTGGATGTGCATTGCCCACTTCCGATCTTCCTCTCTTCCTCTACAGAAAGTGCAAGTAGAGAACTCTCCAGTTCCTGAAAATCATCCCCAATTGTTGAGGGGGGAGGAGAAAAGAAATCCTTGGTGCTTTCTTGATCAATACGATATGCCTGCACTCGCTTTTCAGCAGCTACATAGTCCTCACATAATGGTAGCATTGATAATGAGGAACAATCTCCACCATCACTTGAACAATCCTTCTGTGACTCTGCTATAATACGTACTTGTGCTGATTCACCTGGTGGTGGCAGATAATGTGGGAACCTTTTAGGAGACATAGGAAGTGACAAGCTTCCTGCTAGATGTTCATCAGATTGATGTGAAGATAAAGATGTAACACTGTGCCTTCCACAAAACATTGATGGTGACTGGAATGTCCTTAAACCGTGAACCTGCAATAACAGAATCAAGGTGTATTGAGTTCATATTTGCACCTGCAATCAGACTTTGTCCATTATTTGATTCCTGGTTGGGTCTTTTAGATGTTGCATAAATGCTTCAGGAAGATTTTGAGTCATCATATGCCAAGAGAACAACCTAGGTACAATATAGTGCAGAAGCTCTTTAGAGATGGAAATAGCTGTGGCTCTGAGGAAAATGGACTACCTTGTTTTCCAGAGCAAGGATGTCCTGTTTTAGGTCAAATATTACATTGTCTTTTCGTCTGCAAAGATCCTCAAGAACTCCAATTTTCTGCTTCCAGCAACCCCAAGTGCCCTGTCCAGGATAAACTCAAAAGTCCTCTGATAGGAAAACTGCCATCTGTCACAATGTTTTGGGATCAAAATTCTGTTACCTCATCACTTGCAGTTCTTGTTGCTCGTGCTGCAGCAGTGATGTCATCCAGGGCTGTGTCCCGTCGTTGGCAGTCCTCCCTCAGCTCTGCAATCTCCTTTGACTTCACTGCAAGCATCATCTGCAAATTTCATCTTTTGAGTCGTTTGTCTCAGTTTGCCATCATCCCCACATCATTTTTTCCATAACGTAAGTAAAAGTGCTCACCTTGCAGCTACGCACCAAGCTTTTGTATTCAGACTCCTGGCTGTGAAGCTGCCTTCTCAGTTTTGTAATTTCCTTGCATGCTATCACCTATCAGCCATATCCAATGCCCCATGCTTTCTCTTTAGTGCAATCCAGAGACACTCGCAAGACCAGGGCTACCATCTACTAAGATGCACAATTATTGTCCCTGAGCAACATAGCAGAAACTGAGAAGAAAACCTGATTTTCATAGTCACCATCAATCCATTCTTCAAGCTCGACCTCTGAACTCTTCTTGTTAGCATTGCTGTCCGTTGCATAATGTTTCATAGTCTTGATCTGGCTCTCCACATCTGCAACCTGCAGTTCTTACAAGGCAAAGTTTAAACGTACTGATTTTTCTCATCAAAAGAATCGGCAGAATTTAAGAATTCGGAGAATTGAAGCGGTTGGTTGGTTTGGAACTGTACTTTCTCTGGTGCGCTCTCAAGCTCTCCAAGCAATTCCTCAGTAGAATCCTCTGGGAACCCTAAACCACTTCGCCTGCTCTGATGTGGGAGGTGGATCCTCTCTTCTCCTTCCATAGTAGACGCTGTCACCCTCCCCGTGCTGCCCTTCTCACCTTCAGAGGCATCAGATAGGTGCTGATCTTGCGGAACAGCAGGCCCCGTTCCACCGCACAAGAGACCTGCATCCATTTGCATCATCATCGACTTCCACCCAAAACTCTCTTGTGGTGTCCAATTTCGGAACAGTGGGTCGTCGATCTCCGGAGTACACATTTGGAAGTAGTGTTCACCAGCTTGCAGCATGGGGTTACTGTACCACTTTGCTTCACTAGTGTCATCAGTCACAACTGCTTCGCGTTCTTCCAGGCACACTCCATTATGAACGTCCCTGTTAGCCATCCCTTCTTCTGCTGAAAAATCTGTGCATAGCCCATTAATGGGTTGCTGCTGCCCCTCCACGCTGCAAGCAGCGTCCATTGAATCCTCTTCGCTGCGGGCTTCAAGTGCTACAACAAGAGCTTCAGATTTCTTCTGGGTTTCCTGATTGCTGCAGAGGTTGCTCAATTTCTGCCTAATCACCTCCAGCTCCCTCTCCTGCAAAACAGATCAAGCCCAGTCTTAATGTCCAGAGCGGGAATCTTCACACCCTGAGCATTTCATCTCATGGGTCAAGAGAATGGAATGTTCGTTAGTACCCGAGCATTTACGAGGTTTTGTAAACGACAGAACTCTGCCACACTCTGACGTTTCCCAGCAGCAGCAGCAGCAGCAGCTGACACAGCTACAATCAACACCCTGTGTAAGGGATGGAATGCATCCCATGCTCGAGCTTCTTTCTCCAGTAGCCCCCCAGTGCCTAGTCCAATAGTGGTGGAACTCGTTGCCATCTCTGCATTCATCAAGCGCCCGTCGAGTGACATATACGCGAACTTCTCAGTTTCAGAAGCAGCCCGATGACGATCCTTGCTAGAATTGCGTGGCAGCAGCTCCTCGAAAGGACTCCTATGATGATGAAGAGATTCTGATGCTCGTCGAGCTTCGCGGACGTCGGAGACTCTGGGATACGGCCCGCTTAGTCTTTTTCTCCCCTCGACACATAACTTGTGCGCTGCTGGTCCGATCAAGCTTGATAGTGGCTCTTCCTCCCCAATACGAGATTTGTGCTCCTCCTCGTCTCTGCTTGGAGATTCATGTAACTTCAGCTGCTGTCGTGTCGCACCTTCAGCTCTGGAAGAAGCTGCTTCTGCTGAGGAGCTCGCAATGCATGAGCTTCTTGTACGTTCTGAGAAGAAACAGTCATTCTTTTCCTCTCCATGATCGACTTTCGCAAACCCGCCGAGTATGCCTGTCGCTGCTGAAGACGACTCGAGATCACACCTGACGACAGCTTCATTGCTCAATTGATGCCGCGTATGGCCTGGTGGTGGTGCCAGCCGTCGCTTTACCAAGCAGTAAATCATTGCGTGCAAGAAGAGAGGAAGACGCGGAAGTCCTCAAGAATGATGTAACAACCATGCGCTGTCGTTAAGGATCGATGTTTCTGATTAAGAAAAATCGCAGCTCTGTCGTGCTTCTTGCATTCTATTCCAACAGTTCACGAGTAAGAAAGGTTGCAGCATTAACTGATCTAGAAAGAGAACGATCTGAGCCTAGAGGAAAGAGGAAGAACAAGAAGAACAAAAAGACTTAGCACTCATTGTTCACCAGACGCAGATACACGCTTTTGTATCATGAAACAAACATGTGTCATGGAAAACGCGACCAAACAGAGAAAGATAGAAGGCGCAAAACTTACCAAGGATGCTAATTGAGTACATGCGTGCCTCGTTTCTTTGGAATCCGTATACCACGATGTGAAATCCAAGAACAAGAATTCATGCTGCACCAAGAAAACAGCAAGAAGAAGAAGAAGAAGAAGACACAGATGATCCTTGACTCTATCCGAGGCTCGACACGAACACGAACCTCCTCGATGCTTCAAAAAGAAAGAACGCAAGACAAAACCAACCCGACTAAGTCCACCTTCAAGAAAGAAACCCTCAATTGTATAATAATATATATATGCAAGTCGAGGACAACAAGGAAATTCTAACCTTAACAATGCAGGGAACCAACAACATCGATCTTCCACTACAAAGAAAAACCTTTCAAAATCACAAAGAATTAATTGCTCAATCCCGAATGCAAACACCAGTCACAAATCGGATCCACTCACTACACGCTGCATCTCAAATTCCTGAAGTTCCTGGAAACAAAGAAAACAGATGAAGAAGAAGAAGAAGAAACAAAGGACGGTACAAACTCCAAACTCTCGAGAGTTCAAGCGAAGAAAACAACGAAGACATTGCACCAAAATTCACCGGATAAAAAACAGTCGGTAGGTTAGAAATACGAGAACTAACCACAGCGGAAAATTTGTAGCTCCAAGAACCTCCGAAACGAGCGGAAAGGGGGCTGCGAAATCCGCGACACTGAAGACCATTCTCCGCGAGATCCCCGTTCGTTCGCAGTGCAAAGCGGAGCGACGACACGAGGAAGTTCAAACACTCCAACGACTCGCGGATGTCGTGTGTTGTCGGTGAAGCCTAATTTAGGGTTTCTGAGGTTTGACGGTCAGGATGTTCCTAGGGGGACGAATTGGCTAAATAGAGCGCTGGGATCTCACCGCGACATGACCGTTGGGAGCGGCTCCCAACGTGGGCACTGCCGTGCGTGAGTTCCACGGTGGAAACTAGAGAACCTCCTTTGCAATTAATTAGCTATTAATATTAATTAAACCCAGACTTTAATTTTTTTAAAAAAAATTCAAGGCTAATTAGCTAACGTACTTTGCAAACTAATTCATCAAAGTCGGTTAATTAATTAACACACTTTACCATTAATGATTATCAAGCTTTTGTATTAACCCAATTTTTGCAAACTAAATTATCACAAGTTCTAAATCCATCTATTTGACAAAAAGATTATTTTTGGTTTAATTATTTTTGAATGTCAAATCACAAAATCATTTTATGAACACAGCCATTAGGTGATTGATTAATAATTTGGTGATTTTTATTTATTTATTTATTTATTTATTTGTGTTCAACCACGTAGGGTGTCAATTTAATTTAATTAAAAAAATTTAATCAAATTAGACACAACCCATTTCAATTAACACTTTGGCATAAATAACTAGTTTGTGTAACTACGTGGTCAAATTTGTTCCTAATTTGATTTGATTAAAATTTTAGTCCCAAAAAAAAACCTGCAATAAAATACATTAGCATTCAAACAGGGGATGAAACTCAGACAACCAATTTCTTCACCTCAATTTGCCAATGTTTCCAAAACACGAATCAAAGGAATTATGTGTGTTCCTAGAGAAAATGACATGAGGTATTTTTCTTTTAAGATTATATTTTCTCTCTTGCAATGACCTCTAAAACTTGAACAACTTTTTTGTACCCAATTTCCTCCACAATGCTCATAATCTCATATGCTATATATTCATCTATTTTCCTTCTATAGGCCTATTCACATCAATAGGTTTTTTTAAACATTAAACCCTCCTCTTCGTGATACGCAAAAATATATTAAGTAAAGGCTAGTTAGTGGTATTGGATTATCCATCAAAAGTCAATGTGCATCCAATTATGTTCCTAGACTAAAACAATATGTTTTAACTTTTTGTTATTGCCCCCAAGCTAATGGATGTGCATGTGTAGATTTTGTGTGCACCCATTCAATTGATGGGTTGTTTTGAAGTCTACCCATCTACTTGTTGAGTTTTTTCTCAAAATATGAATGTTGGATAACTGATTTAATCATGCCTCTATATCATTCTATTGTTTTGGGTTGTCACTTGCCTTTTTGCATCACAAGGTTTTATATCACAATGAAATGTGTAAAACAATTCATATGATCAATTTTTTAAATGAAATTTATTTGATAAACATACAAATAATTAGCTTCAATTCCTTTAAGTCTTATTAAAATGAGATTCTTAAAAAAACAATTTGAAAGATTATGCAAGAATTGATTAAAATAAAACACATCCATTTTTTAATTAAAATTTTAATATAAAATTCATTTTTTGAGATATAAAATTTTTAAATTAATTCGATGTTATTTTTAAAAATTCAATAAGGCTTTGATGAAAACTTAATAACAAAAATCATAATGAAATTAATTTCTAATTAATTTTTTTAAAAATATTTTTGTTGCCTTTTATGTTATAAAATTTATTATGGCCCTAAGATGGTAGACTTGCATGTAAGATTTTAGGTCTTACTAAGCACATATGAGACAAACACAACTAGCTCACTTCTTGTTTGTGTCCTACAAAATGCATAAGTGTTACTCAACCAAATGCTTCATAAGCTACCCCATAATTCCAAATAATTAATATCATACTATGAAAATATGAGGTCCTTGCAATAATTGTTGAAAGGAGTAACAATCTTTGTTTTCTCATTTTGGCTTATTGTCAAGTTGCAACCAATGTAGGTTGTGGAAAACTCATTTTTTATTTGAAATTGAACATTTTTAAAAAAAATCTCTTTGCAGTTACTCTGGCTTCATTGATCTTGTTCATAGTTGAGTGCAAACAAGCTCATAGGAGCCACACCCACTAATTTGACTGATTTTTATTTGGGAAATATTTTGAAAAAAAATCACCAAAAAAAATTTTTGATCTGAATTTTTTTTTCATAATATTATTATGTAAATACATGTTCAATATTTTTCCCCCAAATATGTTATATTCAAAGAATATGCCCCCCCCCCCCGCCCCCTCCCCCCTCAAAGTCTTATAGTGCTTGACGAGTGCTTTTGAACATTCTATAATCATTAAATTCATTTCAAATCATATCACATATTTTCGTATTATATTAGCAACATATTTGTGTAAAAGATTGAACATTCAAATTAATTTTTAACTCAAATTACTTGTTACACTTACAATGTCTTCTACTAGCTTCTTTGTAATCAATTGCCCTCACACGCATGCTAAAAAATTTCATCCACACTATGACACGTCTTGATGTTTCATCCTTTGAAATAATGTTCCTTAACATGCAGGATTTTCACATAAGGCTTCCATGGGCTTTCATAAGATTCTTAAATATACCATATCATGTTTTCAATGGCAAAATACATTTAATCCAACCCTCACGTTTTTCTCCAAGTTTTAGACCTTCACCCATGTAAACATCAAAAAACAATGTTTTCTTGAAGGTTCCAAAACATTTAAGGTGACATTGCTTCAACTTGCAATATAAAGTGTTAGAACCAAGACTAGAGGTTTTCTTTAAAAAGAAGAATTGCACAACATTGGTTTGGACATTATATCACCTTCGATGTGTTCTCCTTTGAATTCTTTTTCACTAAGCTCCTCAAATTGCTTGCCTTTGTCCTTTACCATATTGTTAACAATGATGAGTTGATCATCTCCCCAAGTCCCATTGTCTTGCAAAGCCTCTAAAATCCAAAACACATTTTTCGTTTCAATGTTTCAATCCATGCGTAGTCACGTGGAGTATGGTCCTAGTTGAGGTTGAAGATGTGGAAGGGTTTCCTTTGGGCAATTCTTTACTTCTTTCCTTGACAACATTCTAGTGTCAAAGCAAACTATGGCCTCCAATATCAAGTATATTATCTTGTTTTACTACTCTAGAACGATAGCTAGCACAAGAATGCAAATGGGTGTGAAATTGTTTATTGGGAGCATGACTTGGTGTCTAGGTGAACCACTATATTGCACAACACCATAAACTCAAATCAATCAATGGCAACATATTTGTTTTGGTTTGCTTCCAAAAAAAGATCTTCAAGCTCATCCATCAACGGCTTCAAATTGAGGTTCTTACATGAATTGTAAACTTCAAAAAGCTCAATAATGCCATTGCGACTCATATCAGAATGTTTGAACATTGTTGCAACAATTTGATCACATTCAATTGCATGGGAGCAGTAGGGACATTGCAACCATGAACTTGTGTGATTGAAGAGTTCCATTTTTGTTTAGATCAACAACATTCAGAGGTGCTGAATCTAATTGCTCATGAGAAGGCATCCTTTATTATGGAGAAATTGCACCAGCTATTGAAAAAGTATCAGGTTGCTATCACAAGAGCAGGTCAATCTTCTTTAGACAATTCATCTCTGGAAGCCAAAGTAGGCAGGTTGCTAATGGTCAAGGATACTCATGAGAATTCATCTTTGATGTTGGTACAGCAAGGGGAGATATAGCATTTGCTTGAGGCCAATAGAAATCAGGCAAAGCAATGGGGCGAAGATATCCATACCCATGGGTGCAAGCCATAAACATGGGGCTTCCAATTGCTGTTTAGCAAACACTCTTGTTGTTGCACTCACTAGGATGACTTTGAATCCGAAAAATGACCTGAGAAAAACCATTCAACTGCATGTTTGTAATTGAAAATATGAAAATTGACAGCATGCAGCTCTAATGACAATGTCCATGATATGAATCTTGTCAGTGAGAAAGTCCCATACTGTACATGTTGGTACAGTATGAGATGCTGATGGCAATCTGCTCTTGAGAGTGTTCACAGCAATGTTCACCCTTACCATAATAGTATATAACCAACACCCAAGTACCCTTTACCCTCATAGTCATAAAATCATACATATCTTTTGCCACAAGTTTCCTCCTGTAAGATCATTAGAGGACCACTCACAAAAGACACTAACAAGTTCCATGGTTTGTTTCTGCAGGGATTCATTCATGAATATTTGCTGTGAAATTGGCAGCATCGGCACACTCAAATGGATCAAGTGCACCAGCTAAAAACTCATGGACAAGACTGCATTCCCTTGCCCCTATCAACCATGGACCAAAATTTTAAGATCTTCGTACCAAGTAGAAAGTTGGCCTGTCTCATTTCATAGTAATTCTTCTACAAAGACAAAGATCATGACAGCAGTGTGACAACTTGATGGAAAAAGTTAAGGGAATAAGACCCAATGCTCAGAATTGTATCAAAGCAATATTAACCCTATACAACAACCACCCACTGCAGAATAATAATGAATTTTTAAAATTTTCAACTAGCTTTTCAATGACTCTGCTTGCTGTGTAAAGCAATGTCACAACAGATTCTAAGATGATGAAGACAGCTCTCAATCAATCAAAAAGACAGAATTGAGTTCTGACTGACCGTTTTCCTGTGGATATAAACAGGAGGTCTTGTACATGAGGGCTGAACTAAAATGAAGGGGAGGGGCAGCAAACTTGAGAATTAAGTGTCAAGCTCAATCTGTCAAAGATAGCCTGTAAGGCCACCTCCTTCCCAGCCAAGTCGCAGCATTTGATCCACCACCTTAATGCTCAGCTGCATCATCCAGTCAACTCTCCCTTCTTAATCACCCATTCAAGCTGCCTCAATGGAATACATAATGTCTTATCCAAACATTACATCAAAAAAGAAAAGACACAAAATGGAACCCCTTTTAATACTCATCATGAGTATCTCAAACCAACATAAATTGGTCTTTCCACACATAAATCTGAGGATGCATTGAGAGAGAAAATAATAAATAACAATAATAGACAAGAATCAGCAAAAAGGGTTTTGCAAGCAGACTGAGAAGGCACTTACAGCTGGGTCAGTGAAAACAAGGAGCTGGCCATCACTAGTGGACACCACAAGATTTGTGTTATCACTATTTAGTGTCATGGCTGTGATGTCTTGGCTTTTTCTTAGCATAAACTTCTGTATTACCTGTAATAAGACAAATTGAAAACATTAAAAAATGAATCTCGGTACTGATAGAAGAGATCTACAAGACCACAAAAGTTTCAGCTTTGTCTTCAAAGCTGGATCGTACATGTTATGCAATGACTGACCTCAAGGGTGTAGAGCTCAAGAAGTATAATAGCTGGCTGTGGCTCAATCGGAGGCCTATACTCTGAATGGGGTCCTCCAGAGCCACTTCTTCGCATTCCGGCTGATTCTTCAGACTTCCCTGTACTTGAGCCTGAATCAGATCTTCGTAACTCGTCAGACTGCCCAATACCAGAACTGCTTTTGACCAATCCTGGTTCTGATCTTTGAAAGTGGCCTGACCCGTCAGAGTGCCAAATGCCTGAACTGCTCTGGACCGCTCCTGACTCAGATCTTCTTAATCCACTTTGTTCAACAGGCTGCTGGTTCTGTCGATTATGTGCAAAGCTACTACACTGTGGAGAATGCTTTCCCATCTTCTCACCACAAGAAAGGCATGGGCCAACAACAGTCCACTGGGGGGAGTGCTGGCTACTGTAACGCACATTGTCAGAGCTTGAGATGCCTTTGGCAGTTTGTAGCCTGTTCTCAAAAGATACAGGAGGTCTGCCACAGCTAGTACCAATGACAGCATGCAAGCCATCCTTTGAGATGACTATGGATGAGATGTCCCCTTCCCATGATGGCAAGAGCTTAGCTGCAATTTGCACACCATTAACTGTAAATGCCTGCAGCACTCGCGAGGCCTTGTCAAACAAAAGAATGATTCCTTCTGGTGACACAGCAACCATGTCAGCTCTATCAATTGGCAGTTGTCGCAAAAACCGGCCACGTGTGATGGAGTGTAAAAGCACTCCTTTCGTATGAGATGAGGATACCACCAAATCCAGGTCTGCATTTACACAGCAACAAACAAGTTCATCAACATGCCCTCTCAGCACATGCAGTGGTCCTTCCACATGGCGCCTTCTGAAATCAGCCAAACTTGCAGTCGCCTCTGCTCCTTCGGATGTTGATGAAGCTGAAGCAGCAGCAGCAGCAGCTGCTGCTGCTGCTGCTGCTCCCAAGGATCGATCTGACACAGTACTCAAGCCACTAATACCCATGCTTGAGCTGCCATGAATACCCCACAGAATTACTGTTGCATCTCCTGAACCTGTTACAAGTGTACTCCCTTCTGGAGACAGTGCCAGACATGTGATTGGTGAACAATGTCCTAATGCACTCTCAACTGCAACAGCTGTATCTGTTGCCACTACCTTAAGGGAATTATCTGCATGTCCACCTGCCAAAACCATATCAAACATGAGAACTGGCCACACACAACAAAGACCACATACTAAGGCCAGCTAGCAGAGATCTTCTAGAAGCAAACTAGTTAGTTTAACCTGTGGGAAGAGCGGTCTCAGACCTGACATGCCACTCTAAAACACCAAACAAGCTCAAATACAGGTGAACTACTATGAACATAATTAGTAGTACAATAACCACAGGTGGTTTTCATCAGCTTTTTCTACACCAGACACAGTGTCTGACCTGTCAGAAGGTACCGGCCATCAGGAGTGATTGCCACCACAGTCCCAAGTTTCACACCAGCAGGAGTGAGAGCTATGGCCCTTGGATATCGACACTCACTATCCTCCTGAGGCTTTGAAAACATTCGCATTAAGGCACCACTGTTTGCACTCAGATTTGATCTCCCATGTTGGAACAGAAATGGCATGCCTCTCCCATCAGGCGTGTTGGGTTGCCATCTGTGTACTGCCACATGGCAGGTGGGTACCTCCATGTCCACTGTGACAATAGAGTCATGTGTTGCACGTACTTCAGTGGCTGGGACATTCAGTCGATCAGAACCAGGAATCGCATATGCCTTTGTGGCATGTGGATTGCGGAAGACTGTCTGCAAGATGCAAGAGATGTAAACAGACTTTCTGGTTGACAACTGAAACAATCAGAAGACCAGATGATTGAACACATGCCCTCTCCAAATTCTCTCTCATTCTGTGGGTCAATCAGCAAGGGGTGATCTTCAAACTTATGGCAAACATCCCAAAAAAAATGCTTCCCACCTGCAGATGTAGAACCTCAGAGAGTGGCATTCGCCTAATATGTGGTGTAGTCAAGAGTTGTGATGGAGTCTGTCCAAAGTATGTAATTTGATCCTGTGTTGCCTTGCGGAGGACCTACAAAAACCAGGTGTTGAAAGATTAGCACACCTTACTCCATTCTGAGAACCCATAAAGAGGACCAAAAAATTAAAAAAAGAGCTTGCTAACTTCTGATCTCCTGTAGTATGAACCTCACCGGATCCGCGATCTTGTCAATATCTACTGTCCCCTCATAGGTCATATAAAAGAACACATTGTGTGCAGCTACTGCCTCAGCTCCTCGTTGTTTATACCTGGCAACCCAGAGAGACCCATAAGTCACTCAGGTATAAATTGAATGTTAATAAGCTAGTATCAGCTTCAAGCTACCTCAGTAAGAATTTACTTGTTGGACAGATGCAGACTACAGAACTGTGTGGTCAAGAAGTTACCCAAAGATGAGATCAATCCACTCATGGAGGTGTTCTGATACATATTCACTCTCAAGTGCAGCACGATGCTTTTGGATGAAGTCAACTGGGCTTAATGCCCATGGTGGTAGCTTCACGTTGCCTGCATAACATAAAATGCCACTTCAGCTAACCATCACTTTAGGTGTGTCTTAGTTAACTTGTCAATGGTTTGATAAATAGGACATGATCCTGTCAAACATAAAATGGCAATTAGTCTTGACCGCAGGTTCAATTTAGCATCAGTTCTTACCTAGCTTTTCACCCTTCTGTGTCCGTCCCAAATCAATTTCATTCACATTTGTGAGAGCTTCTGGCATGTAAAACAGCTCCGGAACCTGCATGGTTGCTGGCTTTGAGTTACAGTTGTATCACAGAACAGTCCAAGGAGTGACATCACAACAATTTCAAACCTTTCTCATGTACACAGTAAGCAAACAGGAAGATTTCCAAAGTAGTTAAACAAATGCCACAATTACCAGTTCTTTTACGTCGCTCATATCCTCCCAGACCCCATTCCAAGTTGATGCAATGTCAGAAAACATGCGGTCGGCATGGTCAAACTTTCCTCCTTGCAACTGGATAGCAAGAGTTGAATATGGTTCAATGCGGACAAGATAATAGAGCACCTGCATTGATTGGAACCCATCTTTTTCAGCCATGCAAGCATATCATCTAAAGTTCCATTGTCCCACTACAGGGCAAAAGAACACAATTTGTCAGATCCACACTAAGCCAAGAAGAGGAGTCCTTTTACAAACAAGGGCTGTGCAAGCAAAGAGGAAGATTTTCACCAACCGTGCCAGCGCTCGAATAATGGGAGCCATAGTGAAACTTGGGAATGACCGGATCATCAAAACTTTCATATCTTTCCACAAACTTTTCCAAGCGAGCTGGATTCAGAGCACCAATTGGCTTCACAAAGAAACACCAAAATATAAAGAAACAGGTTAGGCAACTCAAAATAGTTCATGTTCAATAGTCTTTCTGTTCCTTCTTTGTCAGTTTTTCTTATGATGATGCAGGGAAGTAGCTGACAAAAAAGCCCAAGTTCAAGTGTTTCAGCCTGCATAATCTTGTCTCACACAAACCTGGATACTCAAAATCTTTGATGGAGTTTTATTTCACTCTTGTATTACAATCACTGTCAACTGTGAAAAAGTACTCCCAACAATGGGAACTACCAATTTACAGTCCAAGAACCAGCATCACACAGCAGAGTTCAAACTCAACAAATAGTTCTAATTACCTTTGAAAGGTCACGGAAAACAGCTGGATTGCTGAGGTCCAACACTTGAGATGTATAGTCAGCAAGAACCCAAGGAAACACTGGATACTGCCAACCCACCCAGCACACGAGAAAAGGATCAAGTTCACTCTCAAAACTGCAAAATCCTTGCAGATACAGCATGGTCTATAACTGTCTGGAAGTTATCAAAGAACGCATAGTGAAAATCCTTTAGGTAGGAATTTCAGGCTCCTTGGTCCTTTGGAACCTCTGCAGTGTCTTTCTGTTTATTCATTACTGCTGTCAGCTTGAAGAAATGTGTCTCCTTCCACTTTGGAGATCAACAGAAAAGTTCCAACCTTATGCTATTAGTTACTTCAGTCTCTGAATGGCAAAAAGTTGCCATTTCCAATTGAAAAAGGGATGTCTAGAGCACCTGTGTCATGTCATTGTAAGTCCTACCAGCCAAGGTATTCAGCTGCATCAGGTACTCAAAATTACTGATCTGCACACACCGACCAACAAATCACACAATTTGTGAGACACCCTGTTATCTCTCCTCCATTACCCACAAGGACTTCTTTCTAACCTGCTTAGAGACTAACTCTCAACAGACAATCCAACATTGTGCAGATTCTTTGCATTTATGATCTTTCCATGAGAGTTCAAGTTGACCTTGACGCCAACACCGACTTCTTATAAGGCAATCCTTAGCAACAGCCAAATCACAACTAGCAAAAATTCACATTGATTGTAAAATATACAAGAGATTTTGAACAAGTCTCACACCTCCCGCCGAGCCCAGCGCTCCATCAACCGTGTTCTCTTAAGCAATTGCTCTGGTCTCTGTATTCAACAGATGGGACAGAAGGTTAAGTTTCCTACTTAAAAGACACCCCACATTGCACTAACACAGCTAATTGGATCCCCATCTTCCAAATAACCATGCAAGGAAAAGAAGAAATCCAAGGATGATTGATTTTCTGAAGACAAAACCAAATGCATTCCTTGGCATAATATGGCAAATGACAAACCTGGGTGCCAGCATACACCAAGTTCAAATGAGGGGGGTGTGCTTGCACTATTGCCCTATATACCCGCTGTCTAGCATCGGCTGTCTGCAAACAACACAGCTCATTGACACTTTTTCTCAGAAACAAACAATAAAAAGAAACTCCATGAATGAAACAATGAAACACAACCCATGAATTAGCAAGCAGTCAGACATCTTTGTAGTTTCCTCTTCATGCTAAACATTGCTGAGAATGCTGAACATTGCACCTGCAACTGCTCACATGATACAAACACTGGGTTGCAAGTTCCAAATGCATTTTACCCCAAAGTTGAAAAAGCAGTTTGATCTATCCACCATGAACAGCTCCAATGCACTCCTACGAAGTGAAAATCTGGGCACATAAAATATACATAAACGTTATCAGCTCACAGAGAAATGCAGAACAAACCAGAAAAGACCATACAACCAAATGCAGACACTTTTGAGGAGGTTTTAGTAAATTCTAACCTCCGACTGTGTACTTCTCTCAAGGCTGATAATGGCCAAAGTCTGTCTTTGGCCCCCTCTTTACGCTGCTGCTGCACCCTATCATCTGACTCCTCCCTCTCCCCACTGCCTTCTACCACTTCCCAGTCATCTTCCTCTTCAAGCAAGCTAGCAACACCTGCTTTGTTTATATGGACACGATCATCTATCATAAAGCAAATCCACCGAGTCGTTACCTGTACACAGGAACTGCTCCATCAGCTGCAGTATTCTGGAGTACAAAGGGTGACTGTGCCAATCCAATGTGAAAACGCACTGATCCAAGGGATGCAGAACCCAAATATTTCATGTAAAAGCTCTCCAAATGAGACAGATGTAGTACCTGAAATCTTCCTCTAAGAACCCTCAGAGGTTGCACCATAGCAGCTGGGATTTCCAAGAGAAGCTTGTCCTTTGATTCTGTGGCCAAGGCAGCTGCCACTGCTGCTGCTGCTGCTGCACTAGGAGCTTGTGGGGAGACTGGTACACTCGACCCAAAACCATCTGTACTATTCTTACTAGATTCCATTCTGCTCATTTCTCCTCTTTCCTCCTCCCTCTCTCCCTGATCTCTCAACTCATCATCTCCAGTTTCCTCAAATGCATCCTCTTCAGGTGCAAGCTTGGGTGCACCTGCTGGTAAAGGAGTCTCTCCTAGTGAACTGGAGGTTGAAGCTTGTTCAGATTCTTGGTAGTCTGCTGCTGCTCCATGATGGTCTGTACCTTTGTAATTCCGTTTCAGTCGTTTCCGCATGCGTAGTGAGTTCTCCATTGGATCCAGCTTCCAGAACACCTGCAACCAGGCAAAGGAATATGAAAACAATCAAGCTGCACAAGTGGGTGCATGTCATATCCTGCCCTACAACTTACCAAGTAAAAAAGTACTGTGCTACTCTAGGAAGCAGGTCTTTTTCACCATGCAGGAGTGAAAGCTTGGGTACTACTACCTATGACGATGGCTTCCTGCTGGAACTTATTCATAAAGATGAAGGCAGGGTTGGATCAGTTCAAGGTTTTGGTACAGAGAATCTTACACGTTGAGATGTCCTGATCTGGCTTGCAATGATGCCAAACAAAGAGTCTGTCTCCTGCAAGCGACGGACAAGAGAGCGCCAGACTCGCCCACCCACTGTTGAGCTAAATTCATCTGTGGCAGCAACCATTGCACGCCTATTGATCTGTCATATGAAATTCAAAAGAAGCCACATGGAAGGAACCCATGAGAGACTTTTTCTTGTAGTACAAAAAATATCACTGATACAATCCTCTGTTTGTCAATATGTGGCAATTACAAAACCCAGGGGAAAGGAAATGCAGAATCTGGTTGAAAGGAGAACGCAGAAACAGACACTAGAATTAGAGGAAGGACAATTACCTCTGCAGTACGCATTTTTTTTGCAGTTTCTATCATGATTGGAAGCATTCCAAACATCCAGTGCGCAAGTCCACCAGCGTCTTTTGTAGCGTACTCACCACCCTCAGGGTCATGCTGAAGCCATGTCATGGCCATTGCATCAGATATGTTCCATCGCCTTGCTCTTTCCTTATCAGTCAACGTTCTCCGTTGCACAGAGGTCGCCATAGCCACTGCACCTAAACCTCTAACTGATCCAACTCTTGCAGCTCGTTCTTGGTCCCTTGCAGCTGCAAGGGCCGAAGCTTTTACAGCTGCTTTATCTTTCACACTAAGTGAAAGGGTGTTAACAGTCAAGTCTGGTGCTTTTGAAAACGTCGACAAGCTCAAGAGACGGGAATTTCTCCAATCTGACAACTTGTGATCATGCCTTCGGTGAAAGGTTTCCCCACCACCAACCCCAGCTGCTGCCATGGCAAGCGCCATGGCTGCAGGAGGGGATGCAAAAGCAGCTGCCCAAGCTGGGGAGATCATGCCCAAAGCAGCCTGTTGGCAACACCAGTCAGTACCTATTTCTGCAAAGTGAAAATTTAAAAAAGCTCAAACTGTTAGGTGAACTTCGAACACACCTCAACAAGCCAACAGTAACTTATTACCTCCAATGGAGGAGCATCAGTTGCAAGGGGACGGTCTTCAACTGCAAGCGGACTTTGACCCTGTGAATCTGTAAGCTCATGGATGCCAGAGAGCAGTGGCCTCCATCGTCTCAAAAGAGCAGCAAAGGGTGGCAGAATAGTCTCCACATATTGCTTGCGGAGTACCTTTCTATCATCACTCACTGCATGCCACACCTATTTCACATATCAAGAAAAATTGGTCAGGCAGGTAGTTAGATCCCAACATGTAAACATCCACTGCAAGCTGCCCATTGCAAATACTGATATGAACCACCAGAAAAGCCCAGCCAGTTTATACCTGACCATGGGAGGAAAAATGCTGAAAGTGAAGCCACTCTATCTAGTGACTATGGTGCCAGACAACACTAGCAAGACAGTACCCACGTCCCCCCCCCCACCCCTTTCATGCAAAGCTTGCTGCTTTGTCTAGGTCCCTCTTGACATATAAGAGAGACAATAGTGAAGTCAAAAGGCATTTGAAGTCCATTCTGAATTGAAATCAATCACTCAAGAACAGGTTCTCACCTCTGAGTACAAAATACAGACAGTTACCAGCACACGTTGTCTCCTAGATTCAAACAGTTGCATTGTGAGCAGAGGCGCAAGTACACTGCAGAAACCCAAGAGTGTACATATCATCCAACATGAGGATATGAACAAAAGCTAAATGTAGAACTCAAAAGCATGTGTTCACTTAGAAAGGTTCACACTTGGCACACAGTTGGCTAGCAAACTGGATGCATAAAATTTGTCAACAAAAAGGAAAGAGAATATTACCACCATAGAAGTGAAGATTTGGCACGCCTTGTAGCCATGTCATGTGCAATATCAGAACCCAACATCCACTGACCACTTGGGGATCTTGGTCTTCCTAGTAAAGCAGAGGAACTCACAATAGAGCTGCCTTTGTTCAATGTAGTTGCTCCCATAGGAGGCTCTCCTTTGTCTTCTTCTCGCAAAGCGAGGAGCACAATACGCAGCATTGCAAAGAAGGGCTGGTCACTATCAAGCAATTGTTGCAACTGGGCTCCTCCAGATCCTGCACCAGCCCCACCACCAAAACCAACTATCCCTCCACCCCCGGCCCCAGGACCATATTCATCAAGTAGCAGAGCTTGCAACATAGCAATCGATTTCCTAACCAGTGGAAGGTCAACCCACTGCCCATCTGCATCTCTCTCCACTACAGAGGCCCAGGCTTCAAAACTGGATCCTCCTCCCCCAAGCAACGAGCCTTCTTGAGGAAGCCCAACACCATACCACAACCTACTGCGACGTTTCCAACCCTCTGCTAGCTCAAGCCCACAGCTTCCATAGCATGCAAAAGCACAGCGTACAGATTCATAAGGTTCGGCTGCTGCTGAGGCTGTTAGTCGCTCCATAGCTGCTGCTGATACCTGCCCATTTTCATCTGCCATGGATGCAAGAACCTGCAAGCGGTTACCTTGATATGTTACTACAGCACATCTCAGTAGGCTAATCACAATCTCAAGGAAATACTGCCAGTCATGTAAACTAATGCAAGCCTTCTTTCCCACCCTTCTTTGCCCTAGTAAAAACAGAACAAGAACTACTAGACTGCCTTTGTTGAACAATATCCATGGACTGGAAAAGGGCTTGAGATTTGCCTCAAGCGACAAGCTGCCAGTGTCAGAAGCAGTCAGAGGTTTTCTTGATGGAGAATTCTCAAGTGTACCCCCCTGGACAATGTCAAACCCACTGATGTTGAATCGTCGAGATCCAAAGCTGTCCGCTCCTTCAAAACTTCTTCGTAAGGCAGCCTGAGAAGTGTTCAGACTGCTGGAAACTGCAGGTGCAGCTGATTTGGTTGCAGTGAGAGCCACAGTGAACGCTTGCATTTCCAACCGCAAGTGATCTTCAACCAGCATCAAGAGAACAAGGGCATTCTCTGCCAGTGACATGGAGAGAGAGGCAACAGCCTCAGCTTCTGACTTGGCTGTTCGTGGAGATAACCCCTCAGCTGCTACCCCCGCAGCTGCAGCTGCTACAACCTGAGTCTGTTCTTTCAAGTACCAAATTCATATAGTCAGCTGCAAAGTTTGCACATCTAGCCAAAATGCCTAAGATAACAGAGCACAATCCTGTGACACTAGGAATTGGCACAATGTTCACCTGCAACTGCAGCTCACTAGCTGCAAAGTCAAGCAGACTTCCCAGAAGCTTCCTTTTTATGACTGGTAATGACTCTTCCCGCCTGCAGAGAGCAAACCACATATGGATTGCTGGTTGGAAAAAATCATGTATCTCAAACATGACCATTCAGTTAACAACACAGAAAGCAAACCCAATCAAAGACAGCTAGAATGTAGCAAGAGTATCCAGTGGGAATAGAATATGACGGCTGCAGAACTATTAGGGTTCTAGGTTTTCTCTCTGGTCTTACCAACAAGGGTTGCAAAACTACTTCCAATTTGAACATAATCCCACTATGTCCTGGTGGTGGTGGTGGTGGCAAAGAAAGCTGTAAAGCCAGTGATTACATACTTTGGAATGCATGAACTCCTTATCTTCACATCTGAGCATACTGCTGCTACCTACCATCCTGTCTTGTACTGATCACAAAGAAAGAAACAGATCTAATACAGCAAGGGGCAATTGTGAAAGGGAAAAGCATAGGATCATACTGCACCCGTCGTTCTGCATTGCTTGATCCACCAATCAAAGTCAGCCACTCCGCACAATGAATAGCTGCCTCTACATCCTGGTCAAGCATTGTGAAATCAACGTCAGAACACCATTCAAAACCTTAGAAAATCAGTGAAGGCAACAGTTACCTAATCTGGTAGATACAATTTGACAAATTTTGTGGTATCAAGCAACAGAAAAGATCTACCCAGTAACAAAACTGTGCACAGCACAGCAACCAAAGAAAGGACACAGAAGAGTGCACAGGTTGTAGAGCAAGTGACTAGCCCAGCAAGGAGACCAATCAGATTCAACCCAGAGATAATTTTCCAAGCTTCATCTCAAACATGCCTGCAGCTGTAAATGGAGGGGACATGTGGAGAACATAAGCAGAGAATACAACAGTTCCATGCAACTCCATGAGTGAGCATAAGAGGCACCCACCTTCCAACCATCTTTTAGACGCATAGAATGCTCCAGCATGATTGTGAGAAAGCTATAGACCAGGTCTTCAATCTCTTGAGAACTTCCATCTTCTTCTTCTTCTTCTTGGACTCCACTAATGCCAGCCTACAATTCATCTGAACAACTTTCAGCAACATCTTCTTCTGGCCCTATATTACCAAGCAACCCTGCAATGAAACTGGCCACAACCCACATTTCCCCCTCTTCTGGAGACCTCATGTACAGCAGTTGATAGATTGATAGGAAATGCTTGAAATCATTGCTGCTCACGGGATTTTGCTGCCATGGGAGGTTATGCATGAGGTCAGGCTTCAACCCAAATATGATCCACTTACTTCTTACACTAACTTTCTGCCAGCCCAACAACCCATCCCCCCACCTTGCATAGGTTCCACAGAAGTAGATCTTTAGTTACAAGCATCTCACCTCATAATTTGCAATCAGGATTTCTAGAAGCCACTCCGGCCATTCTGGCATTGTTGTGAGTATATTTCTGTTCTCGGGATGTGTACAAGCCAACAAAAGCATATCCTGCATCAGAACCCACAAAGATGGGATTACATAGAGTCACCCAAGACATCTCTTACCATGTCAACAAGTAGAAAAATAGACGTGGACAACCACATCAACAAAGATACCGAGCATAGGATCTCTTGATTAGGCAGCATTGAACACAACAGTCTGCAGAAGTGGAGAGAGTATAAATATCACATTAGGTAGAGGTCATTTTGCTTACCTGAAGTGCACGTAGCTGTAATTGTTTCGTAGCAAAAGGAAGTGAGCGCAATAGAACAAGCAATAGAGGAATGTGCTCAAAACGATGTCCAGCATCATAAAGGGCAAGCCGATTTTCTGACAGTGATGCAGCCTGTAGAAGGTCCCCACATCCACCAAGAAGATCATGGGTCAGGCACAGCAGAGAAACCCGTGATAACCATCACACTGGAGTCCACATGTCTTATGCAAATCTGATGAGTCAACCAGGATATCCCTGCCCTAGAACTAACTGCAAAACAACCTCGTTGCCCATTGAAAAGAGCAGAGGATCAAGACTCCAGAGAATTCATGAAACTCATAAATTCTCAGCTGTAGTATGAACCCAGTACAAACCCATCTTCCTATTACAATCTCTGGTAATTAAACGACTGGAACCTGGACACAGCACAGGCCAGAACAGACAATTACAGGTTTCTGGGTGGCAACACCTCATGTGATACAAGATGAGGGAAATCAAAACTCCACAGAAGACAGGGATATGACTTGATCAAGCTTTGCAGGCATGTCAGTAATATTGAAAACATCAGCAGAAAAGAACATTTCTCAGAAAAACTCTCACTTTGTTACATCTGCTTCAACCAATTGACATCCATGGAGATTAATACTCAGAATTGGCATTGTCACAGCAGCATTGGGTGAATGAAGCAGAGGCTCTCACCTCCGACCTTATTACAGCAGGCAAAAGCGCAGCATACACATTGTCTGTCAAGCATTTTCTCGGTGCAGACTGAAATGCCTTCTCTAAAGCATAGAGAAGCCAGACTACAGAACCTGCTACAAGACCAGGTGAGCTGCCTTCTCCTCCTGACAGAGTTGTCCCAGAACCCGAAGAATGCAATACAGGTTGCTTTGCTGCCATAGCAAAACTCATGACCTTCAGGTGGCCCCGAGCAACGAGTGCTCCAAGAAGGCTTACAATGCCAACCATGATTCCATCAAACATGTCCACGTTCCGAAACTTGTTCCTCACTCTGTCAGCACTGATGGACAAACCTATTCCCCCCAGATTTCCAGCTGAGCGTAATTTGGAGGCAGATGAACGTGTGCGTGCAACAGACACAACTTCCAGAACTGGAAGAGGTAACTGCCTGTGATCACCCCCTCCAATCTTAACAACAGGGGAGTCAGCTGGAGGTTGAGCAGTTAGAAGATCTCCTGTGACACCTGCTGTGCTGCCATTGTTGACACTCTCGTCATCAATATTAACATGACCATTGGAAGATTCTTGCTCAGCATTTGCTTGTTCATTGCTACCATTTTGGATTTTCCTGAATTCTGGGTTTGCTTTCAAGTCAGGATCACTGGATGACAGATTAGCAGGCATGTCCGGTGACTCTGCCTCTCTTCGTAGTAGAGTTAACAGCATTTCAACACCCCCATTTGCAAGGAGAGTTTCCGCAAATACAGCTGCCCTGGCCGTGTTAGGTTGAACTACCAATCTGTAAATCAGATGCAAGACACGAGCAACCTGCACATACCCACAATGTTCAAACCACCCATGCACACTACTCAGTATACAGCCCCAGATCTCCCCTGTTTGAGTACTCAAATTGAGTACTCAAAGTCAATTCTGAGAGAATGATCATACAGACCTGATTATGCTGTGGGCAATCAAGTACAAACTGCACGACAGAGGCAACATCGGGACCTAAAGTTGATGCATGAGCTGATCCCAAGAGCAGCTCAACCACAACCAGAAGCTCATCCACTAGTGCATTCAGCTCTCCAGCCGGTCGGGAGGATTTGCCACCAGCAAATGTATGTATAGAATTGGGTTCTGGAATCAACCAGTAACAGCGGCGGCAGCCATCCAGTAACATTTGAACAGCATTTGCACCTCTCATGGTTGGAGCTTCAGTGAAGACCATGTCTGCAAGCTGGGAGAGGAGTTTCTTCTGTAGCCCATATGAGCAAGAGATCCATAGCTTAAGATCAAGAAGCAGACTGCTAAACAGCTGTACTTTCAATGCAGTGTGGTTTTGAGGAGCACGAGCAAGAGACACAACAGCTGCCACAAGTTCTTCGTCCCTTTCTTCTGTCCTTGCTTGCTCATAAGCTTTCCTTTCAGGATCTCCAGGGGAGGGAGCACTCACAAGGTAGCCCAGCAAGTGTGCAAGTAACCGAGGTGCATAGCTCCTTGCAATTTCTTCAGCATTTCCAGCATGCTGAAGAGTCACAGATAGCATACGGAAGATTGGGGCACAAAGCAACATGGTTGATGATGAGACATCTGCCTTGCCGATGAGAGGTTGAAGTGTGTCTTTATCCACGGCTCCAACTGTCAAAGGCAACAGCACCATAGGACCCCCTTCTGCCAATGCCCAGATCGCCTCTGTGGGACGGATCCTGGCAGCAACTTGAACATCTCCCAGCACCTCTGCTGGTTTTCTATGCATGCCTGAAGAAAAAACAAGTGTGGAGCCGTCACAGAAAGATTACCAACCTAACGAAACAAGAGGCATCAATCTGGATCCTCCAAGAACATGAAACCCTAAAGAGGAGCACAATAAGGGGAGCTTGCAAATCCCATACCTGCTGCCCCTGCTGGAGATGCATCTGGGCATGAATGTCCATTGAGAAGCTTTGGATGGTAGAGAAGGTGGAGCCGAGGACCAAGCTCTAAATCCAAAGCTGCACTGTCCTCAGCTGCTGACATTGCCTGCTCATTGTTTGCAAACCATGGGGTTCCAGCCCCTGCTCCAAAAGCCGGAAGAGCATCTCCACCCCTTGCAGCCAAATGTGCCATCCTTTCTGGTCCAAGTGGCTCTTTGAAGATATAGATTGGACCCATTTCCGCAAACAATGGACATTGCCGTCGTCTCCTCTGCAAGCCAGCAATTGCAGGAGGAGGGTTTGTGCCAATGCAGCAAAAGCTAAGGGGTCTTGAGAGGCGAGGAAACACTAACGGACGAGACTCATACAATCGTCCATCAATGTACAGCTTCATCTCACTCTCAAGCTTCCCAAGAATGCTTTGCCTGTGTGTGTGTTCCAGGCCAATGAAGTACCAGCGTCGTGGCTGGAAGGGATGTGTGAAATGCAATGAAGCTTTTCTCCCCTTCCCATTCACACTCTCAACAACTAGGAACTGACCATGGAAGTAAGCCTCGACTCCAAGGTTATCAACTGAGAGAAAACTGAAGAGCCTGGGCATGTGGGCAGTGCCTTCTCCAGCAAGTGCGCTGGCAGCTGCAGCAGCTGACATGGCTGAAGATTTCCCAGACTTGGCAGCTGCTGCAGCAGCAATTGCAGCAGCCGCAGCAGCTGTATTCACCGTATCTGCAAAGGACTCAATATATAGCCATGTTGCAAAAGCATACCCAGTCACAAATGGCCACTTACTTTCACCAGGACCAAGTAACCCTGAGCTCTCTCCGTCGAATTCAAAAGTATGAGAAGGGCCACGAGTCTCTTCTCCAGACATTGCCCTTTCCAGAGTGAGAATAAGATCCATTGATTTCCCAGTTGCAGATGTCTTTGCAGCTGCAGCTAGCCATTCTCGAAGATCTAGCACAGTTACACGATGGGACCCAAGAGCTTCAATCGCATCCAAGAAAGGGCCACTATCCCAGAGTTCTTCTACTTCCAGTTCCCCTTCCCGTTTGGGTTTCCCATTCAAAAGGCTGGGAGCTGCAAACAGGAGCACACGAAGAAGGCCTGCTGCCGCACACATGACACGATTCCTTGTGCAAGCTTGCAGAACAAGGGCTAAAGCTTTTGTCATCCTTGTCCTTGGGGACATACTGATTCCATCATCACCTCTACAGGGTAAACTTGTAAGAAGCTCACCGGCCACAACAGCAGCACCTGCACTAAGCATCATCCTGGGAGCAGACTCTTCCTCAGCATCATCCAAGCCATCCACTCCCCCCATCTTTGCAATCAAAATATCTACTACACAGCTTACAATGCTCCGGCGGCCAACACCACCACCACCGTCATGATTCTCCTCTTCACCTAATACAAGATCCTCCTCCCCCTCCTCTCCACATACAACTCTTCTCAGTCTTTGTAAATGCACCCGATCATCAGTTCCCCCCTGAATTGCAGCATCGATAAGCTCCACGAGCTTCGGAGAAAAAACAGCTGGCAGCACTTCCTTCCCTTTCTGCAATAAGGGGGAGCCCCTTGGCTCAGGAAATACACCTGAGCCATCATATGAATGTGCTGATATGAGGCGGGGTGGCAATACTTCCTTGCCAGGAGGAGGGCTGAAGTTCAATGACCTAAAAGAAATTAAGCCTGCTGCACTCACCTGCTGATGATGATCATGCAGCTGCTTCCCACCATCTCCAAACCCATTTGTACCAGCTACTATTCTGCTGAGGTGATGATCCTCTTGTGAGACAGAAGAAGTGTACATTGTTGTCTCTGCATGTGCAGCAACATCGTGCAATGATGATGATGATGATGATGCCGCCTGTTCGCTCATCATCATTGCTAGTGCATCAGCAGAAGAGAAAGACTTCAGATTGCTTCGAGTCTGGAAATACTCACCAGGCTCTTTCAATGGAACCTCTTCAAAGTGACCAGTGTCTTCATTGTCTTCTTCTTCTTCTTCTTCTTCTATCCCAATTGCTGCTGATGATGATGATGGTTGCCATGCACTGCTGCTGCTGTGACCATGTGATTGACCAGCATAAACTTCATCATCAATGCTGCTGTTCGGGAACTGAGCTGACATAGTAAAATTGCCACTAACCAAAGAGACAGAAGTGGCAGCAGATTCTTCATCAGGTTTTTCATAGCTTCCTAATCCACCACCCAACTCTTTTTCTGTTTCTTGTCTCTGGCTTGACATCTTGGTGGTGGCAACTCTGGCATTAACTGCTGCTTCAGGAGGGTGGTGGTCCCTCTGAGCTTTCATATTGACGTCAAGATTTTGCTCTGGAGAGAATTGTGTCTCAAGATCTGACCCATCACCCACGATGCTGTGATGTTGTTCACTGCCTTGTTTGCCAGAGACTGTGCTCCCTTCTCCATCTTGTACAAGATCGATGTTGGACATAGTTGCTTCTTCTTCTTCTTCTTCTTCTTCCAGTTCATTTCTAGTAGGTCCAAGCTGGGTGTACAGTCTCCCTGCGTGTTTTTCCTCAAGATCGGCTTCCTGGAAACCTTCTTCCTTGTCTTGTTCTCGCTCTGTGACGAAATCGGGAGAACCCTTCACAATGCTGCTGGCAGTAC
>Ga0209208_10001927_pt1 | contig 29669 bp, 15 predicted proteins | sample S1TSphfallax_3_FD_187694 | JGI IMG/M metagenome (GOLD analysis project Ga0209208, IMG submission 187694) | Host-associated microbial communities from peat moss isolated from Minnesota, USA - S1T2_Fd - Sphagnum fallax MG (SPAdes) (version 2) | ecosystem: Host-associated > Plants > Peat moss >...
ATGTGGCAAAATAATATACTAGTAATATTTCATGACATGACATGAAATATGTTTTAAGATTCCTTTCTTGTTCATGCTTGCTCACTTGCCCACTAATGTCATTGCATAATGCATGGGACATTTTGAGTTTTCAAATGTTGATTCATGCGAGCAACTTTACTAAACATTCATGCCTAGAAGATTCACATTCCAAAATATCCCAATTTTTCCAAACTTTGATACCAAAATTTCAACATATGTCACTACATTGCAATTTGCAAAACTCAAATCAAATCTATTTTATGTTTGAAGCGTTGAAGAGGAGACAAATTGGATAAGTACCCTTCACCAAACATGACCCCATGGAAAATAGATTCTTAATCCAATGGCAAAAAAGGACAATTCATGGGGCTTGTGTTCAAAATGATGACGAGGACATTAAATCAACAATGGGTCCTTACAAGTGTTAGGCAAGTATTACTAAATGGTTGAAAACTGAATAGGGTTTCAAACTGAATATTTTCAGTATTACCCAGGGTCATATCATGTTTAAAATTCATTAGCTGGTTCTCACTAGATTGAGAACTGGCCACTTGAAATCTTGTCCTTTAAAAAAAAAATTGATATTCTATCACAGTATTAAAAAGTATCAAGGTTGGGGTTTAAAATTTTACCTAATATTTTAGTACATTCAACATCACTTAGGTGTTAGGAAAGATTAAAAGTTAGATTTAGGGTTTAAAAGGTGTTTCTAGATAGTGGCTGCCTTTTTTTATTATTATAAATAAATGTTTTCATCCAAAGTTAGTACAATTAAAAAAATTTACGACTTGTGTTTTGAGGGGTTTTGTGCATTCTGCTTTCCTTCGACTTTTATTTTTCCTCCTTTTCTTTCTCCTTTGCTCTTGTTTTTTCTCTTATTCCTTTGCCCATGAACATAATTTCTTTGATCTTGTGCTCCTATTGATCAGTGCCTCTCTTGGTTCTGTTGCTCTTCAATGTTTCTCTTAGTTCTACTATTCCCAAGCATCATTCATGGTTTTGTTGTTTGTCAGCACCTCTCTTGGTTCTACTGATCCTTGCCGCTTCTACTAATTGTGTCGCTTGTTGGCACCTCTCCTAGTTCTACTAATCTTTAGTGCCTCTCCTAATTTTATTGCTCTTGAGCGCATCTCCTAGTTTTGTTGCTACTTGCTGGTTCACCCAGTTCTATTGATTGATGCCTTAAGGTACCTCTTTGTTAATCCTTGGCCCTCAACTAATTCTACAACTCTTGCTCCTTTGCTTCTCTATGTCTTTTATAATTCTGCCTTGCTCTTCAAATTGATACTACCCCACCCGGCCCCCCTTTTTTTTGCTTTGTTCTAGTGTGGGAAAGTGAAGGCTTTTTCAATTTTCAAGTAAGTTTTGTTCTTTTCAAGTTCCATTCAATTTAAAGATGCTTGAGTTTCAAATTTCAAAATGTTTATTTATTTGTAATGTTTTTTTTTGAGTTGTTTTCTAAGTTTGTGATCTGCAAGGCCAACAAACACATCTATTCACAAAAAATATTTTCATATTTCTTTTTTTGGTATCTTACACTTTTTTGGATGATAAAGAGAGGGGAGAGAAGGGAGTAACTTTTTCATAATTGTAAATATTGTAAATTCTTTTAGTTTTCATAGCATAGTTGAAATAACTAAAATTTGAACCCATTATTTTTGTGTAATTTTTTTAATTAAAAAAAAGACGTTTGAAAATCAATATTTGAAAACTGCCTTTGAATATTGGCAGGTTTGGAATGTGTGAAATCCAGCACTTTGAAACTCAAATGAAAGTATTCTACCCAATTTTTGAAACCCTGCCCGGATCTCTTGAAAAATAAATTTATAAAATTTATAAAATCAAGGCATGTCTTAACTTAAAACCGGGACTTGACAGGTCTTAAAAAACCTGGGAACTGCCCAACACTGGTCCTTACTGCAGAAGTACTGTCTGCTTCTCTTCATTCTTGTCTGGCCTTGGCCCAAAAAGATGGATGATGCCAAGACACAAAACTTTGGGTATGCACACTTTGGGTGTGCAATAGACACTATGAAACATATTGTGTCAAAACTTACCAACAATGCCTCAGAGTATCTACTACACACTCAAATTGTGTATAATAAGACACAAAACTTGTGTCTGGGGAGCACCCAGATGTGTGTTTGGTGATGACCAGACACATCTTGGTCAGGCATTTGGGCAGTCAGGGAAAAACGAAGCAGACAATACTACTTTTGAACTGTCTGCAATAAGGACCCATTGCTGCTTTAACATTGTCTGAATGATGATGCAAATGAGTCAAAGTAATGAGCCTATTTAGCCCTAGCGCCTATAGCTTTACACATGTACACGACGTCAAACACAAGTATGTGACAACATTGGTCAACTAAGCATGATTGACTGTCATTTTGCCCCTAGGTGGAATTGACTCATCTTTTAAGGTGGAATTATTTTTAATGCCTATAAATTATAATACTATAACTTGGGTTCCCTTGAATAAGATAGGATAACTTTGAGTCAATAGACATGCAAATTCCACTCTCTCAAATCTTCTTCAAGGCATAATATGTTTCTATGAAATGTATTTATACTATATGACTTATCCAAGGAACACAATCCATTAAATAACACATTTGCAATTTATTGATTCATAGGTATCACAAGCACTTGTTCGTCCTCGCTATTCATCTTCCATCATCACATGTTCTCCAACTACTTCTTCACACAATTCGTGTGCAATAGTGTCAATTTTATGTGCACCATACATAGTACAGTTCTTTGCATGTTCTTCAAAAGAAGAGGCGGGTAGACCAACAGCAGACATATCTCCATAACTGCAACAAACTCATCCACTTCTCCCAATTGATCACAGTAAAGTTTCAGCTTGGCCCAGCCATAATATATGTGGGCAATGGCCATCAAATTATCATCTGGAAACAACCTTTCTGGAGACCCGACTACACAATTCACAAGCCATCCACAAACAACCATAGCCAGACTTGAAGGATCCAATGTGTCCTAAAACTATTCTTCCATAAAACCATAACAGGCTCACACACATCAACAGACACAAGCAACCAACACACTGACAATGTCATTACCTAAAGCTCTTCTTCCACAAAACCATACAAGGATCATACATCAATAGACACAAGCAAACAAACACACTGGCACTGTCATTACCTAAAACTAGTACAAAACCACAAAAGGCTCACACATCAATAGACACAGGTAACCAACACACTGACAATGTCATTACCTTCATGTTAAGGTGCCATCCAAATGAGTGCACTAAAATCACTCAAAATGCACAAAACTCCAGCTGAAAAGTACTACACTGTACTTGCATAAAACTTTCCCTCATTTACGATCACACTCTCCTGACCTTTTAGAAATTGCCCTACATACAAGTGCAACAGTCATTACTGCAAGATCAATTGCAACCATCATCCCAAAAACTGGAAACTGAAATGGAAAAAATGATGCTGCTTGTACTAATGGCACTCAACAGAGTCATTGCTTAATGAAGTGCACCCTTGAGTAAATGCTTTAGTCGTTATGATTGGTCATTATGGAAAACCCTGTGAAACCACTAAGTCATGGCAACAAGAGATGACTTTCATAAAAGGCTGACCATACGAAGTATGGTCTATTTCATAAACCAAGACATACTCAGTAGTCTCAATACTGGAAATTTTAAATGTAGTTTCTCTTCTTAAATTCAAAGACAAGGTTCAAACCAGAATCCTGTCTTATAATAGGTCCTTAATGACAACCACAAGACCATCCTTAAGACGTTACACCAGCAATACGGACTACTAAACTTAGCTATCAGTCAAATAGATGATTGCATAGTCATCCTGAGCTATGACTCCAATGAATGCTCCAATTCTAGATTAGTGAGAACGGCATTACCTCAATCCATAATGAGTACCCAATTGCAGCCCTTTCCTCCTTACTCTTCCTTTCCAATGTCTAGAGGTTTAGTTCCCACATGCATGGATTTAACCTACAAGCATCACAGGAAATCATGTACAAAACTGGGCATATTAGTTAGCCCTTCCAGAACAGAAAACTATTAAGAGACATCATGTTATGTCAGAAGGTGGTCAGAAGTTATGGGAGAAAGGCTGCTATCAGATGCAACCAGTACTCCCCAAAGTGCCTCCTGCACATGCCTGCTGCTCATTTCATGCACACCTTGTACCTGAGACAACCCACTTTCCACATTATTTCCAGCTCATGGGAGATGAGAATAGAAAATACCAGGACTACTGTAAGCGAGGTCCCTCATCTACCATGACACTCTCCATACTTTTAAGTAAAGTTTTGAAAAGAATTCGAAGCAGTGGCCAAGCTCCAATTAATGACCAACTGAAACACTTCCCAAGCTGAAATGATTCAAGGTAGTAAATTTTGATGGTAAAAAGAAGGGCCAGAGAGAGAGAGAGAGAGAGAGAGAGCACATACCACTACATTCACAGCAACTTGAACTTGGTCATTGATGGATTTACTGTTGAAAGATCTGATCTCCAATCCTAAATCCCTTGACACTGACAATATACGAACCAATGTCTCTGTGTGATTGCTGGCCTCCACATTTATGACAAGGCCATCTTCATTTGGAGAAACAGCAACCTTTATGGGACTGCGTGAGCTTGAACTAAGAGTTGAAAATTCTTCGGACATGGTACTAGCTGGAGGTTGGGAGTAATCAATGCCTTTTTCCTGTTTAAGAAGAGGACCTGCTGCCTTTTCCAGTTGTGTGACTTGTGTCTTTAGCTGGTGTATATAGTCTATAGTGTGTGTGAGTACAGATACCCTGTCCTTCTGCAAAGGAAACCACTGCCACAGGTAAGAAGGGCAACCCTAGTAGGCTTATACTACTCACAGGCACATACACAAACTATTGGCCTAGGATTTTGAGTTGCAGGTATATGCACACACCTTCTTAATAATAGGAACAAGGGTGCACAGAGTTTGCAGTTTGTCATTGAACTTGGAGCGGCGACATCGCTCTGCAAGCTTGTGAACATGGGCAGCTTCATCATTAGCTGGATTCGGCCTCACAGTCTCTCCAGAACTTGGGCATGACCTTGCCAACTCCTGCTCTGCAAGCTTCTCTTTTTGAGCTTCTTCTTTGATCATTGGAACTATTTTCTCTGTCCATAGCATAAACAGAGATTGTCGGGCTGGACGAGCATGTCCAGCAGGAACTTCCAGTTTGGAGCATCCTTGTCTTTGAAAGAAAGACTGGTGGCTATGTTGAAAATGTGAAACTGGAAGGACAAGGTTTTTGCTATGCATATCCATCAGTGGGTTGGTGCCATTGTGGGGCCAGCCTGGAAGGTTTTGTGTAAAGCTCATGTCTGTCGATTGCTGCAGGTAGAAAGGATCAATGCTTGGAGTTTCCTGCTCTGCTGTCTTTACCTCAGCTTGAGGAGTGCCATATGAGCTGACTGATTCCAGGAGATGAGAGATAGTTGAAATGTGTCTGTCCATCTGAGGAGTCACTGTTGCCATGGACTTTGAAGCTGATTGATCGTGTGGCTTAGTACCAGCTAAAAGAACAAGAAGGTCCTCTGCATTTTGAGCAGGCAAAGACACAGAATTTGTGTGTGAAGAATGTTCAAGAGAAGATGCAGGAAAATCTGGCACTGCTGCTGCCAGAACCACCTCTTTGGGTTCAAGTGTGTCAGGATCCCATTTGCAAGGACTCATGACACCAATGCTTGATAAGGATTTTGTTGCCTCCTTACTATCCAATGAATCGAACATGGTTTTCTCAACATCAATGTCAGTGTCAAACTCATAGTCAAAGAAGGATAGATTTCCTGTTGCTGTCCATGGATAATAAGGCTCCTCTTCCTTCAGAATCATGCCTGAGCTCCCAAGAGACTCATTGAAATTACTAGGAGCATACCTGTTCAGATTTACAGGAGGAACAAACCCAGCTTCAGACAAACCAGGTGCCAGTGTTTGTGCACCTGTTGTTCCTGAGTCTAAGGGACTGGCAACAGGGAGAGAAGAAAATTGGTCACTGTTGAGGTATTCCTCTTCCTGAGAGTCCAAAGAACCCAGAGAGCTAGGCAATGGAGGCTCGACAGCCCCAAACACGTGGGGTGTAACTGACATTGACACATATTCTTGCAAGCTGTTCATCAGAGCATCTGTTTGTGGTACCTGTGGAAAAACTGAAGACTGTATCAGTCCCTCAACAGAGATTTTATCAAGTGCTCTTAAAAGAGACAGGTCACAAAACCCTTCTTCTAAGCTACCTGAAAACTAATCAAACATGCAAAGCAGTTTCCCAAACTTGAAGGGATGGAAGCCCCCTTTAACCCAAACATGGCACCTCATAGTGCCTGCTGGCTTATGATGACAGACCTAAACTACAGAATCTCAAACACCCATGAGCTCATTGGCACAGCTGAATCTCACAGAAAAGAAGGGTTTCCACCTACCAGAGCAGTTGTAGCCAGCTCTGTACAGTACATGCCATCTGCTCCAGGCCATGGAATACACACAACTGTCTGTTGCATCCAAGCAAAGAGCTCTATGTTAGAACTTCTCCAACATTTGTATTTGAGAAAAATGTCAACAAGCCATTTTGCCTCAGCAGTGGCAAACCTCTAAATTCAAGGAAAAGGGTCCTTGGAAAAGAGCTCAGGGAAAATGGATATTGTGCCAGACACCCCTGATCATACCCTGTGGAAGGGAGTTTCCTCCAACTTTGATTGTAAGCCAGAAAAATTGCATCTGAAAGAAAATGGGTCCTATATGATACAAATGGGTTACAAACTGAAAGCACCACAATGCAAGATGACGAGAACTTAGTAGTCACCAGAAAAGATGTTTACCTGAATATGTGCTTCCTAACGATCGCATCAGAGTTCCAACAAAACATAGACAGAAAAAAAGAGGTCAGATTAAATAGTAACTCCTAGAGATGTGGACACAGAAAAATTTGGACAGATCATTTTTCAAACAGAAAGTTTTTGACCTACATAGCTATGGCTCACATTGTGCTTGAGCAATTAAGTAGAGGAAGGAATGGCTTGCAAGCAGCCAGCATGCCACAAAGAAGATAGTTGAAGGTAGGTCAAGGATCCTGAAGGAACTCTTCAAGTCACCTGCAGGAATCGGGCTTTGCACTTGTCTGTGGGAACTTCTGCCATGTTGCTAGTCCACCAAACAGGGGAGTGTTGTTGCAATGCCAAGGTGGAATACCTGTAAGTAAAAGCATGACCAGATTTGCCGGATTGCTCAGACTTAAAGCTCACCAACAGAGAAAGAGAATATCAGTTTGTCTGCAGACACACTGTAATTCTGGCATCTATTTTACTACCCCACTTTGGGTAGGTAGTGCAACCTTTCAGACTTGAATCTCATCTCAAGGTCTACAAGCATTTTCTCACTCAAAGATGTGTTACTTACCCTGGTGCACAAGGATCCTTGAAGCTACAGGTCTTGAAGATGGAGTAGAATTGTGGCATGAGAGTTTGACCAGACTCTGTGCTTGCAGGGTTGAACCAGCCATGGACCCACTCCAGCACCCTGTTGACAAGCTCAGCTCTGAAAGTAGGTATAATTCTCTCATCCCAATCCAATGCTAAATCCTACTGAAAGAAGATGAAGGAGGCAAACAACCTCAGACTTCCTAATGCTTGACACCTAAATAAAATGAACAAAAGTACCACAAGAATTCATAGTTAGGAACCATTTGCTCACCGATCACTGGAGGAGAGCTTCCAAATAACTCCATAAGTCCATCCCAAGGACTGTACCAAATCTTTCAGGCGCTTCTGAGAAATCTCATCCTCTGACATCCTGAGGTTAAGTAGTGACACAGCTCCTGTCATTGCCACTACTGATGTACTGCACACTCAGCCCTTGCAATAGTCAGGGAGATACAACAAAAGCCAAGATTTTTACCAGTGAAAGTCTTGTTCTGATGGTTGCTGAAGCTGCTGCATCATACAGGAACTCTGAACAGTATTTTTCTGATCAGAGACTGAAACATTTCTACCTTAGTTATTCTCCAAACAGAAAAGCAATGATTTGGATACATAAGAAAGAAAAGTTAAAACAGTTGAAGGACATCAACTGAAAATGAATAAAATCCTCCATGTCCTGAAAATTGCAGCAGATAACACCCAGTCAACTCTCAAGTGTTTTCAGAGACTCAGAGAAGCACAAAGGGGCATGGTGGTAGTCCTTCTAGAGCTTGAGACATGAACTTTCCATACTCAGCTGTTCAGAAGCACAGAACTTGTTTCCAAAATCCAGAGAACAGAGAAAATGTTCAACAAGAAAAAAATGAACCAAATCCTTGCTAGTCAGCCACTCTTACAGCCGTCAAAAAATCTGCTCATGAATACATGCACTCAGAACTCCAATAGCTGTGACAGGGATCTGCCACATGCACTCTCATTTCACATATCCAAGAATCAATCACAGTATTCAAACTGGCCACCAGCACAGTCTGTATCCTTCAGACCAGGTCCTCCAAAAGCCACTGAAGACAACCAGCTCTGTATCGAGTGGCAATTTCACAGATTGTAAAAACAGCAACAGGCAACTACCACCACCATCTTTGCACTGCCTGACTAGAGATCCACATAAAGTAACAAAGACAATAAAACAGTCACTGTAAAACAGAGATGTAGGAAAAGTTCAAAAACTCATGAGGGCAGCAAGAGTGAGGGAGGGATTCTCAAAACTCAAAACAAAACCTCCAAATTACACTCAGCCAAAAATGGGTTTCAAATCACATAACTCTCACAGTAGTGATGTTCTGCAACCAGTCAGAAGAAGAAGAGCTTCTTCACCCAGACCAAAACCAAACAGCAAAGAAAAACCTTCCTTCCATCAACAGAGAGATATTCAGCAGCGGCAGTAGATGTTTCAGAGCAGCGCAGATGCTTTCAGAGGAGCACATCATCTACCCACGAGAGTATGCATGCTCCCCACTCGAGAACCCATGTCTCCTCAAACCAGCAAACCAAAACCCAGAAAAAGAACTCCAAAAAAAATAGTAGTACAATTGACAAATATCACAATCTCTCTCCCTCAATTCTGTGGAGCTGCTTTCTTGCACCTCGAAACCCTTCCCCTCCTCCTCCTCACCTCCTCTCACTAAGGTTCCGAACCTAAACCAAAAGCAAAAAACAAAAGTGGGGGGGAAGGAATGAGAAAGGGATCGCACTCGCTCACTCACCTCCAGTAGTAGTAGCTCTACTCGGCCTTGCTCTTGTTGGACGAAGAAGACCTCTTCTTCAAAAACTCCTCCAGATCCGCGAAGCTCTCCGCATACCAAACTAAAGCCTTTGGAAGTTCGAAGAATAACCCAAAAAAGAGAAAAAAAAAACAGAAGCCAAAACACCGAGCCTACTTGTTGCTCCTTCTTCTTCTTCCTCGCTCGTATTATCAACAGTATCCACGCACAGATATTGTCGTGTTGCATGCAAACTCCGCAGTCGTCGAAGCTTACATCAGTAGTAGGCCCACGATAACAACATGAATCGCACACCTCGTGACATCTCTCCGCATTTGCGTCGTAAGTTAGTCGTACTCTACGACTGGCCTCCTGCTCCTCCTCTCTCAGCCAATGAAAGATTCTGGCTTTTGTAGAGTGTAGCTATGCTCGACAACAGCGGAGGAAGGCGGAAAATTGCACGTGACATTGTGAACCCCACCATCTACAACATAGCTCGAATCTCTCCGCATTAGGAGGTATCTGAGTGCAATAGTAGGAGGTATTTCTGTGCAAAAAGGAGGTATTTTTCGCGTCTTTCTCTGCAATACACCTTCTGCATCCATTGGCGTCTGCGATGGTGGGGTCACACCATCGTGTCGTCGTTCTGCGTCCGGAGACCCCTCTCCACTATTGCCAGGAAACCAGACACGCCAATCTGTTCCCATCAATCCCGAATATCTCAGGGGGAATCATCAACAATTGGCATGCTCAGCAAGAGATCCAAACAACAATCGGCGTGCTCAGCATGATCCAAAACCGGAATAGAATTATCAACAAGGCAACGAACAACAATTCTAATCCAACTCTGCTACAAATCGGAGTTGACATCTGCGCAGCATCAGCAAAATTTCTGTCTTTCATCTCTCTCTCTCTCTCTCTCTCTCTCTCTTCTTCTCACCGTTTTCCCCGCGTTTGCGAAATTTTCCAAGTCCACGCGGCATTCTTCGCTTTCCCTGCCAATCCGCCATAACTGATCATTTCCATTTCTCGCGTTCCTCTCTCATCGACTCCGGTTTTGCTTAAGGTTTTGAAACTTTCGCTTTCATCAAGCACAAAACGACAACACCATTCTTCAGGTCTTCCCCTTTCTTCTTCTTTCTTCTTCGTCTTCTTCTTCTTCTTCTTCTCCTCTTCCTTCCTCCCATCTAGTCAATTGTAGCTTGAAATGTTTCACACTCTTTTATACTACGACGCCCTGGCGGTCGTAATTCTTCAAGATTCTACAACGTATGAAAACTCTTTCGATTGAATGTCGGGGCGCTGCCAGAAGCCATCAATTTGTGGTGAGTCGTCCGTCTCCTAATCGCCTTATTGAGAGACAATCTGTGAAGCATGTAGGATTGCAACGATGTTCATTCTCTAGATTTTGAGCAACAATTTCTTCTTCTCTAGATTTGAGAAAACAACTTTGACCTGTGCAGTCGGTTTTCTGATTTGTTGTCTCTAAATTCGAGCTACATCTTGTGCTTTGTTCTATTGGTTTTTCTTATCTGTTTCGAAAGCTGCATCTTCAACTATTCAACAGGACTTCTGATCTTGTTCTCTGAAGTGAGATACAATCAGCCTTGTTCAAACGGTTATCTTTCCTGATTTCTTCACTAAATTCAGCGACAACATTGTTGTTCAATCAGTTTCGAGGTCTGTTCTCTAAATGGACTCCGGAGCTACAACATTACTATTTTTTCGATCGGTGTTCTGATTGATTTGTTCGAGCTACTTCATCATTCTTGTTCAATCGCTTTTCTGATTGATTTGTTCCCCAAATTGAGCTACTTCATTCTTGTTCAATCGGTTATTCTGATAGATTTGTTCTCCAAATCCAGCTACATCTTTCTTGTTGGATTGGTTTTCTGATTGATTTGTTCTGTAAACTGAGCTACATCATTCTTGTTCCATTGGTTTTCTGATCGATCTGTTCTGTAAGTAGAGCTACATCATTCTTGTTCAATCGCTTGTCTGAGTCATTTGTTCTCCAAATTGAGATACATCATTCTTGTGAAAGCGGCTTAATGATAGATCTGTTATGTAAATGGAGCTACATCATTCTTGTTCAATCGGTTTTATGATAGATGCGTTCTGTAAATGAGCTACATCATTTTTGTTCAATCAGTTTTCTGATAGATTTGTTCTCCAAATTCAGCTACATCATTCTTGTTCCATTGGTTTCCTGATAGATTTGCTCTCCAAATTCAGCTACATCATTCTTGTTCCATTGGTTTTCTGATAGATTTGTTCTCCAATTCAGCTACATCATTCTTGTTCAATTGGTTTTCTGATTGATTTGTTCTCTAAATTGAGTGACATCATTCTTGTTCCATTGGTTTTCTGATTTTGTCTGCTTAGTAGAGGAGATTTCCTTTTTGTGATCTCTCTCTCTCTCTCTCTCAGAGAACATGGTGAATGCATTTCAGCTTACTGCTGGACAAACAATAATAGATTTGTGTGGATTGGTTGTCACACATATCAGCAGTTAAGTTTCTTTCCTTTCACCTGTCATGTTAATATGGCAATCATTGGTAGTGAAATTGGACATGCCCTTGAAGGGTTTAGGGTTCATGCATTGTTCCTACTTCATCTCAGACATTCCAGACAGTGTAAACCACTATAAATTTTTTACTGCTCATCTTGATGGAATTTGCAATTTCCTTTTTCTGGTTTTCTTTTTTTTAATTGCAACCTCAGTGAGCATTGTATAGTTGGGTCATTTCTAAACTGATTTGATGATAGTATTATGATAGTATTATGTATTTAGGTTGTTTCTTAACTAACTGATGATAGTATCGTGTTTCAGGGGGGTTGATATATAGCAAATCTTGCAGAGGCCAAAAATTATCTAAGATTGTGGGTGTTTTAAATATTTTGCACATTTTGCAATTGGTATATATGTTTTGGAATCTAGTTTACAATCTCTTACTCAGGTTGAAACCATCAAGAGCCTACAGTTGTGAGATTATGGGTGTTTGAATCTTTCAATCATTTTGCAATTGGTACATACGTCATGGAATCTTGTGTTAAATCTCTTCCTTGGGTTTTAACTGTCAAGAGCCAAATGGCCTTACCATTGGCCTGTGTGGTTCAAAGGTTCATAAAGATTGCTTGCAGAATTTGTCCTTCTCTTTCTTCTTCTTCTATTTGAATTTTGCAACATCTTGTCATTCATCTCATGTTGTTCCTTTTTCATCAAATGTGCAAAATGTTTTTCTATGCAATGTCATGGTTGATGAAATCAGACAATCACAGCTTCAACTTTACACAAGGATCCCATCATTGGTGCAAACTCTTTCCCTGTCTTTTTTTAGGGTAGAGTAGAGATGAATACTTCACCTAAATGGAGACCTTAAACCTGGTCTTTTATCCACTAGAAAATGTCAGAAGATCAAAGAACAACAAATAGGAGAGGGCAACTGTCCAGAATAGGGGCTGACCTGAAACATATAGGTTAGTCCTCGAAATAAAGGGGGTCAAGCCAAGAACATACAAAATGGGGGACTAGTAGCGTTTAGCGCCAAAAATTCAACCGCTCTATTATTGGATTGAAGTTCTACTCCTCTACAGGAGCTACATCAGCTTGAAACTGAGCTACAGGGTTTAGAAACATGTAGAAATTATCACCACTTGGTGAAAGAAATCTTCTACACTACATCAATTATGCAAAATAGTTGTCCAATAGCTCTTATCTGGTGCGTTGTTTATTCCAAGATCTCTTCACATGCATTTATGTTCCTTCCATGGAATTGGTTTGAGCACCAATAACGGGATCTTTAAAAATTTGTGAAATGGTTCATATTGAGTTGGTTGTAGCCCAACTAGGTCAACGACACAGTGTCACATGCAGTCGATCATGATCGTAGTGCTAGGCTCTATGTGTTGAAATATCATGTTCACAAGAGTTTCCTCCATTCTATCAAGCACCACCTTCAGAAACATTTGATTGACATTTCCTCTTTCTAGTACTCCGCAGATCCACTCTCCATCTCCTCTTGTTGCTCGGTTAATATATTTCCTCTTCCCAAAAGTTTGCTTTCATTGAATTCTACTATCTTTCTACTCCACCTATATTATTCGCTTGTGCGTAATGGTCGAGCGCTTTCCAACAAATATCTCTACAGAAATTGTACTAGTCTATCGAGGTGTTCTTGCTCAAAATTCCAAAATCCACCCCTGCTACGCCTTGTTTTTCTCCTTTACTCGAATCATACATGATAGTGAGACTTTGCTATGGAGTGACTTCTAAGCTACAGAAGAAGGTGTTGTGACTTTGCTATGGAGTGACTTCTAAGCTACAGAAGAAGGTGTTGTGTATAAAACAAAGAGTGACTCTGAATCGTTCATTTCTACACTTCCATCTAAATCTATCGTTCTTATTCCTATCTCTGTCCTCGTTTTGCTGTTGGCATCTTTCACAAATCTTTTCCTGGGGAGTTAATCCTCTCTAAGTCACAAAAGCTAGCGTAGTTTCTGGGTCTTACCAAGTAGCTCATTTTCGGAATTTTTGTTTCCCAAATAACAAAAATTTGTGAAGGGAATTATGTGAATTTTTCAAATTAGTCCATTTTTCGAAATGAAAATTTAGAAATTAATTATTCAACAAACATGTGTGGAAACTGCCAAGGTACTACTGTAGTCACTCCATTATGTCAAGCCAAGAATTGTCATGTTACAGATAGTGGGAGTTACTCTATTGGCACAAACCCTACAATAATGGGATTCCTCCTAGTCCAGCCCCAATTTTTTGAATAGTTGTTGAGTAAAGCAAGTGCATATCATCACGAAAAATATTCAAAGTAACAAGCAACAGTGAACTTGGATAATGCAAAAAATGAGTGTTCTAGGATCTGGGACATGAAACCTCCTATCAAGAATGGACATGTCTCTTTGTTGAATTAGAAAAATTTCTGCAACTCCTCCAACTAGATGGTGCATGTGTAACCAAAAAGGAAGCAATACTGACTTCACAACTTATGAAGGACAACTTCACATGATCACAATACTCTGCTACAATATTTACTTCATTAAGAGGAGCATCATGCCCTCCTCTAACCTAAAGCAAAGAATGTACTAGTCCTATAGTATTAATTCCTTGAGCCATAACTAACCACATAAGCATCTGTCTACTGCAAATTTTGCTACGTCAATTAAGTTTGGAAATGGCTTTGGGGTCCAACCCTCCCTTGTATTCACTTGAGACTCCCCTTTCCTCCCAATTCCCAGATTATAAATGCCCTCAAAAGGTAAATAACTACTATCATGCTATTATGTTAATAATCTGAACACCCTTGGAAAGCATAGAATACTATCTCTCATCTCACATTACTACCCTCATACATAAGACCAAAACCATAACATCCAACCCAAGAACTCTAACAAGTTCATTTTAGGTGAAAACACATTATGGGGAGTCAATTCGGACATTTTCACAACAAGTATTATAATATACACCTTTTAGAAATGTGTTGCATTTAATTTTGAGTTATTTTTTGATGTTTGGGCTTTATGTTTTGATTTTCAAATTTTTAATTATTTCTATATTATTTTAAAAAGATGTAAATTTTAAAAATTAAATTCAAGGAATCATGAATATTTTTTATGGTATACATATTATAAAATAACCAATTTCTTGTTTTATATTGCAATAAGTTTTTGGTTTGAATCAATCATTCAATAAACATTTGAAATAAAAAAAATTTAAATTGTTCATCTAATATTTCTTATCATCTTCCATTTGAAAATGATTGTTTGTTAAATTTTTAATCTATTACATACTTATAATTCACGCCTTGAAAGAAGTGTTGCTGAAAAAGAAAGGGGGATGATTTCTAGTGTGAAAATCCCCAACATTGTGAATACAAATTCAATAAGATCTGCTGAAATTTTCAAAACTAGAAGGAATGTTACAACATTTATGGTTTCCAAACCTATATCCTTCTAGCCAAGCAAATATAGTTATTCTAGTTCTATGGACCTCAAGGGATCAAGCCTCTCTTGATTTCCTCTCAAAGAATCAATTGATTGTTAATGAGTGTGGCAACTCATCCTTCACAACTAAATCCCCACAAATGCAACCCCACAAATTACATGGTTTTTCACAAAAGTTGGATAGAGTCTAAAAACAAAGTAAATAGATGTGATCGATCATCCTCACATCACAACATCCTCTAGTTCCAAAATCCCCGAAGCTCCCACTATATCATGGGTCTCCTATCAAAGTAAACCACATTACATGTCCACATAGAAACCCCCAAAAACTAACAAAGATGATGGCTACCACTATAATCGCTCCTGAAATCCTAGACTCTTTCGTCACTTCCCTTGTTCTAGTCCCTAAGATATAAACACTAGACCTCTTATTTCCTTCCTAACACTCTTGGCACAACGAAAGATCAAGCGCAAGGTTTAGGAAAAGAATAAATCCAGAAGGACTTTTGTCCCCAACTGAGTATTATCAAATTCCAACCAAATTCCACACATCTTAACTAGCGAAAAAACAAGAACTTAACTTCTCCCCGTTCGCCAAAATTGCCTTCTTTCACTTCAACCAACTTTATATAATTTTTTCCTCTCCACATCCCTTCGCTCCCCATAAAGCTCTGCACCAATCCACCACCAGAACCGTGATTCACATTGCTCATAAACAGTATCCATTCCATCACTAAAACTAGCTCACCAAAGCCACTCCACAATAACCTGCAAAACAACAAATTGTGGCAAAAACAAGCTAAATTTTAATTTCAAACAAAAAAAATAAACATCAAGAAAGACAATAACATGACTACACAAGATAAAAGTGCAAACAAAATCTTATTTGATAACCAATGAAATTATAAATATGAAATGAAATTACTAAGGCTATGGTGTAAGATCATACTTTAAACTAGCGTTGAAGATATTGTGAGTAATGGGGGTTTCATTTCTATTTATACTTGTTTAAGGACTTAGTTTGAAAAAGCTTCCATCTACCCACTATTCAAGAAACATTTGTGAAAATGTTTTTAATTAGGAATGAACTATGAATGAACTAAAAGTCAACTATGAATGAATTTTTTTGTAATTACAAATGAACTCTAACTGAACTAAAAGTTATGTTAATGATGGTGATGCCCATCAATGCTAACATCCATGACATCATTTCTTCCTTTTGTAATGAATTTCACAAAAAGTGACATTTTGGTATCCTAGAATAGAAAATCTCCTCCACTTCATATTTTAGTTCATCATTTATTTCAATAAATGGAGGTGGCTTAGGGACTCTTTTTGGGATAGTGAACACATGATAGGGTTCCAACATTAATGAAACACCAAATTCAAAATGGATTTTCATGGAATTAAGAAATTTGAATTGGAAAGCCATTACATTGATTTGCTTCACAATGGTGAATGGACTAAATCTTTAATAATCCAATTTTTTTGAAGGTCGTGTTCTTTTGATTTTTGTAATTGAAATCAAACTTGGTCTCTAACCTTGAAGCTTGGTTTTTCCTTATGATGTTCTCAAACATTTTTTTTGTACTTCACATTTCTTCAAGGTTAAACACAAGTTGTACCCAAATGTCCACCAACCACATGGTGTGATCTTTAATTACAATATGAACATACAATATAAACATTATTTTGTTCACACCCTAAATATCAAACTTAAGGTGCAAACCACGATTTGCAAACGTAGGCATATGTTATGTCAATGATTGCGCCATATTATTATAAGCAAACTCCACCATGGACAACAGGTCTAACTAATTATTTTGATGACAATTGCTTATAAATTGCAAATATTGCTCTACATTTGGTTGACCCATTTTATTTACCTATCCATCTAATGTGGAAAACTAATAACAACTTTGTTTTCATGCCTAAAAGATCAAAGAACTTGGATGTAAATTACTAAAGTCTATGATTAGAATTATATCTTTATGGGGGCAAAATATCAAAAAACATGATTTAAAAATAATTTGGGTGTTTTTTTTGTTAGTTATTATTTAGATACAAACACTTTTAGAAATCTTGTATTATGTAACCATTCAATTTGCGATTACATGTGACTATTTGTTATTTGCAGCTATTGTTTATCATTTTTACAATTAGTAACCATCTTCTTAATTTTATTACTATTTTTGTGATTGTAATACAACTACTAAATTGTACATCTTTTGATATTGAATAACTTTTGGGTTTTTCACCGAAAAATAAACCCTTGTGTTCATTTAAACACAAAAGTAGTTGTAATTTATTTACTTCTTATGATGTGCTTATACATTTTATGTACACTAGAGTGTTTTGAACTACATTAAAAGTATATTTAACATGTAATCAAGGTATATTAAGCATATATTAAGCTTATTTAACATATTTATCCTATATTCAAGGTATATTAAACACATATTGATTAGAAATATGAACATATTAAAATAAAAAATTATTTCTCCTTTTATATTATGGTTTGCTTACAAATATACCATGTTTACTTTAAGGAGTGAACCATCTTCACCAAGTGATCCACCAACACCAAAATGAAGTCATATGAATTGGAAGGTGGAAGACTTATGATGAAATCGATGGAGATTGAAAACCATGACAATGCCAGGATTAGTTGTGGTTGAAGGTATTCATGAAAACAATGACAAAGATTGTTTGTTTGGGCACAAACATCACAAATTCCTACAAATTCTTTCACATACTTCCAAAGTTGTGGTCATTAGTAGTTTTGAAATACTAACTCCATGGTCTTGTTGAATCTAAAATGGTTTATAGCCAAATTGTTGTGCATGACCTAGAAAATTTAGAATTGAACAAGGCCATTAGGTCATTATGCCAAAATGTCTATAGATTTCCAATTGTAAGTGACACATTTAATTACATGACTATATAGTTCAATCAAACACATTATTTTTGCTTTTAGTCAATTTTTTCCTTGGCCATAAATGTTATTCTTGACATGTTGCCTATAGTCATATTTAACAAATGATCATTCATCCTTTCATGTTGGATTAATGTATTAAAATTTTCAATACATAATGTGTTTTCAATATTTCCAACAATTTGTTTAATGACACATGTCCAATTGATTTGATGCCATGTGTTGAAATTTAAATGGGTTTAGGGTGAAGTAGGATTAAGGTTTACATCCACATGTCATAGGTTGTGAGAATTATTTTAACGAATCAAAAAATGGCATGTGTTTCATGTTGACGCTACCACATGTTTTTGAAAATGTAATGAGGGTTAGGTCTAGATGGACAAATTGACAAATGTCAACATTAGGTGTTGCCACACATCAAGTAAATATTGTGTGATTTGATTAAGACTAGTTATAGGTTAGGGTTTATAAATTATGAAGGCTTAGGATTAAGCTTCGATAAGGTTGGGGCTAAATCTGGGGTAAGGTTTGGGAAAGGTTTAGTTCAAGTTTGAAATAGGTTTGAAAAAGGTTCGGTTCAAGTTCAAATTTGAAATAGGTTTGAAAAAAGCTTGGTTCAAGTTCAAGATTGGTTGGGAAAAGGCTTGGTTCAAATTTGAAAATCATTTGGGAGAAGTTCAAGATTAGTTTGGTAGGTTTGGTTTACATTCAAATGAAGTTTGGGATAGGTTCGATGTAGGTTTGTTTTAGGATTGGGGTGGACTAAAGCTAGCCTTGGTTCAAGATTGGTTAAGGTTTGGGTTAAGCTTGGGTTAAGTTAAGGTCAAGTTAAGGATGTTATGTTAGGTGTGGGTTTATATTAAATATGAGTTAGGTTAGATCTAGGGTAGGGTAAGGGTTTTATTAAGTTAAGGTTAAGGTATTGTTAAGTTAAATTTAGGTTAAAGGCATATTAGGTTCATGTTGGTTTAGGGATTTTTAGGTTGAGGTTTATGTTTGGTTCAAATTTGGGTTAAAACATGTTAGATTTAGGGTTTTGGGTAAGGTGATTTATGGGTTTTTCTTTTCTTTTTAGATGCTATAAGTTTCACCACATTTATCCCTTATTTAATTTATCTTGAAAAAAAAGGATAATAAACATTTACAATAGTCTTACAATGAACATGTATGCCTACAAAAAGTTGGCCAAAACAGGAAGTTTATTAATGTTGAACGAAAACAAAATGGGTTCTATAAGTCCAAGTTTTTAAATTATGCTTACCAAACAACATTGTATTAAATTACTTTAATTGAATGTTCCACATAATAATTATAAGGCAACTACATACACGGTTACCATGTCCATCATGAACAACCTTGAAAAACTTGCTTTTGGACAACCAAAAAATGGTAGACTAACTTCTATGAAAGCATTTGCCAATGGTGTTTTCATTAATCAAAAGCAAAAGTTGAGGGCTTGAAAATAATTAGATATTGTTTTAGTTTCAACCATAAACAATGTCAATTAAGGATTAACTCTAATTGAAATCTTCAGACATAAATCATGATTAGCAGGGATTTATTGAACTATCTTTAAAATCAAATACCATTGTGTTAATTGAATAAACACCTCCCAAACTTTGATAACCACATAATTAATAAAAATTTCCTTCTTACCAACCTTACTCCCACATATTTTAGTTACCACCATTATAACTTTTTGGTTGGCAATTACATTAATTGGCATATTTTCAATGTCAATGTGAAGTTGCACTTGCTAATCAAGATGTTCAATATGGTGCACCAACATTGTGACAGTTACGCTACATGGTTTTAAAAGAAAATCCACCAAAATGGGATCATCTAACTTTTTTTTTTAATCCATCTAAAAGGCAAAGGCTTACAATATGGACCTAAAATTTTTTTAACAAATTCAACCATATAAAAATCTAATTTTTATGTATTTATATATTATGCAAAGAGGTGGATAACCCATTTACCTAAATTGAATTTGGCTTCACATAACTCAACATTACACCATGTATTTTGGTTGCTTTTGGAAGACTAAGAATTATTATTTGGGTTCTATAATCAACGTTACCAAAACTAGGCATCATACTAGACCACAGGGTGAAAACAAATTACGGTGCCCAAAAAATGTTGTCACAAACATATTTTTTTGAAATTTTACAACTTTCAATGTCCACAAAACCAATATTAAAAGAGTTTTCATAAATTATACTCATAATAAGGTAGTTCAATTGCCAAATAATGCAATTGTCAAAGGAAATTATATTTTGTGATTAATATTAAATTATTAAAAAATATATTTGTTAAGGGAGTACTTATTTATTGTAAATAATTAATTAGTAAATATTTATTTACCTAGTTACTTTCCTAGGATTTACTAGCTAATTTACATAGTTTTCATCACCATTTGAATTCAATTGATCATAGGACTATTTTAAGGTGATCATTTTTGGCAAGCCACTGAATTTTTTTTGTCGAACATTGATTTTTGGAAAATATGGAAAAAAAACATGTTGTTTTTTGGAAAAGCGTCAAACCCATAGCTTGTTTTGTTGTTTTTTCCATGTTTTGCATGATTGGATTGAAGTTTTGAACCTAGATATGAGTAGATTTAATTGAGTAGAATTTATTAATATTAATTTCATGATATGATTTAATCTAGATTTTGACCAGAATATAGAATAGGAATTATGTATCAACCATTTGGTGACCATCCCAAGGCTTGAATTCTTAATGGAATTTAAAATGTTGTTTATATCTTATTGCTAGAATTTTTGTTTCTAAAACTTGATAATGAAGTTCAATTTTCATTTCTTCCATTTTTTCCAAATCTTGATCATAAATTTATGTTTAAGAAGCATATTTAAATAGAGCAATTAATTGCGAGGATTTTGTTATAATGTATAAATTTATTCAGATTTGAGTTAGATTATGGAAATATGACAAATACAATTATAACTAGAAGTTTGAAGAGATAATTAGATCAAGTTATAGTACATGAATAAATGGAAAATGGCATTGTCATAAACAAAAATTTGAGTGCATATCATACAGATTCATTAATAGAAAGTTTTGGGTTTTGCAATTGTCATTTGCAACTAAAATTTAATTGCATGCGACACATGCAACTACAAATTTGCGTAGTTGCCTAAGACAAATTACACATGACATTCAACTACATGCAACACTACATATACGGAGTTAATATACATGTTCATCCATACATACCAATCCAAATGTAGTTGCACCTTATGTGCAACCCTCCTTGTAACTATAGTGAAAGTAATCAAAATATGACACGTGTTTAAAAATTGGACGACTTGTTTGTGGGCATATGTCATTATTTAATTATTTTGTGTTTTCAAAATTAAATATTCATTGGATTAATTTTAATCGTTAAAGTTTATACCACTAGGATGATGACATGTGGCACACCATGGAACATTCATTGACCATCTAACACCTATCCACATTTTAAACACCAATTATATGGTGACACATGGTAATTAAGGCCCACCTTTTTTATTAATATTAATAAATGAAATTTAAATCATCCAATTTTAAGTTAATAAGATGTTGACACATGGCACCTAGGTAGGTAGGTTTACTTAGGTGTGTAAGTAGGTTGAAAAGTAGTTAGGCTTAAGCCATATAGGTAGGTTAAGAATAATCTAATTTTATTTTTAGGTTTAACCATTTTATAAAGGTCAAGTTTTTTTTATTCACTCATCCCCAATGGAGCTTAGTCTTTGATTACTACATAACTATTGCCCCTAATTATATATTGTGCCAAATTGAATTTGAAGCCAAAAGATATGGGATAAAAAATTCCATTGCAAACCTCACGAACCAACTTAGTTGCACATTAATTGTAACTTTTGTATTAGAGTATATTAGCCAGGGGAAACCACCGTTGCTTTTGGTGTCCAAGCAAAACTTGAAGCCCCTTTTTAGTGCATCTAACACACAAAGAATTGTTGAAAACAAATTAGAAATGAGAAAATTATGGCGCCCCAAAGTAAAGGGGGTCAAGAACTCAAAAAAAAACCATTGAACAATACAAAGCCTTGTTCTTAAACACCCAAAAAAGTACCTTTTATGTTGTTTTGTTGCTATTATAGTTCCAACATGATTTGTAGAATTTTAGGTGGCGCTCTTATAGCACTTTAAATCGTTTAAAAGGAGTAAGAAATAAGAAAGTTATGAGGTTTGAAAATAGGAGGGGTCCAAAGAGAAGAAAAAAAAAAGTTTTGTAACTTGGAAAGCTTATTTTTCTTCTTGTTAGTTTTTCATTACTCCTTTTTCTTTGCACTTCAAAGATGATTGTAGGATATTTTTAATAATTGTGATTACTTAATGAAAATATTATTTTAATATTATTATCTAGCTTAAACTAGTAATTAGCTTAGGATGTTTGTGTACTATTAGGTTAATTACTTAGTGTATGCCTATTTACCATAAATATTTTAACATAATTAATAAAATTTAAATATATAATACCTATTGAATATGTATAATTGATTATCATTATGATTATAATATTATCATATTAATTAATTCTGAATTTTTAAAAATCAAATTTACATTTTCTGAAAAAAAATCCATATAAATTAAAATAAAAAAGTTATACTTGCTAAATATATATTTAAATATATTTGACAAATAAAATTTGAAAAATTACAATACATATTTAAACCATGGTTTGGTTTAATTTAAATTTATTTAATTTAACATAATTTATTTTAGCCATGATTAATTTAGCCTAACTTAATTTAACCATAATTATTCTAGCCTAATTTAATTTAGCTTAATTTAGTATAGTTATAATTAATATAACCTAATATAGTTTAGCCATAAATATTTTAGCTTAACTTAATTTAGCCATAATTAATTTGGCCTAACCTAATTTGGCCATAGTTAGTTTAGCATAATTTAATTTAGCATAATTTTGTTTGCCTTAATAAATTTAGCCATGGTTAATTTTAGCCTAATTTAGCCATGTTTAGTTTAATTTGATTTACTTAGCATAATTTAGACTAACCATAATTATTTTAGCTTAACTCAATTAAACCATGGTTAGTTTAAGCTAGCCCAAGTTAGCATGGGTTTAACCTTAGTATTAAAGGTACATAATACTATTATATACAATTTATGTAAATATATTAAATATCTCAATTTGAGTATGTATAAGTTTAGGCCATTATTTTTATGACACATGTCCATGTTGTACACATTTAGTTGCACACACAACCATATGGCTCAAAAATTGTATAGTACCAAATTTGTAGTTGCAAACATGACCAAAATAGGTGCAAACAACAACCAATTGCATGCCAATTACATAGTGACTAATTGCAAACAACAATATTTCTAGTAATAATTAACAATTTACAACACCTAAAAAAGTTTTTCAATTAGAACAAAAACATCCATGGACAGAAAAAAAAACCTGCAAGCCACAAAACCCCTTAGGCAACATTGATAAGTGCTCGTGAAGTGTAAACTGATGAAGCATAAAGGCACACCAATAATTTACAACGAAATTCCAAGAAATAAAAATGTCAAATTGAAAATGCAAACTCATTGGTTGAGTTTAGATGAAGAAGTCGGGAATATGAACTTCGATAGAAAGTTGCGTTGAAGTCATCAAGTCTAATGCAACAACATGACTTTAATGCTCCAATTCATGGAAAAGAACAAAGATTCAACAAGTCAAAGAGGGAAGAAGTAATACCAAGGTATAAATATGTTTCACCACCTTACTATCAAAAAGAACATGAGGATGAAGAGCTTGAAGAAAGAGCTCATAATTTTGAACCTCATATTCATTATGTGGTTGAGTAAGAAGCTACAACTCAAGGCATTAGAATGTCCAAAAGATTTGAACTGGTACTTGTAACTAAACAAGAAACTATATTCTTATTAAGAGTAGAACCAATAGTAGTGGAAGGTGTACTCGTGGTTGTCAAAGTAAAGTATAATGAACCTAAACTTAATTAATAGAGCAAAAGCATTGTTAGAAGAGTCCAAGGGATTAGAGTAGAAGAATTCATAATGTGAACAAAGTTCCAAGACCTAACCCTCCACGTAATATATAGTACCATCAAATTCGACATCAAATCCATGAATGTCCATTTGTTGAAGATAATGTGAGGTAAGGATTTGTTGAACATTTCCAAAATTTGGATCCAGAACTTGCAAGAGCAAAGGACCATGGAGATTTTGAGCCAAAGGATCTATACCATAAAAGGGTCAAAATTCCAAATAGACTCAAATAACAAACATGGATAAACAACAACATGGAAATGAGAGTTTAGACTATGGCAAATGTAGCACCCATTTTTGTAGCTTTTACACCAAATTTGTTCCATCACAACAATGTTGGAGCTACCTCTGCAAGAACTTCCAATTTCAAAATGGAACTAGTAAAATTTGTACCATTATTCTATGGCAATGCCCCATTCAATGGTTATAGCCACTCAAGCTCTATTTTCAATAACACAACCCATGTTGGTATGAGGTCCAAATCGCAGACTCCAAGGGCAATAAACCTTATGAATATGCATACAGAAATACCTAGAAAGGTGGACGATTTTTGTTGGATAGCCATCAAATCTAGGAGGAGGAAGATCAAGACCATTAGGACCGTCAAGACTCCAAGACCTTCAGGATATTTTGGATTACCAATGGTGAATCTAGGTAGACCATCATTACCACCAAATAGGCCTTATCATCAACCATTTAACTACTTTGAGTATGTGAAGGCTTTTGACCCAAATGTTTCTGTTAAATTTTTTAAATCTACCATTAAAGCAAATGGTGAAATAGACGATGAAAAATTGTTAATCTGTTTAGTTTTACCCTCGAAAACACTGTATTTGACTGGTGTAACAATTACATGGGAAATTGCCCAAATTATATTTTTGTAGAATTGCAATTAACTTTTTGTAAATGATTCAAAACAATTTAGAATCATAATCAAGTTTATCTATAGTTGAAGAACATGAAGTATGAAAAGAATGAAAAGGTGGAGGTTTATTATGAAAGATTATTGAAGTTAGCCAATAGTCTTCAACATAGGACAATAGATAGTTTCCTAACTATTATCTTCAAATCTAGATACAACCATATATGCATGTAGCAACAACATGCATGAAGAAAGAAAACCTTATAGTAACACAAGGAAGCAGCTTTGGTTTGTGAAGAAGGAATTTTTAAAATTGAGGCAATAAGCAATCTATTAATACCACAGAATAGTAAGACAATGTTAGCTCAGAAACCTTAAATAGTTACAAAGAAAATAGGAATGTACTATACAAACTATCACAAGACAAATAATAATTTGAAACATGTAGAGTTAAAAGAAAAGAAAAGTCTATTCTTGTAGTTTCTAAGGTTACCACTTAGCAAATTAAAGTACAAAGACCTATGAGATATTCCTATCATATCTGTGATGAGATTAAACATAGAATTACAAATTGTCCTAAGTTCAATGACATGTAGAATATGTTTAAGAACAAAGGAATGAAGACTACATAGAAACCATATGTGGTGGAGCCCAAGGTTGTTAATCCTTCAGTTCATGTAGTGGATGTCAACATGGCCATCACTAAGAACAAGGTTACTGGAGAACAAATGTTCAAGGACAAAGAGCCAATCAAGAAGAAGCTTGCTACTAACTAGGAAGAGGAACATAAACTATAACAATCTTTTGTCAAAATTATACAAGAGATGCAAGCAGAATACCCACCAGAAAGTCTAAATCAAAAGGAGAAAGCATCATGGAGTACAAGTTGGGTAGGATTACTAAAGATTGACGTATCCATAAAACCAATTGTACCACAAAATCTGTTTTTTATTCCTAATAACAGAGTTATGTCTATGAAACAAATATTCCAAGATATTAGTAAACAAATGTTAGAAACCATTTATACCCCAAGATTAGGTCAAGTGCTAAAAATAGCACCAGATCTTAAGAAATATATGTGGTAAAAACTAGAGCAAGAAAAACCCAATATAGTTACTAAAATGATACCAGAGCCTAATGTAGCCAAAATGATCAAAACGCACTCTAAAGTTGACATTGCAACTATAAAAGTAAATAACCAGGTGGCAATTATACAAGTGCAAGTTGGGAAGAACATTATTGAAGATGTTTTGTTAGATGGAAGAGCAAGTGTAAACATCATAATTGAAAACCTTAGAAAAAAAAATAGGTTTACTTAAACTAAGACCAACCCCATACCACCTCAAAATGCAAGATCAAAGTATGACCAAACCTTTAGGAATCATCAGAAATATATACATGGCATACCATATATATTCACATTTATTATTTTGCAAAATAGTGTGGTAGATTCTAACTATTCCATGTTGTTGGGAAGACCTTAGTTCAGAGATGCAAAGATTACACATGATTGGGGAAACAATGTGATTATTGTTCAAGGCAACGGAATAGTTAGAATAATGTTAGTTAACAAAAAATTGGAAGCAAAAACTAGAAGGCCCCAAGTACTTGTTTATTATGACATGATGGAGGGTCTAACAAATGAAGAGGAAGATCTGATATTTGAGATAAAACCAGAACTATTTTCAATTAGCATAATCAATATTTTAGATGAAAAAAATTCATTGTTGAATGTTGGAGTTACAAAAATTAGAATCAATGGAGAATTTGAACCAAAACAAGGGATATCATATCAAAGAGTAACAAAAACAATAGAATTTAATGTCACACTAGAAACATCACTGGAAAATAAGGTTTATCCAAAAATTTATTATCATCATAACCAAACTGATATTGAAATGGATGAAACATCAACCAAAATTCAGGTATAGAATCTTCAAATAGTAGGTTGGACCTTGATTAAAGAACAACATATTGTTAAGCTGAATCTTGTCATAGAGGCAAATCTATAATCCATCACAGTTAATGCACGATTAATAAAGGAGACAATTAAACAACTTCAAACCTTATTCAAGGAGTTCAAAAATGTGTTTGCTTGGACTTATAAAGATCTGAAATGCATACCTCCAAAGTTAGCTCAACATAAAATTGAATTAAACGCCTCAATCCCACCAACACATTAAGCAAGGTACAGATTGAACCCCAACTACACTACACTATCAAACATGATATTGATAAATTATTAACAATAAGATTCATTCACCCAGTAGAAAAGGCTACTGGTTATCACCTATAGTGGTAGTTTTAAGAAGAATGGAAAACAAAAAATCTATGTAGATTTCAAGAAGTTGAATAAGGTAACCAAAAAAAATCTTTATCCTTTACCATTTTATGATGAAGTATTGAACATTATAATAGGGTATGAAGCTTATTCATTCTTAGATGGATACTCAAGATATCATTAGATTTCTATAGCCCATGAAGATAGATACAAAATAATTTTTGTAACAAAATGGGGAGCTTTTGTTTGGATGGTGATGCCATTTGGTGTAAAAAATGGGCCACCAACATTTCAAAAAATAATTAGCAAAACTTTCAAAGAGTACTTAGACTAGTTCATGAAGATATTTTTAGATAACTTCACGATTTATAATGATATGGAGAGTCATTTGATGAAGTTCAAACTTTGTTTTCAAAAATGCAAAGAGTACGAAATTAATTTTAGCCTAGAAAAAATGTGCCTTTATGGTATTTTCAAGACTAATTTTAGGGTCATAGTTTCCAAGGAAGGAAAAATACCAAACCTAAGAAAGTTCAGGCAATAGTTAATATGCCAATACCTACAAATCCATAACAGATTCAGGTCTTTCATGGTATGGTTCAATTTTATAGATGTTTCATCAAGAACTTTGCTTTTATTATGGCACCAATCACAAAGTTGATGAAGAAGACACAACCCTTGATCTGGACCATATAATGTTAAAAGCTTGTGATTAGATCAAGTAGAGATATATGGAAACACCAATTTTAATACCTCCAAATTGGTAGCTGAGTTCCATGTGCACACATATGCATCTTTACTGGCATTAGGTGCAATGTTAACACAAAACCCAACTAGTAAGTATGACCAACCTATAGTATATGCCTTTAAACTACTAAATAAAACAAAGCAGAATTATACTATTATAGATAGATAAGCCTTAGCAATGGTTTATGTTTTACATAAGTTTAGACTTTTTTGTTGGGAAACATATTTGTTTTTTATGTAGACCACATGGCTCTTGTATATCTTGTCAACAAACCATAGGTGTCTAGAAGGATAACCAGATGGTTGTTATTATTTTTGGAGTATGAATTCACAATAGTCTACAAGCTTGGTAAAAACACATGTGGTAGTTGATGTTTTATCCAAATTACTAGATAGTTCAAAACCATTGGGAGTCCCAGATCACATTGTAGATGCATCATTATTTTTTATAGAACCTATATGGATGTAGGAAGTGAAGAGTTACTTAAAAACAAGTCAGATGTTAGAAACTATGAACTTGGCCTAGAAACAAAAGTTAGCCATAAAGGTAGGACCTTTTACTTTGAAATAAGGAAAAATGTACAGAGTGGGACAAGACAACAGATTGCACATATGTTTGACCACCTCAAAAACACATATTGTTCTAAAAAAACTACATGAAGGAAGTAGGAGGACATTTTCCTATAGATATTACTACAAAGAAAATTTTGGATGCAAGTTATTGGTGGTTAACTCAATACAAGAAAAACCATGATCTCATTAGGCAACAGAACATTGCGTACTTGGATCACAAACACAAGAAAGGGAGTTAACATTTGCATAAAAACATGGTCACTTTCGTGCACACATGGGCATTTAATCATTTGGATGATGTGTTTTATTTCCAAGATGCATGTGAAATTAATGGAATTAAGGTCCCATTCACAATAGGGATCCAAACTCCAACACAATTGCAATCCATGGTTTCATTAGGTGATCATGGGGCGATCTCAATGGATGTCACCTTTGGCACCAATGATGTGAAATTCCTTTTGTTCACATTAATGGGGTTTGATGCACAACATTCTAAAATGTTGGTCACGTGGATCATTACAAATTGTCAAACATGCAACAATTTAGTGGAATGGTTAAGTCCTTTGAAAGCAAAGCTTCAAGGAAGATGCCAAAGTGAAAACCTTTGTGTTTCATCATTGATGATGCTCCACAAATTACGAACATTGTGGTGGGTTTATTTTCATTCCACCATTTTTATTTTTATGTACATGCAACCATGATGCCATAGAGTTGTAGATGGTGCAAATTATATGAGTGTTGCTTTCGAACCAATACACACAAGCATCCATTGAATCTTACCATGGGGCATTGAAACATTAGTTGTCCTTGGAAACAAAAGTGCTTCAAGGTTGGCGGATTGATTGGTTAGTGTGGATACTCACAACAATGGTTGCAAAACACTACATTCATCATTGTTACAAATCATGACTTTTTCAACTGGAATTTTTGACCAAAAAGTACCCCTTTTAGTCACTAGTCAAAAAAACCACCTTAATTGTTTTGGGCAAGTCATTTTTGACATGATGGATTTGATTGTGGCCTTTTTGACTAATCGAGT
>Ga0209208_10001928_pt1 | contig 29656 bp, 21 predicted proteins | sample S1TSphfallax_3_FD_187694 | JGI IMG/M metagenome (GOLD analysis project Ga0209208, IMG submission 187694) | Host-associated microbial communities from peat moss isolated from Minnesota, USA - S1T2_Fd - Sphagnum fallax MG (SPAdes) (version 2) | ecosystem: Host-associated > Plants > Peat moss >...
GTGCGAGATGTCGTTGGCGCCCGTATCCGCCATCTGAACCGCACCCTCAGATGGTCACTGCCGGCCGATACTGATGCACCGGTCCGCCAAGGCGGCGGGTGGCTGATGTCCTGATCCTGAAACGCCGCCACGTGGAGTGCGCCTCACGCAGTCAGAGGCAGCAACGCCACACGCGGTCCGTGCGGCAAGCTCGGCTCGTTCTTTGTTCGTCTCGCAACTGTCGGATTCGGGACGTTTCGTGCGGTCTGACCCTGGTGACCAGAGCGCGCGCCTGACTGTCGTCAGATACACGTCGCAAGGCTTGCGAAAGACAAGCCATTATGGAAGGATTTATGCGGTATTACGAAACCACTATCGCATTGAGATAGAAAGGCTCCCTGGTTGATTGTGAAAGGCCGATGAAAGCCCGGATGGCCTCCGGCAAGCCCCTCTTGCGGCGTGACAGCTGCCGCATCGCTGCCAGCATCTGCCGGGTGGCAGGCCCGGGGTTTGTGACGTTCGGCACTGCTGCACAGCCATGAATGACGTCGCCGGAAGCCCGGTGCCTGCGAAAGGCCTCGTCGCTGAACCGGACGTGAATCTTCGTCGGCCCGGCACGGGCCTGCTCAGGCCTCATGCTCGCACGACCGGGCGCCGGCCAAAACTCTCCCGCGAGCAGCAGGCGACGATCGTGGACGCCGTACGGTCGGGGCAGAGCACCGCGGCGCAGATGGCCCGCCACTATAAGGTCAGCGAACCGACCGTGAGCCGCATTCTGGCAGCCTCGCGTGCGGTCAGCGAGGTTCCGGTCGCAGAGGAGCTCGGCGGCGAGCGGATCGTCGGTGTACTGCCGGTGTCCGCGCTGGACGAGCGCTTGGCTGTTGTCGGCACATCCGGCTCCGGCAAGACCTACGCGACCAAGGGCCTGGTCGAACGGTTGATGCAGGCAGGTGCCCGCGTCTGCGTCGTTGATCCGCTCGGCGTCTGGTGGGGCCTGCGCCTCGCCGCGGACGGCACGACCCCTGCCCGCTTCCCTGTGGTGGTGTTCGGCGGCCGGCACGCCGACATTCCGCTCACCGTCGACATGGGCACAGCCCTTGGCCGCCTGGTTGGGACTCACGCGCTGGCCTGCGTGGTGGACGTGTCCGACGTGGGCAATGCGGCGACGCGGCGAACCTTCATGACCGCGTTCACCGAGGCACTGTACGACAGCAATACCGAACCGCTCCACCTGGTGCTGGACGAGGCAGACCTGTGGGCGCCGCAGCGCGTGCAGCTCGACGGCTACGATCTGCTGGGCCGGGTCGAAGAGATCGTACGACGGGGCCGGGTGCGGGGCTTCGTGCCGTGGCTGATCACCCAGCGGCCGGCGGTGCTGCACAAGGACGTGCTGAGCCAGGCCGACATCCTGCTGTCGATGAAACTGACATCCAGCCAGGACCGGGCAGCCGTCGGCCGCTGGATCGAGGGCCAGGTCGACCAGGCAGAGGGGCGCCGCATCCTCGCCGCCTTGCCTTGCCTCGGCTCGGGCGCGGCGAGGGGTGGGTTTGGGCGCCGTCCGACGGTGTTCTTGCGCGGGTGGGGTTTCCGCGCATCCAGACCTTCGACAGTTCGGTAGCGCCGCGGCGCATGGAACGGCTCCAGGCGGCCACGCCGGCGCCGCCAGTGGACCTGTCCGCGATCGCCGCCGCCCTGGCAGATTGCGGGACTGATGATGGCGGGGGCGATTTCCACACGCGCAGGGATCTGTTGGCCCTCGAGCAGCGCCTAAAACAACGAGAGCAGGACTTGGCCAGCGCCCTTGCCCGGATAGCCGGCCTAGAAGCGGCTCTTCAGGCAAGATAGGGCGGCCCGGCCAAGAACGTCGCCTCCAATCCGATCCACTGCACGCAAGATTAGGGAATAATAGACGTCCACAAGGCTTGAAAACCCAAGCCGAAGGGTTATCTATAGGTATGAGCCGGGTTTTTACCTCAGAGAGCACTGGCGCAGGGGTCTATGTGTTTTCTGATGACCACTGCCCGCCGCACGTCCATGCCCAACATCGTGGCGGTGGCTGGATCGCACGCGTCCGATTTTCCTTTGTGAGTAGCAAGGTAGATCTGTTGAGCATTGCGCCATTACGAAATTCTCCGTTTCAACGAACGGTGAACCAATTGCTGGCCGACATAGGAGATGAATTGCTTGCCTGTCGGCGTAAATGGTGGGCCACAAAACGGACTACATGCCTGGAGAATCAAGGCGTTGTCGTATCAGCAGGAATGATTGAGATTCCGCTCGGCGCCCCAAAAACGCAAAAAAAGATTACGATGGCAACCTACGACCCGGATCGGGATACGGTTCGGATCACGCTCCAAGACGGCACAACACTGGATGTGAGCTCACGCACATGACCAAGCACACTGTGACTGACGCAGAATTTGCAAGAGCATTGGCAGCAGGTCGAATCGAGGCCGAGACTGAAATCCGCGCCCAGGCTGTCCGATATGTAGCGGACCGGGATGCGATTGAAATCGTGACGACTCGGCACGCGGGCTTTCTTATCCCTCGCAGTTGGATCGGCGCGCTGCAGGATGTGCCAATCGGCGAATTGGCCCAACTGGAGGTATGGCCTGACGGATCAGCGATCGAGCTGGATAGTCTGGACATCCACATCAGCGTGGATGGCCTGCTAACGGCAATCCTGCCGGCGATGCTGCCGACACGAACAGTCGCCACTATCTTCGGTAGCCGGGGCGGTCGGGCGACTTCAGCGGCGAAACGCAGCAGCGCGCAGGAGAACGGCCGCAGAGGCGGGCGGCCCCGTAAAGCTGGCGGGGCTGTGTCGGTATAAACGCCCAGCTTTCAGCAGGACGATCACTGAGACAGCCTGGTTGTATATATTTAGTAGAATAGCTACCGTGCTAGCACGCAACCGGGGTAGCGCGGTATCATGCTAACAGTCGCCGTTATCAGCCAAAAAGGGGGGGCCGGAAAGACGACCCTCGCCATCCATCTTGGCACCGCAGCTCACATGGCGGGGTTGCCTACCGTTATCGTAGATACGGACCCCCAAGCCACGGCCTCCCGTTGGGGAAAATGGCGTGGCGGAAAAGACCCTGACGTAATTGACTGCGCCTCGTACGCTCTCCTCCAAGATAAGCTCACGGCATTGGAGCGCGCGGGCGCGGCGTTCGCGGTCATCGACACCCCCCCCGCTGCCGACATCATGGCGCGTGAAGCATGCCGTGCAGCAAGCTTATTGCTCATTCCCTGTCGCCCGCGAGCTTTCGACTTGGATGCGGTTCGGACGACGGCCGAACTAGCTAAGGCGAGCGGCAAGCTGGCCTTCGTAGTGTTCATGGCCGGTCCTCCTCGCGGGTCAATCCTCTACCCCGAAGCAGGCGAGCTTGTGAGGCGGATTGGATTGCAGGTTGCTCCGGTCATGCTTCCTGAGCGAGCGGCCTTTCACCACAGCGTAGCTGAGGGAAAGGCTGCGACCGAAATTGAACCCGGCGGCAAAGCGGCCGAGGAAGTGGCGCGTTTATGGGAATGGGTCAGCAAGCATGCTAGCGAGCTAACAAGTAAGCTGGATAGCGTGGTAGCAGCATGACTAGATTTGCCGGTCTTAAGGACGATTTGTCACCAAGCCAGCCAACGGCGGATAAGGCTGCGGTTCCTCCGCAGGCTTCGGCCGCGACCGTGGCAGCAGAGACTGATGGCAAGCGCCGGTCCGCTCGAGAGGGCAAGAAAGGTATTCTTGGCCACTTCAGTCCAGAGCTAAGCCGAGCGTTGAATATCATGGCCATTGAAGAGGGCAGCACGGTGCAGGCTCTTATGGGGGAGGCTTTCGACCTCTTGATGCGTGCGCGCGGTAAGCACCCGTTCGGTGAACGCTAGGCTGCTAGCAAGATAGCGCGCTAGCTTGCTAGCATGTTATCTTGATTGATAGTTTTGACCTGCCCGCGCAACCGGGCCATGCGACCGGCTTTAGATCGTTGCCGCTCCAAATATGTCGCCCTAAACTCGTCCCCTTCTTTGCGCCACCAAGCAAGCGTGACGCCTGTGATGGGCGCCCGCGCGTGCGCCCGCGTCAGCTTGATCTGTACGCCCATGTCGGAAAGGCCGTTGACTTCCAGTAATGCCGGCTCGATCACCCGGCGCTCAAAGTCAGGTCCACGGGTTAGCTTGTCAGGGGGAACCCCTAAAAGATCGCGGAAGCGATCGATGGCGAACTGCTCGACACAACGCTCTAGGCCCGCACGGAGTTGGACTAGCTCATATAGTGCCATAGCGTATTTGCTGGTCATCGCACAGACGACTTCCGCTTTGATCCGCCCCCATCGGTTAGACCGCGCCAGCACCGGCCGCAGCTTCTTAGGCAGCCCAAATCGAACCGTTGCACCTGGCTGGCCTTCATCGGCAGACAAGTCAAAAAACTCAAACAAATTGGTGAGTACAAGGCGGGGCTCGCCGGTCTTGGCGTCGGGCAAGGGCACTGTGACGACAATCCGCATTAAGCGATCCAGGCTATCCCGCACGCGCTCATTGCCTTTGTGCTGTCGGGACGGACGGAGCGTGGACATGGGTAACTCCCATTCTGCGTCTGCCTCGGTCAGCCGGCCGCTGTCATGGGCATGCTGATAAAGCATATTGAGAATGGCACGGTCCGAGGCTTCGAGAGCGTGGGCGCCCGTAATTTCAATTAGCTCACCAGCTTTAGGGAAGCCGGCATGGTTGGTCTTTTGGACGATCGTTTGCGACATACGAGCATGATGAACGTGACGTGCTTACGAGGCAAGTCACGTCACAATTATTGTTTAGTGCCCCCGTTGAGTCACAATAGAGAACTCGTCAAATCCCGCTGCGCGTGCCGAGTCGTAGGTGCCAAGCGCCCGATGGCCAACATCTACGATTTAGGGGTTCAAATCGCCCCAACTTTAGGGAACAGATTGGCACCCCCATTGAGTCACAATGATGCCTCGTCTTGTCACAAGCGCTCCCCCGTTGAGTCACAACAACGCCCCCGTCTTGTCACAAGTGCTCCCCCGTTGAGTCACAACAACGCCCCCATCGAGTCACAATCGCCGCAAGGACTCGTGGATTTCAAACGATCAATCGATGCCTGAATCTAGGAATCTAAGAGAACTTGAACTTTGCGCTGTGGATAACTTTGCCTGTGGATAACAGGGTAGGCAGCGAGGTTGTCTGACGCGCAGAAAGAAAAAAGAGGCCGACAAGGAAGTGTCCGGTTCAGCTTGCGTGCCTTCCCCCAGGCATGGCTGGTGGATTTGAAGGATAAGGCCGCCCTTACGGTCAGGGTGTTGTCAGGTTGCGAGGTGGGTCGGGGGGTTCCGGTCCGTTCCAAAAGACAAAGGAGCAGGCCAGCCGGGAGCCGGACCCGTAGGGCTGCGACGCACACGTGTGCGGTGCGTATTTCAGCCTGTTCCAGGTCATCAGCAGCATCCAGCCTCGGGCATCGCCCGGACTATCTTGGAACGCCGCGCGCAGGCCTGCCTCGGTCTCCTGGATGTCCGCGCGCGCATCATTGCTGCCCCAGACATAGCCGCCAACACCGCAGGCGACCGCCACCCCAAACAGCACAGCTCCCGCCAGAAGGGCGGTGTTGCGATCAAACACCTGCACCCGGCGGGTCAGCGCTTTGTCCGCGCTCGCGGCGATCGAGCCCGCGATCCGTTGAATAATGGTCGTTTCTGTCGCCAGAATGCTGGCGTTGAACCGCTCCGCCTCGGCATCGGCCGTGCGCCGCGCCTCGATCAAGGCCGCGTTGATGCGCTCGGCCGCCGCCGCCAGTATGCGGTCGCTGGTGTTGCCGCGCGCGGCCATGAACCGGATGGACCGGGCAAAGGCGGTGACCAGCGGCATCATCACATCATCGGGTTCCAGCCCCGCCGTCTTCACCGCACTGCGCAGCTCGTCCAGCAGCCTTTCAGTCTCGGCGTCCATGCCAGCACCAGCCGAGGGTTTTTGCACCAAAGCGAGCGAAGGGGATGAAGCCGGCGCCGGTGTGGCGGAGGCTTGCGTCGTCCTTTTGCCCACCCCCCGCCAAAAATCACCGCCGGTCACGGCAGCCAGGCCGCCACAGGGGCAAAATTCTGCTCCATGGCCCGCCGCCAGTTGGCGATGATCTGCCGGTTGAACGGACCAATGGGCTTCTGGCCCTCCTTGACCTTGCTAGCTTCGGCCGCGGCAAAGGTGATGCGCCGCTCGTCCACCTCATGCGCCGGCGTCAGTCGCGGCATCCACACGATCTTCGCGCCGCGCCGGACCGCCGCCTGAAAGATCGGGTTCTCCATCACCCCCTGAAAGGCGGCCTGGCTGCTCCGGCCTTTCGGGAGCAGCCCCTCGTTCAGCACCAGGATGGTCGCAGCAGGGGCAAACAGCCCGTCCGCCTCCATGTCCCGCAGATAGGCGAGGTCATCACGGTCCGGCCCGATCAGGTGGACAGCCACCACCTCGATGCCATGGCCCTCCAGCAGCGCCGTCAGGCTGGCCTCGCGGGCGATCCGCTTGAGCATGAGATCGCCGCCGCCGAGATCGACCAGCGCGGTAAAGCGGTCCTCGATCTGCTGTTCGCAGAAGGCCGCAAACCAGTCACGCATGTCGTCATCATCAGCACTGGGCGGGGTGAGCACACCGGCAAAATACCCCGACAGGGTGGCATTGGTGCGGTCGGCATCCGCCAGCACGACGGACCGGCCCTGATCCTGCGCGCGCTCGACAGCCCAGCGTGTCCACCAGGTTTTGCCGCGGGCGCCGCGGCCGAGCGGCACGATGAATTTCGGGCGGGCCGGTCCGGCGCTGACGGAGCGGCCTTCAGCATCGGATGCGGATGGCTTGGGTGTCACAGGCTTGTTCATGAGAAATCTCCTTTGGCGCCGGCGCCGCTGCGATTGACGCATCGACGGATGGTCGGTGCCGTCATCGAGGCATGCGCTTTTGCGAATGGGCCGCAGTTTTTCCGCGGCGGTTCTGTCCGTGGGCGCTGCCGTCCCGGTTCAGGGCACTATCTTGGGCAGAGGAATCTTTCCGGCCTGCATCTGTCCGAGCAGGCGCTGCATCTGTGCGGCCACTTCGTCATCCCCGACCGCTGAACCGCGCACCGCGCCCGCATCGCCCGCTTCCGGTGCCACCGCCGCCGGCTGGAGGATGGGGCCAATGGGCACCGCGGGACTGGCCGACCCCAATGGTGTTGCCGGCCGGATATCGAGGCGCGGTCTTGGCCGTGACGGCGGCATTGCCTCGCCGTCTGCGGGCGGCATCCCATGGCCAGGCATCAGCGATGGGCTTGCGTCGGGCACAGGCTGCACGACCACGGGCGTTTCTGTCCGGCCGCTTTGCCTGGCAGCCGCGTGCTGCCGTACCTCCCACCAGGCCTTGCGCACCCGCTCTGCGGTCGGGGGTTTGTGCGCACCGTCGCGCACTCCCATCGCGGCAAGCCCGGCAGCGACCGCCTCCCAACTGGGTTGCTTGTCGAGGAGCATGACCGCGAACTCGTCGTGGTGCGCCTGGAGCCAGCGGGTCAGGGCGGATTGGCGGCCACGCCCGCGCACAGGGGTTTTGGCAAGCATCTCCGCCAGGCGTGCCACGCCACGCGCCTCGGACTTGGGTTTTCGTGTGGGCATGACGGTTTCTCACAAGCAGAGACGGCAACCCGTCCGGACAGGTGTCCATAAAACGTCCGGATGAGCGTCCATCATAGACCGGTTTTCGTCCGGAAGAGGCGTCCGGTTTTAGGTAAATAAAAGTCACTACAGACCAAGGCACCTTTGGTGCTGGTTTTCTCGTACCGTGGACGTATGATGCCTGCGAATACGGAGGCGTGCAACCACCATGGCCAAAGCAAAATCAGGCGCTGCCGACCAGCCCGCCGCCGGTAAGGGGAAGGGGGCTGACAGCGATGTCGCCGCTGAAATTGCCCGGCTGCGGCGCACGGTGGAGCTGCTGGAGCAGGGGCTGACGCAGTTGCTGGAGGCGACCGCCACCCATACGGAAATGCTGCGCGCGTTGATGGCGGCGGCCACCGCGCCGACCCAGCCGGAGCAGCAGTTGGGTGTTTTGCTCAACGCCGTGGTCGCCCGCCTGGGCGAGCAGACCGTCTTGTTGCGCACGATCGGCGAGACAATGACCCGGCTGCCCGATGATGTCGGCGCGGCGGTCGGCGCGCAGATGGCCAGCGCCCTGGCTGCGGTGCAGTAGCGGCGATCCGGTTGTGTTGACCTACCGCACCGGGGCGGCCGGGACGCCATCGGGTGCGATGGCGATGACGCTGCATTTGCTGGAACAAACGCTGCCGCGCGAGCAGGCGGAACTGGCGCTCTACTACCAGCGCGGGCTGACACCGGCCTTGGGGGAGGACGGACGGCCCGACCCGCACGAATTCACTTTGGCCGAGCCGCGGCGGGACATGGACCCGCGCATGGCGGCGCTGCTGGGGCTTGCGCCCAACCAGGTGCCGAGCCCGGAGGAGATCGCCCAGCTTCTGGCGGGCAACCGGGCAGACGGGAAAGCCATTCCCGGCAAGCAGGTGCAGCGCGAGACGCGCAGCTTGGCTGACGAGCTGGGGCTCGATGGCGCGCGCGCACCCAAACCGGCGGAAATTGCGCGCGTGCTGGAGGGCTGCCGGGCCGATGACGGGGGGGCATTGCCAGAGGATCGGGCAGGGGTGCTGCAAGCGCGGTTTCTGGCGCTCTATGGTGCCGGCGACGGCGAGAACAAAGCGGCACCGGCGCTCTCGCCGGAGGAGGCTGCGCATGTCCGCGCCGGCCGCCGGGTGGATGGTTCAGAGAACCGGCTCGGGCCGCTGCTGGAGGGGCTGAACGCGACCCGGGCGCGCATTGGCTATGTCGATCTGTGCTGGTCGGCGGACAAGTCGGTGAGCCTGGCCTGGGCGATGGCGCCGACCGAGGCCGAGCGCAACATCATCGCCCAGGCGCACAAGGACGCGGTGCTGTCCGCGCTGCGCTACGTCGAGGCGGAGGTGGGCCACGCCCGGAAGGGGAAGGGCGGCCGGGACGGGTTTGATGCCGGGCAGATCGGCTGGATCAGTTTCGATCATTATTCCAGCCGCCCGACCGTGGAAGTGGCGCGCACGGATCCGGTAACGGGGCAGGCTTTTACCGAGCTGGTGAGTTTCAAGGTTGCGGGCGATCCGCAGCTGCACACGCATGTGGCCATCCCCAACGTGGTGCTGACCGAGGATGGCCGCGTGGGGGCGCTGGATTTGCAGCGTCTCAAAGGCCGAGTGCACGAGTTCGGCGCGCTATATCAGGCGCATCTGGCCACGAATTTACGCCGCCACGGCGTCGAGGTGGTGCTGGACGAGCCGACGGGCGCGGCGCGCCTCCCCGCCATTCCTGACCAGGTGCGCGATGCGTTCAGCAAGCGCACCCGCCATGGCACGGATGCGGCGCGCGCCTATGCGAAGTCGGCGGGTCTGGATTGGGACGAGCTCGACGACACCCGCAAGATCGCCCTGGCCAAGCAGGGGATTCAAGGCGATCCGCGTCAGGTGAAGCAGGACGATCTGGGGGATTGGGCAAGCTGGCATCGTCAGGCGGCCGAACTCGCCTGGAAACCCCACAGCGTGCTCCGGCCCGAGCGGTGCCAGGGCCGGGAACCTGGCCTTGGGCATCTTGGGCATGAGGAAAGGGAGGGACGCGAGGCGCGTCTGGAGCAGGCCTACGAGGTGGCGGTCGGTGTGCTGGACAAGGCGCTGCAACGGCGGGCCGTGCTGGACGGCGCCGAACTACGGGTAGCGGCGGCGCGGGGGCTGGTGGCGTCCGGAGTAGAGGGGCCGGCCGATATCGATGCGGTCGTCAAAGGTTTTGCGACCAAAGGGGTGCTGCAGGACGGCCAGGCCACGCAGCTGGTCTGGGGTCTTGCGAAGGATGCGCAGGGGCAGGAGGCGGCGCGGGTCACCACCACCCTGCAGGCCCAGCGGGAGACCGAGTTTTTGGCTTTCGCCCGTGAGGCTGCGGCCGATCGGCGCGGTGCGCTGTCGCCGGCGGCGTTGGAGGCGGCGGTTGCGCGGTTCAGCGAACGGAGCGGCGTGGATTTTGGCGAGACCGCGCATGGGCGCACGCAGCGTGCGGTGATGGAGCAGCTGGGGCAGGGGGGACGGCTGGCCGCTGCCATTGGTGTGGCCGGGGCCGGCAAGAGCACGTTGCTGACGCCCCTGGTGGATGCCTGGCATGCGGAGGGGCGGACCGTGTTCGGTGCGGCGCTGGCCTGGCGGCAGACGGATGATTTGAAGGCCGCCGGGATTCCCGAAGAGCGGCGCGCGGCGATGTCGGTGTTCTTGGAGCGCGCCCAGGCGGGAAAGCTGACGCTGGACCGGGACAGCGTGGTCGTGGTGGACGAGCTGGGGCTGCTGGGCACGCGGCAAATGCTGGATCTGCTGAGGCTACAGAAGCAGCACGAGTTCCGGCTGGTGGCTGTCGGCGATCCAAAACAGTGCCAGTCGATCGAGGCGGGGCCGGTTGTCGATCTGCTGCGCCAGGCCCTGGGGGACAACGCCCTTCCGGAAATCCTCACCACCATCCGTCAGCAGACTGCGCGCGAGCGGGAGGCGAGCCTGATGTTTCGCGAGGGGCGGGCCGCTGAGGCGCTTGCGTTGAAGCGCGAGGATGGCACGGCGCGGTTGATCGCCGGCGATTACCGCCAGGTGGTGGAAGGGGTGGCCGCCCTGTGGGCAGAGCGCCGGGCGGCGCATGTGGCGGACCCCTCCTATTCGCTGAGCGTCAGTGCGCCGACCAACCAGGATGCGCGGGCAATCGGGGCGGCCATTCGTGAACATCGCCGTGCGGCCGGTGAGTTGGGGCCGGACCAGGTGGTGCTCCATGCCTGCGACCAGACAGGCAATTCTTATGATCTGGCTTTGGCTGTTGGCGACCGGGTGCGGCTGTTTGCGCGCACCAATGCGGCCTACGCGGACAAGGGCCGCGGCATTCTGGGCAACAACGGATCGGTGCTGGAGGTGCGCGAGATCGGTGCGGCCGGGGTGACGCTGCGCAATGCCCACGGACGGGAAGGGGTGGTGGCGTGGGACACGCTGCGGGACCGGGAGAACGGGCGCATCAAGCTGAGCTACGGCGATGTGCTGACGATCGATGCGACGCAGGGGCTGACCAGCACCGAGCATATCGAGGCGATGCCTTCGGGGACTGCGGCAGTGAATGCCTACAAGGCCTACACCTCGGGCAGCCGGCATCGGCAGGCGACTTTTCTGGTGACGGCCGAGGGGGCGGAGCGGCGCGAGATTGCCGCGCGCCGGCCGCTGGGTGATACGCGGCCGATACGGGAAGCCGACGTATGGCTGAACATGGGGCGCAACCTCTCCCGGCAGCCCGAGCAGGAGAGTGCGCTGTCTGTTTTGGAGCGGGCGCATGGGGTGCGCCGCTCCGCGTGCGCCGAGATGCAGCGCGGCTTGCAGCGGAGCGAGCAGCGGGAGGTGGACGGGTTGGCGCCGACCACCTTGGCGCCGGCGCTACAACGGCGCCGGGTGGTGGGGCGGGTGGCCGAGATGGCCGGGCGGCTTGTGCAATGGACGGAGGAGCAGGGGCATGTTCTGGATCGGCTGGCCCGCCTGGCGCCGAAGACTCAGGAGATGGTTGCGCAGACGATCGAAAAGCTTCGGCCGATGATCCAGCAGGCGGCCGAGCGGGTACAGCAGCGGCCGGAGCGGGTGGCGGCGCGGCAACGCGAAACGAAGATGAACGCCGCGCGCGAGGAGTTGCTGGGCTTGCGCATGCAGGTGTTCGAGCGCGAGCAGCGGGCGGGGCGGGGTTATATCCCGCCGGGGTTGGAAGCGCAGTTGGCTGAACGGGCACACGCCGAAGACGTCAGGCAGCGCCAAATGATTCGGGCGCTTGGCGAGCCCGAACTGCGGAGAACCCTGCGGCAAGCAAAGAGCCTCGAACGAGAGCAAGAGGCTCAAGACAGGGCGCCCGGTCGGTCCAGAGGGATGGGCATGGAACGTTAATGATCCGAGAATCGCGCATTTCCGGTGGCTATGCCGGGCCCGAAGGTCCAACCATGAAACAACGCACGGTTTGAAGACAATGCGGCTTGCTGGATACGCCGCCGACACGCCTGGTAAGCACTCTCTGTCCTCTACGATGCCAGAGTTGCCACCATGTGTCGCAAATCTGCGAGATTTGCCATTATTTTGTCCGTCCGACACGTATGCGCGGATGTATTTGACTGCCCGGTGTAGCCATGCAGAGTTGATTCTGCTCTGGCGACGGCAATGCCCGCCCACGGATAATTTTCCAACCGCATAAAATTCAAAGCCAGCGTGAGATAGTCGTCGGCCTGATCAAGCACGCTGGCGGGCGGTGCAGCCGGATAAAGGCACTGTGCCAGAATGTCTCTTATGAGAGTGCCAGCCGAAGGAGACGCCTCCATATCGGCCAAGACCGCCAATGCGTGTCTCAGGCGCTCGGTGCGCAGTCGCAGGCGATGATACGTGATGCCGATATCGGTGAAATGGATCATCTCTGAGCCCGACACCGACGTACGCAACAGGCTTGCAGCTCTCGTTACGTCGACAGATGGCAATACCACTATATCATCCAGGATCGGCAAAAGAACCGTTTCCGTGACACCGAAACCTTGCGAGACAAGATGCACCATCTTCGTAACGCTGTTGGCGCGCACCGTGCAGCCCTGAGGCGACAACCGCCGGAGACTTTCGTAAGCTTGCGCGATATGCAATTTGCTGATCGCCGATGTCTGCAAATGGCATCCAAGCAGCGCAAGCGCAAGATTGGCGACAAGCTGGGCGCATTCATCCCTGCCAGTCACGGATGCCGGCGCCGCGCGGTGTTTGTATAAAGCGGTGGGTTGTTGCATGGTCCGCAAACCAACAGCGTAAAAGAGTGGCGGAGACTCAGGTAGGTTTGGAACCACCGGAGCCTACCCTATAATATTTCATTATAGTCAACCGACTTGCATCTTCCATTAAACTCGATTTTAGTCTGCCCGACTCCAGCCGCGCGCGAAAAAATCAACGATCTCGCTGTCGGAAAATCGGGTTCGCCTATTGACGCGGGCGTAATCTCGCCCGCACATCTGCTGCTGATGCCGTGCCGGCAGGTCTTGCGAATGGAAACCTGCCAATTGTCCCGCCATCATATCCTGTTGGTCGAGGATGACGCCGATCTGGCACAGACGGTTGCCAGCGAGCTTCAGGATCGCGGCTATGCCGCCACCCATGCGGCGGATGGGCCGGGTGCGGTCGCAGCGGTGCATGCCTCGCCGTTCGATCTCCTGATCGTTGACCGGCTGTTGCCGGGCCTCGATGGCATTACGCTGATCAGGCAAATCAGGGCCGAGAATATTCATGTCCCTGTTCTGGTTCTGAGTTCGTTGAGCGCGGTGGATGACCGCGTGCGCGGGCTGAAAGCCGGCGGCGACGATTACCTGACCAAACCGTTCGCGCTGGACGAGCTTTTGGCGCGCGTGGAAGCGCTGCTGCGCCGCCCGCGCGATACACGCGAATCCGTGCTGCATGCCGGTGATCTGACGATGGATCTGATCGACCGCAGCGTGCAGCGCCGTGGGCGCCCGATCGAACTTCTGCCGCGCGAATTCAAGCTGCTGGAATATTTGATGCGCCGCCAAGGCCAGATCGTCACCAGGGCGATGCTGTTCGAGGATGTGTGGAACTACCGCTTTGCGCCGCACAGCAATTTGGTGGACGTGCATATCGGCAAGCTGCGCCGCAAGATTGACGTGGCCGGCCAGCCGCCGCTGATTGAAAGCATCACCGGGTCGGGCTTCATCCTGCGTGCTCCGGACTGAACTTCTCCGCAGCACGGAATTCCGCACCGCGGTGATGGTGTGCGCCGCATTTGGCGCCACCACCCTGCTGCTGTTCGGCTTCATCTATTGGCAGACGGCCGGCCTGGTGTCGGTCAGGATCGACGGCTTCATCCGGCACGAACACGCGGCGCTGCTGCGGGAAAGCCCCGCGGTGATGGCCGCCGATGTGAATACCCGCTACGCCGACGACCTGCACCGGCTGAGTTTTGCCGCCATCTTCGCCCCCTCAGGCGCACCGGTCGCCGGCGGTCTGGCAGCACTGCCGCGAGACCTGGCTCAAGATGGCACTTTGCACGATATCGAGGTGCTCCGACGCGGCGAGCAAGGCTCGGCGCCGGAGGTCGCCAGAGTGGTCGCCGGCCGGCTGGCGGACGGTTCGCTGCTGGTGGTCGGGCGCAGCGTGCAGGACCTCACGGACCTGCGCTCAAGAGTGGGGCGCGCCTTATGGCTGGGGCTTCTGCCGGCGCTGGCTGCATCCCTGGCCATCGGCCTGTTCGCCAGCCGGCGCACCATCGTGCGGGTGCGGGCGGTGAACCGCGCCATCGCCCGCATCATGCAGGGCCATTTGCAGGAACGCCTGCCTGTCCGCGGCGGCGGCGCGCTGGATCAGCTCGCGCAGAGCTGCAACCGCATGCTGGCCGAAATCGAGCGGCTGCTGGATGAAGTCAAAGGGGTGGGCGAGAGCATCGCCCACGATTTGCGTGGGCCGCTGACGAGCCTCCGGTTCCGGCTGGAGACCGGCCGGGCACGGGCTCGCAGCCAGGCGGACCTCGACGGCGTGGTCGCAGGGGGTTTGCAGGATCTGGATCAGAGCCTGGCCATCATCACCGCCTTGCTGCGCATCGGCGAAGTGCAGGCCGAGCGGCGGCAGGCGGCGTTTCACCAGGTTGGGCTCGCCGAACTGCTGCGCGAGGTGGCGGAGCTCTATGCACCGCTGGCCGAGGAACGCGGCCTGACGTTTGGGCTTACGCTCGGCGTTGATGCCGACGTTTGGGCGGATCGCGCGCTGCTGCTGGAAGCTTTGGTTAATTTGGTGGACAATGCGGTGAAATTCGCGCCGCCCGCGGGCACGGTCTCCGTGAAGTTGATGTGGGAGGGCACCGCGCCCGTGATCCGGGTTGCCGATAGTGGCTCCGGGATTGCGCCGGCGTATCGCGATGTGGTGCTGACGCGCTTCTACCGAGCGCCGCCGAGCCGCCATGTGCCCGGCACCGGCCTGGGGCTCAGCCTGGTGTCGGCCATTGTCCGGCGGCACGGGTTCGAGTTGCGCATGTCGGACGTTGCATGCGGATTTGCCGTCGATATCCTCTGCACGGCCCCATCCGATGGGGCCGTGCAGCAGGCTCTCAACTGAACGGATACCAGCGGAAGCTGACGAACACCATGTTCTCATCCGTCTTGGGCGTCGGACCGATGCCCTGGAAGACGTAGCGCCGCACGTAGGAATACTGCACGCCGACCTGCATCTTGCCATACGGGCCCTGGATGAATTTATACCAGTCGCCGATGGTGATCTCGCCGTCGCCCGATGTGGTCGGGCTGCAGGCGGCCGGCGTGCTGGCAAGCTCAGTGCTGCAACTGACGTTGTTGATCATGTCGCTGCCATAGCCGGCCACCGTGGTCAGCTTCTTCTTCACGATCGCGTTGTCGTAGCGGGCGCTGACGTGCTCCACGCCGACATAGGCGTAGAGGTCGTTGTTTGCGACATGGCCGATCACGCCAACATAGCCGCTATAGCCGGGCAAAGCGACAGGCCGGCCGGCAGCGTCGTAGGTGGCATCAGGCAATTGCGAGGTTCCGTAGCGCCCGACACCGTCGCCGATGAGGCCGCTGATATGAACATCGAGCATCTTGGGCACGAGATGCACCATGGCGCCGCCACCAAAACCGCCGCCGAATACGACATTGTTCTGGCCGGTGCCCAGCCTGCTCACCCGGTCATTAAAAGCGCGGCCAAGACCATAGGCTTCCACATGCGCGATGGGAAAATCGGCCGCAGTCTTGAGGATCACGTCGGGGGCGAAATTGTTGGTAAACGTGCCGCCGGTGGCGTCCACGCCGATGCCGCTATTGCTCTGGTTGATGGTGGCGCCTGTGATCGTGGGCGCGGTGCCGCTGACGATGGTGGCAGGGTTTTCGATCGACAGCGCGGCCCAGACATTGTCGGAGCCCAGGTTTTTCGCCACACGGAACTGCGCCTGGCGGCCCCAGTTCAGCCCCACCACGTATTGTGGATCGATTTGCAGCGGCAGGTCGATGGCGGAGGGGTCGATGCCCTTGCTGTTCATTGTCGCCAGCGTCCATGTCTGGCCGCCGAGCGTATAAAAACCCCAGTCGCTGCGGGCATATTCGACCCAGGCTTCGCGCAGCCTCGGGTTCCAGCTGTTGCTCTCGTTATAGTTGGAGGTGGGGCCGGTGCCGAGGAAGTCGATGGTCACGTTGGCGGTGAGCTTTGTCACCGGATCAGGCTCGGCGGTCGCGACCCCGCTCACGCGCGTCTGGCGGCCACTAAAGCCGGATTCCGGCTCATGGTAGAGCTGGCTGTTGCGCTCGGGAATGCCGGAGGTGAAGCTGGAGGCGAGGTCGGTTTGTTCATTGCGAGAACGATAGAATCCGGCGGCTTCCAGAAACCCGCCAAGCTGCACATTCACCGCGCCCACCTGAAACGAGCCTTTGGGGATTTTTGGCGCCGGCGGCGCTTCAGCCTTGGCGAGTACGACGGAGCCGGGTGCCGAGCCGGGTGCGGCCGGCACCAGCGCATAGCCAGGCGGGATCACCGGCATGGCGGAGACCGGTGGCGGCGGCGCCTTGCGTTCGGCGAGATTGGCCTGCAGGGCGCGCATTTGCTGCGCGCGCTCGGACAGTTCGCGACGCATGTGGTCGAGCTGGATCTCCTGCGCGCGCATCTGCTTGGCCAGCGCAGCGATCTTGGCCTCGGTGTCGTCGGCAAGCGCTCTGCCGCCGAAAGACACCGAAAGCATCGTCGTCGCCATCAGGATAAGGGACCGCGAGGGTGTGCGCATGCAAACTCCGCCGTGCGTCTGAGTGGAAAACACTCCGCCTAATGGCACTGGATGCAGGCGCTGGACATGACAGTTCTGTTGCCATGGCCACGATCAAAACCCCCAGTGGCGGGCTCGCCACATTAAAACCAAATTTAATTGATCCATCTTCTTGCAGGTATTTCTGTGAAAGTTTTACAACTCTCGTTGCATTGTCACGTTTAAATTTCAGTTTAATCTCTCCTTCAGGATAGTGCTTAACGCGGTTGCACGAACGCGCATGCGAGATGGCCTTGCTGAAGCTGCGCCTGCCTGCCATGCAAGTGTGGCGCGCTGCTCGCCGCCGCGGGCCTCGGAGGGCTATGTCGAAGGTTCAGTAGCCTTCGAAGTAGCGATCCGGGTCATTGGCGCCTGGAAACAGCGACTGATAAAGCTGGTCGCGGATGATGTTGAAATTGTAAGCCACGTCTGCCGGATTGTGGCTTTTCATCAGGATTTTGGCGCTGGCCACCGTAATCGGCCGCGTGCCGTCGCACAGCGCCCCGACCACGTAGGCCGATTGATCTTCCTGTGTTCCTCTTGGGAAATGGGCAGCGCCATCACAGAGCTGAGACAAGCTGGGCCGGTAAGCCGGATTGACGTAAAGAACCATGCGGCGAACGGGACCGGCAGCCGGAAGATCGCCGAGCGCCACATAGTGCGCAGGATGATACGCCGGAAAGAGCGCGGCGAGTTCCGCCTTGTCATGACCCGGCGCGGCGCCGTGAAGATCGACCGGCAGGGACTGATAGTCGGCCCAATCGGCTGCCGGCGCACGCGACGGGTTGGCGTTGCTCAATATGGTCGTCGGCGCCGTGCACCCGGCCAGCGCAAGCGCGAGCGAGACACCGATGCCCATAACGCGGGAGGCTGCGGGGGGCTGCGACAGGTCGGACATTATCGCTCTTCTTGCAAATGCTGTTGCGGGGAGTGCTGCCAAAGCGAGCCGAGGGAACCTCTCGCTCCGCCTCTTTGGAAGAGGGTTGCGCCGTGACCCGCCCCCACCCCGGCCCCAAGAGGGGTAGAGAGCGCTAACAACAGAGGGTGCGATAAGAGTGAACATGGTAGCGCACCTCGTTACGCCGGGTGGCGGCAGCAGCGCAGGGTCACACTGCCGTGGAGGATATATTGGCTATCGGCAAACTCACCTTAAACTAACTATTTTTTTAGTGGATCGGAGGGCCGGAAGTCACCTCCCGCTCCGGCCGCTTGCATGCCGGACCTATAAAAAATCTTATAATTGAACCGTGTGCCGAGAGCGCCTTTCTCTAACGCACACGATAGGATCGCTGCTTTCGCAGATTATGTGAACGGCAAGCAAGAAAAGGATAAACACATGCGCTTACCATTCATGCGCGCCTGCCTGGTTGTTGCTGCCTGCGGCGCACTTGGCGCTTGCGCCGGCATGGGCGGCTCGGCGGATTATGCCGCTGCCTCTTGCAGTGCGCCGGGCGCCGTTCGGGAAAGCCCTTTCAACAGCACAGCCAATCCGACCGAAGGTCCGCTGCCGCGCGCGCCTGGCGATGACCCTTGCTACATACCGGGCAGCAATGCGCAGCCAGCCATTGCTTCGGCGCCGAATGGACAGCGGTCGATCGCAGCGGGCGACACCACCGGCAATTCTGGCGTTCGCTGACCTGTCGGCGGTGAGACTTGGCCCTGACGGCAAGGGAAGCAGTTCTTTTTTGAAAAAAAAGAACCAAAAAACTTTTGGAATCTTGCGCGCGCGTTGCGATTGGCGTGGACCGAAGAGAATAAAAGCTTTTTGCTTCTTTTTTAAAAAAGAAGTTCTCGCTTTCTTACTCTGAGCAATCGCTGAGATACTATGAGAATGGCCCCCAGTCGGGGAAGGCAGCATGATCGCAATCGTCCGCCTCGCCCTGGCGCGGCCTTACACCTTTGTTGTCATGGCGCTGCTGATTGCCATTTTCGGCGTACTATCCGCCTTCCGCACGCCCACCGACATTTTGCCCAATATAGGTATCCCCGTCGTCGCCGCGGTCTGGACGTATAACGGCATGTCGCCGGACGACATGTCCGGCCGCGTCGTCTATTACTACGAACGCACGCTGAGTGCCCAGGTGAACGACATCGCCCACATCGAAAGCCAGTCGATGTTCGGCTATGGCGTGGTCAAAATATTTTTCCAGCCCGGCGTGAACATCAATTCCGCCCTTGCCCAGGTGACTGCCGCCTCGCAGACGGTGCTGAAACTGCTGCCGCCCGGCATCACCCCGCCCTACGTGCTGTCGTTCAGCGCCTCCAGCGTGCCGATCTTGCAACTTGCATTGGCCGGCAAAGGCATTCCGCAGGACCTACTGTTCGACTTCGGTCAGAACTTTGTCAGGCCCCAGCTCGCCACCGTGGAAGGCGCGGCCATTCCCTCGCCCTATGGCGGCAAGGTGCGGCAGATCCAGATCGACCTCGATCAGCACGCCCTGCAAGCCCGCGGCCTCTCCGCTCAGGACGTGGTGGCGGCGCTGGCCCAGCAAAACCTGATCACGCCCGTCGGGACCCAGAAGGTCGGCCGATTCGAGTGGAACGTCTCGCTCAACGACGCGCCACAGGAATATCAGGAACTGAACGATCTGCCGATCAAGAGCGTCAACGGCACCGTGGTCACCATGCGCGACGTCGCCCATGTGCGCGACGGGTCGCCGCCGCAAACCAATATCGTGCACACCGACGGCACGCATGCTGTGCTCATGACCGTCCTGAAGGCCGGCACCGCCTCCACGCTAGACATTATAGCGCACGTCAAGGCGCTGCTGCCGCAGATCAAGGCCAGCCTGCCAAAAGAACTCACCCTGAAAGCGGTTGGCGATCAGTCGGTGTTCGTGACGTCCGCCGTCATGAGCGTGCTGCGCGAAGGGCTGATCGCTGCGTCCCTGACCGGCCTGCTAATCCTGATCTTTCTCGGCAGTTGGCGCTCCACGCTAATCATCACCGTCTCCATCCCGCTCGCGATCCTTTTCTCCCTCACCATGCTGTCGGTACTCGGCGAGACCATCAATGTCATGACGCTGGGCGGGCTGGCACTCGCCGTGGGTATTCTGGTGGATGACGCGACGGTAACGATCGAAAACATCAACTACCATCTGGAAAGCGGCAAGGAAGTGCAGACGGCCATCATGGATGGCGCGAAGCAGATTGTCGTGCCGGCCACTGTGTCGCTGCTCTGCATCTGCATCGTCTTCGTGCCGATGTTCAGCCTGGGCGGCGTCGCCGGCTACCTGTTCCGCCCGCTGGCCGAGGCGGTGGTGTTCGCCATGATCGGCTCCTACATCCTCTCACGCACCCTAGTGCCGACGCTGGCCAATTTCCTGCTGACCAAGCACGTGCACCGGCCCACGCGCGAGCGACGAAGCGTCTTCGCCCGCTTCCACCGCCACTTCGAATATCGGTTCGAGAAGTTCCGCGGCCTCTACGTCACGTTGCTGGAAATGGCGCTGGACTGCCGGGGCCGCACCATCCTCGGTTTCTTCGCGATTGTGCTGCTATCGTTCGGCCTGGTGCCCTTTCTCGGGCGCAATTTCTTTCCGCCCGTCGAAAGCAACCAGATAAAACTGCATGTCCGCGCCCAGACGGGCACGCGCATCGAGGATGTTGCGGCCCTGTGCGGCCGCATCGAGCAGGTCATCCGAAACCGCATCATCCCGCCCAGTCATCTCGACACGATTGTTGACAACATCGGCATGCCGGTCAGCGGCATCAATCTCGCCTACGGCAACTCGGGCACCATCGGCGTGGAGGACGCGGACATTCTGATCTCACTGAAACACGCCATCGGCACCGACTATGAGCGCAAGATGCGCGAAATTCTGCCGCGCCTCTTCCCCGGCACGAGTTTCGCGCTGCTGCCTTCGGATATTATTACGCAAATCATCAATTTCGGTCTCCCGGCACCGATCGATCTGCAGGTCATTGGCAACGACGTGCAAGCAAACCGCGCTTACGCAAACAGGCTGCTCGCCCGCATCACAAACGTGCCCGGCGTGGTGGATGCGCGCATCCAGCAGGAATTCAACGAACCCACCCTGCGCGTCGATGTCGATCGGCAACTCGCCGCGCTCGTCGGCGTCACCGAACAGGATGCCGCCGTCTCCATGCTCGATACGCTCGCCGGCAGCATTCAGACCGCGCCCACCTTCTGGCTCAATCCGCATAATGGCGTGTCCTACCCGATCGTGGTCCAGACACCGCAATATTCGATCGACTCGATGGGCGAGCTGCAAAACACCATGCTCGGCACCGGCCGCAGGACACAGCTTCTCGGCGGCCTGGCGACGGTGAAAACCACCACCGCCGATGCCGTCGTTTCGCACTACAACGTGCGCCCGGTGATCGACATCTACGCCACCAACCAGGGGCGCGACCTCGGCGCCGTTGCAGCCGACATCAACCGCATCGTCGCGAGCGAGCAGGGCGAACTGCCGCGCGGCAGCCAGGTGGTCTTGCGCGGACAGGTCACCACCATGACGCAGGCCTACAGCCAGTTGATCGGGGGCCTCGGCTTCGCGATCGTGCTCATCTACCTGCTGATCGTGGTCAATTTCCAGTCATGGACCGACCCGGCGGTGATCGTGATGGGTCTGCCCGGCGCGCTCGCCGGCATCGTGTGGATGTTGTTCCTGACGGGAACAACGCTTTCGGTTCCCGCACTCACCGGCGCCATCATGTGCATGGGTGTGGCCACCGCCAACTCCATCCTGGTGATCAGTTTTGCGCGCGAACGCATGGCCTCCGGCATGCCGGCGCTGCAAGCCGCCATGGAATCCGGCGCCACACGTTTCCGCCCGGTGCTGATGACGGCGCTCGCCATGATAATCGGCATGCTCCCCACCGCGCTGAGCGCCGAACAGAACGCGCCGCTCGGCCGCGCCGTGATCGGCGGCCTGCTGTTTGCCACCGTCGCCACATTGTTCCTGGTTCCAACCATTTTCAGCCTGGCGCATCGCCGGAAAAACCTGCCGGACGCTTACGCTGCCGGTCTGCAACCCGCGGAGTGAACAATGCACGATGACAGTCATCCGCCGCCGGATGCGCCGGCGCCGGATTACGCTACCCATGCGGAAGGCCACCAGGCGGGGCACCGCCGGCCGCATCGGCGCCCGCGCCGTCTAGGGATGATCGGCGGCATCGTGCTGGTTCTGGCCGTCGCCACCGCCATCTGGGGTATTTACAGCCGGGAGGAATCCGAAGCGGCGCTGACCGACTGGACACAGAAGCAGGCGATTCCCACCGTCGCCGTCGCGCTGCCGACGCAAGACACGGCGGCGCAAAAACTCGTTCTGCCAGGCGACGTGCAGGCGTTCTACGAAGCGCCCATCTACGCGCGCGTCAGCGGCTACCTGGCAAACTGGTCCGAGGATATCGGCGCGCATGTCAAGCGCGGTCAGACCCTCGGCATTATCGACACGCCCGATCTCGACCAGGAAATGGCGCAGGCACAGGCGGATCTCGCCACCGCCCAGGCGCGGCAGACTCTTGCCGATCTCACCGCCAAACGCTGGCATGCGCTGCTCGCGTCCAACTCCGTATCGCAACAATCCGCTGACGAGAAGGAGGGTAGCGCGCTGGCCACACGCGCCGAGGTGAATGCCCAGCGGGCCCATGTGGACCGTCTGCGCGCGCTCGAAAACTTCAAGCGCCTCGCAGCACCGTTCGACGGCATCGTCACCGCCCGCAACACCGATATCGGCGCCCTGATCACTGCCGGCTCCAATGCCGCTGCACCACTCTTCAAAATTGCCGACATGCATGAGATGCGCATCTATGTGCGCGTGCCCCAATCCTACGCCGCCGAGCTGAAGCCGGGCATGCACGCCTCGCTGACCGAGCCACAATATCCCGGCCGGGTGTTCGATGCGAGGCTCGACACCACCTCGGTCTCCGTTGCCCTGGAGAGCCGCACCGTTCTGGTGGAGTTTCTGGCACAGAACCCGGATGGCAAGCTCTGGCCAGGCACGTTCGCCGACGTGACCTTCGACCTGGCCGGCGACGCTCACGTGCTGCGTGTTCCCGCCAGCGCGCTGATTTTCCGCAACAACGGCGCCCAGCTCGCAACGCTCGGCAGCGGAGACCGGATCGTCATGAAGGACGTGACGATCGGCAAGAATCTTGGCACAGAAATCGAAATAGAAAGCGGCATCACCCAGGCGGACCGCATCGTCACCTCTCCGCTCGATACGATCGAAAACGGCGAACAGGTGGCTGTGGCGAGCGCGGCCCAGCAGCAGGCAGCAGTGCAGTGAGGCTACGCTACGGCCTGCGTGCCCTCGGCACCGCTGCCCTGCTGGCAGTTGCCGGCTGCGACCTCGCGCCGACATACACCATGCCGCTCACCAAGGTGCCAGTCTCCTATAAGGAGGCGTCTGCGTTCGAGCCAGCGCATCCGCTCGACGCGGTTCCGCGCGGCCAGTGGTGGACCGTCTTCGGCGATCCGACGCTCGATGTGCTCGAATCGCATGTCGATGCCGCCAACCCCACGCTCGCCGCCGCATTCGCAGAACTTCAGCGCGCGCGTGCCTTTGCCGCCGAAGCCCGCGCGGGCCTGTTCCCCTCGCTGTCGATCGGCGGCCATATCAACACCGATCGCCAATCCGCCCGCCGCCCGTTGCGCAGCCCGTCGCAGCCCGGCCAATATCTCGACAACGCCATCGACGCGCAGGCCAATTACGAAATCGACCTCTGGGACCGTGTCGCCAACAGCATCAAAGCAGGCCGCTACGCCGCCCAGGCAACAGCCGCCGATCTGGAGACGGTGCGCCTCAGCCTGCACGCCGAGCTCGCGTCGGACTACATCGAACTCCGCGGCCTCGATGCGCAGGCCCGCGTGCTGGAAAACGCCGATGCTGCCTACGCCAAGGCGGTGCGGATCACGCAGAACCGTTTCGCCGGCAAGATCGCCTCGATCATCGACGTGAGCCGCGCCCAGAACCAGCTCGGCAGCGCCGAGGCTCAGTTCACCGACATCCAGTCCCGCCGCGCGCTGAGCGAACACGCCATCGCTGCCCTCATCGGCCGCCAGCCCGCCGAGCTCTCTTTGCCCCCAGCGCAATGGACTTTGGCGCTGCCCGACATTGCCCCCGGCCTACCTAGCCAGTTGCTTGAGCGCCGGCCCGATGTCGCCTCCGCAGAACGCCAGATGGCCGCCGCCAACGCCACCATCGGCGTCGCCCGCGCCGCCTTCTACCCGACACTCTCGCTCGACGTGCTCTACGGCCTGCAGGACACTGGTTTTAACATGTTCAGCCTTCCCGACCAGTTTTGGGCCCTGGGCCCCGGACTCGCGATGCCGCTGTTCGAAGGCGGCCTGCGCCGCGCCGAGCAAGCCGCCGCCGTCGCCGCCTATCGCCTGGCGCTTGCCAACTACCGGGCAACGGTCCTTAGCGCCTTCCAGGATGTGGAGGACGCCTTGTCCCAGCAGCGTCTCCTCGCCATCGAATCCCAGCAGGAAGGCCGCGCCTTGGCTGCCGCCCGGCAGACCTTGAACGCCGACACAAACCTATACCAGGACGGCGCCACCAACTTCCTCGACGTGGTCATTGCCCAGGCGGAAGAGCTGCAATCCGAGCAGGCGGATGTCGACCTGCGCACAAGGCGCGCGCAAGCCGATCTCGCCCTCGTGCGCGCCCTTGGCGGCGGATGGAAGGTGAAAAACCTGCCAGACTTCAAGCATGGCCTTTTGCTGGATGCCAAAAGCTAACAGAAATAACCCGACTTCCTGACCCAGTGGCCCGCAGTCAGGCACAATCGCCCTATTGCTCGAGATGCTTATCCCAGTTATTTCCCGTCAATTCGGTTGCTAGGGGTCCTGCACGACCGACATGAAACCCAGGCGACGTAGCACTACAGGCTTTGGGACAAACCTTACTTATTGTGAAAAACTCCGCTTTCCACCCTTGAAGAGCCCATAAAAGGATCATCAGAGAATTCCGTTATCGACTGAACGCTCGTGCTTTCAGCCTTCATCATTTGGCTTGACGCGAAACGCTTAATCCTAGGGAAAGGGGCATCTCGACAAGCATCACCGTTTAGGCTCCATGCAATAACTTGAGCCTTTTTAAGTTTGAAAACAGGGGAGTATTTTCTATGGTCTATCCATGGGCCCAAGGCGGCGCCGGTGTTAGGATCACGTAGATCCGGCTTACCCGGAACCCACACGTTTTCGTCATAATCGTAGGAGAAGTATTGCAAATCTTGAAGCGACCATCCGCGGGTCGGTTCACCAAGCAAGCGAAGAAGACTCTCATCGCTTTTTCCTATGAAGTAGTCCAACCCTTCGCGCTGGCGCCATGTTATAGTAGTTGCACATCCGCAGAGTGCTCCCATCACAATCGCAAAACTTAGCGTCGAGCCACGGTTCATAATTCATCACGAGGCTTGCGGCGTGGCTTAATGCTGGCGACTGACATTTATCTATAGCCACAAGACAATTCTGTAAAACGTAATTCGTGTAGGTTAAAATGCATTTTAGCATAGCCAGTATAGGAAAAGAATAATCTATCCCACAGGGATCTATCGACCCGGAAAAATGCGGGACCTTTACCCGGCGGCACGGTCGATGATTTCAAGAAGAATGTGTTTGCCAATGTGTCGGTGTGGCTGCGTCACGTCAATGCGCAGACCGAGAGCATCGACATTATCGATTTGCGCAAGCAGGAAGTGGGAGCGTGATGGCGCAAGGAAGGCGTGGCTGGACGGCGGGGTCTGAGTCTCTTCCCGAGCGAATGTTACACTAGCATGAAATAGTGTAACATGAACACCGCAAAAATCCGCTTTTTGAAGGCGTTTCTGTCGTTTTGGGTTGTACCCTGCCGCCGGAGGTGATACACTTCTCGGGACATCATGCCCAAACGCTCTAAAACGGCCCATGCCCGGCCGGCCCCGATCCAGCTACCGCTCTTTGCGGAGGCCGCCAGCCTGGTGCGCGTCCGGCCGGAGCGCAACGAGTGGCGCTTCTACCGCCTGGAAGTTTGGCCCGATCTGTTCGGCCGCGCGCTGCTGCTGCGCCAGTGGGGACGCATCGGCACCGAAGGCCGGCGACGGCTCGATCCGCATCCCGATGCCGGGGCTGCCGCCAATGCGCTGGCCCAGCTCGCCCACGCCAAGCGCCGCCGCGGCTATCAGGACAGGGTGGCATGACCAGGCCAGCCGGGAAGAGGAAAGGAAAGCCGTCCCCTTCCCTCTTGCCCGCCGCCCCCAAAGCCAAGGCGACGGCAAAGTCCGCAGCAAAAGCACCTGTGGCAAAAGCCGCGCCGCCGGCGGCGACGCCTGCCCCAAAACCGCGGCGGCCGGCGGTGCCTCCGGTCAGCACGACAAATCCGCCGCCGCGTGCCGTCGCCGGCCGGAGTCGCGCGGCCCGGTCCCAAACCCCGACGGCGCAATCCGGCATGACGCTGCACACCGCCGCCGGCGCCCGCAAATATCTCACCGAAGGCGAGCGCGCCGCCTTCCTCCAGGAGGCCGATATCTCCGACCGTCAGGTGCGAACCCTGTGCATGACGCTGGCCTATGCCGGCTGCCGCCTCTCCGAGGCCCTCGCACTGACCGCCGACCGGGTGGACCTCGCCGCCGGCGTGCTGATTTTCAAAACCCTCAAGACCAGAAAAGACGGAATTTTTCGGGCAGTCCCGGTGCCCCCGGCCCTGCTGGACACGCTCGACATGGTGCACGGCATCCGCGAAGCCCAGACCCGCCGCGGCAAAGGCCGCGGCGAACTGCTGTGGCCCTGGAGCCGGATGACCGGGTGGCGCGCCGTGCACGCCGTGATGGCGGCGGCCGGGCTGGACGGGCCGCACGCCTCCCCCAAAGGGTTGCGGCACGGGTTTGGCGTCGCCGCCGTCTGCGCTGGAATCCCGCTCAACCTGGTGCAGAAATGGCTCGGACATGCCCAGCTCACCACAACCGCCATCTACGCCAACGCCGTCGGCGCCGAGGAAAAAACGATCGCTAGCCGCATGTGGGGTTAGGTGCCTGGCAACCCGCCAGTCCGCAAACCCGGCATCGCGGCTTTGCTGGAACTCGGCATTCTGCGCGAGGCGACCGGCCGGCGCTGGGGTGCAGTTTCCGGGCACACGAAGTTCTGGCCGTTCTGGAAGGGTTAGCATGCAATGGTTTTATCGCCTAAGAGCGACAAAACCATTGATTTGCCAAATCCGCATAGTATTGTTGCCCAATGGCGACAAAACCAACCGCATTGAAGCGAAGCCCCGGCCGTCCCCTTCCGGCCTCTGACCCGGTGGCACTAGGCCAGCCACGGCGCCTGAACAGCATGGTCGAGGTTGGGAGCTTGCTGCGCGCTGAGCGAGCGGCGCGGCGCTTAACGCAAGCCGCGATGGCGGCGCAGCTGGGGATTGGCCGGCAGACGTTGATCGCGCTGGAATCGGGCGCAGAGGGCGCGAGCGCCGGCATGGTACTGCGAATTTTGACGGACCTCGGCGTGACGATCGTCGCACTGCCGGCGGCGGCAGGGGATCCGGAAAGTGCGCCAGAGCCAGGGGTCATATCACCGTGAACGACACGCAGGCGAGCGGGAAGGCACCTTCTGCTCCCGCTGCCGTGCGCAAGCTTGCAGTGTGGCTGGACGGTGTAACGGGGCCAATCGGTGTACTGACCGGAACGATCGGCGACGGCTTTCACGTGACATTCGCGTATGACCCCGCCTATCTCCATCAAGATGGCGCAGTGCCGCTATCGGCCAGGCTGCCACTCCGCGGCGATCCGTATGCAGATGCCGAGGCACGGGGATTCTTCGAAAATCTTTTACCGGAGGGGGAGAGACGGCGACGCGAAGCGCAGGCAAGTCGGCTCGATACGTCGGACATAGCCGGCTTGCTGGAGAAACTTGGCCGAGAATGCGCCGGCGCCGTCTCAGTACTGCCGCAGGGCGCGCCTCCAGCAAAAGCGCCTGGCCAGCTTTCTCAAGATTATGACCCACTGACCCCAAGCCAGCTTGAATCGCTGATCACCGAAGTGGCGTCCGGCCGGTCGCCCGGCGAGCGGGTGCGGTTCAGCCTTGCAGGCGTGCAGCGAAAACTCGCCCTCGCCCGTGATCCGGTATCGGGCACGTTCCTATTACCCCGAGACGGGGCGCCGACGACCTGGCTGGTGAAGGTGGAACCGCCCGATAGCGACTATCGGGGTATCGTCGCCAATGAGGCGCTGTGCTTGTCGGTGTTGCGCCGCCTGGGTCTGCCAGTTGTGCACGCAGAGCGGCAGATGATCGGGCGCCTGCCGGTTCTTCTGGTCGCCCGGTATGATCGCACGATGCGCGATGGTCTGGTCATGCGCCGCCACCAGGAGGATGCGGCACAGGTGCTCGGCGTGCCGCCCGAGTTAAAATATGAAACCGATGCCGAGCAAGCCGGCATCCCGGCGGACCAATCCGGATTTGCGGGCTTATTGGGTCGGGTTGCAGGTGTGACCCGTGCGCCGGTTGATGCACGAGCGGTGCTGGTGCGGGCTGCACACGCGAATTGGCTGCTCGGCAATTGTGATGCGCACCTCAAGAACTTCGCGGTGCTGCACGGGTCGGCACGTGTGGGCACTTTGCGCGCTGGCGGGCGGCTTGGCCACGGCTTTGACCTGGCGCCGCTGTATGATGTGGTGTGCGTCGGGGCCTACCCGGAAGCCGATCAACGACTTGCGATGCGCATCGGCCGCGCGGAGCAATGGGACGATGTCGGTCGCGACGACTGGTTACATTTAGCGCAGCAGATGTTTCCGGGGCGTAGGGTCGCCGCCAGTGTGTTGGCAAAACAGATCGAGTGGCTGCGGGATTATGCGGCGACAGTTCTGCCGGCGATTGACGCGGCAGTCGCGGACGGTGTGGCGACGCGCGAGGAAGCCAAGCCAGTGCGAGATGTCGTTGGCGCCCGTATCCGCCATCTGAACCGCACCCTCAGATGGTCACTGCCGGCCGATACTGATGCACCGGTCCGCCAAGGCGGCGGGTGGCTGATGTCCTGATCCTGAAACGCCGTAACGCGGAGTGCGCCTTGCGCAGTCAGAGGCAGCAACGCGCCACACGCGATCCGTGCGGCAAGCTCGGTTCTGTTCGTTCTTGCTTCGTCTCGCAACTGTTGAGGAGGGACGTTTCGTGCGGTCTGACCCTGGTGGTGCCCACGGAGTGCGCCTGGCTGTCGTCAGATACACGTCGCAAGGCTTGCGAAAGACAAGCCGTTATGGAAGGATTTATGCAGTATTACGAAACTACGATTACATTGAGAAAGAAAGGCTTCCTGGTTGGTTATGAAAGGCACGTGAAAGCCCGGATGGCCTCCGGCGAGCCCCTCTTGCGGCGTACCGGTGCCGCGTCGCGGCCAGCATCTGCCGGGTGGCAGGCCCGGTGGCTGCGACGTCTGGCGCTACTGCACAGCCATGAATGACGTCGCCGGAAGCCCGGTGTCCGCAAAAGGCCTTGTCGCCGAAGCGGACGTGAATCTTCGTCGGCCCGGCACGGGCCTGCTCAGGCCTCATGCTCGCACGACCGGGCGCCGGCCAAAACTCTCCCGCGAGCAGCAGGCGACGATCGTGGACGCCGTACGGTCGGGGCAGAACACCGCGGCGCAGATGGCCCGCCACTATAAGGTCAGCGAACCGACCGTGAGCCGCATTCTGGCAGCCTCGCGTGCGGTCAGCGAGGTTCCGGTCGCAGAGGAGCCCGGCGGCGAGCGGATCGTCGGTGTACTGCCGGTGTCCGCGCTGGACGAGCGCTTGGCTGTTGTCGGCACATCCGGGTCCGGCAAGACTTACGCGACCAAGGGCCTGGTCGAACGGTTGATGCAGGCAGGTGCCCGCATCTG
>Ga0209208_10001929_pt1 | contig 29655 bp, 28 predicted proteins | sample S1TSphfallax_3_FD_187694 | JGI IMG/M metagenome (GOLD analysis project Ga0209208, IMG submission 187694) | Host-associated microbial communities from peat moss isolated from Minnesota, USA - S1T2_Fd - Sphagnum fallax MG (SPAdes) (version 2) | ecosystem: Host-associated > Plants > Peat moss >...
TTCTACTGTTTGGACAAGCAGTTTCCTGAACCGCTGTAGGTCACCTGTTGCTGCCATTTGATGCTAAATGTTTGATGAGATGATTGCTATTGATGCAGGCTGCACCAGAAAATTGAAATGAAAATGTTCATGCCTATTGGAAGTTGCACTGTGGGTACAAAACATTTTACTTATCAATGTATTCACTCTAAACAGACTTGTATTCAATTCACTAACAAGTAGAGAGTTAGTGATAAGTTTTTATTCTATTTCACCAGACAGTCTTATACATCATCTCTATTTTCTGCTAACATCTTACACCAAGAAAATTAACAACTCAATTGTTACCAACTTCATTTGAAATCTCTATTTGCAATATCCATGTGGAATTGAGGTCAAAAATATCATCTTCAAATGCCCAAGAGACTCCATTGTTTGATGATTTTTCTCAGTCAGTATACCTAGCTACAAGTATATGGCCACATGAGGTTGTGTTGATATATACTGAAGCATGAGTAATACAACTGTTGCCTTCTTTTCTAATTACCTCTTTAGAGAGACTACTGATGCTCCCTGTTTCACTTCTCTCTTTAGAGTTATTACTGTTGCTCTCTCTTTCACTTCCCTCTTTAGAGCCGCTCCACTACAGTCTAATAAAAATTCCTGTGTGGAAGAGTTCTAATGATCTAGGAAGCAGTTGTTTCCAATTGTGTCCCCTGTGACACTTGGTAGTTTGGGTTGCGGATTACCACCACAGCAAAACCATGTGTAGAAAAACCATGGATCCAATCTCAATTTTTCCATTTCAATTCCTGGGTCTAAAGTGTGTAGAAGACCCTGAATCCATGTCTCAATTTTTTGATTTCAGTTTCCAGTTCTGGGTTGTAAAAGTGGTTATCTTCTCCATGCTGCAGACAGGATTTGTCAGCATGAAATTGAATTCGCCTTGGCAGTACAAGAGTGGATACTGGCTGTAGAAATTGCTTCCCCAAGTTGGGGGGAAAGTGATTAAGCAAGTCACAAGTTGAGCATGGTGGCAGATTGCATTTGCCAGATGTCAATACTGCGAACATTGACAGGTGAAGTTCCATTGTTGAAGAAGTACACATGTGCGTTTGAATCATAGGCTATAGTAGGGTATGCCCGCATGTTGACTGTCATTCGGCCTCCTTGTACAAAGGTCTCAATCACAGATTTATCCACCTGTAACAAATTTTGACATGGTTACTGAGAAAGCCTTTCTAGTGTCAAATAAAACATGTTCTCTATTCACCACTCTCACATACACAAACAGAGCTGATATGATAATCCCCATATTCTTTTGAACCATTAAGAGGTTTGAAAGTGCAGGACTCACAAATATTCGAGCAGATAAGAAATCTTCTGACTCCAAAACGTTGACAAAGCTTCCATAAATGGTAGTGTCGATGCCTCTAGCTAGTGATCCTCTGCACACAAGAGTATTCATGAATAACAGTCTCACTGTACAAGATTCTTTGGTAAGGCAATCCACAACAGTTTTCAGCAAATTATTCTTTCTTCCACAGTCAAAAAATTTTGTATGTAAATTCTGTGATTATCGCACCTTGTTGGGTCAGCACAAAATCGTGTAGTCCAGCCTACATTTTTCACATGTGAAATGTAGAAAAACACTGCAGATAGCTCTCTAAGCTCCTTGTCGGCCAAAAGCAGCAGCCCAAAAGGTCCAAAAGTTCCTCGTGCTTGTGCACCCCCTTGTCCACACTCAAAATGTTCATCCAAGTTTCTCTCCTTGTCTCCCACTTTGCTCACATTTGGGTAATCAAACACAACCTCAATGTCCAACTGCAAATTTCAACACATGCACAGCCAAATCTTCAGTAATGAAAAATTGCTACATGTCTGGACATGCACTACAATCGCATAGGCAAACACACAAAATGTACAATGGACTAGAAGGAGGTAATTGGTTATGATACATATACTACAGTGTTTACTGACTCAAAACAGATGATTACCTGATCACCAATAGCCCCTTCCACCGGCACAATTGATCCAGGAGCCAAATGAACTGCTTTCTTGCTCAATTTGCTCCTCCGCAATTCATTGATTTCATCAACTGGTAGTTGGATGATGTTGGCATTTGTGTAATTGTCATACCAGACTGTTCTTGGGATTCCCTGCCAATATTTACTCAAAAAAACATAAGTCTTCTAAAGATCCTCAATCTTCCTCATGTAATAGCAGCATAGAGCAGCAGTTTCACTTGGACATACAAAAAAGCTCCAATACATAGACATCTCATCTGTAGTACTGATGCTTACCATGACAGTGTTCCACCCCTTTGCAACATCATAAACTTCTGGATCTGATTCATTGACAAAACCCCAAATGATTCGCCGCTGCTTGACTGGATCAATAAAGCTCTTTGATGCATAGAACTTTCCATAGTTGTACCGCAATCCAATACCAACGTCAATGAGAGGATTGTCAGGAACAAAGATATCTTTGTCTGTGTCATAATGGCCCAAGGCATACCAGTCATGTCGCTCGTCATCCAGGCTGACTTTCATCACATGCTTCACACCAGGACCATGGGCTGAGATATCTGGAGTTGGTTCGCCAAGAGGTCCAACCGGGTAAAAATCAACACATTCCCACATACCTGTGCCAGCAACAGCATGAAGTAGGTGATGTTCACCTTGATACTCCCAGTTATAAAGATCCTTACTCTTGTACAACAGAGCGACTCCTGCTCTTCCAATCTTGGATCCAACAGCCAGTCTCCATACTCCATCAGGACCCTGCCATGCTGTAGTCGGGTCTCTGAAATCCCTGATGAGGACTGGAGGAGGCGGTCTCAGGATAGGGTTCTGCTTATACTTTGTCCACTCCCTCAGCATTGGATCAGATGGATCTTTTGGCTCTGCCATGCTTGCCATCTGCTCATCTGCAGCTGATGAACCTGTGCCCACACAACAGGAAACAAGAAAAAATTGCCTGGTGAATAACAAACAGTTGTTGCACAGACTAAGAAAGGACATTTGTTGCATGAAGATTTCTGTTGGAAGAGTGCATACTCAGATTTTCTCCATTCATATTATACACTTATGGTGTTCTCACATATTCTTCTACCAGTGAGTAGGCTTGCTTGCCTGTGTAAAAAATAAGAGGGAGACCATCAGGGCGCATTGAAACAGAGCCAGACCATGCTCCCTTGATATCATACCACTCCTTTGGAACCAGAGCAGGATGGAGGAAAGTCCATTGAATGAGATCTTTGGAAACACCATGTCCCCATGTGATGTTACCCCAGACTGCCTTGCCTGGATTGTACTGGAAGAAGATGTGATAGTAGCCTTTATAGTACATAGGACCTGCAGCCAAAATGGCAAAAACAGTTCCACTCACTCTTGTTAGCAAACAAACAAACAACTAATACTCTTGTTGTTTTCCCTTGAAAACAATCTTCACGAGATTGTTTTCTGGCTTGCTGTCTTGTGAAGACTACAATTTGCAAATCAGAGCTAGGGTTCAAGAAGGTAGTGAATCAGAGTCCACAGCTCAGGAAATGACTCACCACATGGATCTGATAGGAAAGAAGCACGAGGTCCGGATCACAACACACAGACAAGCCAAAAAACCAAACCACAGGATTAGCCACAGGCGTATCAGAGATCTCTTAGCTACAAAAGCACTGATCAAGAACCAGTTCTCGAAGTCTCAGTGCGGCCATATCAGATAGAGAGAGAGAAAGAGAGAAGGCATTGCAAAGTCTTGCTTACCGCTGATCCAGTTCTTGGCTGGTCTGCAATGATACCCCGTTAACGTCTTGGGGTAAGGAATAGGCACTCCCGGATCTCCGGGACCTAGAGGCGGATCCTTCAACGCAATTGCAGTGCCACTACTAGTACTACTACCGGCGTTCCACACATTCTCCCACAAACAGCCGCTCATCCTCATCCCTACTGACAGTAGGAGTAGTGCAAACACCCCGCCGACTGCAAGCATCATCATCAACCTCCTCCCGTTCTTCCCAATCACACCAACAGATCCCCGAAGCTGCTGCTCATCACTCTTCTCATACGTTTCCAATCCGACTCCTTTGGTCTCCACATCGTCTGGTCCATCAGCCAATGCGACATACTGCCGCTGCTGATCCACACTCAATATCACACCTCCAGCCATCGCTCCTTCTTCCCGCCCCTCCAAATCATACACAAGCACTGCACCCGCCATCATAGCAGCGGCAGCTTCTTCTTCTTCCTTCTTCTTCTTGTCCTTCTGCTTCTGTTTTACTCTCTGGACACAAGAAGGCTCAAAAACTAGTATTCATCAAATGCAGGAAGACACTCGAAAAGAAGCAAAAATTCCACCGTCCAAAAACTTCCGAAGACAGACAGACAAAAGAGGCTCTGAATTCTCGATTCCGAGTCCAAGATGTGAAACAATGAGAGAAGAGAGCACGAGAGAGAGAGAGGGCAGCGTCACGGACAAAGCAGCGGGGGGACAAAGCGAAATACGCTTGTAAGGAATGAAGCGCAAACAAGAGCTAAATACACAAGCAATGGCGGCTGTCAAACAGATTCCGGGTGTGGAATGAGGCCCAGGGGACTGCACATTATGGGGAGGAATGAACACAGGAGGACGGCAGTGACTAGGTACCGAAGACCTAATTACATGGAATCAATGGAATGCTTTTAGTGATAAGGAATTAGGCTTAAAAGATTTTTTTATTCGGTGAGAAAAAGACAAAAAAGGAACAAAAAGGATTTTCTTTTTTAGCTGATAAACAAAAAGACCTACCCCCCTCCGAAATTCCTTTGGGCTTGCTAAAGGGAAAGTTTATAGTTTATACCTAGGTGTGAAATAATGCTATAGGTTTCATAGAATTAATGTTATTATATTATACTATTTTATAAGGGAATATTGTTAAAGATTTTATGTGATATGGTAGATTACAGGACTAATGGTAATATAATAAAATATTTTTACAAGGGAATAATCTTAAAATATTTTGGAATTCTTTTAAGGACCTAAGGGACCTAGGTACATGGACCATACAACGTTTAATTAAAAGAAAAAGATGATAATTTTTTTTATTAGGTCACAAAAGACCCCAAGACAAGTTTTAATTGACTACAGGAAAAAGTATAGGAAAAAAAAACATTCTTCTAGATGGTAAAAAGACATTATTCCTATTGCCTATGTCAAAGAATTAATGGTATGATATAAATATAATATTATATAAAGAAGGCAAATCTTAGGTGAGAATGAAAGGGCTTATGTGATTTAATAGAATTGAATGAAACCTTTGCAAAGTGACAAAAGACTTGCCAAAACTATAACCCCATTTTTAGGCGAGAATTTTGGCTACTCAGGTATGATCTCATTTTCCTTTTTGAAGTAGAAGTTAGTACCTTTTGTTGTTGCCCCTCCCATTGCCTCCCTTGAACCTTCCTCCCTCTCCAAGTTGCTATGGAAGGTAAGTGGGCTATAATATAGCAACCTATGAGGGATTTTTTTGGGGGCCACCCCATTAATTGCCAAAGCTTCTTTGCATGTCTTTAGGAAGGGGATGGATGGAGGGCCATAATCGAAGGGAGGGATATTTTTTTTAATGGTGGCCTTCTAAAGTACCACCTTGGGAAAGGGAAATCGAAACCGAGAAATTGGGTCGTTCTTTCCTTAGCTTTCCATTCTACTAGCTTCGAAACCCCCTTTCGCAGAAAAACAAGGAGAGAGTTGTAAGTATGATACGGAGGCTCGAGTTCGACCACATCTCCCCCTTTTAAATCATTGTGCATCTTGAACCGACCAACCGATTGATGGGTACAAACAAAAGGAGTTAATGAAAAGTACAAAGACTGCACAGGAACTTCAAATACAAAAGTATTTTTAAAAAATGGGTAATTGATGTTACAAAAATTAGAACATGGCTAGAACCGACCAATGTATGGACGGACACAAACTAAAGGAGTTACAGGCCAACAAAGTATAAGGAACAGACATGAACAAAGAATCAAAAATATATAAATAGCGGTAACATCTGTAACTTGTGGGAGAGCATGGCTCAAACCGACCAAGGGACGAGCGGACACAAACTAAAGGAGTAGGGGAAGCTAACTATAGGGAACACATGGGAACCTAGAACCAAAAACCTATAAAAATGGGTACCTAATTAATGTGACATTGGAGAGCATGGGAAAGAAGAGAGCCTCAAAAGGAACAAGCACCTCACCGCATACTGACTCGGTCCTTTATGTATAGGAGAAGGGTAGGGCTAAAGGCCCTTCCTTGTTTTGAGGTGCCTAGGCACAAGGGCGAGATCTTTGTTAAGTTCTTGTGTGTAGCAATGATCATCTACATACACTTACCAAAAGTAAGGAATGTTTTTATGGCAAGGTTCAGACTAGTGTTGGCCAGATTGTTTTTTTTTTTCCTCGATACCCTATCAAGTAAGGTAATTAAGAAAATCAATTGTAATGTCACAAAGTGTATTAAATGTGCAATTTTTATGGCCCTGCCTAGTAGCAATTTACATGTCTAGAAAACACCTTCAATTGTCATTTTGGCCGGGTATTATATTTGGAGATACACACTTATTACCTGTAAGGGTTATTTTTTAATATTTGATTCAAGAACCTCCCAATACCCACCCATTATATATATATATATATAAGGATCAATCTTTTGAATACTCAATTTGGGAACCACTTAATATCATGCCAATGTAAGTTTTGGGGTTTAAGTTATTTTCTTGTAATGCAATGTATGGAAAGATATTGAACTACCTTGGTGGGTAGTAGGTAAAGAACACAGTGTTTCAATACATGCTCTTGGGCACAAAATGTCTTTCAGCACATACTATTCAGCACAAAAGGCAGTTGCAACAACAATAAAAACAGCCACAGAGTTTTCTCACCACGAGTGCAATTGAAAAGAGAATTTTACACAAATGCTCAATTGTTACATGCAAAAAAGGCTTAAGGTTTAAAGATAACCTCTATGGTTCAAGGGTCTATAGGTCTTCACACATGGATATAGGTCAGGTATCATTTTTTCTGAGAGTGATATTAGATCAACTATGGGTTGATATTTCCAAATTTAATCCAAGGCGAGTAGGACCTATACCCATTTCTTAAATTTTTGATACCCAGCAAGACATTTTTCAATATCCCTGCCCCAGATCTCGTCGGTTATCAATAGCTCAGAGACCTGATCTACCTGAGTCAATTTTCAATATCTTGCCAACACTAGTTCAAATATAGAATACTTAATACTTCCGTGACTAGATTTAGAATTTCTCACCTAAATGCATGCATTTCTGTGGAAGATGTACCACCATCGTACACACACATAGTATTCCAAATATCACTAACACATTGGGTCAAGCTTAACCCCTAAACCCTAAATGTCAGAGACTTCAGAAACGCCCTGAAAAGTGGACCAAATTGGTCCACCCTCATGTTTAGGTGTTATTTCAAAATTTTATGCTCAAATCCTACAACTGGGTACTCTCTTCCCTATGGGTGGAGCCAACAAGCACAAAAGGAAGGAAGAGGGGACCAGGGGTTTACTAATACTAGAAGTTAACAAATGAAATGTATGGCCAAGCACAAAAGGAACAAGGGTGGACAAGGGGCACTAAAACTTAAAAGAACTTCGGAACCAAATGACCGGTTGAAGACAAGAGAAAGGTGTGTGTTTGAAAGTTGGGACCAGTTTTGGCCAGTTATATAGAAAAAAATCAGTTATGCATCTGGATAGTAGCCGAATATGTACCTATTCATTCATATCCAGATTTCTTTTACTTCTCAATAATTGGCTCTACACCCAATCACCAGATGGCCTCATATGTATTACGTTTATATGTAACCGTATTTGGTCATTATGTTTTAAACAAAATGATATCCAGCTCATTAGGGTTTTGAAAATGCTGAATATGTATTTTATTTAAGGTTTAAGTTGTTTAGGGTTTAAGGAAAACCCACCACAATCTCCTTATAGCATTTTGCTTCGCACTTTTGCTTTAAGTTGTTCGCAACATCAAATGTTTTGTATTTCATACATTCTTGTTTCTAAAAAATTTTGTAACAATGGGTCCAATTTTATTTTGTTGTAAGCTTCACAAGAATCACTTCATTTCTTGTTCTAATGTTTCATTTCCTATTCCAATGCTTCATTTCTTGTTGTGTTTGAAGCTTCACAAAAATATCTATTGCACACATTGTGTTTTTAGTTAAGTTAGTTTGTAGTCCAAAGTTCAATAGTGCTTTGATTTTTCTTATGTTATGCTTTGCATCCAAGTTGCTTCTTTGTTTTATATTTGTTGGTTTGGTTTTGCTACTTATTGAATTGAAAGGGTTTCACTTTGGTTTTGTGTTCTATTGTTTGGCAAATTAAGAGAGATTGATTGTTGACTTTGGGTTTTTTGCTTAGTGAATTGGGAGATATTAGCTTGGTTTTGTTGTTCAAAAAATTGGTAAGGTTTCACTTTGGTTTTGTGCTCTACTATTTGGCAAATTAGGAAAGATTAATTGTCAACTTTGGGTTTGTTGGCTTTAGGTTTGTTGTTTGACAAAGTTAAAGAAATATGAACTTGGTTTTGTTGTTTAACAAATTGGAAGGTTATTTGGCATTTTTTTTAAAAATGGTTGTTGATTATTGATTTGTTGTTTGGCAAGCTGGGAGGTGTTGAATTGGTTTCATTGTTCAACAAATTGTTAGAAGTCTATAACATCATTGTTCAATGAATCTATAGACTTTTAAACAAAGTTACATTTTTTATCACTTTGTTTTTTTGTTTTTGAGAGTTTGAAAATTTTCTTCAATGTTTAACTTAAAGTTTTGTGGTTTTGTATTTTGTGTTTAGGTTTTTTTACATTCATTGTTGAAAAAAAGGAGTGTCATTTTATTGAAAATGTAGGTGGAGTTGATGATGATGTTCTATCAACTGCTTTCATTAAGATAAAATCTTTGTTAGTTTCAAATGTTAAGAATGTGCATTACAATCTACCAACATGTTTGATGTTGTTGTTTCACAACTTGTGATTGTAAAAGCACAAGTTGCATCTTGGATACTTCACAAACATATGTCCATTTGTTGGGAATTTTTGCCATCAACAATGAGCTACTTATGGATTTGGTGAAATTGTAAGTGTTATGATCATAATTTGTAAATCTAAACAAACATTTGTTGATGTTTTGATGCAAAGATTTACTTTTTGAAAGGGTTTAATTAAACACAACAAAGTTAATGGTATGACTCTTGTGAATACTCATGTGCAAATTGCACATCCAAAGTTGTTTATTCAAAGGAAAAAACAATCTAGGGAAAAGATGGTAAAGCTTATTATTCATTTTAACTACTAGGGGGGAAAAGACATACGTGAAGTTCATGGCTTTTTTTCTTTTGAAATTTTTTGTTAAAAATCTCTAAAAACAACATTACATAGTTGGTGGTTTTTTGATTATATGTAACACAAAGCTTGGGTGTGGAACTAGGAGTTTTTTTTAATCCTTTGCAACGGTGTGACACAAATCAAAGAAGGTAACTAAACTTCAATCATGTCTATTCACACATCTTATTGATGTCAATCTTGCTCCTCTTTATAAGTATTCATTTTTTTACTTCGGTTTCTTATTTTTAGTCCTACCTTCTTTTTTTTCTTCTTGGCACCATTCTCGCATTTGTTCAAGGGGCTTAGTTGAGGACTTGTTAAAATGATGCGAAAGCGATAGCTTGTAGATGTTAGGGTTTGGTCTAGGTTATGAGTATTTAACATGATAGTGGCAACACCTAAATTGGTTCACAGAGTGTGAAAGGAGATGGAGATGTGTGAGTTTCAAAATGATCCATATGATGAACTTTTTGGAGGGAGTTGAAAGATTGTGTGTTTGTATGTGTGTATGCATGTTTGAAGATGAAGCTAACTTGGAGTATGACCATGGGGTGGAATTTGTGACTCAAAATGCATAGTTTGCAAATTTTGTAAATGTGTTGAACAACTACACACTTTATCAAGAACTATGTAGAATTTGGATATGAAACGAAGATGTTTGGTAAACATTATTGATATATCAAAAACCATCTTTGCCTTGGGCAATTTATGTCCATTGTTCAATGGAACCCAGTTGAATTCCCTTGTTAAAATGCCAACAAGGATACTCATTCCCTTGCCATATCACAATCTATTACCTATAATGAAATGTTTCAAGCTCCATCACTCTTAACACAATGCCATTTCAAAATCATTCAACGAATCCTTTGGCTTTGTATCATCTTCACCAATAGTCCAAAACCATCATTAAAACCTTAGACCTACAATGTGACAGAAGAATTGAAAGAATAGGTTACACCCCATAAACATTTTTTGTATGAGTTTATAGAAAGAAAACAACACAAAAATTCATTACAAGAAAGTGTTTGCCACATTTATTTCTTATCTTGTCTCTAAATATCGTTTTCCTTGACCAAAGTTCATTCCTTATAATTCAAGCTCCATTCACCACCAAACCTCCATAACCAATCAATGCCACAACTCCATGAAGAATAAGAAAAGAAAGAGGATAAGCTAGTAAGTTTACCATTAACATCACAAACCAAATGCCCACCATTCTACTTCTTCCTTGAATGCAGGTGTTTGAAACATAAAAACAATAAAATAGAACCAACTAAAAGAAACAACACACAACATTACATGATAACTATAGCACATCAAGTGCCAAATTAGGGTTTTCATTATTTGCCTTTTTGTTTTAGGTTTTATTTTTAGGTCATAATATGATTATCAAAGTTAGGGGTTTAAAAGGCCAAGTTTGAAACCATTTCACAATTTCCCTAACCATTGGATGTTAATTAGTAAGCATTTTTGGGTTTGTGTAAATATTATTAATAGTTTCTCAAAGGATTTAGTACCTCATCAAACTTTTGATTCAATTGATAATGATCAACCAAAAATTCATTTCAAGTGAAACACACGAACAAGCCTTTCAAGAATTGACACTTCTAGGTTCAATTTGCGGTGGCCTTTTACATGCAAACTTTTTTATTACATTAAGGTAAGGAATGGTACTTACTCAATTTGATGATGATAGTCAAGAATTTGTAATGGCTTGTACTAGTTAATCCAACAACAATACAAAGGCCAAATATAATTTGTATGAAGTGGAACACTTCACTATTGTTTGGGTGGTTTCTTCATTATGATGTTATTTTTATGGTAGCCCATTCACATTGGTCATAAATCATTAACCTTTAAATTTTTTGATGGAATTTAATTGTCTCATAGGAAAGGTAGCAAGATGGGCCTTTATTTTAAAAACTTCGACATAAGAGTTTCATCTACATGTGTTATGAAAACACATACACACACACAAAAAGACATGCACATGTAAAAGTAAAAACAGATGGATGTAAACTTTCAAGAATCTATAGAATTTATATGTTTTGCATTTGCCTACAAAGCTTTGGTCTATATTTGTGATTAAAGATCTTGTCATCGACAAAGAACATTCGGTCTTCATGAACCTCTAATGAGCAATGTTAGCATTTATCAATCTATGACATCTTGACAAGGAACATAACACTACTCAACAAACAACACCATCATCAAGTCCAGTGGTTCCAACAAACAACACTAGAAATGCCATTCCAAGTAACTTGAATTCCTTGCACATTTCAATTTGTGTGTAAACGTGTAAACCCTAAACCAAAAAAACAATAATTAAAAAAATACTTCAAGAAATTGAAAAAGAACATTGAAATTCAAAGAAGAGGGAGGAAATGTTGAAAGGATTTGATATTCCATGTAGATTTCATGGATTTCATTAGAAATAATGCATGGATGGTAGGTCCTTCTTGCAATAGTAAAGGGAAGTGGAAAGATGTAGATCTATTAAATCTTTAAAAATTAGAACAAGGAAGACCAAATAAGTGAATTGGGAGAATTTTGAGATCATTGCACTCATCCATGCAAAGAAATATGAGTATGAGGCCAACTTGGAAGTTGTTGATTTGCGAAACAACATGGAAACATCTATTAAAAAATGGAAGCACATATTAAACAATGGTCGCGTTGAACATCACCTCAACATACCAACTTATAAGGATAAATGGGGGTTTCTTTATGGTGACTGCAAAAAAAAAAAAACACAATTACAAAAGTGGACAAGACATAATGAAGAATATTGGGACATGTTTGTAGAAGGAGAAATCACACAAGGCTTGCCCAAAAACATTAGGAAGATGTTATTTGAGTTCATTAACTCTTTCATGAATAACAAACCTTGCTTCAACCCACCACATATGCAAGATTTTATGAACCCAAATGACAATGTGTACTATGCACTAACTAATCATGCTTCTTCACCATGTGATGACCATGAAATCATTGAAATGTTCAACAATGAGGAAGCAGATGAAAAAGATGCATCATATCTATTTGCAACCCAAGATGTAATCTTCCACCATGCATAAGCATTGGAAATAAGGTAGAGTTGGGAACACCTTTAGAATTCCATACAATAGGGCAAAATGCACAAGGTAGATTAACAAACTTTTCTTCCCCCCCCCAATCAAACTCAAAATCCTAGGAACAATTGCACATCAATAGATCACCCAACATTTCAATCGACATTTCCAAGTATAAATGCAAGTCCAACTATAAAAGGAAGACAATTAGTTACTTCAAATCTAGTATCAAGACAAGCTACACAACAAAATCCAAGAAGAATAGGAAATACCCATACCACAATGCACATCAAACCATCCAAAACATGTTACAACAATTAATAGTGCTTCTAGTATTCAATCCTAGTGCCATGTGGGGAACATGTGTAAAAAAAAATCAACATCCACTCACAAAAGTTTCGTCGAAGCAATTGAAAAAGGTGATGTGACTTTGGTTTAATTAATCAATCGAATCCATAAGGCCAACTTGTGAATTAAAAAACAAAATGTTTGAACACATGAAAAAAATTGTTATAAAAGCAACTGGAATATTTCAAATTCTGAAACATGGTGATCAACCATAGTTAGCAGGGCATGGTTTGTGCAATCACAAGGTTCACAAAAGTAATGGGCTTTATAATCAAAAAAGATCTACATGAAAATGTGGCAACATTAGCACTTGGATTGGCAACAACAATAATAACAATTGAACTAACAACAATAATCGCAACTAGACCAACACTAACAACACTAACAACACTTGAACTTGCAACAACAATAACAACACTTGCACCTAGCCTACCAATACATGTCAATTTAACATTTGACACTAATATTACTTGACATGGAGATCTAGAGTCATGAACTTGGAATTTTACAATTACAAACATTTGAATTGACATGATGTGAATACAATAAAATTGAATACCACATAACTGCCTATTTGATTTGTTGGACAATTTTAATTGTGTTGTGCACCAAGGTATATTTTTAAAGTACAATGATGTTCCCTTGAGAGCTTTCTACCTTGGACCCAAACATTTTTTTCAGAATGATTGAATCCATTTGATGCATCATTAGCATTTTGCATTGCAATTTCCATTTCTATCACATGCATGATTTTTTTAACATCTACTTCTCTCTTCCCAAGTATCAAGTTGTGAAACAATGAACAAGGACTAAAAACACTAAGCACAATTGTGACATGCAATTTTATATTTTTGAAAAGTTTTTTCAAAATTTGTTTCTTTATTCCAAAAGCATTTCAACAACTGACCTCCCCTTTTAGTGTTTGTGATTGTACAAAAATTCCAACATTGAATGTTGTTATTGATTTTCTTTATGCGAGGTCATGAACCAAGAAAGTGGTGGGTAATGTTTATTCCCAAGTATATACAAAGACATTCCATCTTGTAACCCAATGGCCATGTCAAAAAGGCCCCCATGTATTGCACATTGATACAACTTAGACTACTTCAACACACAAGAATCATTCACATTCCCAAGCAACCCCACAAGACAATCGAGAACCTTTTCTAACTATCAACCATTGCTTCAACTATAATATTGTAGCCCTTGGTCTTATGGTATTATTAATCTTTCAAAAAAACATTGGTTGGTTTTTTTATATTGATATGGGTCCCATCTATAGCCCCCATAATGTTAAGCATTTTGCACCAAATTTTGAAGTCTAACATGACAATTTGCATCTTATCACCCATAGGCCAATTTATGAACTTTTTGAACACAATGTTGATTGCTATGATCACTTCACGCAACACAAAAGCTATATAGAACGCCCAATATATGATATCATACTGCAATTACAATTATGTGTACAATGATTCAACAGCAACCAACAACATAGGGTAACTTGATGGGGGCACAACACATAGTTGCTACAAAGCTTGAACCAAAAGGACAAAACCATGAATCACTAGTGACCATTGACATAGATTCATGATAACCAACACAATGAGACTTGCAAAAACAAATAAACATTTATGACCAAAAGAAAAGAATTGTGAAAAAGGCCAATGTGGTTGTCCTATTTGCTCCTTCAACCTAAAAAAATTATGTGTAATCATGATCTCTTTGTTGGACATAGAGTGCAATTTCAATTCTTTACGTAAACAAAATTCTCTCAATGCAAAGCTGATGAACACAACTTGAAAAACAAGAAGGTACCATGTTGAAAAAAACACTTATGAAAAGCATGCCACAACAATAAAGATATAAATAACACGCAAGTTATTTGAACTTCCAGATGATAACTATTTGTGTTTCAAAATGCAAAAACAAAACAAAAATGGAACAAAGTTCAAATTACATACTTGAAAGTTGGAGCATACGAAACAACAAAGCTCAATAAAAGCACTTAAAGACAACACACAACAACGACAACACTCCAACTAATTGCACACATTCTAGAATGCACATTGCACTTGGCAACAACAATAGAACTTGAAAAATGATGGAACCTTGAAAAAAAAAGAGGAAGAAGCTCTACCTCTCGCAACAAGTTTGGATTTGTTTCCAGAATTTTGCTTGGAGGTTGGATGGTCCCTTGCAGTTGACACTTGGTGTGGACTTGATGTCAAAAACATGTTAAAGATTAAAGCGTTACTATAATTTCATGATAACAAAAGCACAAGAATAATATAGGTTTATGTTAGAGCAATGTTAGAGATTGCACCTTAAACACCAGGTGGTGTAGGCTTAAATCAATTGAACTACTTCTCATTCACATTTTAGCATTGTGCGTGTTTAAATTTTGTACCTATTTGCTATCATATTTTTTGTGAATATAATCTGAGTAAAATATTGCATTTACCAGTATTTTGATTGTATGTCATTAATGAAATATCTGCAATGGATGAAACAAACAGTTATGATTTTTCATCCAAGAAGCCATAGGTTTATGAAAAATAAGGCCAACGAGAGCCAACAGTGATCGCTAAAGCTGTGAACAGTAGAGTCTTAACAAAAATGAAGATGGCAACTTATAATTCCTGACTTATAGTCAATCAGGTCATGGAGATTCTCACAATGGTTGATTTTGTGGTTATGTCCGAAAGAATACGGACCTTAGTCTGAAAGCTCACATAAGACCATTCACCTATTCACCTCTTCCATTCAGTAGATGAGGTGGTGCCTCACAAGTTCAATTTTTATTTTTATTTTTTTGCAAATGCAATTTGATTGGAACATCACTCAAAAAAATGAAAATCTATGGAGGCCCCCCAAACATGAAAGGTTATATTTTGGAATTTACAGTTCCTCCCCTTTGGCCCAAGTATATAGTTGAAAGGAGGACAACATTTGCTAAAAGCATAGGGGATAAAAGTGAGGTGCTATTGGGAACTCTTTTGCTTTGAAACCCTCCCCTACCTATTCCCTCATGAGGTTCTTCAGTTGACAAATAAATCAACAAGAATTATGCTTGGGAGGACCTCTTCCATCAAAGGGTCATGGGAGAGAGAGATCATAGAATTAGGTGCGGCCCTTGGCTGCAGATTCCTAGGTAGCCTAGGGTCCTAATGCTGTGTCCTCAGAATATTTAAAGAACATGCCTAGGTAGCCTAAGGTCCTAATGCCCTGTCCTCCGAATCTTTAAATAAGATGCCTAGGTAGCCTCCGGTCCAAAAATAAAAAGTCTAGGATTCCAATAAAAAAATTTCAATCAATGGATCCCATAATTTGTCGGAACAGCACATTTTACAATGAAATGGACACAGTTTTTTTTTCCCAATTTTTAATTCAAATTTTTTTTCTAGGTTTTGAAAACAACAATTTTGAACCCATCAGATTTCCACAACAGGTTAGACTAGCTTTTTAAAACTTATTAATACCCCGATTCGCCCCATTTGAAAAAATATCAAATTAATTTGTAATAAATTGCAATAAGGGGCAGCCGTTTATTTCTTCATTGACTCAATTTTGCCAAAAAACGAAATGTAAAAAACTAAGTGATTTTGGAGGTTTTCAATCGCCAAAAGCATGAAAAAAAAAATCCCCAGATTATTAGACTTGGTTTCTCGAGTTTAGTGAAAAACATAAAAAAAACAATTAAATTTTTTTAGTTAAGGTAAAAGGCTTAGGGTAAAAGGCTTAGGCTACCTAAGCTTTTTACTGTAAATTTCCTAAGCTTTTTACCCTAGGTTACTTATTTTTTGATTTACTTAAACCTTTTGCCTTAGGTTACCTAAGCTTTTTACTCTAGGTCACCTAAACATTTTACCCTAGGTTACCTAAGCTTTTAATCCCAAGATTCCTAAGCTACCTAGACTTTTAATTTTAGCGCCCTAGACTACCTAGGCATCTTATTTAAAGATTTTGAGGACGGGGCATGGCCATTTTGGTATTCCCTAACTACCAAAGTGACCCCAGCAGAAAACAAAGTGAAAAGAACAAAGGTCATGAGGATAGTGGCATTATGTCAAAATTGGTCCATTTATGTTATGTTACCCTCATTTTCCATAGAATGGCTCTTGCATATTTAGGGTTCTATTACCCCTTCTTTTCCCCCTTTCCGAAGGACTGAAAATGAATAAAAACAAAGGGTGTATCACACTTTGGGTCTTGCCATTTGCATTAAAAAGTATCTTAAGGCAAAAAAAGAATTATGGAAGTTCAAATATTTTCACCATGCTCACATTTTCACTTTAATCTTCAAAAAAAATCCTGTAAAAGAAACCAAAACCCTTCAAGATATTATAAAGCTATAACCAATCTCAATTTTCAACACAAGCCAAAATATATATCATCTTTCAAAAATCCTCATATAAAAATAGACCTATTACTTAGGGACCAAAATTCCTTAAGCTACTATACTCTATAATGAATCTAAACACAATATCCAGGCAAGGCCAACAAAAGAGCTACGAATACATGAGAAATGGGCCGATTCGGAAGGCAGAACCTGCTGCTCTCGCCGTTTCTGAAGAGTGGCATTTATGCCTGGCCGATTCTGCCAAGTATTAGGGCCCAAAAAAGGGCAGAATAGAAATGAGGGATCCTTTGCATGGAGAGAAAGGAACAAAATCAAAGTGGGTTGGTTTGGAAAACAAAAGGTGGAGGATGACTTCCTCGCACTCAAGTTGTGTGGCAGCACACTGACTCGGTTCCCAAATGGCTTTCTCATTCATTGTTGGGCCTAAAGATCTCCCAAAGAAAACACCAAAAGTAACAGCAGCATGTTGATGAATAGTTGAAGGGCTAAAAATCTCCCAAAGAAAACACCAAAAGTAACAGCATGTTGATGAATCGTTTATAGGGCTCAAAAAATCTCTCAAAGAAAACACCAAAGAAACAGCATGTCAATAAAGATTTGTACTACGACCACCTAAAGACAAATTGCCTTTGCTGAAGGACCACCTGCACAGAAAAGGTAACAAGATGGAAACTCGAGAACCCCCTAAAGAGTGACATCACGAAAATATTTTCATACCAAAAGATTTTGTGGGGACAGAATATAAGAAAGCTAAGCTTAAAGCCCCGATGAAGGGTGCCAAATTAAAGGAACCAGGGCACAGAATACCGAGTAGAAAAAAGCTTCGCGAAAGCCCATGCGGGGGTTGTAAAATTAAAGGAACGGCACAGAGTAGAAAGAGTGGAGTCCCTGAAATGGTCATAGTATTCCAGAAGAACAAGTGTTTGATGTTGGCTATAGTTCTAACATGCAAGTTGGAGACTTTGGTTATCTCACAAAGATTTTATTTTGGAATCCACCCACCCACCCAACCACCCCCCCCTTGCAAAACAATGGAACCCACCTACACTCACAATATTGAAGTGGGAGGAGGAGGAGGAGGACCAACTTGTCTCGAAAGGAGTTTTAGAGCCCTATGAGCACAAATGTGCGGTGAGAACTACACTTGAACTCTAGTAGGTACCCACTTTGTAAGGAAGTGTTATTATTAGCCCCATCCCCCCCCCCCAAAAAAAAGAATTATGTTGTGAGGTGGGGACATGGGCAGGGGGAAATGCCAGTGTTCTAACCTAATAAATTCAAGACAACTACGAACAAAAGTGTAAGCACTCTCCAATCGAATATAAACCAACCATTTGGGAACACAGACTGCTCTCCTTTGTCTCTTCCGTCCTTTCTGGGGAGTTGGTCGATCGATCATTTATTTCTTTAGATATTTTGTAATTTTGATATTTGTGCGTGGGGTGGGATGGGGTGCGGGGAAGCACACATGGACAGAGAGGGGGGGCCATTGAGAGTTGAAAGATCTGAGAAATTGTCATTTAGCCAATCTAGGTGAGCGACTTCCTACTAGCCCTCTTTTTTGTTTTTGTTTTGGGGTGGGGGTGTGGGGAGGAGAAGTTCGTTCTATTAAATAATAAGGCTTACAAAAGAGGAGTATCTTGCATGGTTTTGAAAACCAACTTTCCCTCAGAAAGGCATCAAGGACGGATGGCACACACCTGTCTTTGAATTTTAGGTTTTTTTGGCCTTGCCTACTACCAAGGCAAGGATATTGTGTTTAGATTCATTCTAGAGTATAGTAGCTCAAGGGGTTTTGGCCCCTAGGTAATAATACGTCTATTTTTATGCCAGAATTTTTGAAAGATGATATTGTTGAAACTTGAGATTATTTATAGAGTTATGATGTCTTGAAGGATTTTGGTTTCATTTACAGGATTTTTTTGAAGATTATATTTTTGCATGGTGAAATATATTTGAATTTCCATAATTCTTCTTTTGCCTTAAGATAGTTTTTAAGGTAAATGGCAAGGCTGGCCACAGTGCGACACATCCCTTGTTAGCTTCCTACGGACTCAGGAGCCCTGCTTTGTTAACACTCTCCGCATATATACAGATAAGGTCAATAGTCCATACTAGTGTTGGGTGAGTAAACCCCTATATACTTGCAAGTCTCTCTCTATATATACCCTAATTAGAGGATTAAGTTTTTTGGTTACCTCTTAATTACCGTACCCACAATTGATGTTTGGCACAAATAGGTGGTTCATGTTTTGGCCTAGCAATGTTCATCAAGCTTGGGCCAAATTAGCAAACATAATTCTTTGAATGATTTAACTATCATTTTCTCAACAAGGGGTTGCAAACACCTTAAAAGTCAAGAAGTGGATGACACAAAGTAGTGAAAAGGACTGGCTCCCTTCAAATGGTTGAAATGTATAAAGTATATATAGAATGAGGATATAATGCTATCATGTAAAATGAATAGTGAGTTACAAAAACACATGCTTCAAGTTTGTGTTAAGATATTGCAAATCATTATGGGTAAGTTAAATCTTTTTGCAATGTGCATCAATCATTAAGTACATTATTTTTTTTTGGGCATTTTGTATTGTTGAGTTTATGCTAGTACTCTTAGCTTAAGTGATTTATGTTGGATTTTATATTGCAAAGGTTAATTGTTCGAGAGTTATTTCTTAGATTTTGACAAGTATAAATTGTTTTGGTATGAGTCTAGGCCTATAACCTTATGTTACAATCATAGCTTGTACCCTTCTACTACATACAATCCTAGTATTCCCAATAGTGTGACCTTAAGGATCCAACTATGAGGGCTATCATTTGAAGGGTCATTTTCTTATTAAAAACTCCTAAAACATCTTCCTTTTTTGCCCATGCGCTTATTGCAAACTTGCAAGTTGCCTTTGCATAACGATTTGAACCTTGCCTTGGAAAAAACAAACAAAAGTGGGAAATTTTAAGGTGTTTCAACATGGATTAATGGTGGTTGCAAATTTGGTAGACATTGCAAAGTTATTGTGACAACAACATTGAACTTGAATATGATACAAATGAGTGTTGTAGTGATGGAATCTTATAGTCAAGTTAATTGTTGTATGCATACAATTTTCATGTCTAGGCAAATCCATTACTATGAATATTTTTCTATGTGGCAATTTTTGAAAATTTGATGGTATTCATGTTACTAAACAAATTGCATGACCTTTTCCATATACATGTGGCATACCTTACATATTTTGTCTTCATGATGTTCCAAGTTCTTGGGCACAATACTAAGTTGTTAATTGTTATCATTGCTTAGAATTTGGATTATTTTAAATCATCCTATCCCTTTCACTAAATAATCAACTAGAAATTATCTTCTCTTGTCAAATTCTAGAGTGCAATGAATGTGTTTCAACAAAGTTATAGTCCAAGTGAGGACCATTCTAAAATTGAAATCAAGTTGTGGCATAGTTGGAAGTTTTGTAGATGTTGCCAAGATTTTTGAAATGCCATCTATTGTCTTGTCTTGTATATCATTTCATTATAACGCTGAATTTGTTTCATGTAGGGCACATTTATAGATCATGTGGTTGTTTTGAGCACATTTGTCACTTTGTCTTCATCTATGGGTATACGTAATAGGTAGTGCATGTGATTATCATGAAGTTCCATATTAGTATGTGTCATGTACATTATAATGTGAAAGCAAGAGTTCATTCTCGTGCTATATTGATTAATCTAATACTAAAATCATTGATCACATTTTCACTTTGATGTTTTACGTCGTGATTAGATGTTCACTTTCATGTTTTGCATTGTAGTCAAATTTTCACTTTCATCCTTTACTCCATAATCACATTTTAGGCTTAGTAGGTTAGTGTGAGATTTGCATGCCACCTTGAGAAAATCATGATAACATTATTCACATTAAATTATATAACCCATGTAACCAAAAAAATTTCATCTATCGAACTCAACTAGGTTGCCTATTCAATAACTTCAAATGTCTTGCATTATTAAATTGGCACCCAACACAATTGAAACTAACAAAATCACAAACATAAAAATATGCACACAAAATAAAAGTTGAAACTCTAGAGCCACACCTTGGGGATAATCCCCAAACATGAAAATATTAGAAATTTGTTCACATTGAATCAGGTTCCAAATATACACGAACAACACACCCCTTCAGAAAACCATGTCCATAGTAAACACCTGACACAATACATGGTTTCACCTCCTTTTACCATGCAATGTTGAAAGCAACCAACGAAGAGACAATCCAAATACCTTTTGAAAAACCACTAAATCCAAGGTATGCATACAAAGTTACTGATAATTGTGCACTTTCAAACATTAGCCCCATGAATGCTTACATGTTATCATGTTGTGAGTTTTAAATAATTGTGACTCTTTGTCAATGCAATTGGGTTCTTTTCAATTTTGTGATCTACCACACAAACTTGCAATCATCCATAGCCAAATTTGGCTTTTAAAAAAAGTGAAAGTAAAATTTAGTTAATTATCCTTGCATATTGTTGGCCATCTATTGGAATGTAATGTTGAATCCAGTGAATTTTTCAAAATTTCATAATTTGGTGATGAAAAAATCACAAAGACACTCAATCTTTTGTATTTTTGAAAAAAATTCAATAACTAGCAAAATTTCACCCAAAAAAGAGGAATTGGATTCATGCCCAATTGTGGCATGTTGAGGTCTGGTATTATGAAGCATGAGACCTCAATGAACGAAGTCTTAGGCCATTCTCCAATTCATGGCCATCTTCCAAATCGTCTAGATTCAACTCTCTATAGCTTGTTAAAAACCTTGTGTAGGTTGGCCATGAAAATTATATTTAGAGAACATGTTTGCAATTACATCCCTATCTATTCTGCAATGCTACTCGTTTTTTATTTTCTGGCTATACCAAAAAAATCTAAATTGCAACTTCTTCTTTTTTCATTAGGCAACATCTGCACTGCTCCCAAAAGCACTGGTGCCAAATTGGTTGTTTTTCAAATAAATAAAAAAGGAGCCCTACCACATTAAGCCTTAAAAGCTTCATTTTGTTATGCCATGAAAACTACGCCTAATGTTAATTATTCCCAAGTTCAAAAAAGGGGGAATACCTATCAATAGGGAAACACATGCATGCCAAAGGTCAAGAAACACCCATACTCCATTTGAGGCCCAAGGTTTTCCAAAGGTGCCTCCCAAAAGAGTACAAAATATTAGCTTTCTAAGAAAGAGCTCTACAAGTTGCCAAGAGCATTGATATTTGCACCCTGTGCCTTTCCACAAGATACAAGAATCCATCAAGTGTTTATGATTCTTTCCAAATGCTTGTTTTGGTTTGTTATATCATACTTTATATTACACACCTAGTAGTGCATGTTTTGTGGGGGTGTGGAATCCATTTTATCATGGTTCATGGTCCAGAAACCTTCATGTCTTTTTTGCATACAAGAAGAATCCAAAACAATAATTGGAACCAAAATTCTTGCATGAAGGGCCCCCCATATTTAGGGCCAAAGAGTAGTGTCTCCTGAATTTTAGCCAAACCACCCATTGGGCACCCCTGCTCCTCCCCACCCACCTTTCCTTTTCCCCTAACAGGACAAAGGAATAGAACTTTCCCTTGTTTTAGGAGAAATGTGGGCCTTTGACATATCTATGTTACAACACAAAAGAAAGAACTTACTATGGATCCCTCCAAGGAGGAAAAAACTCAATTGCCAAAATCATAGGTTGATAGAGAAGACATGTAATGGTTTAGAGAGGGGTTGTATATTTTGTAGCAAAAAATCAATCACCCAATTAACTTGTATTCAACATCCACCGCCGTGCGCCAAAGATGTACCAATACGAACCATCAGGTTTGGGGCATGCAATTTGGGTTGAGCTCATATCGGAGGGAGCTAGTACATATATTATATGGTATAGTATAGTGTGACTCATATTAACTAGTTGGGGGGAACCCTAATTTTTTAATAAAAAAACCTTTTATGATAGGCATCATTGATTGGCCCATCACAAAAAAAAAATTTAATTAAGCTATGATCATTCCTAAAATAGATATATTGTAGTCTCCTCCTTTTAGGCTGCTTATACAAGTTACAAGTGTTGAACTTAAGGCAAAGGACATGGGTTGAAGTGAGGTACTATTGGGAACATATTGGGAACACGTTGGGAACAACAACAATCCAAAAAATTCAGCAATCCACCCTCCTCAAAATGAAAAAGAACTGGGCCTGTTAGGTGCATGCTGGCTCACCTCATTGGCTGCCAAAAATTTCTATGGCTACCTAGGAAGCTTAAGAGGAATGTCCAAAGTGTTGTTGCTGGTGAAGAAAATTTCTTTTGTGAGTTTTGGCAATTTATTCAAGTGCATTTGTTTATGTGAAAAAGTATGAACTACTAGGGTTGGTTTCTGCTCTTTATACTTGATAAGAGCTGTGCCATATGTCCGGACTAATTGTTGGTAGATTATAATTCAGATGAAGTGTAGGTTTTTAAATACCATAGTACCTTGACAGCCTCGACACTAATATCAAATTATATGGAGAAAGGTTGAATTTTTCATGAATTGTTTTTCAAAGAAATTTTTTTTGTCAAAGAAGAAAAATTTGTGAAGGAAAATAGAGAATTAATTATAATTTAAATGTATTTCAAATTTCAAAATGGGATTTTCAAATTTAATTAATTGTTTGACAGACATGTCTTGAAGTGATCCTTGTATTATGGTACGGCATGTTGAATTTGGACCTGTAAAATGCACATGTTAAAAGTGGTTTTCAAAAGGGCTAGTAAAGAAATATGACTGATTTTGATTGGTGTATACGGTGGCATAATACATGATTTGTGAGGGGAATGTTTGATTTTGATTTGGCCTATGTGGTGCCACTACATTTTGTACTTCAACAAGCTAGTGTTCACGGATAGGGGTTTAGGGTTTAGGGGAGTATTGTTCATGGGTAGAGAGGATTTGCTCTTTTGAGCTTTGATTGTGTACACAAGGTCTCCTCTCTCAATACTCTATACTAATCATTTTTTTCAGATAAAAGTGGTGAGAAAATGATGGGGCCACTTCTGACTTTCTTGGGTATTAGCAAAAAAATGTGCAAAGATCTCAAGTAGTGTCATTCAAGTTGGAATTCAATTTGCATCCAATTTGCACCCAAGTCTCATTAGAATTTACAATGACAATGTCAAATCTTTATGATAAATGTATGAAAACTGTAGTTACATCCACCTTCCTTGCTTGCAAGAGGAAGAAAAGAAGCGCCAACTAGGTCCCCCCCCCCCCCCCCCAAAGGACAACATTTGTTGTGCTCAATAGAGCAGATCATGAAGAGTTGTAACTTAGTACACATAACTCTTCTTGGATAAAATATGGTGCACAAAATGTATATCACTAGATAATAAACCAGCTTCAGCGTGTACAATGATTAAGGAACAAAGTGATCTACATGAAATGCTGCAAACCAGAATGAGAATTTAGATCCAAGAAAATCACAATTAGAAGACCCAGGCACCTCCTCTGGGGTTGGAAGAATTTGTGCAAATTCAGCAGAAAACACTAAAACTCAACCAACCAGCTCATTCAGGTTCACCATCTCCAGCAGCTTTCATTTGCGAGACTTCCAGACTGTGCAGAGTGATGGGTGTAGTACCATTGTTGAATAAGAATACATAGGCATTGTAACCGTATGCTATAGTAGGGTATGACCTTGTGTTCATGGAAACACGCCCACCTTGCACAAAACTTTCAATCACAGTTCGATCCACCTGCAAAATAATTATGCCACCATTTGCCTATCAGTCATATTCTATTTTACACAACCAAGTTAGTATCAAAGAAAGAAAATCTCCTACAACATGCCACAGACAATTGCTCTTATGTGTTTGCTATAAAAAAAGCCGCCAAACTTCAGCTGTGATTGTAGAAACATGCTTTGAAAAATGTTGAATGTCTGAAGAGAGCTGAACTTACAAGTATTCGAGCAGACAAGAAATCCTCGGACGATAGAACAAGGACTTCAGCACTGTAAGAAGAAGTATCAATGTTTTCTGCTAAGGTAGATCTGCACAAAAGTATTCTTTGTCAGAAAATACAAATTTCGCAAGACTTGAATATATTTAGACATTTCAGAGCTTCCAATGGTTTTGAAATCTCCTTTCTTGTGTAAATTATATAAAAAATCACTTGAATCATTTTCAGACTGAATTCCTTAGCACACTACTTTTTCTGTCTACTACTTTACCATGTTTTAACCCATATTGCAGTTGAAACATTCACAACAGTTTCAAATCCCCTTTTCTAAAACAATAAGTAGTAGTTGAATTGGGTGCTTGATTTGCAAAAAGATTTATTAGGCAGAGAGATTACTGCCCCTACCTTTTTGGGTCAGAAACAAATTCTGTTGTCCAGCCCTCATCTTTCCTGTAGGATATGTAGAAGTACAAAGCCGATTGTTCTAGATGTTCCAGGTCTGCTAAAACTAGCAACCCAAAAGGTCCAAATGTTTGTTCCTTTCCCTCAATCTCATTGCTCAAATCTGGCTTATTGAACACAACTTCAATGTCCAACTGCAAACAACAGTTCCAAAAGCACACAAAGATGCAGTCAATCTTTTTGCAGCCCGCCACAACCTTTGGGGCAAAAAAATGAAAACACACAAATCAGTAAGATGATACAGCAAGTGCTTTTCCCCAATTTTGTGCAAAAAAATGAGAATATGAAATTAAGCTTGAGGATTAGAAGAACTGCAGGATCATCTATCTATCTGACTCTTACTTTTGCATATATATGTTGCACGTTAGTGAGTGCGGCTAGATCAATGAATGACTGACAGTGAAGGTGTGGAAATTAATTTACCTGATCACCAACAGCACCTTTCACTATCTCAACTGCACCAGGAGCTAACCGAATTGCTTTCTTGTACACCGTACTATGCCTCAATTCTTTGACTTCATCAATTGGTAGTGTGACGATAGTCCTATTTGTAGCACCATCAACCCAAATCGTTCTTGGAATTCCCTGCCAAAGAATTGAAAAAAAAAGAAATCTGAGTTAGACATTCCTTGGTTGTATTTGCCCCTCATAATCATCAACAATAAGAGCTGAAAGAAACCCACCCCCCCCCCCCAAAAAAATCCTCAGCTGTAGTTGCTCCTCAAATCATCAACAATAAGAGAAGGGGGGAAAAAAATCTAAAAGAAAAATCTCTTTTGCAACCCCTGTTTGCTTTTGCTCTCCTCCCAAGAGTTTACAAGCTCAACAACAACAACAACAAGGGTATACAAAGCTTACAAGGATGGTGTTCCAGCCTTTGGCAATGTCATTAACTTCAGGATCAGATTCGTTCACAAACCCCCAAACAATTCGCCGCTCGCCAACAGGATCAAAGAAGCTCTTGGAGGCAAAGAACTTGCCATGGTTGTATCTGTAAGGGATGGGATTGTCAGGATTATCAGGAAGGAAAGCATCCCCGTAGGTATCGTAACGACCCAAACCATAGAAGTCATGTCGATGATCTTCCAAACTGGCCTTGAAGAGGAAGATGACATCAGGACCAGTGACAGATTCGTTCAGTCCCGGTTGTCCGTAGATAGCAATCGGGAACACTTCGATGCACTCCCACATCCCCGTATTGGGCTTGAGAAACAGTGGTTTCATGTACTCCCAGTGTATGAAATCGGCACTCTTGAACATTAGAGCCACTCCATCGTTTCCATTCACTCTGGATCCGATGAGAGTCCGCCACTCCCCGTCTCCTCCTTTGAATCCGGCCGATGGGTCTCTGAAAGTGTCGCGTGGGATTCCTGGCGGTGCTCTCAGGATTGGGTTTCCTGGGTACTTGGTCCATTTCTTGAGGAATGGGTCTGTTAGATTTTCTGGGTATGCAATCGCTTGTAGTTGTTCCCATTCGTTCGTCCAACCTGTACAAAGCTCATACACACACACACACACACACAGCAGCAGCATCTGATCAGCCAGAAAACTTGTTCAAGAACTTGAACTTGCAGCATCTGATCAACCAGAAAACTTGTTCGAGAACTTGAACTTGCAGCAGCTGGCGGAAAGAAAGTCTCGGTGCAAAAACAAACACCCCCTCAGCAGTGTTTCTTGCCTTCTAGATGAAACTTTCCTCACTGTGAGGTTCCTTGAGGAATGTTGCAAAACCCCCTCTACCTATCTTGCACAATTCCTTGTTACTAGCGTTTGTAGTCTATTCTGGGTGGAGGTGGAGTTAGACAGCTTTTCCCGCAAGGGGAAACATCATCCACAAGAGGAATCAGCCACAAGGGAACAAGAAGCTCTTGGATGCGAAGAAGAGCTTGGAGAGCGAGCGAGCGAGGGAGCTTGCCTGTGTACAGTACAGTTGGGACGCCGTTGATCATTGTGATAGAGCCGGACCAGGCGCCGTGAATGTCGTACCATTCGCTGGGTTCCAAATTGCAACCGAGGAATTTCCAGTGAATCAGATCGCTGGACACGGAATGTCCCCACGACATGTTACCCCAGAATGCGCCATCGCGGTTGTATTGGTAGAAAATGTGGTACATGCCATTGAAGTACAGAGGACCTGCAGGCATGCACAGTAACCCCGCCCAAAACACACACACAAACATAACTAGATCATACAAGATGCATGATCGACGTGAAAATTAAATGCTAGACTGATTTTCAAGGCTATTGTTGCAGAGTCTTCTTGAGAAGATGGGATCCAAGTCCATACGTACCACAAGGATCTGATGATGAGCACCCAAAACGTCAAATGCAGAGCACAGTACACAGACAACAACAAAACACAGGATTAGTACAACATCAGCTGCAATCCTCGTACTAGACTTACAAGCGTGAGAGTCTGGAGGACACCAAACAAAACAAAAAAGAAGAAGAAAATTCTCGCACTCACCACTGATCCAGTTCTTTGGTGGCCGCACATGGAATGCTGTCCTTCTCGTGGGATACGGGACCACAACACCCTCAGTTGTTACAGCGCGACTAGCAGTTTTGTTCCTCGCTACGGAAAATATTCCTGGAGCTTCTTCTTCTGCTGCTTCTCTCTCCCACACCACAACGCTGCTCCTCAAGCCCACCAAAGCAAGCGCTGTCAACAAACAGAGCACCAACAATGCGAAGAGCTTCAACCTCCCCGCGTTCATCCCGAATTTCCGTAAATGGGAGGAGGAATATGACACCTCAGTAGCAACTGACGACTTCTCATGAACTCCTGGCACAAAACTCCTCCTGATCCAGCAGCTGCTACTGTTACTCTCCTCTTCTTCTCCGACTGCTTCCTCCACATCCGGCCCATGAGCCAAGGCTACATATTGATGAGCATCCATAGTCAATGGAGCATCTGAAGCTCCAAATCTTGAAGCTTCTTCTCTGAGCAAGTCCTTCCTCTTCTCCTCCATGTCATGTACCAACACTAAACCCTGCACCATAGCTCCCTTTCCCCCAGAGCTTCTTTTCTTCCCTCTTCGCCCCTTCCCTTCCCTTCCCTTCCCCGAGCACTAGTAGTACAAGAGCCCCCTCCTCTACAACTCTCAAACTTCCTTGGAAGGAGTGGGATATGCACAGGAGCAATGAGTAGATTTAAAGCCCCAATTTCGCACAAATCTTTAATGTTTTCTTCTTCTTCTTCTTTCATCCAAAACCTCCTCCCCCCCCAAAATAAAATTTAAAAAAAAAAGGGTTTGAATTGAGGTAATTTATATGCAAAAACTTAAGTACTAGAGAGCAGGAACTATTTTTGTTTTTAACCAAAGTGGCTATCATCCATAGGAAGATGCAATCAAAGTGGTCTAGGAAGATTTGCTCAAATTTGGCTATAAACCATACATCTCAGGGTTTTGATTTTTGGCCTTGCCTTGGTAGACAAGGATATTGTGTTTAGATTCATTATAGAGTGTAGTAGTTTAATGGATTTTGGCCCCTAGGTAGTAATAGATCTATTTTTACACCAGGATTTTTGAAAGATGATATTTTGGCTTGTTTTGAAACTTGAGATTAGTTATAGAGTTATGATATCTCGAATGATTTTGGTTTCTTTAACTGGATTTTTTTAAGATTATATTTTTGCATGGTGAAATATTTGAATTCTCATAATTTTTCTTTTGCTTTACTACACTTTTTGCTGTATATGGCAAGGCCACAATGTGATACACACCTTGTTTCACTCAATTTTGTCATGTCATTGAAGTGGCAATCATCCATAAGAACAATTTAGCCAGATTTCGGTAAAAGAAAATATGAAAGTTGAAAAAAATCTAGCATCTTTCTATATTTTCCGCTAGCTGGAACTTAGGATAGAATCTGGGATTTAAGAAAAAAAACATTAATCTCCAAGTTTTGTGTATTAAATTTTAAAAAAAAAACTACTAAATTTTCACTAATTGCCAGATGGGGAAACTTCACCCCAAAAAATCCCTGATATTCAAGTAAAACTAAATGTAGAAATTTGATTTTTTTCTCTCCTTCACTTCCCTTCTCATGATTGCTTCAAATGG
>Ga0209208_10001930_pt1 | contig 29645 bp, 18 predicted proteins | sample S1TSphfallax_3_FD_187694 | JGI IMG/M metagenome (GOLD analysis project Ga0209208, IMG submission 187694) | Host-associated microbial communities from peat moss isolated from Minnesota, USA - S1T2_Fd - Sphagnum fallax MG (SPAdes) (version 2) | ecosystem: Host-associated > Plants > Peat moss >...
ACTCATTATCAACTATCTACCAAAAGAATCACTAGTTTGACTTACTTGGTAGTCCCCATTAATTTATTTAAATATTTAAAAATTTGTAATTGAAATGTAGTTGAAAATGTTGTGGTTGCAAAAGGGAGGTTTTCTATTAGTGTTTGTAGTTTGTTACAAGGCTTCAACATTTGAAAAAATTTAAAAGTATGTTTTTACAAACATGAAAATGATTATATTTGAACACAAACACTTTCACAATGATTTTACCATGAATATATATATATTGCATTATTAAATTTATGCATTGTGCACTTTTTTAAAAAAAAATTAACTCTAAAATATCGACATAATAAAATAATATATTAATGTGAAACATATAGTTTATCAAACAATTTACCCAAATGTATGGGCCTATAAATTTGTGAGTAATAGTATATGTTTTCAATTGATGTCATAATCATAAAAACTATTTTTTTCATTTAATGAATTGTATTTCACCATTTCACAACTTTGGAGAACTTGTTTTACCACCATGAAAGTGACAAAAAATTAGAAATCCATTTGATATAAAGATGACGATGAATTATATGCAATGATTTTTTAATCTATCCAAGGTAAAAAAAATTACAATGAACTATTATCATTATTTTGCATATCTAATTATGTGATAGTTGCAAAATTTTTACCTCACATTATAACAATGAACTTGCGTGGATTTTGATAAGGGAAATACAAAGTGCAAAATAGTTTGTATTTCTAAATTATATACATATGAGGTTGGTGGTATGATATTGGTGGTGAAATGGATTTGTTGCTGGAACTAAAGGCATACAAACAAAATCTATATGTACAAATAGAGTTTCTCATCCAATTGATGTGGAAACAACAAGTGCTTGAATTCATTAATACATAATTGAATGATGTCATTCCAATGTTTCTATCATGTGAAATGTTGCAACAAATCTACGAGTTGTTTATAGTGCATGCTCCATGATAAACGTTTCATATTAATGCATATGATTGGCAATAAAAATTTGTGGTGTCTATTGAAGTTGTTGAACTTGATGCAAACATTGCATTTTCCATCATGTTGAGCAATATCAATAGGAAAGTCATTGTGAAGTTTATTCAACTTAATACATATTAATATTGACATGTTAACATTATTTTGTTCAATTCTTTATGATAAAATAATCATTACAATACATTCATTCATAACCAAAAATGTTAATTTGATTGTGTTAATATGCATGTGTGCAATCTTACAAAAAATTTATGTTTTGAAAAAATAATAATTCATAAAAAATATGATGAATCTCGATAAATGTGTATTTTAAATTAATAGTATATGTTTTGAAACTATAAAATGATTTTTTTTACATGCCACCATTTATAACTAAATATATCTTGGAATATTCAACATTTAATGCATTAGTGTTCTAATTAACATTTATAAATCACACAATTACTTTAAAAATAGTTTAAAACAAAAAAATTGATGAACAATAACATATTTGATCATGCAACACTTCATCACCAACAAATGTAATGTCCTTAAATCATTGAGTTTTTTAAAAAAGTACCTTATACTTGAGCCGCTCCAATGATAGAAATTTTTGATAAAACAATAAAGGAATTTTTACTTTTCAATTTTTGTACCTTATACTTGAGCCCCTCCAATGATAGAAATTTTTGATAAAACAATAAAGGAATTTTTACTTTTCAATTTTTTTTCAAATATTACTAATTACCTCGTAGGTTTAGTGTGAATTTGTGTTTGGACATGCTCACAACTAGTTTAAACTAAGTTCAAAAACTATGGTTTCAATGCAAAATTCTTAGTTTCAATGCAAAACACATGGTGACTATTAAGCATCACTGATTGTGTTTCAAAACTAATTAAAAAGTAGTTTGACCAAATTGTGGTTGTTATCATTCCTTAATTACTTGTTATAATTCTTGCAATTAGCAAATATTACTTTAATTATTGAATCAAATTTACACATCTACAGATTAAACTAAGGAGAATTATAACAAATTTTAAAGAAAAAAAATGATGCAAATGCTATATAAATTGTTCAAACCTATTTTACCAAAGAAATTTATAAAAAAACATACATTATTCTTATTCAATTATTAAAACTTATATATGTATTGGTGGGAGAGGATGCCCGCACAATATTGGTGAAATAATAGTGTCAAATAAATGATGTGAAAAGTTAATTGCATATGTACATAAATCTTCATTACTTCAACAATCACATAATTATGTTATTTCGTTCAAATTATACCATCAACCTTTATAATTAATTATCTTTAAGAAAATCATTTATGTACCTTTTACAAAATTAGCATGATTAATAACCAAAACACAATATATTCCTTCACAAAACACATGGGTGTTATCATGATATTAGGAACCAAAGGTGTTTTAAGTGAATCCTTCAAAAATAATGAATTGCCCAATCATGTAGACATGGTAAAATGGGATTGGTCACTCAAGATTTTTTTAATTCAATTGTTTATCCCTATAAATAAGATTTTTAAAAATTATGATTAAAAAATGTTATTATGTTAATGTGTGGATTAAATTTCCCAAACAAAATCATTTTCAAATATTTTCAAATTCTTTTAGAAATCATTTAAATATGAGATGCCTTAATTGCATTTTCTTAAAAGATTATTTTTTAATTCATGAAGTAGATTTCAAATTCATTCATATGTTGTCATAATAAATTATGAATATTACTATATAAATAAATCCATCAAAATGAACACTAATTTAATTTACTACCTTAAAACATGTAATATTGAGTAATGTTTACAATTGTTTTAATGAAAATTAACATAATCAAATTCACATACAAAAAATTATTATAAAATTATAAAATTCACAAAAACAAACTTTGACATAAAATTACAACACCGCAATGTAATTCAAACATAATGCCCCACCACATTGACCTATAAAGGGTTTTTATCCAAATTATAGTATTTACTTTCTACCATTGAATATAAAGGCAAACAAAGTGTATTGCAAAATAAATTGATATAAGAAGTTTAATTCAACAAACTTCATCCTCAATAGAAAGTCACAACATTTGAAAATTGCTATGAACTAAACAATTTGACAAATAAAATTTTCACACATTTTCAACCCATTTGAGCTAATTTGACCTTTAAAACCTTACACCAATCAATTCATTTTTAAAAAATTAATCATTTAACACAACAATAATTTTCAATACTTGTTTTTAGAATATATATTATCATTATAGGTGGTTAAGGGTCTAAGATGTTACCCAATAGTAAGGTTTGTGGTTTATCAATCATAGGGTTTTACCATACATTTAAATGATTAATAGGTAGGAGCAAACATATCACTAACTAAAAGTTAGTGCACAAATAACAACATGTAAATGGTTAGTACATAATATGTGGCTTGTAGATAAATAGATGCATGTAAGTTGGTTTTTAGGTTAACTTTCACAATGACAATTGGTAGTTACCATTTATGGAAATCACTTCCTTAATAATTGTTAGGGTATCATATAGGTCCAAACTTGATAGCTAGGAGGTTCTAAAAGGACTTTTGAATCCAATTCTTCAATTAATAGAGGTTATAAAAACTTAATAATAAATAAGTACCAGTAATAAGACTTGAATTCAAGACCTTTTTTTAACTAATTATGGTTTGCCATTACACCACAACATCCAATGTGTATATTAATTGTTTAAATTTTTATTTAAAGTTTGATGCACATGCCAAAAAAAAGATTTCTTTAAAACCATTGGAATTTCAATTAAATTTAAATTTAAAAACCAACAATATTTTTTCACATGAAATGTCATGGCTTTATGGTTAATGTTTTACTTTCTTTTAAGGATTATTGGGTTCAAATATCAATAAGGTTGAAAATCAAATTTATTTGAAAATGAATCAGAATGATTATTCTCCCAAGGCCTTGTAAAACAAAAACCATGAAAATAGCTCTATTAGGAAAAGTAAATGAAATAAAATAATTCACAAAAAAGAATTTTGCAACTACAAATCCAAACTTTAACTGTATTATGATGATCATAGTAATACAACTATAGTAAGGTTAAAAAATCAATGATTAAGTTTATAGTTTTAACATGCAACATTTTATTGTATATCAAAAACTACATTAGTACATGTACAATATTTGTGACTAATCTAGCAACTAAAACTCAACATTAACAAGAAATTTTGAAGAAGCAAACTAAAAACAAAATTGTAAACTACCTACTACATTACTATGATAAAATTTTCATTTTATTTTTGAAATCAAAATTAAAGTAGTGATGTGCTCACATTTTTTCACCCAAAAATCACCTCCATAACTTGTGTTCCAAAAGTAACAACACATCAAGATAACATAGGTGCATTATTATTACTTCAATCATATTTTCTTTTACATTACAATAAGAACCCAAAATTCACACACACACACACACACAAAAGATTTTTCATTCCCTACCTAAGCATCATGACTCATTATACACACAAAAAACACCCTTTATTCAAATCATTCACTTTCATAAATAATCAACAAGATTTTTCATTCCCTACCTAAGCATCATGACTCATTATACACACAAAAAACACCCTTTATTCAAATCATTCACTTTCATAAATAATCAACCACTACTTCAATAGGTGACAACTACCCAAGGGTCTAGATTCACTATTTTCTCCTAATTGTTTTCTTTATCAATCATCAATGTAATATTTTTTATCTAGATCAAGGTAAGTAGGTGGCAAAATAAACATGTATAACCTATTTTTTTGGCTAAATGTAAACCACTTTACTTGCATATTCTAAAACATTCCAACCTACTAAATTTATTCTTTAAAACCTAACTAAAATGGATTAATGAAGTCAACCATCACCTATAATGGTTTTTTCATCATTTCATTAACACTAGTGATTATAATTACAAAATTGGATTGCAAAAAATAATATAAACTAGTTAAAGATTAAGTACTTGTGCCATTAATAATTAGTGATTGATTTTTTAATGGACATTATATAAACTAAAACATTAATAAACCTTGCTAAAATTTGTAAAAGTATTGGTTATTTTAAAAAATGAAACCACTCAACATTGATAAATACATAAATTAAAAGAAGTGGGTAGTTAGAATCCCCATCAAAACACTCTAATGTAACAAGTTTTAGATGAAAAATAATAAAAATATGTTGGTTTGGGCAGAAAAATGGTTTTGAGCCAACATTTTGGCATAGGATGTCATTATGCCAACAAATGGTTTTTATGAGTAGGCCATTTTATGACTAATGAACAAATTTAATCATGTAATCATATGTGAAAATTTGTGCGACTATAGTCATATATATGACTACATGATTTAATAGCTATTTAAAAAGAAATGGATGAACATGATCATCCACATGTCGATGTTGACTTATTATTAATATTTTGAATAATTGTCGGGTTAGAATTTAATAATCTTTAGGTTTCCAATCGAGGTATTAATATTTTTTGGGGGTATAACCATTGGTCGTACATGAAGATTATTTGTCAAATATTTGGTTGAAAATCATGGGTTCTATCATCAATAATATGTTGGTTATAAAAGTTATTTTGGGATTTTTATTGATGTTTTTTCATTCAATTTCTTATTCCTTAAAACTATTTTATATTTAACCCATATTTAGATTTGGTTAACTAAAATTTAGGTTTAACCTAAGTTGGGCCAAAGGTTAATTTAAGTGTAGTTTAAAACTTTTGCCTAAGTTTTTTTTAGTTTACTTAAATTATATTTGGTTAACCTAAGTTTTATTGGTTAATGTTTAGATTTAGCTTAAGTTTAACCTTTCAATTAACCTTTGAATTTAACTTATTTTTTTACCTATAAATTAACCTTTGGAGGTTTAACCTAAATTTAACAATTTAGCCTAAGTTTAACGTAATTTTAAGCTTTAGATTAAGCTTTACATTTAACTTAGGTTTAGTTTAATTTTTAGGTTTAATTTAATTTTCACTTTTAAGTTTAGCTTACAATTAACCTTTAGAATAATTAAAAATTTTAACCATTAGGTTTAACCTATATTGAATTTTTAGGTTTAACTTAAGTTTATTGTCTATTTGGTTTAACATTCATGCTTAATTTTTATATTTAGCTTATAAGTTAATATCTAGGTATAACATGGGTTAACCTTCAAATGTAACCTAAGGTTTAACCTAGGCTTAAGCTTGGTTAAACCTTTAATAACCTAAGTTTGACATGGGGTTAACTTTTGTTAAAATAAGTTTAACCTAAACTTAGCTTAGGCTGAACCTTGTTAAACCTAGGTCCACCATTGAATTAGCCTAAGTTTAACCTCTAGTTAAACCAAAATTAAGCTAAGTTTAATTATGTTTAATTGGTTTATGCTTAGTTTCCATTTAACCTTGGTTTACGTAGGTTTAACCAAGGTGTAGCCTTGGCTAACTTAGCTTTAACCTATTTTTTTGTTCATTAATTTAGGATTAACCCTAGGTTCAGCCTTGGTTAATTTAGGTTGAACATTGGTTTAACTTAAGTTTACCATTGGTTAACCTAGGTTTATTAGGTTTTGCCAAGGTTAACTTACATTTAACGTTGGTTAAAAGAGGTATAGTTTAAGTTTAAGTTTGTTTGCCTTAGGTTTAATTTAATTTAATGTTGATTAAATGAAATTTTACTTGGGTTTGCTTAGGTCAACCTAGGGTAGCCTTGGCCAACCTAGGTATTTTAGGTTGTTTTAAATTATTTTCATTCAACCCAAGAAAACATAAGTTATCCCAAGTCAACATTGGGAGGCCTAGGTTAGTGAAGCAAGCTTAATGTAATTTAGGTTAGCTTAAAGAGGCTTAAATTAGCTTAAGTTAGCCTAGGTGGCCTTTAGTTACCCTAGGTCATTGTATGGAAACCTAAATTAGCCCAGGTCAACCTAGGTTTACCTTAAGTTAGCTTAAGTCAACCTAGGGAAGCCTAGGTGGGCTTAGGTTGGCTTGGGGAACCTAGGTTAGGCTAGGTTACGCTTTGTTTAATCAAATCGCATAGGCTTAACTAGTTATGTTATAGTTATTTAATGTTTATAATTATGTGGGTAGTAATTTAATACATAAAGAAATTATAGGTCAATGGTTGAAGACTTGAACCTTCAAAGTGGAAGTGAGGGATTCAAATCCTCACACTTGCAACCTAAGGAGGTGCCTTAGGTGGCTACATTGGTTCCTTGCCTACTTACTTTTTTAGATTAGGTTTGTTTTTAACTCTTGCCTCTTAGGGTAAGCTTCCTTGGCCTCCTAAGCTAAGCCACCTAGCCTAGTTTCTCTATGCATAGGCTATCACATGGCAACATGTAATTGAATATTAAAATATTTGTTGTTTAGGAATACGGTGCCATGTGGGCACACATAAGTGGTTTAAAAATTCTAACTATGTGTAGCTTACCATTTAATAGCATGTTTAATTGAATAATGATTTTTTCAATATTCTTGCCTAGGTTGCCACTTGAAAATATGTTATTAAATCTTAGGTCTATGTTTGATATGTGGCGACAAGAAAATAATGAAGGAATTTGTAAGATTCTAAAGTTAAATATGAATTGTCAAATGTATTCCACAATTATGGTCAAAATGATTATAATCATGGAAAGGACAAGTTGCAAATGGGATTTATGACTAAATTAAAGCCAAGGATACAACTATTGGCAGAAGTGGCATGCTTTTATGAATTGTAAAATCATGTAGTCACAAATTGCATATACAACTACAAATGTAGGTAGTATTAAAAGTCATGTTTTGGAATATAAGTGTGTTATGGTTGGTAAAATGCATTGCATAGCCTAACACATGTTCTTAATTCTAGTTAGATTTGGCAATTGGTGCAAATGGTTGTTATTAGTAGTTTTTCATGTTTTATAATCCTAATTTCATGTTTATGGTTGGGAACACAATAAGCAAACCATTTTAGATGTGTGAAATCATTAGAAGGAATTTTAAAATAACGATTAAATTTACAACTAAATTTTAGTTGTAACAAACACTTATGACTACAAATGTCATAATCATCTACAATAACTCTTACTTGGCAACTAGTTGTAAAAAACATGTTGCATGGGAATCACATTAGGAATATTCACAACCCTTGCACAATTATAATCCATTATTTCTCATCCACTACCATGAATCAATAGGAAGATGATGTGAACCCCATGTAGGCTAGATATAGGACTTGACTTTGCAACTACATTAACGTTATGGATAATTGCATGATGCACAATCCTACTTATTTAGCCAAACTTAATTGAATTTAGCCTAGCCTAGCCTAATTACTTATACTTACTTACCTACCTAGGTAAATTAATAAATAGGTAGGTAATAGGTGCCTAACCTACTAGGCTTAACCACAAATATCTTTTCACACCTACCTACCTACCTAAGTAAAATAATAGGTAAGCATGTTTTTAAATGCCTAACATAGCTTACTAAGCTTACCTAGGTTACTTAACTTAGTTTACCTAACTTAACCTAAACTAAATCCTTAAAAATGCAAGAATGCAAGCATAAAAACTTGAACCCTTCACTTCCACGAGGTTAAACCAAATCTTTAATAATGGTTTTTTTTTTCATTTTTTTCATATCAAAGTTTTGGCAAATTTTAGCAAAAAAGAAAAACTAAAATTAGTATTTACACTAGAAAATAAAAAGAATCCATTTTTTTCGTAATCTTTTTTCAAAAAATAGCACTAATCTTCAACCATTATGCACCGCACCTTTATAAGGCGATAAATTTTGTTCTCTTATTATTCCAAATCTTGTGACATAGACTAGTTATGTAAGTATTTAGAAAAGTAGGTAAAACATAGGTAGTTGTAATTAGGTGTATGTAAATAGGTATTTAGGTAAATGGTTTACCCACCTACCTATCATTTATTATCTACCTACATATCTACATACCTAAATGGCCTACCTACCTACCTACTTACCTAGGTAAAATATAAGTAGGTAGATAATTGGTCCCTACCTTACCTTACCTAACCCACTTAACCTACTAAACCTACCTAGCTTAGTTTAGCTTAGCCTACTAAACTTACCTAGCTTAGTCTACATAACCCTAATTAATCCACTTAACTTACCTACTAGGTAATAATAGTTTTTTTTAGCCTACTTACTAGCCAATAAATGAATTCGCATATTTTGAATTGCAACAAAAGAAATGTCATGTGTTACTTAATCATTTATCTATAATTGCAAATATAGTTGTAGAAGAAACTTGGTTGTCAACTATCAATGGATGGTGCAAATAATAGATGACATATGTTTACTTTTCACCAATTTGTAATTGTGTGTATGACTAAAATTATTCATCATAATGTAGTTACATATTCAACTACCAACACTTGCAACTAAATGACATGTAGAATTACAAAAGGTGTAGTCACAAAATGAATTGATTTGAACAATAGTTGCACATTAATTAAAAAACATAAGGTTGGAACTAACAAAATTTCTTTTATTGATTATTATTGAAGGTCCAAATATTGGGTATGGGTGGATTTTTTTTGTAAATAGGTAGGGCTTTTGTAAACCAATTATTTTATTTCATTACACAAAAAAAAAAAATCATAGCTAGGGTTGGTTACCCCACAACAAAGAAAATAATGAATCTTTTTTGCAAAAAATCAAGTTTCATTTCAAAAATTTGAATTATTCATTTTTCATGATCTATAATAATTTACCATGAGATTACCAAATGAGCAGTGAAATTATTCATATTTTATTCTATGATGACTATTATGGTTTTCAATGCCTCACATTCATATTTTCATAAAATTCCATTTCATATTCAAAGGATCAATTAAGTTGAAATTAACATTAAAATAAAATATAAATAGAAAAAAATGTAAGTGAGACAATAAAACAACAATTAATGTAACCATCATCATGGTTAATTATAGGATAGGAGCCCAAAGGAAAAGTGGTTCCATCTCCACCGACCATCCATTTCTCATAGTACACTAGTGGCTTTAAGGTTTAAGGACCTTCATTTTGGCACAATCATTATATTTTATAAACCTTGCGTTCTTTATATGTTTGTTTTTTGTAGCTCATTGTCTATGAAATTTGGTGCAAGGATTGTAAGAAAAACATGTATTTTTTTCAATAATCTTATCTTTGCATGCATAATTCAAGTCTAGGAAACAATATAAAAATCAGTGGGAATTTTGCCTAGTTGTGTTTTTTGAACATGTGATGATGTAATTGATGTCCTCAAGGAGCCATATATGAATGAATTTGAAATGTTTTAAAGTCTTGTTGCATTTGTGTTATTGTGAGATCAATGGCAATGCACCAACAAATTACCCTTGAATGATGCCATTTTTGTTTCAATCTCAAATGAATGTAAAATTTTGTCATGTTTTTCATTTGCTATATAACAACACACTCAAGTTGTTCTATGCATCCAATGTTTTCGAAGGAATAAAACTATTATTGTATTTACAACTTTAATGCCAAAGAAGATGGTCATGGACTTAAATTATTTATGAACAAATTGTCCTTTATGGGCACTTTAATTTGTCCTTAACATTGATAGTGATTGTGCTTTCACCCTAACATCTTATACATTTTTTCCCCCACATATTGATATATTGTTCATTACTATGTCAACACCTACATCCATCATTTTTTATAACTTCAAAACACAACATCAAACTCTTATGTAATGATGTTTTTTCCCCCTTTCAAATACCTTCTATTACTAATATATATTCAAAAAAAGTAATATGAATTTTACCAAACAAAAAATTTCACATTTTTTTCATATGTAATTTTTTTTTGTTAGATACTTTTAAAAATAATTCAAATTAGTAACACATATCTTTCAAATGACTTTAAATGTATTGCACACATTACTAAAAAATTCCAAATCATTTACACAAAATTCTAAAACTATTATACATTGTAATGGATGAAACCATGTCAAAGTTCATTTCACACATGGGTCATGAGTTGGCCTTTTGTGTGAAAAAAACCAAATTTTCTTGAAGTGTTACTAGTTCCTACAACCTACCTACATACCTATCACCAAACCTAGCCTACATATATTATCAATCTACAACCTACTTGCCTCTATGCTTAAAGGCCTAAACAACTACATGCCTAGGGGGCTTAGACACCTACATTTGGCACATGTGTTGCACATATAACTAGCTTTTTCAATCATTAAAAACTCACATATAATACATAGCAAGCCACCTTGCTCATGGAATGACTAAAATTTGTCACTCCATAATAGGCATGACTTGGTCCAAGTGCTATTGACATTGCATAATTTGATTAAAAATTTAGTTGAACTAGTCAAATAAGACATGTTTACCTTTGTGGAGGGAGGGAAAATAAACCAAAAAAATCCCCTCTAGTCATTTCAAACAAGTAAATTGAATCATGTGAATGATTTTAGCTAGTTAGAATGCAAGGGGTGAAGAAGACATGGTTTTGTAGTAGTGTCCATGATTTATTCATGTACAAAACTTGGTTGATCATTAGTAACTTGCCTAAAGTAAACTATAATGTCATCGTTGTAAAGTGGGAATCAAATTGTTGTTTACAAAAGCTAACACGATTACTTCACATGTCGTGTGAATAATGTTGTCAAATTTACCTATTGAAATGTACGTACACAAATTTTTCAGTGTGTATTTGGATTACAATTTGCAGATTACAAGTGTGTCAGATTATGCATGAACATCCAAAAAGAAAAAGGACAAAAAAAAACCCAATACAAATGGAAAGAAATAATCAAAACAAATCAAGTTAAGCAGGTGTGGAAACAAAAGAACTTCAAAACCAAGGAGCAGGAAATGAAACTTAATTGATCCAAAAGGCCATCATGATATATTTTATGCGATAAAAATTAAGCAAAGTTTCTATTAAAAAAATCGCTAATTTACCATCAAGAGAGCTTGGTTGAAACACAAAAAATTCCAATAAAATGTTTTTAATAAATGCATGCATCTTCACATTCAAGAACAAGTCCATACAAAGCCAAAGAGGAATTCGGATGCTTCAGCATAAAACTTGACTTCCTATTTGGTTTCTTTGGTGGGGGCCGCGCGAACGCGAGCCCCCGCTCCCACAAATTACGACGTGCATGCCCCCCGTAGGAAGATGCTAGGATCACCCGCTCCGTTGTGCAATGGAGCAGGGTCCCCTAGGCCATCGGCCATCCTGACCACCGATCGACCCCGCCCAGGTAAGTGAGGAGATCATCTCGTGTCGCCATATTTATACCTTTTTCTTCCGCCTGCGACGCCAAAGCCTATGGGATATCTCCCAACCCCCCTCTCCCGCACCTTCCCTTTCCACGCTGCTTTCTGTGCGCGAGCGAGAAGCAGCAGACAGCGAGCTCTTACTGTACACAGCACAACTGAGAAATCCTTTGCCTGTCTCTTCCTTACACCCTGTAGATTTTTCGCGTCTAATGTAAGGCGACAGGGGAGTATTTTATAAGAAGAGCTTACCTTGGAGTAGAATATCGGGGAGAGTTGTGGTTACGCACAGGAGGACTTGGCTGGACGTTAGCACTTGCGATTCTTCCTCCAAGCTTGTGTGTCCAAATGTGTCCTTCGTGGTGGTAACTGAAAGTATTCTGTTTCGGCTCGTGAATTTGTGTAGCAGTTATGGGGTCACCCTTGCCTCGGGCAGTCGTTTTTTAGTTAATGGGGAGACTTCATGAAGAGAACAAACAAGCTGATGCTGGGAGGTTTGTGCACATTGTCGAAGCTGGTGATAGCTTTTCAATGAGGGAAAGCTGGGTTTGTTTTGACATGAATGTGTTCAAATTCATACATCAATAGACTTGTGTATTTAATCGTGTAATACTGGACCGATTGTAATTTTATTAATTATTGATCTTGTAATTAATAGGATTTTATATAGAACATGACTTTAAACATTTCATGCAACAATTGTTGGAGTGATCTATGAAATGCAACTTATGATTCTAGTTCCATAAACTAAAACATTTTGCAAGAAAAATTAAATAGTAATGGGAGGTAGCAGGAATGATTTAATTTAGTATGTAGTAGCTTCATCACACAACCCAAAAAACTAGTGTGAGATTGGATGAAGCAAGTTTTTCACAATGCCTGCATCGTGGGACAATCACATCGAAGTGTACTTGTTTACACAAGAATTCAAAAACGAAGAACAGGTCACTGAAGGATTTATGAACTTTAAAAACTCCTTCCCCTGAAAAAAGAGAACAGCACCTCTCCACCATGGAGAAAACTACAGAAAGCGTGATGCAGAAACATTAGTGTGGACAGTTCCAAAATACAGAAGTACAAGTGAGGAATCTAATGTTTGGTCCAGACTAGACTGTTTGGGCCCATCTGTATGATAGTTCGGTAGCCAAACTTCAGCAGTACAATACAGCTTAAACTTTGGACTGGATGAACGAATCTCCATACACCAGTGGGCATCCTGTTTTCATACAATTCCCTCTTAAAGAAGCCGAACCCTTAAAGAATTACTCAACTGCTCAAGTGGCTGTCCAGTTCCTACACCCATGTTGCCTAAGTACAGACAAGATATCTGATCAACCAAATTGAGCTGGCTGCAAAGCTAGAACTTTATAAAAACCCAGTTCATGCTAAGGCAATCAACAATCCGTACAGTTTAAGAAAATTGCTGTCTGTTGCCAAACAAGTGTCCAGTTCCTGCAGGGCTAAATCAAATCAGCCACATTCATGGGCATTTCATCAATTTGTGTGCTATAGTATTGCTCAATATCTCGCAATATCCGAATGTCATCACTCCGCACAAAATTGATGGCCACACCCTGCACAAAAAAATGCAAAATCCACACTTGGTTTCTAGAACAGCAAGATAATGCTAACTCAAATGCAAATCGTAAGTTCAAGCTCTTGGTGTGACATAGACACATAGAGAGGCAAACCAAATGATACATACCTTGCGGCCAAAACGGCCAGATCGACCGATACGATGAATGTAGAGCTCACGGTTGTTTGGAAGATCATAGTTAATCACCAATGACACCTGCCCATGGTACCAAAACTCCATTCTTGAGAGCCTAGTACATATGTATTTGCAGTAACTTATCTCACAGTTGAGAATGAAAAATAGAAGGAATGTAATTCTACGAGCAAACTCCCACAATATCAAGCCCATATCCACAATGACAACTATGCTGGACAATAGCCTCTAAAAGCAACTTCAAAGGACTACAGGCTGGCATTAAGAACATGTGTTTGAACATAGTAGAAAGGAAAGGTGCACTAACTTGTTGCACATCAAGACCACGAGCCCACACATCTGTTGTGATGAGAACACGGGTGGTGCCTGACCGAAACTCTGCCATGATAGCATCCCTCTCCTTTTGGGGCATGTCTCCATGCATTGCAGAGACAGTGAAGTTGTTACTCCGCATTTTTTCTGTCAGCCAGTCCACCTGTTGCAATGCAGCTTTCTCATTACATCTCTTCTGCTTGTATTGACTAGTGGAGGACTTCCTGATTAATGGCATGAAATGTAAAATATGAAATTTCTGCAATTGCAAATGACATGCATTTTTATATCATCCACAGGATACTACCAATAATTTGCACCAATTAACGAAAACACATCAAGGCTGGGATATATATGGACTGAAGGTTCTACTCTGCAGTAGAAGTTAGCTAAGGAAAATACTTGCTATATTGGAGTCCAAAGGCTTACCTTCCGTTTGGTATTACAAAATATTACAGCCTGTGTGATTGTAAGTGTATCATAAAGGTCACACAGTGTGTCAAACTTCCATTCCTCTCGCTCCACAGCCACAAAGAATTGCTTGATGCCCTGCCAGTAGCCACCAGAAAAACTGGTTGGTCAAACTTCTTCCAATTGGAATCACAACAAGGGTGCAAGTACCAAGCAAGGATGAACACTATGATTTGCAAGGACCAGTTTAAAAGAGTATCTTGAGCATGATAACAATATCACAGACCCAAATGCCATTGTCCTAAGAATATGCAAGTACCCCTCAGTTAATCTCAGATTCAGTGATGACACAAGCCATAAATTCAATCAAAATCATGTAATACCCACTGGTTGCAATGTACAGATTTTTAAAACATGTTCAAAGATCCTAGAATCAAAGCATAGTTCCCCCATTTTCAGGAGAAATGAAGAGGAAAGCCTAGAGTCAACAAGTCAACAAAATTATCTCACCTCCAAGGTCAACTCATCACGCTTCACAAGAATCCTCACTGGGTCAGTCATGAACTTGTTAGTCATCTCCAATATCTCATGTGGCAGAGTGGCTGACACCAACACAACCTGCATTCCACATTTATGACATCAGATTATCTGCCGGAGGGACACAGAAAATATCTTCATGAATAGTGAGAACTTCTACATATTCACAATATAATTCCTGAACAGAGTTGAGGGATGACCAAAAATGAGGGTATAGAGATTCCAGATCCAACAACATAGCAGCAACCATTAGGAAGGGGGACAGAGGGGAAAAAAATACAAGAGGCTGACCAAAAACTTAAACAATCACAATAACAAACGGACTCCCAATATCAGATCTAACAGGACATTTGTTCATAATGGACCTCTTCCCAGTTTAGATCAATTCTATCATATGTGCAAGCAAACAATCATGCTGTCTTTGACATATGATAATGGAATCTATAGTTCCACACTTCATTGTCACACTGCCTATTTCAAGAGAATAACAACATTGACTTATAAAGACCCTCTAAGCTGTACAAGAAAACCTAGGTTGATAATGCTCACCTGCAGATCAGGAGGAAGATAGCGATAGACATCATATATCTGGTCCTTGAAACCCCTGCTGAGCATTTCATCAGACTCATCCTGTAACAAAATCAACATCAATGCTTCCAATCAGCAATCCCATCCTTAATTTGATTTAGACAACACATGTCTGGAGCATCAAGCTCCTACTGAACGATCAACCACTGATGCAGACATCAATTGCTCACCAGAATCAGTAGCTTGATTGCCCTAGTTCGCAGTGTTCTTCTTTTAATCATGTCATACACGCGGCCAGGTGTTCCAGAGACAACATGTACACCATGTTCAAGCTTGCGGATGTCCTCTCCAATGCTTTTCCCACCAATGCAAGCATGAGCTTGCACATTCATGAAGTCTCCAACCGCAAGGATCACCTTCTCTGTTTGTGCAGCAAGCTCTCTAGTTGGCGACAAAATAAGAGCCTGCACCCTGCCCCCAGCTCTATGTCATTGCAAAGAACGAAAACACTACTACTAACACACCAAACCCTAGGGTTTGCAAACTCTCAACCCTAGAAATGGTTCTAAGTACATAAGCCTGATGCAGGAACACAAGAAAACCGGAAAACCAGAAGAAAAGCATATGTCATGAACCGCACAAAGAAAGAAGAACAACAAACAAGAAAGACGCTTTCTACAGAAGCGGGGTAAAGAGACGAACTCGCGAGTGGCGGTGTCAATCATTTGGCAGACGGCAAGAGCAATCATGGAAGTCTTCCCCGTACCCGACTGCGCTTGTGCAATGGCATCCCGACCGGTAATGATCGGCATCACCGCACGCTGTTGGATGGCAGACGGCTTCTCAAAGCCATAGGCATAAATCCCCCGCAGAAGATCCTTCTCAAAGCCATAGGCATAAATCCCCCGCAGAAGATCCTCACGGATGCCCATCTGGTCAAAGCTAGAGATTACCTCCACTCCCGCGCTCGTCTCGAACACGAGATTCTCGTCCGCGTCCGCATCCTCCCGCGGGTTCCGATTCCTGGGACCTCCGGTTGCGGCCATGGGATTCCACCACCCTCCTTCTCCTTCTACTCACGCCTCCTTTGTCCCGTTCCTCACAACGCAAGACAGAAAAAAGAAACAAAAAAACTCCAAATCTCTCCAACTTCCTTTCACTACGACAGCAACAATGGCACCACAAACTACACACAAACAAATTGCAAACTGCGTGGAGAATACGAAAACCCTAGAGTTCGAAAGGAAGCAGGTGGCGAGCGACCTAGCGAACGAACCGGACTGGAAAGACGAAGAGCCCGACGATGGCTAGCGAACGAAGCGTCGGAAGACGAAGAACCGGACGACGGCTAGCGAACGAAGAGTCGGAAGACGACGAACATGGTGACGGCGCGAAAGCTTCGTCTTCTTTTCAGTTTCCGAACACATCCCCCTATTATCGTACGCTCGGGTAACGTGGATTATTGATAGGGTATTTGATGATACCCGAGCAAAACTTGATATTATTGTTGGGGTACCTTGAAAAAAAGACATTTGATTTTTTTTTATTTAAAATTTAATGCATCGGTTTTATATATATCTATATAAACTAGGTCTTTGATTTTTTATTTTTTTGAGAACTATGGTTATGAATCTTAAGAACCGCCCTTATAACTATTGGGGGGGTTTTGTCCTATTTCTAGTAATTGCCCAACACTAAAAAATAGCTTTGTCTTTGGCCTACCATTGGGCATGGCTTTGGCATTTGATGTGAGCAAATTGAAGGGAATTGAACCCTAAAATTGGATTCTTTCCTTTGTGATAAGTTGGGCATTGGGAGTCAATGTTTTCACAATTTTGTGATGTAGATCAATAAAGCCAATTTAACGAAATTTGGTTATTAAGAAAATATGAAAAGAAGAAACAATTTTAAATCTTTTTATATTTTTGTGGCTACATATTTTAACCATGTAAGGTAAATATGCTCGTCACTAAAGACAAGTCAATAACCAAATACATATCCAAACACTTTTTATTAAATTTCTTTTTATAATGATTTTCATGACTATGGGTGTGCCAAGTGAAGATTTTGAATACATGCTTTGAATGTTAGAGACAATTGAACAACAAAGAAAAAACAAGAAGAAACAAGAGAAGAACAAAATGTTTGAAAAAATGCATTAAATTCTCAAACTTTGAAACCCCATATCTTTTGTATTTTTTTTGTTTGTTTTGAATGATTTAAATGGGTTGTCAACCTGAATTCTCCAATCCCTCTTTGAAGAAATCAAACTATGTTCAAGGATCTTAAGCTCCAACACTTACTTTGTCAAATTCAACATCTATTATTCCAAATTGAACATTATTTTCAAACATCAAATTTTTCTATTTTTTTTGTCCATTTTGAGCAATCTTCATGGTATTAGATGTGCCATTGGAGGAGATCCACAATACATCTTTGAGCTTCAAACACAACCAAATTACATCCCAAGGATTTTAAACTATTTGATAACTAAGTGTTTGAAGGTTAGATTGTCTACCTTATAAAACTACGGCAATTTTTAAATTGATTTTGTGGTTTTTCCAAAGAAAAACATTAAATTCGTAATTTAAAATGTCCAATATTTCTCAATAGTGCAAAATCGTAAAAAAAGATGATCAAGTCTTGCAATAAATGTAAGAAAATGTTTGTGTTCATGTTAAGGTATTCTTTTCAAACAAAATTCTTTGTTTAATGACCGTGATGAACTTAGGTTAGATTTGTCAAGTGGTATTGATGATAAACAACATCAACATTCCCAATTTTGTAACAAAAAAATCCCAATGTGCATTCCCTAACTTACAATGAAAAAGAAGGCATGGGAGATTCAAGATCGGACTAAATGTGACAAGCATGAAAAATACCAAGAAAAAGTGCTTTTCAAATAATCATGACAAAAACATGTAACATAAAACACAAAAATCACAAGAAGAACACAAAATATGCAAAATATAGGTTCAAACCAATGTTGGTTGGTTATTGAATTTTGACCTAATTATCAAGTTGGTTATTAGTAACCTACCAACATGTTCTTGATTTTTTTGACAACTAATTAATATTGAAATTTCAAAAATATAATAACATACCTAAATGACCCAATCATCACCTAGGTAGGTATTAATTTCTAAACATTCAAAATTAATAGGATTTCATCTATGACATAAAATGAGTTCTTAAGTTGAGTTCATTGAATGTTAAATTGCATAAACCAAACAAGAGGATGGTTAATGCATTTTGAAACCAGAATAGTGCATGAATAACCAAAACACAAATTAATTCAAATTCATGGACTTGCCATAGTTTGCCCTTGGAAGGAGGCATCATTTTTTTCCCTATAATATATTTTGCAATATTACACATCAACATCACTTGGTTTTAAATGGCAAACTCTTGAGAAAATTTGAAAACTCCCAAAGTTTTCATTATTTATTTTTCCTCATTTGCATAAGTTTCCTTTTCATTATAGCATCCATTTATGGCCACATGCAGACATTATTTAGTTTTTTTACCATAATCTTTTTTTAAAATATATATGGAATGGGCTCATTAGTTGAAATAATTTAAATTCATTGTGCAAAATTTCACATCTTAAACTTTATTTTACGTTTCATTCTATTATTAAATAAAACCATGATTGTTATTGTACAATTTAAAGACTATTCCTTCACTAATTTGGACACATGTCCTTTAACCTCCAAAACAAAGATATACAATGGTAATAAAAATGCATGGATTGAAACTTACCAAAAACTTCGTAATGATCAAACATGTTTAATTCATGTGGATGTTATGATGGACTCCTCAAACCTTGGTAATTGACACATACAATATTTGGATTGTTAGATAATGGGGGAGAGTATCACAACTCTAACTTGGGTGTGTGACCAACTTCCTATCTAATGGACAACAATTTGTCCTTTTTGGGATGAAAGAAAACACAAGGTTTTTTTCAAGATCAAATTGCAAAAAGGGGGCCAATATGTGGAATGAATCCAATTTAAAAATGTAAAGACATTTTTACATGAAGTGTAAGTGCGTGGGAACCAAAGGGAGGCACTCCTAAGACTCACAAGTTGAATTTTCACCAAATCTTGTCCAAATTGAACCTTTTCATATTGTTGAATTTTTTTGGAAAATATAATTGAAGTGGTTTGCATTTTGCAATTCAAATATTGAAAACACAAGTTATGAACATTTGAAAGGTCAAGAGTTAAGGTGCCAAAATGATTTCCAACCATTAAAATATCCAATGTAAAAGGATCACTTCAATTTCAATTTGAAAGCTTGATATATTTTTTATTCAAGGGCTACAATGTTTCCCTTTAAAAAATTCAAATCAAGTTCAAATAAACCCTTAAAGAAGTGAGATTCATAACCTGATATTTTTAGGATTATAATTTCTTTGGGGAGAAATGTCATCTAGATCTTGTCCACACAAGGAGATATAGAATATACTATAAGGAAAACCTCCCCCAAGTCTTAACCATGGTGTGTTTCATGAATGTGAATTCTTATGGTTAAATCATACACCATGTTGATCCAAATTTACACTAACCACCTTTTCTTTTTGGTTTGTGTAGTTTGACATGGCCATGAACTCAACTTAAAAACTTGTTTTAATCCCATCCCAAAGCTTCCGCATATATTTCACTATGAAAATTAAAGGGCATGCAATGAAGCATACCCATTTTAGGATAGTACCCACTAGGAATGTCACACCTCGCATTTCTTAGACCCATTCAACATCAAAACAACATAGGACTTATTTTAAAAAGACTTGTGACTTTGAATTTTATATCAAAAGATTACCCAAATCATGTAAAATTTGAAACTTCAATTGGATTTACAACAAATCAAATTTTAAAACTCCAAATGAATGGTCAAGGAATTTTTTTCAAGAAAGTAACATTTTGCTTTCCTTTGTTTAAGGAAAGAAAAGGAACTTTTTTTTTCAATTTTTTTAATGTTTTTAATTTTTAGGAGGGTCAAAGATGGTTCTCTTTTTTATTTGATTAAAAGACAATGGATTGAAATAATCATAATTGTTTTTAACAATTTTCAAAGGTTGGGATTAGGAGGTTTTGAAGGGCCATTGCATTCATGTTTACAAAATTGTAGTAATTCTCACTTTATTTGTTTCAATCAAAAAATTGAACCATAATTAATAGTCAATATAGTTGATAAATGGAAAAAAATGTTTTTACAAAGGCACAACTTAACATTTGATGATAAGGGGTTAGGAATTTTAAGAATACATGTTAAGAACATTTCATAAACACAAATTTCTTACTTTGTCTAATCTAGATGTAAATGTTTACAATTTTCCACAGTGTATACAAATGTGGGGATACAAAACCCATGTGGTGCAAGTCAATAATAGAAATTAACATTTAAAAAGATTATTATTTTCTAATTAAGTTAAATTGAGTCCACCTTTCCTTGAATTTTGGTGTGGTTCCTAATGGTACCACCCAAGGATGGGTTTATCAAATGGGTTTGCATTTTGTTGCAAAAGCAAGAATCAAGAATTGTTTTTACCTTGATAAGTCATTTGACAATCCTATGGGTGCACCAATTAAGCCTCTTATTTTCTTCCTCAATCTTGAAATAAAACACAACCATTAAGAAATTAATGATGAACTTGTTAGATAAATAAACAATTTTAATTTTACACACTCCCTAAGTTGAAAAAATAATCAACTTATTTCTTTTGAAGTTGAAATAAGTTCATTATTACAAAGTGAAGAAAGAGCTTATGAAATTATTATGGTTAAATTAAAGTACATTCTATTATTAAATATCATATTCAACATTTAGTTTTTACATCACAAAAAGGTTTGTAATTTTTTGAAATAATATCTACATTTGTTTTAGGTTTGAGTTTTGGTTTAAAGTTATATTGAATGCAATGTTATCAAGTCACAAATCATGTAATGTGATTATGTATGGTTGTTTAAAGTGTTTTTTAATTTTCTAATTGAGATACATTATTATAATTATTCTTCTTTTTGCTTGAAAGGTGATTCTTATGATTTTATTGTCATATTTAGTGTACTACAATTATATTTTTTGTTTCTACTTAAGAGGTCATCCATGTGGTGTTACATGTGGGTGCGTTATGCATTCCAAATCTAATTATGATTACTTTACAACCTCTAGCCAATTTCAAATGTACATATTTCTTTTAGTACTAGATTTCCTAGTGTGGATGTTGGCCTCATCTTCTCATAGCTTGCTTATGGTTATGCCAACCCCATCATGTTCATATAATCTTCAATTGTTGATACCTAGTTATAAAATAAATATAAGAAGAAAGAATGAGGGAATGGGAATTGAACTATGTTTTCCAAGAGGTTTGGGTAACAAAATTGCCATGGGTAGAAATTTGATGGGTAAGGTACCCATGATGCATTAAGTTTGTTCTCAAATCGAAGGTTGGGAGAGATTTTTAATGTTTGAATTTGAAGGGATTGTTATTTGGAGTTCATTTTCATAGAGTGTGGACAAGGGAAATAGGTGGATTAGAGGCATGTAATTATGTACCTTGTAAGCCTTCAATGTTGATATAGATGAAAAATTAAAGGTTAACTTGAACATCCATTCAAAAGAACATATGTACAAAACATGTACATATAGGCCATGTACATATTGCAACTTACTAAAATTGATAATGGATGTTCATGTAGATGAATGTAAGTGAATTGTGGTTGTTGGTAGAATAATGTGGATGAATATCATTCAATACTTGGATGAACATGGATGTAGATGAATGTAAAATAAATGTTGGTGAATGTCATTCAATTAATGGATGAAGATATATAATGTGGATGAATATCGATGAACAAATGATGGAAATATGGTTGAAAGTAGATAAATTTTAAATGTTACAAAAGATTATTAATGAACATGGATGTCTTTCATTGAAAATATGTATGAAATGCATGGACCGAATGTGGATGAATGTGGATTGCATTAATCGAATTATGGACATTGGTACAAGAATGTGGATGAATGACAATGAACATTGTTGATTAAGTGGATGACCAATAATCATAATGTGGACAAACATAGATGAAGACATGGATGGAGAAAAACCATGTGAATTAATGTAAATGAAATGTGAAATTGCATGTTGAAAATAGTGGATGAATGTGGATGAACATTGTTGAATACATGAACGAAAAAATAAAATTTGGATGGAGTTCCTAGGAATGTGTTATATATATATATAAAGTTCCACCAAATGAAAAAGGCAACAAGGCTTAAGAAATCACCCACTTCCAATTTGTGAAATAAGTTTTTTTTTTAAAAGATAGATGAATCAAAGTGGAACATTGATATCCCAATTTTGGTGTCACCATGAAACAAATACAATAGTAGTGAAAGAAATAACAAGCACATTATAAATTTAAATACATTATACAACCTTAACTTGAAATTATTCTAAAATGAAGAGTTATCATGTCAAACAATGTAATAAAAAACTTGATTCACCACCTTAAAGCACTTGTGAAGTTCATAAAAAAAATTGCTTGACACAATGTTTGTTACATATCAAATCTACAAAGTCACTTGCTACATTTAGCATGGTAGTTGACTTTGAAAGCCAATATATATCAAAGAAGTTGCATTTCACCTATAAACACTTAGTCCATGAAATGATATCTATGGTTGATATAATAATTATAATTGTAACATCTCCTAACCCAATGTTTTCTAATTCTCAATGCTTAGAATTAACACTTGAAATCCTAGCAAAATAATAATGCAAATTAAGGTTGTCAAAGACGAAAAAATGAAAAAAAATGAAAACTCTCAAAATGGTTACAAACACAATGCATGGACTTACTATAAGCCAATAAAAGAACATTGAAATGATTAAGCAACCTTTGAAATTTGCAATAATTGGATGAGGTGTGTGGTCTTATTTGTAACCGATGACAAAGATGAGTCCCAAAAAAAAAGACTTGCATTTTGATAAGAACATCTAAAGAACATTCATGTCACCCTCCATGGTTAAATACATGTCATTTACAACTTTCACAAGCCGTCATAGAAACATTTGCAAAAGTTATAAATGTCATTATTTTAAATTTATCATGAAAAAGTGTCATTCCTAGATGCAAGTCTCACCTAGGCTATATTGTTTTCCATATGCATTTAAACACATTGCACTTTGCAAAAAAAATCATTATGACACCAAAACTAAATTACCTTACCTCACATTCACCTTGTGGTCCTTCTATCCCCTCCACAATAATAGCCTAATTGGAATGTGTAATTACAATGTTTACTATGTATCAAATCTAAAAATGTTCATATTGGAACATTTTATGAGTTGTAAGCCTTGGAAATAGAGTTTTGGTCCAAATGAAAACCCATACCCACAAAATGGAATGATTCATGAGAGATAAGCTTCAAGTTTAATTGAATATGCATACACACAAACATTAGGAAAAATCTTATATTATGCAACCATTTAATTAGCAACTATAAGTGATTAATTATCATTTGCAACTATGTTTTGTCATTTTTAGAACTAATCATCATCCTTTTCGATTTATTAATTTTCTTGCGATTATGTTGATTAGTCTATGAGTACTAAATTTTCCATCCTTCCATGTTAACTAACTTTTTGGGTTTTCTATCCAACAAGACGCCTAATTAATGTCAAATTAGTTACAAAAGTAGTTGCAACTCGATTATTTCTATGTGATGTACTTATATCTTTAAAATATATTTAAATGTTTTCAAATATATTAAGGGTATATTTGTAGACTTGTGTATTTATGTTATATGCAAATTATGCAATTATACATTATATATATAATAGGTTAACTAAGTAGGCTAGGCAAGTAAATAGGTAGGTGAATATGTAGGTAGTGCTACCTACTAATTAGGTACTATATTTAATATGTAAGATCAACCAATAATTACAAGTTAATTCATTAAGAAATTATGATATTTAGTTAATTAACTAATTATTAATTAATAAATTATGACTTACTAGTTAGTTAATTAGTTTGCTAGTTAGTTAATTACTTGTTTATTTAGTTATATAATCTACAAAATTAAAAAGAAGAACAAAAGATATGCGAAAAACTTTTAATTGCAACGTAGTTTGTGATTAAATTGTTTAGTTGCAAATTAGGTTTGCAACTAGAAAGTTTATCCTATTTGTTTTGTCCTCCATTTCCATTTTGTGAATTATATAAGGATGGTGCTTTGTCTTACATTTTTATATTAAAAAACATGTGCCATTTGGGATGAACCAATCAAAGAAGTTAAACCCTAAAAGTTAAACCCAAAACAAAACAAACATATTTATGTTCCTACCCCCTAACTTACATAACTAACTAATCTCCACAAGGCAAAATTTGATTAGAGCAAATTATGCCACGTGGCATATTTCCATTGATCAATGTGGTGATATTACAAGCCATTTAAAATAAATAATGATAATTCAATTTATATTTTCAAAAAAATATATTAAAAAACTATTATGTCACCAAATGACAATTAATGAATGGGTTATATGTTAGTTGCAAAAACAAGGACTACTTGCAAATTGTATACAAATAATCAATGAATGAAAGTGTATATGTTAAATGTATACATCATTCATATGAAATATGTTCACATAATGTCGAATCATCATTTGTGATTAAATGTTAGGTGTGACTTCACTTATGCAACTAATAAACTTGTAGTTACAAATGTTCATTATAATTTATTTCTATTTGCAAATTACAATCACAAATTGGCATTTTTATTTTAGTGAAAAAAAATCCCAAATTAATTCAAACCTTATGTTTAAGGTTTTGTTGCAAATGAGTACCCATACACAAAAGGCAATGCAAATGAAAATGTTTTTTGAATTATAGATATTAGAAATAGACTCCAAGTTTTCATATCAAATTCATACACATAAATATAGTCACAAATTGATGCATTTATGAAGGTCAAACTTTATTTTTAAGGGTTTGGTGCAAATAAGTACCCACACACACAAAGGCAATCCAAATGGGCATTTTTATGAATTGGAAATCTTAGAAATAGGCTTCAATTTTTCTTAACAACCCCATACACATAAATATAGTTCCAAATTGACCCATTTATGAGTTGTAAACCTTTCAGTTATAGTTTTGATGCAAATGAATATCCATACACATAAAGGCAATCCAAATGAAAATGGTTTATGAACTACATACCTTTCTATGTTTGTTGTTCAATTGAGTACCCATACACACGAATAGTCCCAAATTGACCCATTTTGTGAGCTTCAAACTTTATTTATTGGTTTCAAGCCTAAGTGATAACCCATACATGCAACCATTGATTGTACGAAAATGTTTTATGAATTGAAGACTTTAGAAAAAAGTTTTCAGGTCCAAATGAATACCCACCGATACACACAACCAAAGTCCAAATGGAAATGTTTTATAAGTTGTAGACCTTTCGATTTGTAGGTTTTAACCAAGTAGATGTTCATGGAATTTTGGCTTTTCTTTGTTTCTTGTGTTTTCCTATCCATGAATAAAGATTACAATTATGTACAAATGCCCATGTGTTGTGTTGACATTTTAGTTTATGGAAAGGCCTTCTAAAATTTGATTGGTATGAAAGGATGCAACATTAGAGTCTTGTTTTGTGCACATTGTTTATTCGTTGCAATAGTTAAAAAAACATGCACATGAGCAAGTGGTTGACAATTGTTGAAAAAATTAACGATTCCTTTTTTATGTTGCTTGGATTTTCCATATTGTTTTCCATGATTTTTGCATACATTCACATACACCTTCTCTACACCCCTTTGTGTGGATGTAATTAATCCAAGATGGATGGATGGATGAATTCATCCATGTATGTTTGATATTGACAAGTGGATGAATGACATCCATCCATGATTTTGATGTCATTCATCAATTACAAATGACTTTTGTTTATAGATGAACAACATCCATCCGTAATGGATAGACTTCAATTTTTAATCAATGGATTCAAAATCCATCTATCCAAGAATGACATGCATCCATGATGATGGACATATGTCATGAATAAATGCTTTCCATCCTACATAATGGATGACATCCATGCATGCATGAATTTCATTTATCCACGATGGACGGATGTCAATTGTCCATCCAAGGTGGGTATGAACCAACCAATTATGAGAACGAGCATCCATCTATACAATATGTCCATACTATGGTACATTTTGTGTATGGTATTTCATTGAAAATTGATGAATGTCATCCAAAGTAGGGACAACCATCAACGCATGGTACTAGTCTACTTTGACACACTATTTGCAATGGGGCGCACTTGATGAAAGTGCAATCTGAAAAGACAATCCCTAAATTTGATAATATACAACATGACAAGAATTCTGTTGAGACCCAACAACACCAATGGCAATGAACATACATGTAGAAAGCTTTGTTTGGGGTTGGATAGGTATTTGGAATTATGGTTCAATAATGGAATGTTATCATTGACCGTGGCAAATTACAAGGGCTTCCACACAGGTAGTCATTGCAATTTGGTCGATTGTCGTGAAAAACTGAAGAGCAAATAATTGCAAGTATGAAATAGATGACTCTGTCTCTCTCTCTCTCTCTCAGAGGTTTAAGGAGTAGGTGTAAGATCCATCCCCTTTTTTGAGGAGGGATATTCTGAGACATAACGTACTCTCCAATTATACCTACTACTACAACATTTCTTGGCGTGCTTTAATTTCCATGATATGCTTGGTGCACATGTCAATTGGTTAAGACAAGTTATCCAAGCCTGTAGTTTCTAGATCTAAAGTGACAATGGATTTAAGTTGTCAGTGAAAGGAGCACTGGAACCCAATGTCAGTGAGAGTGATGATGTCATTGTGCATAATTGAGTGTGCAAACAAAAGGATGTTATGGTGTGTGATGTTAATATGTGCTCCAGTGTTTGAGTGGGCTTGTACAAACCAAACCGAAGCAATGCTGGCAATGTGATCCACAAACTAGACTCTCACTGCCATTTTCAGTCATTTTCCTCACCAGTCCTCATTGTACAACATGCATACACATTCGCTGAACAACATGAAAACAGACCAAAATCACCCAATATAGAGCCAAGCCTGATGAGTGTGTCCAATGAGTCACAAGTTATACATTTCCTAAAATGAATGGGTTTCACACCCATTTTGCACATCTTCATGGTCACCTACAGATGTGCTCCATTAAATCTACAATTTTAGAAAAGGGGCCAGTGACCATAAGGTGTGACCCTCAAAGCTACTCTTTCCCAACCCGCGCCTCTCTTTCAAAAAACCTCCAACAAATAGGTTTGAGAGATTCAAGTTCTGCTAAGAATCTCACAATACCCATATGAAATCTCTCAATCTCTCTCTAAACTAGTTCAATATTTTTTTATTATCACATCTGATCTAATCAGCAATCTGTGTCTCTGTAATAGTGTACATTTTACTGGGTCTAATCCCAATCTTGAACAGCAATATATACTGTGTCACCCCCACTCAACTCACATCACAAAAAAGGCTACCTTGATCATCTTGATAGCATTACCGGATGTTGCCCAATTCATCAGGGGCTCGTTCACAACGAAACTGACTAGTGGGAGATGAGAAGGTAGAAGAGAAAAATTACAGAAACCAAAAAGAGAAGGCAAAGAAAGAATCAAATCAAAAGGGAAGTTTTGAGACCGTTGTGACACTCTGTTTCAGATCGTTGGGTGTCTCGTTGACAGAAGAAGAAAGAGGGTGGACAGCTCTTGAAGCAATTCATACCCAAATAGGCAATATTAGTATCAGCAGAGAGACTGAAGAATGGCCAAGGGATGTCTCCAGTCAGATAATTGTTCTCCAGGTACAGCTGCCTCAGCTGTTCTGTTCCAGATAGCAAATTCGCTGCTTTCAATGCAAGGTTATGCGGAATTGGACCAGTCAACAGATTTGATTGAAGTGCAAGAACAGTGAGTTTTGGCAACCTGGTGACCGATTCTGGGATGGCACCTTGCAGGGAATTGAAGCTCACGTTGAGTGATATGAGCTTGCTACTAGAACTTGTACCTGAGACAGTTGTCCTGCCAAGTGATGTGAATTGGTTATGTGCTAGATTGAGCTGCTGTAAACTGGACAGTTCATAAATGAGTGCCTCCAAGCTGCCAGTCAGTGAGTTGCTCCTGAGATCGAGGACTTGTAAAAAACTCAAACTCTTCATACCCACAGGCAGATCTCCACTCAACTGGTTTTTCCCCAGAGATAGCAACTCAAGCATGGGTGGAAATTGAGCAGGTAAGGACCCACTCAATCTGTTGTTGCTCACATCCAAGTACTGCAATCTCTTGAGTTCAGACAACTCAGGAAGATTGCCACTCAGTTGATTATTGTTGAGGTACATGTAAACAATACTCATCATGTTGTTGAAGGACTTTGGGATTTGACCCACAAGCGAATTGTATGCGACCGAGAAGAAATTCAAATTTTGAAGAAGGCCAAGAGACTCCGGCAGGGAGCCTGAGAATAAATTGCTTGAAAGATCAAGGTGAACAAGCTCCTTCAATTGAGCAAGGCTTGCGGGAACAAGCCCATGAAATGAATTCCCTGAGATGATCACCCTCTGGAGAGCAGTAAGGTCCCCAATATGAGGTGACAATGTACCTTCATAAGCAGCTCCTCTTTCGAGTTGTAATCCTGTTATGCGTCTCTCTCCCTCCTCAATGTTTCCAGGGCTGCAGTCGATGCCACAAGTGAAGTGTGATGTTGAGCGAGTGTCACATGGATCCATTGAGAAGTTCCATGAGCCCAAGCATGATGATGGCTTGATTGACGCCACATTGAC
>Ga0209208_10001931_pt1 | contig 29644 bp, 17 predicted proteins | sample S1TSphfallax_3_FD_187694 | JGI IMG/M metagenome (GOLD analysis project Ga0209208, IMG submission 187694) | Host-associated microbial communities from peat moss isolated from Minnesota, USA - S1T2_Fd - Sphagnum fallax MG (SPAdes) (version 2) | ecosystem: Host-associated > Plants > Peat moss >...
GCTGTCGAACCCTAAACATTCAGGAATCCCAGAGGACTCCAAATCCCCAACTTTGGAAGTGTTGGGCTTCACCCCCACACTTGGCCAAAGTAGGGTTGCGACAACCATATAATCAACCCTTAAATGAATGGGAGGACAACCTAAAAAATGGTAAGGTTGGATATAAGACACCATAGGTTGTAGAGGCTATATTAGAAGAAGAATATTTTAAGCAACAAATGTATGTAACATAAACCATAAACCAACAACAAGGATTGGGAACTTTCCTTAAACACATATCTCAATTTGTATTTGTCCCAAGTGTAGGTGTTGTTGTGGAAACTAGCCAAACAAGTTTTTGAATATCGAACCATGGATGAAGAGGGATTAGCAAGGTATGAATCAATATGGAGACCAAGTTTGGAACTTAAGAATTTATGGTGTAGATGGTAGACCAAGGTCCATACCAAATCATTACCAATAGGAGGCTCATGTGATCATGTATTGTTCATTCATTGAAGAGTTTATTAGGTAAGGATTGGTGGATCATGTAACCATTAAAGTGTAAAACAAATTGGGCATGGAAGCAATGTAGCCCAAAGGAGTGGTAGTAAAGAACCATGACAATGCCATGAATAATTAGAATATGAGAAATGAAATTTACCATATGGATGGCATGGAACCAAAAAGAACCCCAACTGTTCTTCGACCACCACTTCATCCACATTTGGCTTCTAATCAAATTCAATTGACAATAGTCTAAGCTTAAATTGGATACCTTATAACAAAATGTATAAGGTGTACATGCCCAATAATCACAAATTGGACAATTCAACCCATGCAAATTATAAGAAAAATGTATGGCATTATAATTATTCACATGAATGTTTCGCCAATTATAAGAATGCTAAAATCATCTTTGGAAGGAATAACATTGGGAAAAACTATGAAAATTGTTGCCATTAAAGACTTGGAGTTAATTTGAACTTGGACCAAGTGCAGGAGGGAACCACAAAGCTTTTCTAGACTTGGCTAAACTAATTATTATGTTTCACCTACGTTTATAAAACCAATTGTAACAATTCATGAGATGTATTCATATGTTGGGGGAACAATACCTACTAGTTTTATGTTAGTTAGACTTGTGGTAATGGAAACACATGGTACTGCACCAACAAGGATGATTACAAAAGGCCCAACTATAATGACATTTGTTTCCACAATGTTACCACTAGATCCAAAAGGAGAACCATTAGTTTTTCGAGGAGGTTTTGCAAGAGTAGCAAGGATATCTATATTACCAACTATTCAACTTTATAGGAGACTTTTCAATTATCCTAAATGGAAGAAAGATTTTAATCTAGATGTTCATGTGAAAGTATTTAAAGTGGTTTATTAAAGTTAATGGGGATTTAATGGTAAATGAGGAGATAACAAAAATTTCCAATTTCACACTAAAAAATAATGCATCAAATTGGTGCAACAACTACATGAGGGATTTTTCAAATTGTAGATTTGCGGATTTGGAACAAACTTTTTGTAGACAATATTGAACGACATAGAATGATGAACATGTGTAGCTATAGTTGAAGGATTTGAAACATGAAGCAATAGATTGGGTGGTGTATCATGAACAATTGTTGAAGTTGGCCAATAATTTGCAAATACCCATTATTGATAGTTTTTTAACTGCAAGGTTTAGATTTAGGTTGCATTCTTACCTATGGGTTGTAATTATAGGAATGAAGAGGTCGACGTTGTAGCAACATAAGAAACTTGTGCTGATGTGTGAGGAAAACATTTCGCAAATTGAAACACATAATTCTTTATGAATAACCAAGGTACTTAAGACCATTATGGTAATCACAACTTTATTCTTAAACAATGCACACCATTGTAGACCCCAGGTCCTACTAGGTGAAAACACATTACAATGGCCAAAAAATGTTCTAACAAATATTGTTTTTTGAGAATGTGCAACTTTCAACTTCCATGAAGCCAATATTATAAGAGGTTTTCATAAATTATATTAAAAGTAAGGTAATTCAATTGCCAAATAAGGCAATTGGGTGAAAGCATGGTAAAATATACAATTCAATTACCTTGGTAGCCTACTTGTCAAGTTAACAAAAAATAGGACTAAAACCCATCATAAAATTATTATACATTTAAATTTTTTAATTAAATGATGCAAAACAAGATACTTCTTCACTTTTATGAATTTATTTTTAATTTTAAGTTGTAAAAGTAGGTTTCAAGTAGGCTTTTTAAAATGTAAATAGCTTTTGAAACCTACTTTTTACAATTTAACATTTGTTTCAAGTATGTGTCAAGTATATTCTTCCAAAGAGAAAGTAAAATTTCTTTGTTTTCCTTCCTTTGAATATACAATGATCTTTATGTTATAACTTCACACAAATTTATTTCATTAAATTTTCTAATGAAAAAGTATTTTTGAACACCATATTGGCTAGTCAAATTCAAAATTAGTACTTGTTCCCTACTTTTATTATTTCGAAGTTTCTCAAATTTTGTATTCAACTTAATACAAACCCAATGGAAAACACCATGGTTTTAAAATGAAATTTAAGTAAAAATTGAATTTATTTTCTTGTGTTTTCGTGAAAAACTATCTTTATGTAAACTTGATATTTTTTGGTCAATTGATTTTGTATAAAATACCATGCTTTCACCCAATTGTTAAGGAAATTACATTTTTTGATTAATATTAAATGGAAAAAAAATTCTTGAGAAAATAGATGTTGTCACGATATATTGCAAAATGAAAATATATTATTTAACAATATATTAACTAATAATACTTGTAAAATGATTCAAATAATTAAAAAAATTAATGAAGTACTTAGCCATATATTGAATATGAATTGATGGTACCATTTCAATTATAATTGGTCCACCCACACTAGAAGGAACCACATGTGTTCCTTTAGACCACTATTTTTTTGTTGTTTTAAAAAACAATTCTTAGAATTTTTTTAATACATCTTTCAAAAAATTTAAAATCTTTAAATTTTTCTTGATATTATTATGTTAAGATGTATAATTTAAACATATCCCAAATATGTCATAGAAAAATATTTTCAAATGGTGCTTTTAGTGTCAAAATCACTTTTAACTAATGGTTACAAGTCCTTAAGAGTGTATTATATATACATATTATTCATTGATTGATTTCAATTTTTTGTGATGTGTACATTATGTATTGACAATAACATTTTATAATTTAAATTTTTCTTACAATCCAAAATTCAAAAAATTAAGCAGTGGTTATGATTGTTAATGGTATATGTTAGTATGATTGCACTAAATTGAAAAGTTTGACTCATATGAGTTCACAAAAACATCTGAACAATTTTTTCATTCAAACAAGCATAAATGTGTTGAAAAAAATATTTTGTTGAAAAATTACTTTCATTTGAAAGATGATAAAAATTATGTTGGAGGCCTTTGTATCAAAATGCATTTTATGTGTTTATCAAAATGTTAGATGAAATCAAATAAAAACTACCCAAAAATATACTTGAAAAAAAAACATTTTCTTGCTTAAAGCAGGCCCCCCTATTGTGCTTTCACCCTACCTTATTACTTGAACTAGACCCCTAGTATACTTAAGAACCAAACCTGGGTATCTTCTATTACCCTATGCAAGTATCAAGATTTTGAAAAGTACCTTGAGGCGCCAGTTGTCAAGGTGCAACTCCAACATTGAGAAATGGCAGTCAAGGCATCATGATGGATATCACTTGTGATATCTGCCAGTATTCAGCGTGAGAATGACCTGAAACCCCGGCCAATTCTCACAAGTTTTCTTATACCTGCCCAACCCTGATTTAAACCACCAAGCAACTAAATTCGGTAAAAGATGACCAATGACATGTTGAGAATGGGCCAACTTTCAAATTTTGAAGTGTATATCACCCCCACAACATGATCATCTGGAAGGAATCATATATCCCACCTCCAAAAAAAAACTTGCACCTATGGTGTGTAGGGAAGAGGTTCTAGGACATGCCAGATCGAGCTAGGACTAAAGTTCTTTCCATGCTGTATCAAGCTTTCAGGGGTGTATGCAGCGAGGCCAAATATCCGGGGAAATATCTTTAAATTGCTACTTTTGGATGCAGAACTGATTGACGTCTGATCTGACCAAATTTCCCACATGGTGCAAATCACATTGAATATAAGAGAATCAGACCTTTCCAATGGGCTCCCCTTTAATCCGTCAAGATGCCTTTGCACAAATATCAATATTTTATAACTACCCAATAAAAAAAACTTGGCATGGCATGGCATGTGCTTGCTCCTAGTTCCTACCCATATTCTAAACTCTTGGCGTGACATTTATATCGTGATGCTAAACATTCGTGGTGACATTTAAGATGACACAACAAGCCACACCTATTATTTTAAAAGTTGGCTGCGTGTCAATACCATGCCACCTTATCTGGAATGATGAATTTGGATGATGAAATCTTCTCAAACAATCATATTCCACTCTCTGTGGAATGCTCTATCAAAAACCTCGAAGAGAAAACCTGATGCAAAGGCGGTTGGTAAACAAAATTGGCACCGGTTTGATACCTTAGGTTATCAATATTTTAAGATAATAACTGCCAATTATCCATAATGGTAGGTTATGGAATAGTCAATTGATAATCATCAATTATCCTGTTGGTTATTAGCTGGTTATAGACTTTTTTTACAAAGAAAATCATTTTTCCTGTTTAAAATTTTTTCTATCATAAAATTGTTGGGTGTTTTAGGATTGATAACCTACCTAGATGATAAATAGGTCATTCAGTCTCCAACAGTCTTGCAAGAAAAGCTTTGCGATAGACAGACAGACAGACAGCCAGCTAGAAGGGTAAGCAAAACATTTCATCGATTTCTAGCGCCCGTGCACTACAATTCTTGTGTTGTTTTTATGTTTTTGGGCCGATCACTAAAGACCCTAGAATTTGGTTCCACTCCTGTTTGCAACACACCTTGCAACAATAATAAACTTGGTGCCAATCCGTCTAAAATTTTTCGTGTGAATATGATTCATGGCAAAAACAAGTCTGTGTCCATCTAGAGAGGGGGGGAGGGAGCGAGGGAGGGGGGTTTTGGAATACTTGATGTGATGTATACCAGTCTAACCAGTTTCTGGATCTGATACCTCCAAGTCACATGTAGTAGCCAGTTTGGTTTTGTTATACTTGATGTGAATTAAACCAGAGTTACTAGTTTCTGGATCTTATGCCTCCAAGTGATAGGAGCTAGCTTGGTATACTTGATGGGATCTAAACCAGCCTAACTAGGTTCTGGACAGACTGAACTGGTTTCGAGCATCCTGTGGCGGGCACCGGTTCAAATAGTAATCATATGAACCAACCGCGTCACGGTAAGTATACATACATGTGATAGAAAAGGACAAAGGTTAAAGCAAGAACTATGATTGGGCTGCAGTAGCTGCCTCGACGGCTTGAACACAAGGATTAAGGACAATTTATTGCGGAAGATCACAGTCTCGCCTGCTAGTAATTTCAGGAGGATATCGATCAACGTTGTTGTATGATCAGATTCCTGATCACTGCAGTATATATGCAGAAAATGCAATCAACCATACAAGAAGTCTCCTCTTTTTTTTTCACACACTAGGACCACATGAAAACATAAATTCAACAGATGAAATCTCATCATACTGTACTAGTACTACGCACTAGTTTTTTAGATTCGAGCTACAGCACCTAGCTAGCTAGTCAAATCGGCGGTGGGTTGCCGGTCGGGGTTGAACATATGCAGATCTTCACTCCACTCTACACAAGTACGTAACCAGCAGCTTCTGTTGTATCCTAGCTAGAATACTCGTGGGATCTGGGAGCTATCAATCCTATGAGGAAATTGCGCTATTCAGCTTCTTCACACTGATTACCACTTCGCATGCCCATCACTTCGAATATCGTCGTACTTTCAGTTCCTGTCGCATGTGTCGGGCGGGCACAAGCAGTTTCCGCACTTTCCCGTCTCTTCGGCGTCACTTGAGAAGTACTCGTTGTTGGTTCCGTCCTTGACGCATGTGCCCGGCGGGCAAGAACAGTTGCCGCACTTTCCTGTCTCTCCGGCCACCGTGAAGAAGAACTGATCATAATTGTTTCCATCGTTAGCCGCACAGGTGCCCGTTGGGCCGCATGCCCAGTTGCCGCCGATTTCGCCGGTCGCGGTGAAGCAGCTGCAGAAGGTTATGCGCTCATGAATATTATTAGGTCGGTCTAGTGTATTCAAACATCATGTCAAGTGCAAACTAAGTACTGATATTAATGACATGTCTCTGAGGTTTTACATTATTGTCTTACCAAAAGAAAACTCTTGGAAATTTTCTGCACGAAGTACAAGGTCGATTCGAACCTTAGAAGTTTGAAGAAAACTACAACCCTTTCTATAATATACACAACTAGATGGAAATGTGAGAAAGCATGATCGAAACCACAGCATAGTCTAGTACTCTTAACTTTACCCTATCCAGACATAAATGCATATGCAAGGCAACAGGGAGACCTTGAAGTAGTATGAGCACGGGGGGACTGTAGGCATTGAACCAGGCGGTGACAGGAAAAAAACAAAGCAAATAAGGGAGAGTAATATTATACCTCCTGTCAGCGGCGTCCTCGAACCACGAGCTGTGGTTGCATCTGCAGAGAGTCAATCCACAGAAGCAAAAGTTCTTGTAAGTCCTCATTTACAAGACCTGAGCTACCACTGTCTAACAGGCAACGCCTACGTACTCTTCCTTAAGGACGATCAACACAGAGCATCGTGCATATGATCCCATTAGAAGTCTTCATGCAGCAAGGACATGATCCCGTAGCCAATTTCTGCATAATCCCCACAGACTATAAGACTAATGAAGGACGTGTTGCTTCAAAGAACATCTAAACCGAATGAGTTGGAAGGCTTCTTCCACCTCTTGTCCAACAAACAAAACGTGAGCTTCAAAACCACCCATAGAAGCCAACATCACACCAACAAAGTCTAATGAGAACTCTAATCACAAGTGATCTGCAGAAGCAGCACAACAGAAGCAGGACATCAAGAGCTGCTGCAGTAGGGAAACCAGAAAGATTGCTCACGTGCAAGTGGCGCGGCAGCCGCACTTGGGGCAGCATCCGCATCCGTTACCACAAGACATGGTGATGAAGACGTTGACTTGCAGGAGGAGACAGGAGGAAGAGCAAACCAAAGCAGTAAGCTGGTGGAGCTAGATCAGCAAGAGCTGCAGTGCAGTGGAGGGAGGAGACGGCGAGAGAAAAAAAAGCTGAGAGATGCAGGGAGGCAGGAGACTGCAGCTTTGTGGCTGTTGTTGTGGAGGCGATGGCGTTGTAGCGGAGATGCGGCCGGCTCTTTATGTTGCCCCCTCTCCCTCCACGCCGCGCCGCCTCCGCCGGCCCGGGTCCCGCCAGTTCTGGTTTTAGAAGTAAAACGCCCCCAAGAATATCAGGACGTTTTGGGATCTAACAAGATAATGGCAAAGCGGTGGGGCCGTGGGGAGGGTAGGCCGCGTGGGAGGGGGGGCGGAAGAGAAAGAGAATTGTTGTTGCTTCACGCCTCCAGTACACTTGGTGAACATTCAGCGTTGACACACAACCAAGGAATCTAAAGGACTGTAAGCTATTATCCGCATTGCCATAATTTCCAAATTTCTAATATTATTTTCATTTGCAGTAATCCCTTACTAATACTTGGTACCTGGAAACTTTGTTCTTCTGTGTTACGTACCCACGCTCATAGAGTGGGTGGGGTATTTATTGTAAGAGAAAGTTGGGGAGGAAAAACCAACAAAAGAAATTCTAAATCTACCTTTGGGCTCCAGCGTTTCCTAGTTGTCATAACTCATAGCCAGTGTTGGGCAAGCTTCAGGATTTATGCAGGTCAAGGTCCAGGCTATAAATTCAGGTTCTAAGGTCCTTGGATGGGAGGTTTCAAGTTTTGTTGGAGTCACCATTGAAATTGATCTGGACGATCAACCTCTTTTCAAAATTAAATTAAAACTTGAACCAAGGATGTCATCCCTTTTCAACATGTTTAGGTTTTCTAGCTAGATAACTATAACTTTATAAAACATATATAAATCACAAGAAAAGTTAAGAATTTTCTATTTCCTGCCAGTGCTTCACATCAAGGTTATTGCCCAAGGAGCAAGGCATTCCCAAGTAAACACCCCTTGGCTCAGCCTCAGATGGGTGCTTATTTTGGGAATGCCCCAGTCCTCTGGCATTACCACCCCACTCTTTCACCTTCTTAGTCCCTCTTTCCCCATCTCTCTCTGTCTCTTTCTCTATGTGTGCAAATTCCCTTATATGGACTTGAGTTTGTTGGAAGATATTGTTCTAATTTACATCGATGAGTTATGTGATTCAAATCTGGGGAGCAAAGCTAAGAGGGCCAAGAAATTAACTGAAAATAAATAAACTGTGCTGTTATGTTTTTTCATGGAAAATATATAGATAGTACAAATGCTTAAAGGGGGCTGCTGTATGGGAAAATTTCATGCAAATGGTACAAACACAAGATCATCATGGAGCTGGGTGGAGAAATCATGGAAGTGGAGCCAAGGGAATCTGGAGTTGTTGGGTACTGCAATTAGTTTATACTTGCAACTATAGTCTTCAAGGGAGTTTCTACCGACATCCATGCTCCCAGGGAAAGTAGTCACTATTGTGCTGACCTCGGCTTATGGTCTTGTTTAGATGTTTTTAATTATGATCTGGAGTGTAACCCCAAGCTTGTGTCTTATATGAAAGAATTGATTGTTTTTACACCCATCAAGCTCAGGGTTTAAGATTCAGATTCTTGGCCTCAAAACACTTGTTGTTAATTTAATAGTGTTTTGATTTTAACATGCAAAATTCAGGATTAAGTACATGGTTAAACTTTAAAGTGGGTGTACCTGATTAGGAAGTTGTGCAAACTAGCCTACACAAGTCATAATTTCATATGTGGCTGGCTTGAAAGATCCCCAAACATGGAATGGACCAAGGGAATATATAAGAATTGTTGGCCAATACAATAGATTATATACTTCAAACTATGCCTGCAACTGAATTTTGACCAATGTGGTCACAAAGAGTATGGCTGTCTGACCTGTTGTAGATTGATAACATGTGAAGATGCAGCTCGCGTGGTAATTGTGTGAGGATATTTCATTTTTGAAAGTTTTTCTTGAGAAAATGGTTTAGTATTTTGTTCAAGTGCCTACCAAGTGGCAAATTGCTATCATGTTATTCATTCCTCTCCACGGCCTTAGGAAAAGTTACTCACATGTGAGACATGTGAGGAGCACATGAGCAAGTGTTCCTGCAGCATCAACGTCATATCTGGTACGAGAATATTTGCATCCAAGAAAGCCTCCTATGCAGTTGTATTCGAACAAGAATTTTGTGACCTACGTTTCAACATCTAGAGGGTTTTAATGTAATTTTTTGGGTGGTCAATTGAATACTCAAGTCTGAACATGAACTAAGTTTTATTATGTATGTTCAATAATTCCTCTAAGTATGTGGCCTTGGATTAGTGTTGGTCGGATCAAAGCACAACAGGAACTTATGGACAGGGTCTGCTAAGATGGGATTCTATCTAATCCTAGTCAGATGTGGTCCAGTTAGATACTTTTAGATGTACCTGAGGTTCTAGAGGAAATTGACCTTTGTAGCTGGCTTATGTATTAAGTATTAACCGGGATACTATTTGAGTCGGCACCCAAAGGGTCGGAAGACAGATCAGATGACAAAGTGCAATCCAGCAATTTCCTACAGGCTAAATCCCCTTGAAGTCTCAGGCACCTTCTCTAGGCAGCCCATACATGCAAAATTTAGAATCCCACTGTATATGGGGTTTTAGAGTTGCAGTCTGGGACAAAGATAAGGGGTTCGTAATGACACATGTTGTGTAATGATAGGCTAATACAATACAATAAAATGAATCACTTGTTAGAAGGTTTTCAAGACACTATAGACCCAGGCCTTTCTTGACAATCTCTACACAGAGTTTCAGCCAATCAATGGGATTTCAAAGTTGCTCCTTTGGTTATCGCATTCTGTTGGTCAATTGACAAATATCTGGTAATTGGGATAACCAGGTACTTTTTTGCATCCAATTGCAACTCAGAAATTCCCCTTGGTTAATTAACTTGTTGGGATTGGTTTGTTGGGGGCCCAGGGGGGAGGGGGGATCGATGGGTTTTCTTTTCAACCAAGGAAAGGAAGAACCTTAGACTACACACTACACATCACCAAGAGATTGCCATTCACGGGTTTCCCAGGCAAATCATCCAGGGATGGTTTGGGGTGGGCAAAATCTCCTTATTTTAGTTTATGTTCTCTTTGGCTCGTAATTGGTGGCATGTCGAATCCATCACATGGGTCAAACACAGGACCCACATTAGCTTGGTGAACCTGGTAGGCAGAATGACAGTAGTAGGGCCCCTTCCCCGGCCCATTCCCCGCGTAAACAGACAGCTGATGAATAACAACTTGCCATTGGGCAACACCATGCTACCAACAGTTGAACAAGGTCATGTGTGGATTGCCAACCCATATCATCTGTTTTAGTCATACTGCAATAAATTATTTATTTATTGGGGTATGATGCTAAGATTTGAACGCTGATGCAGGGTTTCTCAAGTCAATCATTCTCCACAGGATCTTGAACTCTGTTTGTTTGTTGCATTTGCACCATTTCAAAGAGGAGGCAAGCAACTTGATTCCAATGGGTCCAACACGTTGTGTTGCGTTGCCTCCGTACCAATTTGACCCACAGGCACATTCGCAAGTTTCATGGGTCAGTGAAAGTCATGGGTCAGTGACTTTCAAATTGCCCTTCCAAGTGACTAAAGTGATGAAATTGAAGGGTTTAATATCACTGACCATAAGAAGATTTCATGTATAGTATTCATCTGTATAGGTATTCAGTGCTTTCAAAATTCAATCTTCATTACAGCATCCCCACCCATGTATTCAATTCCCCCAAAATAAACTTCACTAGTCTTTTCACATTGAACTCTCTGAATGCATTGGGTTCATTGGATGTACAGAGTTCATACCTATGGGATAAATAGTCTTGTCTCAATATTTTTCACATCCATTATTACTTATTTACATGTCCCAAGCCCACTCATAAATTTGCAAGCAAGACCCTGTAAAGTGAGAGACCATTAGGTAATAGCAAAGCAAGTGAACCAATCAAATAACTTGACCAATCAATAGCAGTGAAAAACTTTGCCCTAAAGACCAATCAAACAATCTAACCAATCCACATCAGGATTTAAGCTATGCAATGGCTTTTGCCAACCACCTCATCCCATACAAATATGCCATCCCAAAACCATTTTTGTGAACCAAACCAGCAAGTTTTCTGAATCCAAGACATGCCCTTACAATATGTGCAGCCAGGATACTCTTGAAAGCTAGAAGATAATTGAAGTCAACCCTCACAGCCTAAACCCTTTGATACCCACAAAAAAGAAAGCCCAAACAAAGGAAAACTCTGTGTAACAACTTTAGTGGGGTGCCCATAGACCAATCAACTTGATTTCCACACAAGTCATTGCTTGTACTATTAACTAGAAAGTATGTCCAATGTAAAAGAATTCACACCTTTGAACTGCAGAATCACGCCTTTCCTTACTGTCCATCTACCAAGTTGTACAAACACCTAGCTTTAGACTTCAACAAGTTGTAAGCATTGAAGATTCATATTTTCCTAAGGGCTATGGTAGCTACTAGCTACTCACTATTTTAAGGTAAAATTGAGAGGCCAATCAATAATCCCCGAAATTTTTATTTTCCTTTGAAAACATTCCCTATTATGTTTCTGAATTCAGGGGTCTGGGCAAGGTATGGGCAAGTTTGGCTAGGGTTGGGCGCACAATCTGGAGTAAAACCGGGGTTAACCAGCAATAAAAAAGATGGCTCTCACATGGCACCTGGCCTCCTTACGTTGGTTCTGGGTTTTGTGGCTTTTTCCCCGAAAAATGAGAAGACATTCCCAAATACTACTGTCTGATTATTTTGAAAAAGACCTTGAAGCTTGTCTTTTCATGCAAAAATGAAACCCAAAATGAAGGTAACTAGGTTCTGGGTTTTAATGCCACAACCCTTCAATTTAATGCCATGACTACAAACAACAACTGCAAAATGTGGCATACAAATAGGAAGGACATAGGCTATTCTTGATGATCATTCCACATCATGTCCCACTGCCAATTGCTTGATTGCAAAAATGGGATTCAATGCTGCCACTGTTCACTACTATGCAAGCTCCAACTGGATTGAAAACTGTTAGGAAGATAGGAAGATAGGAAGATTTCACCCAATTTAAGCATAAAGATCTTAATAAAACATCCCAATAACTTATTGTCTTCACCTCCATGATAGGTTTGTGCATTTATTAAAAGATTACCGAGGTCCCTAAGCCTACCCTACTAAAGAGCTTTTTGCCACAACTGTTTAAAGTAGTAAGTCTCTCCAAAGGTTGTTCTTTTGGGTAGAAGCCATCATTTCTTCACTTTCAACACCTTCATTTAGAAATGCATCCCCCTAATGGAAGTAAAGAATTTTGGTTGTGTTAGGCAGAATCAGAGACATATTCAGATGATTCTGGATTTACACTCCTCCCTCTCTTCTTCCCTAAGCCAGCACCTACAGATAAGGGAGTTATTCATTCATTAGTTAGTAATTTGGAGTGGGTCAACCAATCAGTAGTCATGTTGTACAAAGGTCCAACAAAAGGGCCAAAGAGTTGCAAAGACTACTTGGTCCAACAATGGGTCAAGTAGGTACTAGGTACCTAGTCTTTGATACTACTAATTTGAAGATTATTTGGTTTTGCTAGAATTGGGTGGTAAGAAAATACAACTTGGTTGTTTTTGTTTGGGAGCAAACACACACTTTGACTTGCAATTAATCCAAAAATATACCCCACTGGATGTGTGCATTCTGCAGACTTCCTCGTACATGCACACATGCAATGGGGACTTCCTTTGTATCCTAGCTACATTTGGTCCAAAGGCGAAATGGTTACTATTGTGAACCGACCTCTCATATTTGGGCCAAATTAAGTAACTGCATCAAGGAGACAGCGAATGGTGGTGTTGTCTTGCACTAAAGTTGTCCAGGTTTGCATCAATTTAGTACTCTATAGCTGCTTTGGGAGGAGTCTAGGACTCAAGATCAGGCAAATTAAGTGCAACTTGTCATTTTGTCATCTCTTATTTAACAACTGTCCAGTGTACAGTTGTGTCAGTGGCGTGTTTCCTGCCTCCATACTAAATTCTTATTCTTCGAAGAGCCATTCTTTGAAGAGGCCCACTAAGTCCAAACTCTGAAACTTTCTGTTTTTACTCTTCTGTAACGGTCCCATATAATCGGTATACTTTACATCTTACTATGGCCGAAATTCTCTTATTTTTAGAAGGACCAAATGAATCATGAACTAAACTTGGGTTGTAGTCTTGCCATACAAAACGACCACCACCCTGTCTCTACGATTCTACCTTCCTTCAGTGTTTGCCTTTAGCTCTTTGGGATGAAATTTTGTCACCCAGTGGCTTGAAATGGAAAGAATCTCCACTTCCAAAAGTCCACTTCAGGCCATAAATAATTTTTGCCATGGCTGTAGATTTGAGAGAACACAACGGTTGAATAGTACAAGCCTGGGTAGGCCTAGGCCAGATGAACACAGATGAACTATTTTGCAACCTGGAGCAAAACACTATCTGTGAAGAAAACGCCAAGCCTAGTGGACACAGACAAATTACTTAAAACAAGTGGTGTTTTTTTTTTGCTCTCTTTTTTTTTTCTTTTTAAAAATTTAAAAAATTTCTAGTATAACACAAATTGACTGCACTGGGCAATGCATGGTGGACTAGGTGGCAACTATTTCAGGAGATTTTATTTTATTGGGAAGATAAAACAGGAGTAAAGTTAAGTACCCTTTTCTTTATAGCATTATTTTTCTTTGGTGTGATACTTCAAGTTTCTGTATGTGTGCTAAGACTAACGACATATTACACAAGCAAACTGCAATTTGGGTAACAATGAGAGTTTTTTAAGCAGTTGTTGAGAAAACAACTGAATAATCAGCCAACACCTGTAACAACCAAATTACACACAAGAAAAATATGCTAACAAGCCAAAAAGCCACATAGAAATCAAGCAACCAATGAGCAACCATGTTGTAGTCAAATGCAATTTTCATGGCTTCGTCGATGGGTTTCCTTGCACAATTGACCTTTAACATTGAAGCAACATCATTCAACTTTGCCTCAATCAACAAAGGTCAAGCTAGCATCTCAGGCTGCCCAAAGAACTTATCCAAACAATAGGGAGACTTGAGAAGACTCAAATGGGCAAGAAAGGTCTACTCCATGGGAAGGCTCAAGGCTCATCCAATACTAGGGATAAATGATGCCAAAGTTCACAAAACATGACCCACTTGTTGAACAGCTCAATGAGTCAATTGCAGTTTGACAATCCACTTGACATTTTTTTTCAATCATAACCCACTCATTTCTACTACCCATTGTCAAGCCTCTTGCGCTTGCTTTTTAGTGGACATGGTGTCATGTCTCCCCATGAAGTAACTAACACTCTCAACCCTACAACATGTGTAATTGCCTTCAACATTTGCATTCAAAGCATTGTTAGGTGACCACAACTTCAACATCACACAAATGTTTTAATTTGGCTTCTACAACCTTATTGGATATGGGGGGCTGAACCATAAAGTTCAAATATTTCACTCAGAACGCCTTTTAGAAGGTTAAATGGAACAATCAAATCAAGTAAGTCACACATCTTAACGAAAAATGACATGTATTAATTATTCTTTACAAGGCCTAAACATATAGATCCACACAATCTTTACATTCTACATAATTTTCAAGAATTTTTTCTTCATCAACTCAATGGGTTTGCATGATTTTCAATTTTGCTAAAAGTTGGTGTTAAAATATTGTAGAATGACTAAAATGCAATCTCTATCTTATTTGCTACTTAGACAAAGTTTAAATTGTGAGGTTCAATTTATGAACTCTTCATTGGACACCCACTATGAGGGGGTTACTTGATCATTATTTCAATTGGAATGTCATTACAATGTGTACCTTGTGAAAACATTTGCACCATTAGCATTAAAACATATGAGCTTCTTTGTTAAAATCAATTCAATTAATATATTCCACAATTTTTCAAGCTTTACATTGAAACATCTTTGTTAGATCATCAAAATTCCCCTACCCGAAAACATTTTAACAACTCAATAAGATTGGCACCTTCTTTAAATTACCTACATTACAGACATGGCAATTAAGACTTCTTATCCACTTATCCTAATGGACCTTCATCATAACTTCTAGCTATGAATATTGCATTATGCACTTCTAACATAATGGCTTTAAATACCATTATGTATGCATGAACTTTTCCAATTCTTTGCCAATATAGTTTAACAATGTTTCAAAGGTTTTGCTTAACATTCATGAACTTAAGCAATTATTTTATTATATCAGAATCAATTAAAGGGTGATCATGTTGTAATGAAAAATAGATCATAATAAATGTTTTGAAAGAATTATGATGTTTCAAAGACTTATGTTTCAATTTTGGGAATCATTTTGGAACTTTTAGAAATTTAAACCATTTTGATGTTTTCCTGTGGAAAATTCCAAAGTATATTATAAGGAAGGTGGTCCCAAGTTTGGCATTGTGTGATTTGGGTTGAATCCTTGGAATTGGGGAACATGTGAAAGCACACTAAGCCCCCAAAAATATTGTAGTCACAAGTATAATCGTTTTGCAATTAATTTTTTTGTAATGTACGAACATCACAATTAATTTAGGACTAAATTGTTAATTTAAGACTTTACCCAACTTGGTGGATGGTATGAACTCCATTTGGTGGCCACCAGATTTAAGAAATGTAACCTTACATTCAAGTAAAAACAACAATATTGCATCCATATATACATTTTGTCTCAAAAGAATTCATACCAAATTTGTCTTTGTAACATTTGCAATCATTATTTTTAATACATTAAGGGACATGAAGCGAATCTAATAACACCAACATTGTCAATGGATCCATCCATCTTGCTCATATTGTAACAAATACAATATGATAGTTTTAAATGAATATATTAATATGATGAAAAGAGTGTTTTGCCTAGTGCCCACCAAGTGAAAATTATAGGTTATTCATTATCAAAGTTGGAAGTCAAATTGTGTTCCTACTCATGAGAAACAAAAATAATATTTACTAAATTAAAAGAACTACACAACATGTGCCAATTCATCAATTGTAATAATGTCTGTGGATCCAAAGTTTTTCATACTATAATAAAATCTTTAATTATATTTGTCAACTCTATGCCATGAAAAAAAGAAGTAGATGTTTGGTGGCCACCAAGGATTAGGGTTCAGGTGCAACAACAAAGATCACTAATCATGACTATTAAGAACATTATACACAAAATTAACTATGATGAACAAATTGATTAAACAATACACCTTGTCAAATACAAAACACAATAATAGTTCTCTGAAAAGTGACAAAGAGAAATTTAAAAAAACCACCAAGACAATTTGAATTCTATATAATATTCCATTGCTAGATGATACATCAAATAAAAATAATAAAATTGTATTGATAATGAAACCAATAATCAAAAAAAAAAAATTGATACTTTGAGTTTCAAAAAAGAATCCATGCCTATCCATGAATCCATGCCTATCTACCATGCCTATCTACAAATCCAAAAATGGTGCTCATAATGAAACAATTTTTAGTAGATTAAAAAACTTTATACCATTTTTCCTTGGGGTCATTAAGTGCAACAAAGTAGATTATTTGTTTGAAGTGTGAAGAATTAGAGGTCCAATTTTTTACCTCACCTACAAACACAATTATCAAAAAATGAACACATTTAAAGACACCAATGCTAACAATAACTAAGAATCAATAAATAACTAATTATGGATACTCAAAAAGAGTTGTGAATAATTTGATGTATACCTAAATTTATTAAATAACACAAAATAAACAAATAATAAAAGTTAACATAAGAACAAAAGTGCAATCATGATTTAAATGTAAAAAAACACATAAAGAAAGAAAAAATATTTTATTAAGGTCACCAACATACTTCACAAATTCTTGGATGCATTAGCAACCTTAAGATTCATTTTCACTCAAGAAGAACAACTAGATCAAGAATAGTATTTGACTTTTGTTTGTCATATTTTTTCATGAAGGAAAAGAGAAAAGAACACTTGAAATCTAAAACCATTGTTTTGGATCTACCAAATTACATTTCCACTTACCGTTGCAGCAATCTTCGTACAAACATTGTTCATCCAAATTTGACCCTTTCTTCAATGGCACCCACCACTGCACCTTCACCATTTTGAAGAATTCATTTTGATCATCCTTAACAACATGACTCTATGTTCTTCCCAACCAAATAGGGACAAGGAGAGGATCATAAGGCCTCACAAGAACAAAATCTTCATTTTTAAGATCTCTAAACGGGGTGTATGTGGGAGTTGGCTTTAAGTTCTTGGGCCCACAATAAGGACAAATGACCAAGTCTTTTGAATAAAAAATCAGCCTTGTGAACGACAACCCAACTTTCACATAATTCAACTTCCAATTGTTGGAAAGCCAAAAGCCCTCCAAAGAGTGAACCTTTGAGTAGGCAAAGGTTTTGACAAATGCAACAAAACATCCTCCCAATAATCCACATATAGACTCATCTTCATCACATAAGTTGCGCTTTGTTCAATGCATTGTTTCCATAATTCCACGTATTTAGACAATCTAGCACTAATAAACTACTCCCTCTCCATTGACCTCACTGCATCATGGCCCCAAATTGGGTGATATGGAACAAGGTTGGGAACCCTAGGAGGTAACTTTGGAGATCCATCCACAATAACTTTCCATAATTGGATTAGAGGCCCTTCTATGGGACTTTAAACGTCTCAATTGATGAAACTTTGTACTACATCATAAACTAGCCAAACGAATCCACAATAAAACTAAAAAGATGCATATCAATATGCCCTACCAAGGTTTTTGGACCATTCTTTAATTTAAAAAACCAAGGACCTAGGTTTAAAAATTTGTAATTTCTTGAATCAATTGCAGAATGAAAGGTTTTTCTTACAAGACCATGAAAGCCTTCATCAAATCTACCAAAATATTATTATTATGCTCTCTCAACTTTTTGGACAAATATCCAAAGCATCCATCAATATCTTCATGTGTATGACCAACCACAAGGAATCCTAGTTTAACTTCCTCAAACACTCCCCTCACCATCAACAATGACAAAAATGCTAACAAATACCTATTTTTATTGTCCTTCACACAGTTATCCATTTGAAGCAAGAAATTTTTAGACAATGGTTCGGGGCCCACACTTTCACTTGGTATCTTTAATTCAATTGTATAGCAAGATTTGCCTTGCAAAAGACATGCAAAAAACACGTTTGGGGAAGGTATTCAAACAACATTTTGGATTCACAAGTTGGAGCTTTCTCCAAAGTTCAAAGAAGTTGCAACAAGGACCCAATTGTAAAACTGGGATCATTAAGCCATAATTCATTGGAATATTGCACATATCTCTCATGGCCATGACCATGAGCTATCATACCCATCAACGAAATGGGCAATTGTCCAACCCACAAATCATTTTTTCACCACTTGCAACCTTAGGAGTGTAGTTTTCACATGATCCATTTTATCATGGATAATGTGTAGGAAATCATCTTTGGAACGCATAGATTTGAACCTCCAACTATGGTACAAGCTTTTGCACGACTCTTGATGCAAGAGATGTTTTCTCAACTTTGGCTCATATTTTCTCGCATCATTCCTATTCTTTCCCAATTTTGATATTAAATATTTTTATGATTTGCACATCATACACTTTGCAAAAATATAACCTCTATTTCTTACATCAACATTGAGATGGTGTCTCTTCCATAACCTGTTCATCGAAACTACGAAATACTTCTAATGTTTAACTCCTTGCCAATCTACAAAAATGTAATCCAAAAAAAATGATCAAATTAAATAGTTCACATCACAATTTTAAACATTAAGAAGTAAACCAAAAAAATACATAACATTCACATATTCCTTTTAATTGTATACACTACCACTTCATCATTTTGCTCTCAAAGGCTCCTCCATGTATCAAATAATAATTGTCGAATATCTTGTCTACCATTTTTTATTCCTTTCAATTGATGTGGCAAAGTGTTAGCACTCAAATCAATTAGGGTTTAAACATTTGATATCCAAATTGTTTTGGAAATTATTGGTTTAGGGTTTTGTGCAAAACAATAATTTGCGCCAACAACCACTTCCAAATTGTCATAATTGTTGAAACATTATTTGAACAATATGAAATATTCATTCCAACATGATCCTCACCAAGCTGATTATCAAGAATTGCTTCCTTTGGGTTGCAAGTTGTTACACAACCACTTGCAATGAACAACCCAACATCATCCACAAGGTCACTTTATGCACCTCACTAAACAAACCTACCTTTTGACGGGATGCAATAGTTCTTTTTTTCATTTTCACTATCACCTCATTCTTCCTCTTCTTCACCATTTCCTTCTTCATTCGTGCCTTCATTCATAGAATCAAAAAAAGTTATTCTCAAAGTGCCATCACTAGTGGCATCATGAGAGTTATTACGCTTGTATCCATCAAATTCGTCTTCAGGAATCCCATGCATCGTATTATTAATTTCCTCATTAACATCAAATCCCTCAAAACGAAAGGATGGGGAGAGAACTTAATATCTACAAGACAAAAAAAAATTTCGCAAATTGTTAAAACCCTTTGGTTGAATGCCTTCTTTCGATAGAAATACAAATGTTTCCTCTAGCAAGGAAACATCCTTTATAGGCCAAAAGCAATCATTTCCCACTGATGATCCAAAATATCGTGCAACTAAAGTGGGGCAAAAAAGTCTTCACTACTCAACTAGGATATGATGGTTACAACTATACAATTTTCCACTCCACTAACACCATAGATCGAGACCAATGATGGATCCTTGCATTTTCCTACTCCAATTTGAACCCTACCATCCTTGCTAGAATCCCAGATAGAAACTATGTCACCAACATGCATATTTGTGAGTCATGTTTTCATGGTTTTTAAAAATAATTTACCTATTAGACACCCAACATTCACAGAGTAAATGGGTGAACATTACTACCATTATACCTTGGAATGCAAGATTGGACAGAAAATAATAAACCCTAAAGGAACCACCCATTCCACTATGAAGGGATTTCTTTCCTGCCTAATTCAATTCAATGTAGACCAATTACTAAAAAAATTCAAAAGTATTAGATTAAATAACACTGCATTTCACCTAATTAATTATGAATCTTTTTCGAAATTATTAAATTAAATAACACTGGATTTCACATAACACTTTGGCCTAGAAAACATTTCCTCGATCACTACATAGAGGCCATCTAGAAAATGATTGCCATTTTCTAGATAACCATTTTCATAAAGTTGTTGGAAATGCCTGGTAGTCACTAGGCATTTGTTCATTTCCAATTAGAAAGAATCAGAAAAAATGCCCAATGGCCACAGGCATTTTTTGTGTTTACCTTCAATCGGGTATCAAAAAAACGCCTAGCAACTATAAGGCATTCTCAAGAATTAGCTCTAAATAGGGATCCAAAAAATGCCTTGCAGTCACCAGGCGTTCTTTGGGATTCAGTGATCCAGAAAACGTTTGGCAAATGCTAGGTGTCTTCTTTGATTATTGATCTAGAAAATGCTTAATGATCGTTAAACATTTTCTTTAATTTCCCATCTAAAAAACACCTGGTAGTTGCTAGGCATTTTCTTCAATTTTTGATCCTGAAAATGCTTGGTGGTTGCTAGGCGTTTTCTACAATTTCTTTCAATTGGTTGTTTAGAAAATTCTTAATGGTTGCTAGGAATTTTCTATGATTTCCTTGAAATGGTTATCAAGAAAAGGGTTGGCAAGTGTTAGGTGTTTTCTACGATGAACATCGTTGACATATGAAGGGAAAAGTGGCACAACTCTAAACAATGCATGGGGGCCACCAAACATCTTCTAATTGTCTATAAGACTATCTTATAATAGGTATCTCCTTATCCTACTAATTGAAGTAATAGAAACTTTTCAAAGCTGCTAGGCCTGCTATGATGATTTCGTTGAATGACTTTGTATAACATTATAGTTACAATTTTACTACAACTACGTTGTTGTTGGTATGGGCTAAATTTGAACAAACTAATACCAATAGTTATCCTTGTAGTGAAGGAATTGTTTATCGCATTCAAATTTGAGTTTCAATAATACCTTCCAAAGGATAAGAACCATGCAAATCTCAGAAGATCCTTTGTTATTTCTATTTCTTGGTTTATGTTGGTAATAACGAAATTGATGTTTGAATTGTGATGAAAAAATGGCATTCTTCCTGAAATCAAGCCGAAGATGCATCAAAATCATGCCGAATAATTTGACTAGAATATGAAAGTGCACAAAAACTCTAAGACAAGAAGGATTTGAGATGATAAAAGTCATGAATCTCTGTAATCATTGTGATGTTAATGAAAAATTGTGCAATACTCACCTTCTTTTTTGTGATGGCTCCATCTTTTTTTGAAAGGTGGTATTGAATACAATCAATATTCCTTTGGTGAGAAATGTTGTCAAACCCATCAACGCAACACATTTTTTAGCATTCAAACTCAAGTTTTAGAATCTTTTTTCCTGACCTAAGGAAAGTGACAACAAATGGACTCTTTGTTGGAAGAGTTTTATTAGAAAACATTAGATGTATGAAATGGGAATTGCAACATGAGAAGCGATGCAAATTTTGTGGGTGCAAACAGTTGAAGATATATTGTCGAAACCTTAATTTCACTCTTAAACTAAAAAACTTTTTGAAGGAGAGTTTGATTGCGCTCTATCATTTTTGTTCTTTCACACTTGATCCCCTCCAAAGCTCCAGATCCTTGGTGTTGTGGATTCCTTCATGAAACCCTAACTTCACCCTTAGATTGAAAAAACTTCTTGAAGGAAATCAATTCAACTGTGCTTTATCTTTTCAATTTTCCTATGTTTGATCCCCTCTAAAACTCCACATCCTTAAAGTCTCGGAATTTTCCCCGTAAGCTTAACTTCACTCTTAGATTGAAAAAACTTTCTTGAAGGTCACATTTACAAAAAAAAAAAGAAAACTTTGCAAATATTTTATGCTATTAACAAGTGTGATAGTGACTCTAAAACATGGTCTTTCTTTTAAAAACAGATGGTTACCAAAAACAAATGTGACACAAACAAGAATGTGACTAAAATGGGCATGATTATAAAGGGGGTTTACTGTAGTTGCAAATACCAAACAGCCATGCATGAACTCTAGACTCATAAGTACTAGTTCCATAGCAGCAATATGGTGACTTGTAAACAATATTTTGGACAAGGTTCAAGCTTTAAATAACTTGTGAAATTGAGTTTTAAATTGTAAATGTGCACAAGATACAATGCTCTTCAAAAGGCAGGGCCAACAAAGATATTTGATTGGCCAGTCACGCTGATTGGGTCATGTGCTGGCATGTAGAGGATCCTCAATCTAACACCAAACACCATCTGTGAATTTCATGTTAATGACTGGTCCAGAGGAAATAACTTGCACAATATTTTGGATATGGTAGGCATTGGTAGAGCCCCACGTATTGGCTGTGGGTCGATCTCCTCCCCAGTCTCAAGTAGATGTAAAGCTAGGTTCTGATATTGCCAAATGACTGCACGTTAATTGTAACTCAATATTCATAAGGACATTTCTACACCATTTTTCTCATTGTGTGTTGCACAAAGTGTAGAAAAGGCGTGATATATATATGATCTTCCCTGCATCACATTTTCCCTTTTGAAAATTTTACTTAGATAGATTTATAGTTAAATAGATTTAAATGCTCAAAAGGTCCTTACTCTTAACCTCTAAGATTCTCACTCACAAGTTTGATTTCTTCATAGGCCACGACCTTTTCTTGGTCATACATGTTGTCAAAATGACAAAAAGAACAGTCTACTTGATTGAATGGACCTAATGATAAGGATATGAATCAAACATTATTTATATGGGAAGGCATTATTGTAAGTGTCTTCTGGCTCATGAATTGAGGGTCGAAGCCCAAGGTCGAGGGTGGAAGGCATTGCTAACAACACCTTCAATCCCGTGATAGGAGGGCGGAGCATGAGGTCCAAGGTGGAAGGCAGTACTGACAGCATCTTCCACTTCATGAAGTGAGGGCAAAGCTTGAGGTCCAAGGTGAAAGACATCGACAATTGTGTCTTTCCCTACATAATAACTGAGGTGATTTGATGTTGCAGATTACATTACACTCCCACTCTAAGGAGTTTATGTGGAATCTCTTGTTTTGTGCTGAACAGAGAAGTTACACTATGTGAGGCGCCCTCAAATCACTTTCCACTCCTCCCCCAGGCTGAAATGATTAGGGTAACACCACACTCTGAGGCATTACCCAACAGAATGCATCAGGAGGATTTGTTTCTCTCTTTTTTTTCTGTGATACCCGGTGGTCATCACAAGGAAAAAACATGAAAAAAAGAGGTGGGGTGATTTGAAAAAATAAAGCACCCACCCCTTTTGGAGAGCGAAAATTCCATTTAAAAATGTGCTCTTGCTTTACATGAGATAAAGAAGAATGTAAAGGTCCATACTCCATCTGTACTGATTCAGCAGGTTTTCATGTTGTCTTAAGTGGCATTCTGATATTGTCTTACTGACCTATGCTAGATTATAACCTACCACCTACAAACCTTTTAGGCTAATGAATATTTCCTAGGGGGCACATTGGGCCTCAGTCCTCCCTAGGCCAAAGCCGGCAGTAACTCACTGAGAAGCAGACTGGACCCTTCTTGTTCTTTATAGCCATTTGGAGTACTATGTTTCATCTAATGAGAAGTTCTAAATTTAGTGATGAAATTTCTTAATTTGAAGTGTGAACCGGAGAACACAGGTTCTTATTTTTCAACAGAACTTCCAGTCCCACTTCCAACCATGTTTAAAATTTGATAGAACCTCTGCAATGGTTCTGCACCCAGTTCCTCACATTTCAGGACTCTTGAATCTTGATTCTTTCAAACACATTCTTAGACAGGTTCAGTTTCAAACCAGATCTAATTCTACCTACCTACACATACCCCAAAACTGAAAACCTTCTAGTTACTAGCAATATACATCCAATAAAAGGTGATCACCTATATCAACTACATGCCTAAACCAAAACAAAAAAAAGAAAAACTTGCATACTTGAGACATGTTCCAAATTTAGTAACAAATACATTCCTAATGGCAACCCCCAACCCCACCCCAAATTTAATTATTCCAAAAATTCTATACCTGAATTTTTCTCTCAAACTAACATGTTTAAAACCAGTCAGAATTTTTAAAATAAAAATAAAAAATCGAAAATTATATATAAAATGAGTTTTAGGGGCTGGTGTCAATTCTGGGGTCAGTTTTAGCTGGAGGCCAGTTCCTAGTTCTGGGTCTTGAGCAAATTCCAATTCTAGTTTTGGTTCTAGTTCTCTTCCCCTGCAAAATTTAGAGCTAGTGGTCCAAGTACCTAGTAAGGGGCCCCAGAATCAGAACCAAAATTGACCCCAAAAATAAGAACACTGGTTTGAACCTGCCAAAAAGGTCAGAGTCATTGAGCAAACGAGCTCCTTGTTGATTTGAGGCCCTGTGGCACTGATGCACATTGCATCTCCAATTACTTATCCACATTCAAGGCAAGCCAATTATAAGGATCAGGGGGTTTGGGTTTGGAGCATAAACTTGGAGGGACCCAAATGCTGATTATCGCCGATGATACCAACATGCCAGTTGGCTGGCAATTCCATTACCAACCCAACCCTAAACTTGGCCTGAGTGCTCCGAACTTGGGAGAAAGGGAGGCGGCTATACTTCAGGATTTGGCGCTATGGGAGTGTGTTTCACAATAAGCAATAGGGTGGCGCCCACTTCCACCTTCCTTTTTCTGGACATTGCTGCTCATGTGCTTTGTTTGGTGGTGTGCCGTCCCATGTGCCTCTTGGCACTTTATGAAGAGGTCCTTGTGGCCAGGGAAGCAATGGACCCATCAAAAACAAGGAGTGCCCATATCCGAAGGCCCCAGTGGTGTTGAGTTCTTCTTTAACTAGGTACGTGCGTAACCTCTTCTGGGTGCGGGTGCTTTCACCAAGCTACAATTCTTGTGGCCATCTTTGATTTGAAAAAGGAAAACACTTGCTTTCTGTTCCGACCCATGGTGCAAGAAATTCAAAATCATAGACTTTGAAATTGTTAGGCTATTTATAGGTTTGTCTATGTTGTACATCATGCAATATTCCCAATCTTTTCGAAAGTTTCCCATTTCTAGCAGCATCGAAAATTATTCTTCTCAAGAAACCTCCCCTCTTGTTGAGTCGGTTAGCACATCGTCCTCCCTAGAAAACTGCCAAGGTTCTTCACATGTGCACCATCGTAGCTTTATGGCACATACTGCAAACAACATCAATAATCTAGTTACGTGCAAATATTGTAGCTTTACGTCATGTAGATCATTGTGGAATCCATCTTCCCCTCCCCCCCCCGCCCCCGCCCCCCAATTTCTGTTTATTTTTAAATTTGTGATTTTTCTTAAGTGGTGATCACCCATAAGAATATTTAGCCAATTTTAGAGATATTCAAAATTTGAAAGTGGAAAAGTTTTAAGCACCCTTTCGTGTTTTAGGTAGTTGTGACAATTTTTAATCAAAAGGCAGAGAATTTGTGACAGACTATTCCTTTTCCAAAATGTTTTTCACAAAATGGCAAAATTTGCCACAATCAAAATCACTGGTGGAATCTTGTCAATCCTGTATTTATGAAGAGATATTATCACCTTTGGGAGTGGTTATGGGCTCAATTTGTTGTCCACTCGTAATATTCATTTGCCAACCCAAGGGTTCATCTCCATCACATTGTGCAAAAAGGAAATTTTCATTGGCTAAGGCACTGAAAATAACCATCTAACTATTGTTGTTAGTAAATTGGTCGTCCAAAGTTGTGAGAAGTTTGGCAGGGGCAAGGGTTGAAATAATCTTGACTGAAATTATGTCCATAGTTTACTTGCTTCTCATTTATTCTCATTTGGCTCAATTCACTTGTACTCACCCAAGGAGGGAGTATGCAACTGTGACATGGTGATGAGATGCCTCAAATTCTTCAAGTAGCTCCACCCGTACCCAACACATGGCCCTCCAACAATAAATCTTCCATCCAAGATGCTTGGCTTATTGTTTCCTATGCCTTATTAGTAAACATGAAATTGACACTATAAAAAGTGGGGTACCACTAATAGCAAACCATTATAACAATTAAATCATCTTGTCAATCAACCTATATGGCCAATAATAACAAGTGTTGCATTGTGTATTGCCTTTTGCTCACCTTTACATCTTGTGCAAAAATGCAACCTGAATGTCATTTTCTTGCTCCTCACTAGTGTTGGGTGGGTATGAAACACTAGTTCAAAACCAACCTAGGTTTAGCTGGGTTTTAGGCAAAGAATTGACCATTATAACCTTGGGTGCTACTCGAGTTGATACCCAAATTTTCAGATATCAAAATAAAAATACCCAATTCATTAAAAACCAAGGTTTTTTAAAAAATTTAAATGTTTATACTTGGGTAGGTTATATGAACAACCTCGGGTGTAGTTCTTAAGGGTCTAGGAATTCCAAGAATTAGTTAAGGTTTAGGATTTTAAGAGGCAAGATTTAGGTTGTAGGGATAAAAGTTAAAAGTGGTTTTTAGGTTTATGTTAGGAGTTGAAGAAGGGTCGAGAATCAAATTGCCAATTTGACTCCCGCCACTAAAAGTTAGGAATTGCTCTAATTTCCTTGTGTGCAGGTGGTGTGTGACATACCATTGAAAAGATCTTGACGAGGGTTATAACTTTGCTTCAGATTTCATCTCAATCAAAGATCTAAACACAAAGTTTTGGGCCCCCAAAGTTACAAGAGTCATAGTTGTGGGAATTTCAAGACTTCCACTTGGGAGTCCCGGGACAAAATGACATTTGGGTGCTGGTCCTATGGTCAAGCACAAAGTATACTATAAGGGGGAAGGTGGTAGCTTTCCCCAAATTCGGGCCATGGTGAGTCTTGTGAGTCTGAGTTTGCTCGTGGCTCATCTGTGCACCAAAGTGTTCCAGCTATGCACTAACCAACTTGTTGTTTGGTTTGTGCAGGTTTATGTGAGTAAGTGAATTGCTTATCAATTTTCTTAGTCCCATCTCGGAGCTCCAGCACACCCCTCTACCCTCGAAGTGTTGCGAGCCAAGGAGCGCGCCCCAACTCTTTCTCCTTCCGATGTCTTCACCTTTAGGCTCGTAGTTGAATCCATCAAGGAGCTTGGGGGTGCGTCAATTGCCCATATTCTTGGTAAACACTTTAAGCAACATGGCAATTTTTTGGGGTTCTTTGGTAAACAATGAAGATGTTTGGGAAGCAATGTGAGGTCGTGGAACATTGTGATGGGAAGTACTATGAAGCACTTTAACCATTGACTCTACTAATCAAGGATTGTTGCAGTGACATTTAAATGGCATTGATGGACATTAGTTACGACAATCAAATTATATAGGTTACATGTGCATTAGTTCCACATTGAATATTTGAGATTGATGTGTGGACTTGTTGGATGCAAAATGCCTTGGATTAAGGGTTTTGGGGTGTTTAATCAAGAGGACAATAGTTTGGGGTTTGGGATTCTTTGCAAGTATTTTAGGTCCATATACAGCTCTTTTATCGTCATTCATGTAGTTTAATTTCTATTACCATTTGTCTCCATTTGATATTTTAGCTCTCTTGTGACTTTCAACTAAACGTAGTGCTCCTCCCCACTTGTGTTTCAACAACACATGAAATTTTGAACTATGACATCATTACTTGGATTACAGATTGATATAAACAGATGTTTTTGCATTCCCCACTTTTAGACAAATTATGCACTGTATGATCACAACAATTTGATTATTGAACTACATTGCAAGTGTATTAGGTAGATTATCATTGCAAGTGTTCCATATAATGCCATCAATTTATTGTTGAAGTAAAATTTTAATATTTTTCTTTATGTTTGAACGACATGCATGGTTATTCATGTTCTACTTTCACACATTAACCATAGATCATTAGTGTTGGTGTCTAATGTAAGGTTTCATGCTCAAAATTGTATGAATCAATTGGACAAATAACATAAATGACACAAATGTGCAACAACATCCAATGATCACATGTCTGTAAACATTGCTAGTGGTTTTGAAGTGTTAATCATTACTAGATAAGGACTGACAGTGGTTTGATACAAGGTGTACCTCCTTTGTAAACACATAAGGTGTTACATAACCACCAACAATTAATAGAGCTAAGCATTGACTTGGTGTATGAATTTCGATATGAACCTAATTAAATCATTTTACAATATATAAATGAATTTATTATTTGTTCCTTTCTGCTCTTGTATGACAACCATGTGAAAGGAACTAAAGCTTGAGAAGGCACAAAAAGATATGCCTTTGGCAAATTGGCCATTGGTGGACATCAAGAAACAAGATGCCATGTATTTTTGCCATTGTTAGTAAGTTGAATGCTTCTAGTTTTGATCCAAAGTATAACCTAAAAAATAAGCATGCCACAGTAAAAGAATGTTGGTTTTTGTTTGGGGTATTTAAAAAAGTCAAAATTAAGTCCCTTGGCTTGAAGTTGGAAGATAAGGTAGTTATGGAGGACATATACTAGAGGGTATTTGGGACAACATTTGTTATAAATAATGAAATGCCCATATGGATTGTGCAAGGTTTCATTACTAAATCAAAGGGGATTGATATGAAATGGGCTAATGCAACTAAATCAACAACAAAGGAAAAGGCACATAAGGGCAAGGTGAAGGTCAATGGGCGGCTAGGGGTAGTGAAGAGAGAACAAAAAATAAACATCTTAAACAGTAATGGGGGCATGATTCCTCGTGGAGAGGTTAGGGTTTCACAATTGGCACCATAAAACCCAAGGTTGGAAGATGTTTCTTTTGCACCTAACCTTGAGGATGACATGGGGCAATCATCTTATACAATGAGCAAGCGCCCTAGTGGATTGTCAATTAAGGACATTTGAAAAGTTTTGAAGCTCCTAAATTTGAAAAAGAAGTTGCATATTCTATGTAAGTCCAAGATCAAGTCTTTGAAAGTGAACGAAGAAGTTGCATCCAACAAGTTATTGGGCATAAAATACAAATTTCAAGATAAGAAGTCGACAATGGAAGAAGCACATGCAGAACTAGCAAAGGTTCATTACTAAAAAATGCATCCTAGTTCACTCTAGGTTTCACCAGATTTTGAGTGAATTTTGACATTTTTACCTAGCGAAATTGTTTAACCCGTAGTGAATGGGGACTAGTTGCTATAGACAATGACTTGTTTCACTAGTACTTAGTGAAACAAGGTTACTCTCAAATGAAATACAAATTTACCAAACCATTCACTT
>Ga0209208_10001932_pt1 | contig 29643 bp, 51 predicted proteins | sample S1TSphfallax_3_FD_187694 | JGI IMG/M metagenome (GOLD analysis project Ga0209208, IMG submission 187694) | Host-associated microbial communities from peat moss isolated from Minnesota, USA - S1T2_Fd - Sphagnum fallax MG (SPAdes) (version 2) | ecosystem: Host-associated > Plants > Peat moss >...
AGATGATGTTTTATCAGGATTAGAAATTTTTATTTCTGCATTTAGATGTTTATCATAAAAATCAAAGCTGTATCCATTAAAACGAGCCTTGATGAAAACCTCTTGCTTTTCTAAGTCTCTATCTTTTGTTTCTTCAGTCATGTTTTTCTTTGTCCCTGCTCTTGCATTTATTTTTCTTATCAGCTTTTTGCATATCCTTAAGGACTTTTTTATCCTGGCTAAGAGCAAAAGTTATGTCCTTTCCTATCTTAGTCTTGAGCTTACCTGCGTCCTTCTTAAGATCTTTGCGAGCCTTCTTCACGGTTTTAATATGGCTCTTGATCTCTTTTTCGCCGGAGGCGTTTATCTTCATTTTTTTCATTTTATTTATCCTCCACGAGGATCCAGTCGTTTGCTGTAAAATCTTCAAAACTCCAATTTCTGGGATCCCCGTGTTTAACTGCATAATTATATTCATTAAACTGCGCGTAAGATCCTTCCATCCAAGAGGGTCTTGTCATTTTTTTGCCTTGTTTCATCATTTCAACAGCTTTACTGAATATATAAGTATTTACGGGTGCTTCGTAGAGTTCCCAGTCGTCCGCATTGATGTCATCGAGGTCTACTAAAGAAGAAGAACGTAGCATCTTTTCATCCGTTGAGCTAAGAAAATGATGCGTTCTTTTGATCTTTCCACCTTTCATAGTTTGCTCGGCGAGTGCTTTCCAGAATTTCATCAAAAATCTCCTTTTGCGCATTGTAGTACAGTTAATCCAAGCGACCTCCACATATCTACTATTGATTGCCTATCATCAATACAGAACAGAATGTCGTACTTGTCTTTTATGTGATTCTCGTAGATTTCTCTTTTTATCACCGTATCGGCTCTGTAGTCTTTGGTAGGACGCATGAACAGTTGGCATTGATTATCTCTAACGCACATTCTAGTCCACTTTAAAATTTTACATTCTGTTATGGATCGAAAACATTCCTCTCTTCCCGTCACGAATATTATCGCAGGAGGATATCCCCATTCAGGAACACTCATTTGAGTAACTAAAGTAACACACCACTCGTTAGGCGTGTCATTCACCATCTGCTCGTTAAAGGACTTCCAATCGGGTCTCCATGTGAATCCTTTTTCATCAGGATATGGAGTGTTTTCTAAAGATATCTGTGAGATTCTATCTTTCTCATTGATTGGATGATTGGCATCTACAAAATGCCTTCTATGATCGTTATTGGACAAAGTTCCATCTATGTCGACTATGATTGCTTTAGGTTTCATGCGCTACCCTATAAAAAGTAAATCGTCTTTCTTAATCTGCATTGGGCCACAGTCATTAGGATTAAATGCCGGCGTTATGAGGTGATATCCGTTTTTAGTCTTGTATTCCATGAGGATAGGAATCCTATTGTCTAGTTGTAAATGAGCAAATTCATACTCCTCTTTCGTGTCACAGTCAATGAGAAAGTTGTTTTGATCTCTGCAATTTGGATTCATAAGACAGCTAAAGAAACGATTCTTTATGTCGCAGTAGAATGAATGAAATTCGTACAAGTTGCCGTAATCTACTTCTAGTTGTCTTCTCTTAAACTCATGAATAGCCTTGGTTATGTCCCTTGAATTAACAGAAGAGTAGATTCCACAATTCTTATGTGTAGTATCTTGAAGATAGCTGAGTTCATGCACACATACTTTCCATTCTTCGGTGCTGCGCGATATGCGTTTGATAGACTTTCTTTGGGCATTTCCTTCTCCGCCGTCTTTATTCCTATACAGAAGCATGATTCCTCTAACACCGTCAGTGAATTGCTTTGGAATAGCGTCTAAGTTTTCAATGAGCATTTTTAATCCGGTTTTTTTAAATCTTTCCAAGGCATTCAATTCATCAGCCACGTTGACATTCCTACCATCTGACGTGATACAGCGCAAATTACCGCCGAATTCATACGTTTTTATACCTCGTTCCATATACGTCCATAGAAATTAGTCATATTTTGCATTTCTTCTTTAAATTGTTCATAAGAAAAACCCGACGTTTTAAAAGATCCCGCAATAGCCGAAGCCATGGCAGAAACCCATATATTAATTTCAAACTCAGTATGTTCCTCTAAAAAATCCATAAGAATATCTAACGCGCTATTTACCTGTTCCAGATCTTTTTCTTCTTCTCTTCTATTCATTTCCGTGATTTTCCCTAAATTTTTGCATAAATTCTGTAAGTAGTATGATCATGGCAGGATCATTTAGATTCAAGATTTTCATTTCGGCTCATAAGTTTTATGATTAGATTCATTAAATTCTCTTGTTTTTGTTGTGCTTCCATGATGGTTTGCATTTTATTTTCTAGACGGGAAATCCGATACATTATATCTCCTTCGTCTTCATCGCCTTTAAACAAATCGTATAAACGATTTATATTTTCTGAAAGCATGTACAGTTGACTTTGTGGTGTTGTCATATTAATATCTTGTAAATTTATTGACAAAAAGCATTTAAAAAAAGTAGGATAATAGCGCACGGAAGTTTAATAGTGATCGATTCATACAACGTGCCCCGCCTCCATCGTGGACGGCGGGTTTTTTTCTTTTGATTGTTAATATAGTTTACGGCTGCTGTTATATCACATAAAGTGCAAATGTTAATGCAAGTCCCTTGACCACGAGGTGCGTTTTGGATTGATTTTATACATTTGCTGCATAAAGGTTTAATCATGTTTGTTTGTCCAGCGCTTTATTGTTTCTTCTTTAGAGATCCATTTGCGGCACATGATCATCGGAGGATCTCCGAAGATCTTGCGCTTGATACGTCGATAGATGTTTCGCAAACCCCTCTTGGAGTAAACGATTGGATGTTTTAGTCTAAATAGCGCTCGACTCCATCGAGTGCCACCTATGAGGTACCAATCATCGAGAATGCGAGCGCTTTGTGCGAATTTCACACCAAGCGTGGCGTTTTGTGCATCGCAAGCAGGTTTCCCTGGAGGTCGATAGACGAAAGTGCATTCATTCTTATCATCATCCAATGAGTCTATTTTTTCTTTAATACAATCTGCGCATAGTTTACGACTTCTACCCATAGTATCTGCTCTTTTTAAATGGCCTATCCGGATTTCCGGTAGGAGTCATTTTCCACTTGTCATTTATGATCACAAGCTCTGTTTTACACCCATCTTTTGAAACAGTTTCTCTTATATACATTTTTTCTATTGGTTCACTAAATTCATAAAAACCACCTTTTATATTCGTACAATCATTCGAATCCATTTAAATCATACTCCTAATATCCATAGTACCTATTTACGGCTTTTAAATCGTTTTCTACACTGCCAAATTTTGAAGCTTCTATTTTTGTAAGCCCCACGGCTAAATACCGGAAGCTGTCTCCCGCGTGAGAATTGGAATCGTGAAGAGGTGCGTTTTTGTAGCAGCCAAGCCGATCGTCCCATTGCTTTTTATAGGCTTCCAAGTGTTGAAAGCCTTTGGCGGTTTTCTCTTCATCGAAAACGCATCTGGATAGCATTGACCTGACAGTTTGAATACCTTCAAGCTTGTCACATTCTTTGATGTCCAATATGATAAACGAGCCTTCAAGGAGCGGTCTAACATGGTCAATATATTGTGTCTTAGTTCCAGGGTCTCTTCTTCTTGCATCATGAGGAAAGATATGGTTTCCGAAACGATATCCTTTTTTGTTGAGCCAGTCGCAATAATGAGATGCTCCCTCGTCCCAATTTTCATAGTAGTTGATAATCCTAACTTCACCTCCCCTCCCTAGTTGAAAGCACCAAATCGACGTAAAATCATCAAGGCCAATGTCCCAAGCCGTGTGAACAGGGAGCGCGTCATCATAAGGAACGCGACAAACGCCGCCGTTAGCCCTAATTTTAGCAAGCTGCGCGCCATAGTAAAGACCTTCATTGGCACTTTCAAATGCCTCCTTTGGCGTTGATGGGTACTCAGATTTCATTGCATCGCCAAGTATCTTTTGTTTCATCTCATACCAGCGCCTTTGTTCTTCGTCAATCTTTCTTTGACGCTCAAGTTCGATTCGATCTAAATACTCACCGGTTTCTTTACTCACGATGATTGATTCGCTTGATTCTCTGTATCCGGGCTCGTCATACCAGGGGAAAAAAAAGAATCGCATTTGCATAGCTGACAATTGGGAATCTTTTCCTGACAAGTAGAGATCCTCTGCTCGCTTTGAGAACTCGTAGAAGTAGCCGGATCTTCCTTCGGCAGTAGATTCGATTGCAATAACTTGATCTGATGACACAGTGTTAAGGCTTCCTGTAACAATCTCTTTTGCGACATCGGGAGATTTTGCGCAGATTTTACCGAACTCAGAAACGAGGAGTCGTTGATATGTTCCGGATCGAAAGCCTGTAGAAACTCTATAACTTGACCCATTCTCAAAAGCAAGTTCTCCGGATCGGTCATTAGTTGCGCTGTTAAATGTTCTTGTCCATTGAGGCATTCTGTCATAGGCGTATTTTACCTTTTGTTTAAAAATTTGTTCCGCATCTTCCTTTCTGTGGGCTATGATACCTGCATGAGTATTACCATGCCAAAAACATTCATCTAAGAAGTTTATTGAAAAGTAAGTTGTAACCCCTAGCTGCCTTGCCTTAAGCACCAGCATTTGATGCCACTCGCGCTCATAAAGCTCTTTTTGCGCCCAGTTGAGGTTAAAGAGAATTTCGTTTCCGCTCTTGTCCGTTATGTAATAAAGATGCGTCAGTCTCCAGAGCTTATCGGCAAGTTCTTCTTTTGTCGGTATGTATTCATCCTGCATTGATCGTTTTTCCTGTTGACAAGCATCCGTGTAAGTTCAAACCTTTCTTTGATTACGTCTTCAAGATTTTTTCCTAATTTTTCTTTTATTTTTTCAATTTCGTCCATAATGTTAAGATTCCTTAATAAACATTTTAAGTCTTTTATTTTTATATTGATAAGCCTAAATCACAGTGTATTATTAAGATTTCTTAATAAACTTTAAAAACCGCCTTTGATCATGTTTGTTAAGATTCCTTAATAATAGAGGTAGTTTTTCATTCAAAGCACTTTAATAGAAGAACTTACATAGTTTGTTAAGAAATCTTAACGATATCCTTTATCCGGAATGTAATGCTGTTTATCATGCAAGGGAGCTCTTTCCTCTTTTTCCTTCTTAGGCCTTGATTCTACGCCTCTATAAGGATACGAATACTTATACTGCTTGCAAGAGCATGCAAAAAAGAAAAGGGCTAGCAATATACATGTTTTCATTTCAGTTTTCTCTTTTCTTAGTTATCTTTTACGTTTAATTTAATTTTAAAGTGTATATAGATATCTCCACATTTCAACATCCCATACTCTTCAGCAGGAATGTTTTGGCAAATATAGGTATACATGTTAACAAAAGTCCATCCCTCAAGGGTTGAGAGTTCAAAAATCTTGTCTTGATCTTCAGGATCGTATTCCACGGTGAGGTGCTCGGAATGGGTAAGTTTATTACAATGCTTGCATCGGCTCATTTCAATTTTCTTTTTCCTCTTTGAACTTCTTCTAATACTTTGAGCTTTTCTTCTTCAACGGCTCTGGCTTCCCCTTTAAGGGCGGAAGCTTTCCGAAGCTCATTATCTTTGGAGTCGATGTCTTCTTGTTCTTTAAGGTCTTTAAAATAAACTCTTTGCCACCTGTCTTTGATTCTGACATCTACTTTGCTATCCTTGTCTAAATATTCGTAACCCACCAATCTAAGAGCTTTTACATAATAGTGGAAAAATTCGGGACATTTTCTGAATGTATCCCACTGCTGGTCAGTAAAGTCTTTTTCCATTGTATACCACATGGAAAGGTGTATGGGCTTGTTCTTTGCTACCCAAGAGACCATTTCTTTTCCCAATTTAATCATTTCTTCTTTTGAAAAAGAAACCGTCCTAGGTCTTCCTCCTGCCATATAAATATCTCCTAAGCTTTCTGTTCAACTTTAGGCTAGAAGATAAAAAATGATTTAGTCAACAAGCTTTGCTAAAATGCTGGACTCGTCGATTACGGAATACTTTACACCTTGATGCTCTATTTCGACTCCGTAGTGTTTTTCCAGGTATATAACATCGTTAATGGCTACCTTTGTTACTTCATCGCCTATGGCAATGACTTTAAATTGGCTTGGCTTTTGATTATGAAGCAGAATCTTTCCTTGGTTTTGCACTTCAATCGGCTGAATCAAGATTTTTTTTCCTACGGCAGATAGCATGTGAACTCCTTTTTTATTATTTATTTTTTGAACATAGATTTTTGTTGAAAATAAAGGCAAGAAAATTCATTATGCTCAGGCTATAACGCTGAGACATTTTAAAAAAGGGAGAGCGATCATGTCCTTAGAATATCAACTAGATTTTTTTGAAGCGGATAAGAGAGAAATATCTTATGTTAAAGAGGAAATGGAAGCCGTAAAAGAAAGCATGAATAAAACAAGACGCAGTATTTATGCCAGACACGGCGATCTAGCTAAAAAGTATGAAGATCTTACAAGAAGATTTGAACACATAGAGAGGAACATATGTCAAAGACTATAAATAGAGAAAAATAAATGAAATGGATTGATGCTAAAAAAGAATTGCCAAATAAGCATGGATTTTATAAAACTCTGAGCTTGGATTTTTGTTCTTTTGAAGATTTCAAAAACGGGAATTTTTATCTAAAGGAAGAGATTCTTGAATTTAAAGGAAATGCGGGAAATGTTTTGTTTTGGAGAAATCTTGATGAAGACGCATGGAATTCCTTTGAAGATACGGGGTCGCCTTTAGGAGAAACTGTTTTGTGTTGCGACTATGTTTCAGGTTTTGTTTCTGTAGGAATTCAAAAAGATATGGAATTTTTTGATATTATGCACTTAGAAAAAATAGAACCTGACGTGATAGCCACACATTGGATGCCTTTGCCTAAACCGCCTAAATATGAAAAATAATTAAATAGAAAGGAACATATGCAGAATAATTTAAAAAAACCATTTTCCTACATAGAACTAAAGGCCATGTGCATGTTATGTGCAACACAATCAGCATTGTTGTTTTCTTGTCCAGAAGAGTATAAATTTAAAGATGAAGTTGAGGCTCGAGAGTGGTTAGAAAATGAAATAGATCGCATTATAAAGATAAAATGGGATCGTGATGAAAAAAGCTAAAATGTAATTTCAATTCTAATTCCATATTCTTTGCTTTTTACTTGATCACAGGCGATAGAAATTCTTTTGTCGCTATCGGCTTTTCCTGCTCTCATTTCACCCGTAAGAATAGCGCATATTCCATCGACAATATACTTGAAACTCATGGGCAAGTTGTCGAAGGTATCCAGCTCATCGGGGGCGAAACGGGTAAGCATGATTTTGCACGGCAGCCGGACATAGCCCTTGAGGGGATTAAGAGCTAGCCCTACGACTCTCTGCTGCTCTTTGTGCCTTCCGTAGCGTCTAAACCACGGTTCGGAGGAATTAGCTTCGGAGACAGTCTTGATCGGCAAGGTAAGCCTTAAGCCCTTAATTTCTTCGTTTTCATTGAGAATTTCCGAATTCTGCTTTAAATAGTCCAAATTTCTTCTATTTTTTCTAAAACCTCTTCGGACACGGTTAGTTGCCTTTGAATCGATTTTTGGTACCTTAAAACGCGAATTTGGCCTATTCCTGTTTTCCATTTCAACCTCAAAACGGAAATTCTTCCTGAATTTCAACATTTTCAGCCGAATTCGGAAAAGCACCTCCCGAAGCTGTTGTTTTGATTTCCCAAGCTCTGTTTTCAAGAAAATTCTTTATATCTTCATGGAGAAAGCTGCTATCTTGTGCATACGCTTTCAAGTACTTTTTTGCCCCGTTCTGCTTGACGGGAATACTAGCAACGTCCCAGAACATCGCCCCTGTTTGAAGCTTTTTTCTCACGTAGGTAACCCTGTGCTTTTTCTCTATGCAAATGATTACCGCTTCCTTCGTGTACTCGTCCTCCGGAAAGTTCTCGTGGCTGATAAACTCAAACGCTGCTGTGTTCATATTTTTTTCCTAATTTTTTTGATATTTCTGTACATTTTTCTCTAAATTTTCCATCTGCAAAAGCGATAAAAATCGATTCGTTTGCTCTGTAGGGACTTTCATTCTCAAAAAGAATTCCCTTTTGGTCTTTTAGCCTATCGAAATAAACTCTAAACGACCATCCGCTATCACTCTCGAACGTCTTACACAGCTTTTCCGCAAAAGCCAAATTTTGTTCAATAGAAATTTTTTTAATCGGTATTTTCCATTTAGCAAGCGCATTAGGCCAAGAGGTAATTTCGCCGGTTCTTTTTTCGCTTTGCTGAATAAACGCAATAGCTTCCTTCACGCTTTCGATGCTTCCCTTGATTCGAATGCATTCGTCCAGCTCTTTGCGTGTCAGGAAGATTCTAGGGTAAATTTCAATCTTTTCAATTTTTAAAAGAAAGTCATCAGTCATCAGTCCAGGATCAGAGTCCGAAGCCGAATTCGAAGAAGAAGGATTAGGATGATGATTCTTTTCTTTTTCTTTCTTATTCTTTCTTGTTTGTCGTTGGTCGGTCGTTAGTCGGTCGTTGTTTCGGTCGTTACCATCATTTGAATTTATGTCCCAAACGCTTGTAGATAAGAGCTTTACCTTAGTTCCAACGGTCGTTACTCCAGTCGTTGACTTTTTGCGTGTGCGACACGTTTCTACAATTTCTATATGTTGGCGTTTTACCAAAATCTCTTTCGCAGTTCGGTAATTTTGTTCGGTCATGTCGTAGTTTTCATGGCCACCAATAAAGCATTCTCCAATCTTAAGACCATCGGGATTTCCTTCATTGCGACGCGCAGATTCGGCGATAATGGCAAGAAGACGAAAAGCGTGACCTTTATTTTTTAAAAGCCACATTGCTTCTTCGGAAGGAATGAATTTTAGAAATCTTTCAGCCATGAAACCTCACAAAAGTATTGATTGATTTTGTGGGGGCTGCTATTATGAGTGGTATCAGTAGTTCATAAAAGCGTGCCCACGCTTTATATCCTAAGCCTCGACTAGACATCGGGGCTTTTTCATTGGCAACACTAGCACACGCGCAAAATGTAAAGCAATAAAGTTTTATCTCATTCATTTAGAGGCTGCCCTAGAACTTCAATCTCAAATTTTCCATCGTTTTCGATGACTTGAATTAGATTAAGAAAGACCAAGGGTGCCATTAAATTTCTAAACATGGTAGGACTTATAAGATACTCTTTTCGTATCTCTTTTTTGTCTGTTTCGAAGGTCATATTTTCCCCTTTATTTTTCCATATTTGAAGGTAAAGATAGGATGACCTTGGACAGTTTTTTAAAGTTCTTATAAAATATTTAAAGGGAGGAAACTCGCTATAATCCTTCATAGTCCTCGATAGTTGTTGTCTTTTTTTAGAGGAAAAAGTAGGATCATTCGCGAAAATGCCCACTATTCCTAAATATGACGGCGTTTTTGATGATATGATTATTCATTCTTGTTTCTAGGTGCAGGTAATTGGCGTTGCCTGCACCACTTCACATAGCTTTTCTGAAATATAAATTGCAAATATTTTTTTTATTTTATAACGTGACCTTGAATAAAAAAATCAAGGGTTTCGGTATATGAAAAGAATTTTAAAAGAATCTTGGCAATTGCTGAAAGAGCCGCCGGATTTTAGTTATTTACTTATTTTTTTATGGATAGGATATATCCTGGGAATGTTTTATTCCTTGTGTTTTTCATCGAACCAATCGTAAAGAGTAATGGCACCCTTGGTGTATTTTTCGATCTCGTAGGCCAGCTTAAGGCTTGGAATATGATCCTTTGTCAATATAGTATTCAACGTTGTAGTGCTTATGCCAAGTTTCTTTGCCACGCCTCTTTGCTTCTTATCGTTATTTTTCATCCATTCTGCAAACTTATTCACTTTTTTTCCTTTTTTTTATTTTTTATCTTTTTGAAAATTCCTAAATTTGATACGATGGTCAGCATACCAAGATAGTTGGTAAAAAACAACAACAAAAAGGAAAAACAACATGAAATTTATAGTTTACAATAGAGACGATTATTTTGCAGACGTAGAGGAAGAAATTTTTGAAACTTTAGAAGAAGCCGAAGAAAGGAGATATGAAATTATTGAAGAGCTTTTCGAAGACTATGCAGAGGAATTTTGCGATGAAGCAAGAGAAGAACTTACTTCCAAATTAATAGATGCAATATCAATAAGCAGGCAAAAATAAAAAAAATCGGGGGGACATGAGAGGACAGATCTTTTAAGTTAGGTAAAAAACAACAACAAAAAGTAAAAACAACAACAAAAAGGAAAATTATGAATATAACATTGAAAAAAACATCTAAAGAATATGAAGGATACGATTTTGTACATATTATTGAGTGTAAATTATTTAGAAAAATAAAAAGAGACATATTACCTGTAGGAAATGACAGGTGTGAAGGATATGTATACGAATATCAATATGAATGCGAGTGTTGGGATACAGATAAAAAATCTAAACTTCATATTTTTCTTGAAGACGAGATGGAAGAAATAAGAGAAAACTACAATTTAGTAAGTATATAGTAAAAGGTTCGAAATATGAATAAAAATATCATCAACGAAGGAGCTCTCGCCAAGGAGTCTTCTTCAAATTTAAAGTCCTATTGGGATCAATGGGGACTTGCAGAGATAGCATCCCTGCATGGATTTACAATAAACGAGAATAAAGAAATTATTGAAATGCAAGAATATCATAAAATACCGGAAGGAGAGCCGGAACATTATTGCTCAGGCTGCATGGACTGTCTAGGACTTTCTTGGGCAGATTTCATATAGTAAAAAACAAGAGAGGATATGTAGTCCTCCCTTGGAAGAAAACAACCTATAAGGTTTGTATAACGCCAATATCATTAAAAACCCAATTTATTTAAAGGAAAAAATATGAATACAAAAATGGTAAAGTTTGAAGAACAAAAAAAAGAAATGGATTATTTTAGACTTCAAAAGCAAGAAATGGATTATTTTAAGCTTTTAGCTACCGTTGCCTCAAAAGGAGGAACGAGCAATATGCCTGTAGATGTTCTTATGAATATTATGTTGACAGCTAAAGATCTTGGCATATCGCCTATGAAAGCGATTAACGGCGGTTTTCATGTAATCAACGGAAAGATTAGCATAAGTACAGCCCTCATGACTGATAGAATCCGTAAGGAGGGTCATAGCATCAAAATTCCTGAATGGACAAGTCAAAAGTGCGTTATCATAGGAGTTAGAAAAGATAACGGAGATAGCATCAAATTTGAATATACAATAGAAGATGCGCAGCTGGCAGGTCTTACGGTAGCTGCTACATGGAAAAAGTTTCCTAAGCAAATGCTTTACAATAGAGCCATGAGTACTATTGCTAGGGTTTTGTTTTCAGACGTTGTAGGCAATTCTTACTCTGAAGATGAAAAATGGGATATTATGAATGTACCACCCGAAGACAGGCCTTTAGAAGATATAGATGCAGAAATTAGTGATCCGGTAACACCTTCTTTAGAACTAAAACCTTCTTTAGATTCTGAGATCATTCAAGAAAATGAAAAAATTAATGAAGAGCAAGTAGTACAAATCATAGGCTTGATCAGTAAGCTTGACAAGGCTAGCACGGAATCTTTCTTCTCATGGATTAAAAAAACCTTTAATGCAGATTCCTTTGAAGATATTCCGGCATCGGGTTTTACAAGATGCATGAATTCTTTAAATGCCAAGATCAAGTACTTGAGAGATTTAGAAAAATCTTCTGAAGCGGAGGTTGCATAATGGACTTAAAAGAATACTACGAATCTCATAAAGAATCAGTTGTTGAAGGACTTTGGGATTTTCTTGAAAGAGAACCTACAGAGCAAGAAATTGATGAAAAATGCAATGCAGGAGATTTTGAAAATTACATTCAAGGATTTGCGGAGGCTTATCATGAAAATCATTAATGTAAAACAAGGTACCCCTGAATGGCTAGCTTGGCGTAAAACTGTTATAACAGCTACCGATTGCCCTGCTATCCTAAGATCCTCTCCTTGGTCAACAGCGTACAAGGCTTGGCAAAGAAAGCTAGATCTTATCCCTGAGCAAGAAAGTAATGAAGCTATGGATAGAGGAAAGATATTAGAACCCGAAGCAAGGGCTAAATTTATAAAAGAGTATGGAATCAACATGACTCAAGTTCCTGTCCAAAGTACGGAATTTGATTTCTTAGGGGCTTCTTTAGACGGTCTTTCAGACTCATATGATACCATATTAGAAATCAAGTGCGGAGGTTCAAAACTTCATGACATGGCAAAAAATAGACAATTGCCGGAATATTATGAAGATCAAATCCAGCATCAGCTTCTTGTAACGGGGGCTGAAAAATGCTACTACTACAGCTACGATGGTAGCGACGGCATTTGTATCGAGGTGTTTCCCGATCCTGAGTTTAAGGATAAATTTCTTCCTAAAGCTCGTGAATTTTGGCGCTGTGTAGCTTTTGAAGAACCTCCTGCGCTTCAAGATTCAGACTATAAGGACATGTCCGATGTTCCTCTATGGAAAGACTTGGCTTCTAAATACCTTGATGTTAACGGTCGAATCAAGGCCTTGGAAGAAATGAAAGAAGGGTATCGTAAAGAGCTTATAAAACTATCAGGCGATCAAAGTTGTTTAGGTGAAGGAATTAGGCTTATGAAAACAACGATGAAAGGACGTGTAGACTATGAAGCTATTCCTGAGATAAAGTGCGTTGATTTAGAAAAATATAGAAAAAAACCTACAATTTCTTGGAAAATCCTAGTAGCTTAATTTAATAATGATCTAATACAAAAAAATACCAAATAAATATTAAAAAAACCCCTATAGAAAAAAAACTGAAACTGTAGGGGTTTATATTTAACGGCATCCTTTCTTCTTCATGGCTTTTTTCATTCCCATTTTTTCGTGCTTTTTGTCGTTTTTTTTATCCATGCGTTCGAGCTTTTCCATGCCCTTGTCCATAGCTTTTTTTTCTTTTTTGATTAATTTATCCATTATTTATTTCCAGCATTTAATTTTTTTCATTTTTTTTTGATAAAAGTAAAATTATTTTTTCTTTATCAATTGGATTTAATTTATATTCTTGAAAAATATCATTTAACCAAGATAGATTCCTTGCTAAATTTTGGTTAAATTCTTTATTTTTTTCTTGGGATGATTGTTTCATTACTGCTTTTTCCTTTTAGCAGGAATTTTTGCCCCTGATTTACGAGCTACGTTTAGCGCAATGGCTATACTTTGTTTTTTTGGTTTTCCGGCCATTTCTTCTTCTTTAATGTTATGACCTATGTTCTTTTTTCCTTTAAGAAGAGGCACTGCAACCTTCCTTTGAAGCTTCTATAGCTAAAACTTTGTCTTTATGCTTTTGAAGGATCTCGCAAATACAGTCAATGGCAGCGTTTTTTCCGTTTTCGTCTTTCATGTATTGAGAATGGACGATATTTACTAAGTTTGCAATTTGCTGTAAAAGTCCTGCCGTATGGGTGTATTCTAGGCCTTCTTTAAATAGTTGACTAATTTTGTCTAGCATGTAAAAATTCCTTATTTTTTGATTTTTTGATGCATTACCGGTTGTACATATTAAAATTTATTTTATCAATGTTTTTTATTTTTTAGACTATGTATTCTGTCACGATAATGATACCCGCACTTCCGTTGCCTCCCGCAGCAGAAGCAGCGGATCCGGAAACCGAACCGCTTATTCCTCCTGCTCCTCCTGCTCCATATCCTGCGCCTACGTTTCCACTTGTTGAAAAGGTTCCTGAAACGGCTTCCGCGCTTTGAGCAGTTCCTCCCCCGCCCAAGACGGAAGATCCCCCAAAACCTCCACTGACGCAAACCCCTGTTGCAAGAAGAAATATTCCAAAAGAATTTCCCCCTCCTTGCCCTGTTGTTCGAAGATAACCTCCCGATGATGAGGAATCTCCTATAGCCCCTTCTTGTGTACATAAAATCAAAGATCCGCTTCCGCCTCCGCCGTTCCCTCCTTTAGCAGTGATCAAAGAACCGAATAAAGTATCGCCTCCCGTTCCTCCGCTATTATTTCCTGCGGTAGCTCCCGAGCCCGCAGATCCTATTGTAACGCTTTGACTAGCTCCTATTGTAGAAGCATCGTAAAACCCTTCAACGTATGATCCCGCGGATCCTCCGGCACCGGCAGCCACGCTGCTGCTTGTTGCTGCTGCGCCTCCTCCTCCTCCTCCTCCTGCTACGGCTCGTACCCAGCAATAAGCCATTCCGGTTGTAGGCGTATAAGTACCTGATGAAGTAAATGTTTGAACATTGATTGAATTAAATGATGAAGCTCCGTATCCCAATTGTCCTGTAGATGAATCGACGTATACCGGCAAAGGAGAAGTAAAACCTGAAGAATCGTTGTTGTAGATACCCGCTATGTAACAAGAGGTTTGTTCTCCGGGATCAGTACCTTGATTTCCGATGCGTATAACATTTTGATCGCCTGCAACACCATTGCTTCCTATGATAAGATTTGAAGATTCGTCGGAAGCATGTGCTGATCCTGAACCAAAACCAAGATAGGTATTAAATGACCCGTTAACAACGCCAAAACCTGCTTCAAAACCAAGCGCGCTGTTATAAGAACCTCCATTGACGACTAAAAGGCTATTGCTTCCTACAGAAGTATTGCTTCCGTCTTCCGTGCTGCTATTAAGAGCTTGGAATCCTACTGCCGTGTTAGCATTTCCACCGTTTAAAAATGTTAAAGTTCCCCAACCGACTGCGGTATTTCCCTGATCTGATTGAGATTCATTAAGAGCTTCATAACCTACTGCCGTGTTTAAAGTGGCGCTGCTTCCTGACCCTAAAGCCCCATAGCCGAAGGCTGTATTTTGAATGCCGTTTGTCGACAAGGAGGGAGTTCCTGCATTTTCTCCAATCATAGTATTTAAATTGGAATCGGTTGTTTGAAGATCTATTTCTGTTGATGAAGAGGCAGAAAAAGCAAGAGTAGATCCTCCTACCGCAGAGCCGTCTCCGCTTAAAGCAAATAAAGAAATGGTAGAACCTGAAACAGGGCCTGAAAGATCTACATAAATAGAAGATATTGCCGAAGAGTCTTGCCATGTAGGAGCAGCAGAAGCTCCATTACTTGTAAGCAATTGTCCGCTGGTACCCGTTCCTGAAACGGCAGTTAAAGCCGATGTTCCAGTACCAAGGACTACTTCATAATTAGGACACTGACTATTCGTGTTTAAATTAGAAATTCCTTGGTCAAAAGAAACGGATCCGGTATGCAAAGATCCCGGATTGATTGAGCTAGCCTCAAGAGTGGGATTTGAGCAATTTATAAAATTTAAATCGGAATAAGTAACTGATCCTGTTCCTGAAATGTAATTGCCATTTACACTTATAAATGTACAATCAGCTATGAACATTCCTGAAGTGTCATCAAGATTAAAAGCTGCCCCCGAACCCAATGGACTTATATTGCATCCTTGTATCAGTCCAAAGCAAGAATTTGTTATGTCAAATGAATCAGCAAATATACATGCAGTTATAGTTAGCTGTGCGTCGTTATTAATAATAGAATTAACAAATCCTGAATTAAAATTATTGCATGAAGTTAAAGTAATATTATAACCATTGCTTTCATATATATTGTATCCGGATAATGAATTTGATATACAATTATTTTGATATAAAGTTGATTGGTTTGTATTCGCAGAAGTAGCAGAAATACAGCCCCCTGCCAATGGATTAAAAGTACAAAGATCAAAAACTATTGTACATATTCCGCTAGAGTTTGTCTGATCTACTGTAAATGCAGTTCCGGTAGTTGTATTAAAAGCTATAGATGTGCATAGGAATTGGTCAGCTGTTCCTGAAGATGTCAGAGTACAAGAGGCAGTGATATAAACAGAACCGGCAGCTGAGGCAAGATTTACAAAAGGAGCAAGAGTTAAAGTTCCCCCTTCATCATAAGTACCGGGCCAGATCCAAACAGTCTGTGGCGTTGTAGAAGTAGCAACAAGAGCTGCTGCATCAATAGCTGCTTGAATCGTTGTATATCCTGCATTTCCTTGAGAATCCACTACAAAAAGAGAAACGCCTTCATCGGAAGTACCTCCTCCTCCTGTAAAAGTAACAAAACCATTTTCATCAACATTAAAAGCATTGGTATCAAAAGAAGCGAGTCCTGCATTATCCAAGGAAGAAGAATCCGCAGCCGACGCTATTTGTACGTCTATTGTTATCGTATTTCCCGAGGCCGTCGTTTCAATAGGAGTTCCGCTTGCATCTGTCGTTGTAGCTAAAATTTCAATAGTATTTGCAATAGGAATTGCCGTTCCGCTATCGGTTACAAAGTTTGTAGGAATTTGAGGGTTTGCACCTTCAACATCGACTATTCCTCCTTGTGACATACCAGACCTCTTTTATTGATTCTTTCGATCAGCGTGTAAATGTTTTCAATCTTTTTTTCTATGATAAACATACTTTTTTCATAGACATGCACTTGCTTTAAAACTGCATTTTTATCCATCTTTGAAAGATGGAAATTGCTTTCGTTTTTTTCATTCAATTGAACAATTTCTTTTTCCATAATATTTTTAAATATTGACAAATCTTTATTTAAAGCTTTAAGTAAAGATTTAAACTCTGATTGTAAATTCTGAAAAGAAATTAAATAATTATTTGAAACTTCTTTTATTTGATTTTGCAAATTATTTTTTATTTTTTCTGCTTCAATTTTATTTTGATAAATAACGTTAAAAGTTAACAATTGATCATGAAGAGAATCTATAGTTTTTTTTTGATCAGCTATCATCGTCTGACCGGATTTTATTCTTTCTTGCAATACTCCAATGATACAAACGGCATATGTTTTAAAGTCTTTAAGATCTTGATCATTTTTTTGAAATAAAGATTCAAATCTTTCCATGCAAAGATTTAAGTTTTCTCTAAGATCTTGCATCTCTTTGTGATGAGATGAGATTATGCTTTGATGCTCTTGCATCTGCTGCTTTATTAAAGAATCCAATCTTTTATCTGACTTAATATCCTTACTTTGAATATTAGCTAGGCTGCGCGTAAACGATTTCAATATATACCGCTCCCGAAGTTGGTGCAGAAGCGTATTTCACATACCACTGCGTGCCGATTCCAAAACAAAAATCATCCATGTTGACCGGTCTATGATTGGTCGTTATATCAAACAATTTAAAGCTTCCCGCAGGTACGATTAATTGATCTGTGGAACCATTGGTACTTAAAAAAACATCTTCATTTGTTGTATTCGTAAAGCAAATAATCCTTGCTTGATAGGATAAAGCAGATCCCAAGGCCGTATAACTGCTTGTAATACTTCCATAATCTAATGTTCTCAAAGCGTCTACTGCTGCTCTATTGGTAAAAGACATATTAAAATTTCCTTTAATTAATTAAGGCATAAACCTGTAAACGTAATATTCGCGGTGCTTGTAGTCGCTCCGGCTCCGTTTGTAACAACAATCGTTATTGATGTGCCTGAAACATAAGTAATGCTTTCAACAGTCAAAGCGGATCCGGCCGTTGCTCCTACCATTGAAATCAAAGCCAGTGTGTTGACGGAAGTATTGTTAATTATAAAAGACTGAGTAGCTCCTGCGGCAATGCTAACGCCGCTAAATGTAACTGAAAAAGAACGCCCGTTAGCCGTTTGTGGAGAGGCCGCTGCTGTAACAACAACAGGATTTAAGACAATTCCTTTTCCTGAAGTAGAAGAAACAAAGTTGCCGTTTGTAGCCGTTATGTTTCCTAAAGTTGCCGTGATCGTTGTTCCCGAAGTGATTGAAGTACCCGAAGACAAGGAAGTTCCGGCAGACAGGCTTGTAGTACTTGATAAAGAACCGGGAGCAGTCGTTACTAAAGGAAGAGACAGTGTTACAACGCCCGAAGTGGTAGAAGCTGTAATTTCGTTGCTTGTTCCGTTGACTGCTGTAATAGATCCTGAGCTAGTAGCAAATTCAACCCAATTTCCTGCGCCTGCATACATGTAGAAAGCGTTGGCCGTAGGACCGGGAGTGTAGACAACCTGACCTACCGAATAATTGGTTTGGCTGCTTGTAGGTGCATTTTCAAATGCAATCGGGGGCGGAAGTACGGGAATTAAAGCTTGACCGATACCATAAACTTGAAACAACTTAGACATATAAATACTCCTTTTAGGGTTTAAAATTTAAACTTGCTGTATAAAATTTACTTTAGTCAATAAATATATTTGTTGAACGAAGAATTGTTGACTTGAATAGATAAACATGATAAATTGTGTATTTAGACATAAAAATAAGGAGTAAAAATTTTATGGAAGTAAATTTTCTTACCGTGGCAGAGTTTGCCAAAAAAATAAAAATGACTCCTCTTACCGTCAGAAAAGCTATTAAAGATGGTACAATATTTGCTTCCAGAATTAGCTTAGGGAAAAAATCTCATTATAGAATTGCTGAATCGGAACTGGAAAGATTGCAGCTTAAAGGCATGTTTGAAGGGCAAAAAAAATGAAACTAATTCACTACACCGATAAAGAATTTAAACTTATTTAAGGATATTTAATGAAAGAAAAAATACACATGTATATTAATTGCAAAAAATGTTTAGACGAGCTTCCTGAAAATGAATCGCCGGAGTCCTATAAAAGATTGGACGTAGGTCATACAGATAAGGGTATAGCAATAATATGTATTAGACATAATTGTCTCGTAACACATTTTGAATACGTTGGGAAAAAAAATATGCCAAAATGCTCTTGTTGCAAAGGGTAAAAAAATAAAGGTAAATTATGAAATTATCTATAAAAGAAACGGAATGCTCTTGTCACAAGTGCTCTTCCATGTGTCATTCACCTTGTACAGGAACTCCCGAAGACATGGAAGCTATCATGGATGCAGGTTATGGAGATCGTCTCATGTATGATGATTGGCCATGTGATAAATGCGCAGATATTATTAAACCCGCTTTAAAAGGATACGAAGGAAAAATGTCTCCTTGGGAAACCAGTAGTATTCCGGGTTGCACATTTTGGAAAGATGGCAAATGCGAATTGCATTCTTTAGGTTTAAAACCAACTTTAGCAAAATTGGTAATTCATGATCAAAGTGATGAAGAACAAGCTCAAATTAGTGATTTTATTTGCCAATCTTGGGAAACTGAAAAAGCAAAAAAAGTCATAGAAAAATGGAAAAAAATTAATAAAAAAAACATTATATAAATGTACAGGAATAAATTATGAACAAAAAAATAATTAACGTTCACAAACATAGAATCAATTGGGAAGCTATAATTGGTATAGGCGCTATCATAGGCACTACGATTACTCTTCATATAGACACGGGAAATAAAATACAAGAACAGGTTAAAAGGACAGATCGTCTTTATGAGATGTTTATAGATTTAATAAAGGAGACAAGGAAATGATTTTTTTTGTTTATTTAATTTTATTTATTGGTATCGCTGTTTTTCTTGAAAGAATCTGACTATTTTTCTTCTTTTTCAAGTTCTTTATTCAATTTGTCATAATTTTTAAAAAAAACCGGCGCATTCATTTCTAAAGCACCCGTGATAGCATTCCAATAATAATTTCTTAAAGCAGGATTATTCCACATTCTGTACAAAATTTGTCCTGTTTTATACAAACCGGTTGCAACGGTTCCACCCGAAGCAGCTACCAGAGGATGTTTTATTGCTCCGTAACCGCTAACACCGAAAAGAGCCGTTGCTGGGCCAATTAAAGCCTTAGCATAAGGCCCTTTTGCCATACTTTCAATCGAATTTGTGACTGCATTACTAGTATGGATCGTAGCCCAAGCTTGCACGCCATTTTCCCAATCTCGAAGAGCCTGTGGATTAGAAGCACCTAGAGTTCTAATTTGATCTCGTACAACATCTCTCACCTGATTAATATTTCTAACAGCAGCTCTTCGATCAGCACGATTTAAAGAAAAAAGTCCTCGGTCTCTTTTTGCTGCATTAAGTGCATCGTAGCGGGTCATCAAATCTCTCATGGAAATGCGACCGTTAGCTATATCGTTTTCTATACCCGCAATTTGTTGCTGAGCTAAAGCTGATCTAGGATCTCCGTAGAGCATGTTTCTGGAAACGTTATTTAATTGGTTTTGATAGGTATTTACATTGACTATATCATTTTGATTAAATCCATTTCTTCCACGATTCATCAAAGAAGAAGCGTATCGGGAACCGTTTACGTTATTTGCCAAAGAAAGAGGAAACCATACTGCCATTTTTGCCTGATTAGCTTTGTCTTCCCCAAAACCAGCATCTTCTACAATATTTTTTGTAACATTGGCAGCCGCAGGTATCAAAAAATGGTTTGCTATTTGTTGAAATCTGCCGGCAGGAATTCTTCTTGTCAAAAATGTGCTGGAAACATCTTCAATCAATTCATCCAATCGGTTTTCTCCTTTAGTTTTAGGAGACAAATAGCCTTTACTTAATTTATTTGATTCTTTTTTCAAAACAGAAGAAGGAGCAAAAATTTGCTGTCCAAAATCCATAAATTTTTTAGCATTTTCGGAACCTATATATTTAGAAATAGATTCTTCTAAAAAACGATCTGCTTCAGGAAATTTTGGAAGAATGTTTCTTACAAATTTTTCTATATTTCCTGGAGCTCCTAAAACTTGTTCCGCTATACGTGAACTAATCCTGGCTCTTCCCCGTAAAAGATAATCAAACAAGCTTTCATCCGCGTTAGGATCAATCGGACCTTGATAAGTCATCGGAGATTGAAAATCTTCCCAATTTTCTTTTTGATTTTTAGGCGAATTTTTAGTTGATATATTCAATGATTCTTGAGATGGACTTTCCGAAGATTGTTGAAATTTTGGTTCTGGACCTCTTAAATCTTCCCAAGAAAAAGAATTTGTATTAGGAGCCGTTGACATTACCATATTCTTTTGCCGCCGTTTTGTTCCGCCCAATTAATTTGATCTTTTGGTACAAATTTTATGGTTCCATTGGGAGCAAAAAAAGGTACAGTATTTTCAGGAACAGATTTAATATCAGCCATTTGTAAAAATTCATTATTTATACGATCAATTTGAGGTTTTACTTGATCAAAAACAACTTGCTCAAAATCTTTAGGAAAAGGCTTGCCTTGATCAAGAAGATTTCGTTGCATTTTTCTCATAGCATTATAATAAACTTCTTTCATTTCCCCAAGTTTGAGCATATTGCTGGCAATCATGCGCCGACCATCAGCACTGTTCGAGAGAGTAGGAATCGTTTTCAAGAAGTTTTCTACCTCGACCTTCAAGATCCTATTTCCATATTGCTCAGGAAGTCCTTTAAGCAGATCCTGGCTTAATTTATGAAACAATTCATTGGATGGATCTGCAAGAGATCCTAACGGTATTCCCAAAGCTTCTAAGAAAACAGAGGCCGTCGGCTTGATAAGATCTCCTTCATTTAATTTTTGCATCTGAAGAAGACGAGGCTTCATGTCTGTTTCAAAACCTTTGTAAGAGCTTGTTACATCATCAATAAAATCTTTTTGTTCTTTATAAGAATTATCTATTTTTTGATCTTCTCTGGCAGCTTGCTGGTTAGCTAATGTGGCCTCTTTAATAGCATTTTCTGCACTTACTCCATTTTCAATTAAAGTTTTATACTTTGCACTTTCTGTCATAGTATCATAACCGGGCGTATTGTGTGCCCTTTTCATAGCATCTAATTGATCTTGAGGAACAGGACGCTCACTAACAGCAGGTTTAGGATTTCTAGCTGAATAAAGTTTTTCAAACTGCTCCGGACTAAGAAGTGCTTGTTCTTCAGGCGTTAATTGTTCTCCTTCTAAAAATTTACCGGCAATTTGTCCTTGTCTTTCTTGCATTTCTTGCTGATACGTTTGCATTTTTTGCTGAAAAAGCTTTTGTCCTATTTCCCCATAGGGGCTTACGGCTTTATAGGCAGCTTCCATTTTTTTAGATATAGGAGCGCCTTCTAAAGATTTATCCTTTTGTACGCTTTCCAAGCTTCTATTGGCTAAAAAAGTATGAAGCTTGTCGTGAATTCCCATGCCAAGAGCTTCTGATAATTTTCCAACGGCTTCATCCCTAGGATCTCTTGAACCTTGAAAAAACTGAACCATTATCTACCGCCTAAGATTGCACTTAAAAGAGGAATCAGAGCCCCTACGCTTCCTTGCTTTTCATGGTATGCAAAAGGACTGTATCCTAAAGCCGTACCCGAAGTACCTTGAAACAAGTTTTGCTGTCTTCCTGCTGCTTGCTGTTGAAGTCCTGTAAATAGCTGAGCCAATTGAGATTGAAGACCGGAAGCAGCTCCTCCTAGAGCTTGACCAAAACCGCTGGAAGATAAAGCTCCTCCTCCTGCAAATCTTTCTGCTATTTGAGGAAGCATTTGCTCATTGAATTGCTGTAAATAGGGCTGAGAAAATTGCTGAAATGCCTCGGGGCCATTGGACAAAAGATTTTGATCATATTGATTAGCAGCATTTAAACCGCCTCCCGGGCCCATCATCTTTTGAAGAAAAGAGATTAAATCCTGACCTCCGAATTGCTGCTGGGCAGCAGTTCCCGTATCTTTTTTTTGTGTTTGAGGAGCAGATCCAAAGATCCAATCAAATATACCTGCCATAATAATTTACCTTAATAATTTATCTTTTTTCAATTCTTTAAGTACTCAAGGACATATACGCACCATGTCAAAGCGTTACCTGAATTATTCTGAATAACAATTGTATTTGTCGAGCTTTGATATCGTACGTAAATATCGGGATCGTTTAAAAAATAAGAAAGTCCTGCCGTGTCGACGGCACCTCCAAAACCCTGCACGGGATAAAGATATCCGCTAATGCTTGCAGGCTGAGTAGACGAAGAAAGAATAAGGCTAGTGGATCCGGTAGGAATATTGCCTCCGTTTAAACTTACCAAGTCTGCCGTTATCCTGTATCCGTTTCTGTTTTGCTGAGGATTTCCTTCTTGATACCACTGCTCAAAGGATGCCGTCTCTTGCAGTAGAAATAGTCCATTTTCTTTGGTGTTCACGGCATTTGCAATTCTACGCAAATACAAGAGCAAGATGTTTCCAAATTCTTTATCATTGGGATTTACGTCTAAAGAAACGGGAAGCTGATTAGTATTAAGGGCTTGATTGCTTGAAAGTGTCATATTTTACTTTTAATCCTTTCAACAGATCTATAAAACATTTTTAATGGACTACTTTTATTTGCATAATTTAGCTTATTTGCAATTTCCGAAAAATCATATCCGGTTAAATATAAACTCCATATTTCTCTTTCCTTTTCAGGACAATCATTAATTATTTTCATTAATATATTTGCATCAATTTTTGAAATTTCATTAGGTGTTGTAGAGTTTTTAAAATATTCATTAAAATCTACAAAAGAAGTAGGAAAAAATTTTTGTCCTGATGAAGGAATGAACCCATATAGTCTACAAAATGTCCAAAAAACATTTTTTACGCACATGCGAACTATTCCTTTTATATGCAGATATTCATCATATTTTAATTTTTTAATTGCTAAAAAAGCTTTAAAAATTCCTTCGAAGGCACTTGATTTGCACAAATCTAAACCAAAATATAATTTCCTGTTTTTAACGATATCTGTTGTAATAGTAATAGCAAATCCTTTCCAATGTTCAAAAAATATATTAAATTCTTGTTCATCATAATTTTCTTCAGGATATGTAAAAGCTGTTTCAGCCGTGCGTTTTCTTCCCATATCCAATCAATAGCATTTATCAATTAATAAGTATACCCCCCGGCCTAAACCAGATATTCATCGCATTGAGTTCCATGGGCGTTTGATGCGTTGCCAATTGATTCATAAGGTTATCGTCGTAAGTCATCCCAATTCGTAAATATTGTCCAAATTGGGTGCTGTAAAAACGATACCAAGCGTATTGAGATCCGGGAATATAGGTTTGGCCATTTACAGGAGAGGTATTCCATATGCCTCCTGAAGTATAAGCCGTATATCCCGTAGAATCGGTATTATTTAAAGTAAAGTTATTAGAATCTACAACCGTAATGGTGTAAATCGCCGAATTAAGCTGGGTCATACCTTTAACATTAGCAATGTAAATCAAAGTTCCCGTAGTCAAGCTATGGTCAGGGCTCATCACTTGACATGGGTTTGCCTGCGTAGCTGCCGTTATAAATCCGCACCCTTGCGAAGAATTAATCAGCTCTTGGTTTGTACCGATAAGGTTTGCCTGCTCTCCTAGGTATGAGTTGACAAAAAGCTGTATTGTAGTAGCCGTAATAGCCGGGGATTCAAGGTTTGAGTCCATTTGAAAATCGATATAGGAGAGCTTGAATTGTTTTCCTGATTGCTGAAACGGATTGAAGTCTTTTCCTTGAATATTCATTTTTGGAAACAAGGTAACTATACCATTTCCGATATAAGTTGCAGAGGACGTGATATTCACGGCATCATAGCTTTGTGAAGAAAAATCCCATATGGATAAAGTGATGGTGTTAGCGTCTACAACGGTTACGTTGTATATAATATCATTAAGGCCGGGATCGGTACCGCTCCATAGCATTCCTTGTATGTAAATAATTTCACCGTTAGCCAAGTTGTGGCTTGGAATTGTAATTTGAGTAGGACTTTCTGAAAAATTGACGGCAGTAATCGCCATGCTTGGCGCATAAAGGGTAGAAGATCCTTGCTGCGTTGCAGCATCGATATTTTGATAAATGTTAATAAATCCGTGCTGAGTTCCCGAAGCGACGTAATCGACGTATTGCTGATCGTCTACGTTGTCCCAAGAGACATTGCTTTCCCAAAATGTCGTTAAGCTATCCCAAGTCACTCCAAATTGAAATTGTGCAGTTCCAAAACAAGTAATGGTATCTCTAAATTTTGCCCACGTGTTGTTGCGATAATTAAAAACAAGAGTTGTATTAGGATATGTTTGATTGGTAGAAGAATTGGAAGTATCCAAGTAGTTCCAATAGACGAGTTCTTTTTCAAAATCCCTGATTCCGTGAACAAAATTCGGTGCGCTGTTTTGAATTTCAAAACTAAACACTTGATCGGGAATTTGTTCATCCAATCGTGAAACTCCGTTAGCTGCCGCTTGAATGATGCCTCGATCACTTACGGTCATAACGCCTTGGTCAAAAATAATCGTACTATACGGACTTACTGCACCGAAATCGGAAGAGATCCTTTCCCAAATAAAAGGAAGTCCGTATTCTCCTACATAACGCAATTGCCATGTAGAATATTCAAAAAATACGATCAAGGTATTTCTAAAAAAAGCAGCGCTTACTATAGCTTCGTTGGTAGGAGCGTCGATAAAACCTCCCAAACCGAACATGTCCGATCTCCAAGAATCAGAGGAAGTAGGATCTCCGATTTGGCTGAAACGGCACCTGGCAAAGTAGTTAACAGCTGCTGAAACACCCGATCCCGTTACTCCCTCCCACGTGTTCAGAGCAAGTAAACGTCCATAGTAAGGGATTAAAATAAGAGCTTGCCAAAGCGTTGTTGTCGAAGATACCAAAGGCTGCAAGTCCATCCAGGAAGAATTGTTATAATACCTTATAGGATCATAGGGTGTAGAAGCACCTAATGTGATGTTGTTATTGGTAACGAAAAAGTATCTTAAATTAGGAGTTGCTCCCTGGTAATTAGCAGCCCAAAAAAAGTCCGTATTTGTTCCTGACCAAGTCGTAGCAGTTGTAGAAGACAGCTCTTGAAATCCGCTTACATATTGATAAGCATAGGTAGTATCAAAAAATATGGTCGAATCAATGCCGAAATTCGATGTGTCTTTTTTTAAAATTCCCATAACGGGCAAATTGGGATAATAAGAAACGGTTCCCGTCATAGTTTGACTGCCTCCGTCGACAATGGTCATTATCGTCGTGGCATAATTAATGGTGCCTCCTGATCCCGTACCTCCCGTAGCCACTAGAATTCCATCTTGGCCCGGATCGGTGTAATTAGTTCCGTCTACGCTTCCTGTAAGATTTATGCTTCCGGGGACTATTTGAGAATACGTTTCTAAAGACTGAGATGTTCTAAAACTAATGTCTCCGTTAATTAAAACATAATCTATATCGATTGTTCTTTGAAGGCGACCCATGGGCACTTCGCCGTCTCTTTTTTTTGTCCGTTCACGCCAAACGTAGGCATTTTCCAAAGTAGAGTAAGCTTCATTGGCAAGAAAAGCAGGCTTTTTGTCCTGTGTAAGACCTCCTGCTGAATAACTTCCAATGAGTACTTGTTGGAATCCTGATGACATAAATCAGTTACCTATGGCTGTCCAATAAAAATTCGTAAAACTTCCGCTGTTTCCATTAAAAATCCAATTAAATCCCGTCGCAGAAACGGTGCTTCCTGTTACGCATAAAGTATCATCGGAAGAACTAGTTCCTCCCGTTTTTGAAATAAGAGTTAAAGAAATAGCAAAGCAATTGTTAGGAAAGTTAACATTGAAACTACTAAAATCAACACGTCCTGTTACACTGCTTCCTGAACCGATTGCTTGCATACCCCATTGAAAAAGAGTTCCTCCTAACCATTGATATCCATTGGAAGAGGCACTATGTCCGGTCAATTGAGATAAAACGCCTGCTCCTGTTAAAGAATAAAGCTGCTGATCGCTATTGGACGGAATACTTGATGTTGTTGTGCTATTGACAACCAAGGTTCCCGGAACCCCTGAAAATACTTGATTATACCCGGTAACGGTATTTACGCTTGTTTGAGGAACTTCATGTATGATCGTGTGATATCCGGCCGGTTGAGATGCGGTACCGCCATTGTTATTTACGTGATCAACGGCTAAAGTTTCAAAAGTACCATCAAGGTTGTTTCTAATAGTCGACTTTGTTTGACCAAGGGAAGCACCATCAGGTGGGTACCCTAAAGTATATGTGGGTATGCTCATAATCCTCCTTTAGCTTACACAAACAGTGGCAATAGGCTGCACGGCTCTGGGATCTTTTAATTTCTTTTTAGCTTTAGCACTAAGCTTTGCTTTTGCAGGCGATAAAGGCTTATTTAAAACCCTTTCTTTTCCTTTGATAACTGCCATGGGATTTTTCCTTACGTTGTACTATTTCCTACAAAAAGACCACCGCCCATGGGTATGGGTTTATTGGGTAACGATTTGAGTTTCTTTTTTTTATTATTGCTTGAACCTTTTGCAGGTTTGCTTTTTTGTTTTTTCATATAGATCCAAAGTTTGTAAGGCCTCCGCCTGATCCGTAGTTTTCGGTTAATTGATCCGTGTAAAGCGTTTTAATCCTTTCTTGCCCTATTTGGGCATATGTCCTTGTTTCAATGATGTCGTAACGCTCTCTTAGCATTTTATCTATGAAAATGACCCCATCTGAATCCAATCTTTCTTCAAAGATCTTCTTAGCAGCACCGACGGACAATATTTCCCACCACTCCGAAAGCTCGGGATTTCCTGACATGTCAGAAGCCAATAAAGCTTGAATAGGCTGCCTGTAGCATGTAAGCTCTACGGTATAACCTTTATCCGGCACTGGGGCAAGCGTAAATTGGGTCTGCGAAAAGAGGATTGATAAAGGAATGGAAAACTGCTTGGGATTATACTGAATTTGTATGGGATTTCCCTCGGGAATCGCTTCTGCAAATACAAGTCCTGTAATTTCTCCTGTTTGATAGTTGATGGTAGCGTTTCCTGCTTCTGTAGGAGTTGAAGAAGCATATTGTCTATAGTATGTCCATCCGTATTCTTGATTTCCGCTATTGCTTGTTTGAAAAATCTGAATTAAGTTGCCTTGGCCGTCATCAGTTACATTTTGGGTTTCTCCGATACCGTTTGCTCCTATGACATTTGCAGTAATCAAAACATTCTGCACTCTGCTCTGAGGAAAAAAAAGATTGGGACTATCTTCAGTTCCGGGATCGTTATTTACGCTAGGAACTAAAGGATATGCCGTTGTATAACCGCTATAAGGCCCCGTGGTTCCATCTCCCGTAGCAAAGATGGTATATTGCTGCCAATTGTAGTTAGCTGCATAAAACTCCCAAGGGTTATGAAAAAACTTCAGCTCTCTTTTTGCGCAATAGCATGGCTGGCTTACCGTAATATAAAGCTCGCTATTAAAAGGATAAACCTCTTGTCCTACATTCGTGGTAAATGTGTACATATCTTTTAGCTTTAAAGATCTGAATTTGGCAGGAAGATCGTACGAATAAAAGCTGTGCATCTGCTGTACGATATAACTATCAGTTACTTGAAAAGAATTGCTGGATCCCGTAAGCTTTCTGGTCTTAGTAACGGCATTGGCCAGCGTTGGATACAAAGGAAAGGTGGGTACAAATGTTGTTGTCATGCTATGTTACCGGCTCGTTATCAAAGGCATCTTCTAATGTAACTGTTGTAGTACCTTGGATAATTCCTGAAGCCACAGGAACTGCTATACAAGGTATTTGATTATCTTGTACGTATATAAACGGATAAAAATTACTCGTGTCTACATTAATTGTTACGGTAGTATCGGTTATGGAAAGAACAAGGGCTTTTTGATTGTTAAGTTGTATCATCCCATTAGCAGGCGGAATACGAAAACTTATCCATTCCGCCACGGTAAAATTATGATCTTCGGCAAAAGTCACAACGCCGTTTGCTGCCTGCGTAATATCGGTAATATATTGCAAATTAGGAATAAAATTAGCCCCAAAGGGAGGCCCATAATTTGAATTATACGGCGAAGTCATTAAAGGACATCCGTAGGAGTAAACCTTACTCTGGAAATTACTTCATAGCTGCGAGGCACCTTTCCATTTGTAGGCAATTCCAAAGAATAACGTCTTACTTTTTTCTTCGTATTGTTCAAGTGCTTAATGATTCCCATAGGAAGATCGCAAATTTCTCCATGAAACAATTTAATCGTTTTAATAGGCTCTTCCGGGTATTTTCTGTAAGAAAATTCAAGAAAACCGCCTTGAGCATCTATAAATTCAAACATGCCCGTGCGCATCTTGTCGTCTTCCTTGCGCATTTTTTTAACAAGTTCATCCCGCTCGGCTTGAGGCAATGTATTTTTTGTTTTTTTATGTAATTCTCTAACTTCCATAGTTTTTAAATCCTTTAGTTAAAGAAGGGGTAATAAAACCCCTTCAATTATTATTGTTTTTTATTAGGCATTAGTGATTCCGTTGACAAAATCAGCTTTAAATGCAAACACTTGCATTGTTGCTCCTGAAACACCGACTGCCGAAGTACCTATGTTCATGACGTATTGCGACAAGTTGTCGAATGCATCAGCTAGGTTTGTTCCCGGAGGAGATGCTGGAATTGTTGCGCTTCCGTTAAGAGGCACAACTCCTGAACCCGCAGGTACGCAAACGGCAGGAGAGGCCCCCGTTGCAAAAGCAGCCGATGTCGGGAATTGAAATGCTGTAAATCCTGTTGTATCAACATCAATCGTGATGGAAGAAACAGTAGAGGAATTAGTAACACTTAAAACCCTAGCTGCACCTGATGGATTGCTTGATAAAGATCCGCTTCCTGCTTGCCCCGTGAGATAACTCAATTGAGTCATTCCGTAAGGAGTCGGGATTATGAAATCTACAAGCTGTCCGGGCGTGTATGGATTTTCTCTAAAGAAGTAAACTA
>Ga0209208_10001933_pt1 | contig 29636 bp, 15 predicted proteins | sample S1TSphfallax_3_FD_187694 | JGI IMG/M metagenome (GOLD analysis project Ga0209208, IMG submission 187694) | Host-associated microbial communities from peat moss isolated from Minnesota, USA - S1T2_Fd - Sphagnum fallax MG (SPAdes) (version 2) | ecosystem: Host-associated > Plants > Peat moss >...
CTAAATAGGTAGGTTGGTATGTAACCTAGGTTTGTAGGCACATATTTGTGTACCTACCTAGGTACCTACCAACTTAATATTAATATTTTAATATTTTTCTTCTTAATGCCACGTGGCATACTTACATTGGGCCACATGTCATAATATAATATCATCCAAGTATTAGAATTGAACATCCTAGATTATTTCAAAATAATGTTAATAATATTTTAAATAATCAAATATTAAAACACATGGCAACACATCATTTGCCCTTAATTGTTACCAAAATAGTTGCATCTTAGTCGCATGTGACAATACGTATGCAATGTAGTCAAAGGATGAAATGTATTTGTTGACTTTTTTTCATATAATACCTTTTGTCATTTGCGACTAATTGATCACATGCGACTTGTCTTAGGCGACTATAGGGATTTTAGTTGCAAAATGTCTTTTGCGACTAAAATTTAGTTACAAACACTAGTCGAAAATACATAGTTTTCTTTTAATGTTTGGTCCAATTTGTCCAACTAACATAGTACAATTCTACCCTTACTACGAACCACTATATCTTGCAACTACCAACCCCTCATCATTAAGTGTCACGTTATAGGTTTGATGCATGGGTGGCTGGACCAATTTAGATGTCATGTAAGGTAATTTTGCAAGGTGGTTGTCATTATAATGCCCATTTCCTTATATAGATATTGAAATTCACTTAAAGGGACTTGATTTGAGAATCTTAATTTTAATATCTATGTAATGCACAAAATCATTTTCACTACAAGGAATTTACAAATTAATGACTTAGTTTACAACTAATTTTTAATGGTAAATGACACATGTGACTACAAATTCCCCTAGTTGCGCCTTAGACAAGTTGCATATGAATTTAGCCACAAAAGACATTATGTGGCATTAAGTTGCACCAACATCACATCAAGGTGCAACTTCCATGCACTTTTCATCCAACGAACGTCCAACCTAGATGGCATTATAATTTGCGACTAGTTTTGGTCCATAGTTGACTAAAATGTATCCACGTGACAACAATCTATTCAACAATTGGATAGAGATCATTAGCTAGATGATGTACATGTGGGCATCTTGAAAATTAGTTTTATATTATAAAATATGGTAATTATGTTCTAATTGGGTGGGTAGGATGTACCCACATGGCAAGCATTCATCCAACAATTGAACATAGATTATCCATTAGATGATGGACATGTGGAAACAAATTATAAATCTGAAATTTCTTGGTTGTAAAATTAAATTTTATAATTACATTATAAAATGGCTAGGATGCATCCATGTGGCAAAAATCCATGCAACAATTCGAGAATGATTATCCATCAAATCATGGACATGTGGCAACAAATAATAATTTTGAAATGTTAATAATAATAATAAATTAAATTTGAAATGTGTTAGGATGTAGCCATGTGGTAGAAATTCATTTGACGATTAGGCAAGGATGGTCCATTAGATGAAATACATGTGGCATATTCATATAGTCATTTAAAATTTAATTTGGCATATTTTTAAAATAATAATTCAATTTTAATATTTTTGGGTGTATCCATTTGGCAAAAATCTTCTTTTAGTAATTAATTATTTTAAAGTAAAAAAGTGGTGTCCCATGTGCGACTATGATAGTCGCATAGTAAGTCACCAATGTAACTACATATGTGATTGTAATTGTTGCAAGTTGCACTAAGTGTGATGACATTAATTGTAGAGTTAAATAACATACATAACTATACTAGCTATAAGGTTGGACACATATGCAACTCCACCAGTTGTAGGGTAGACCAATTCCTAGATTTTTAAGTTCAACAATTAAAGCAATGTAATGGAAGTAATGCAAAACATGACAAGACATTGTGGGACTTAAATTGCTCAAGCAAATTCACAATGTGATAATCTCCAATTTATTGACTAATTGAAACATACATACACCAAGAAGGAGATGGAAATCAAAGCAATGACAAGCTTGCAAACATGACAAAAAGTTAAAAGCTTTAATCTGCACCACATTTAACTACCATGATTCTAAGAGTTAAGAACTTGCTTTCTGCATATTCACACCTTCTTAAAATGTGAATTGACCCTTCACATCCTTCACTAGTAGTTGTGGAGGGTCATACTTAAAGTTTGGTTGAAACAAAATTGTTTTAGGGAGTGTCACACCCTACACCTCAACTTGTACACACCATCTACAATAAAAGCCCCATGCAACTTATTGTCTGCAACACTAAAAACTACACTGCTTACTGCAATATGACGGTTGCCATTGCTACAAACTATTCGACTTGCTAAAATATGGTGCTTGCTCATCAAGAACACTTATTTACCTATGACAAATTTTGACAACCTAAATAGCCATTCACATGGACATGTAGTGCTGAACACTAAACAAGTTTTGGGGTGTTCCGAAAGTTGTAGACCCTAAAAATCAGGCTAAATGGGGTACTCCTAGGCTCCAATGTGTAAAAACATAGGTCACTAATGATGTTCCAAGAGCTACAAACCCTAGAGAGCTTCAATGGGGTACTCCTAAGCTCAAGTGCAAACGCACATAGGCCACTAATGATGTTCCAAGAGCTATAGACCTAGGAGATGCTCAATGGGGTATTCCTAGGTTCAAATGCAACATACACACAAGTTGTTAATGATGCTCCAAAAGTTGCAAACCCTAGAGAGGCTCAATGGGGTATTCTTAGGCTCCAATGTAAACACACATAGGCCACTAATGATGTTCCAAGAGTTGCAAACCCTAAAGAGGCTCAATGGGGTACTCCTAGGCTCTAATGCACAAAAACATAGGCCACTAATTATGTTCCAAGAGTTGCAAACCTTAAAAAGGCTCAATGGGGTACTCCTAGGCTCCAATGTGCAAAAACATAAACTGCTAATGATATTCCAAGAACTACAGACCTTAGAGAAACATAATGGCATACTCTTAAGCTCAAATGCAAACACACATAAGCCATTAAGGTAAAAATGCTAAGAAATGAACCAAAATGTTTACTTTGGGAAAAACAATTGATTCCTTTGGGACAATGGTTAAAATTTTCTTGCTGCCATGTGACAAGCTATAATTGGCTCATTTTGAACTTACCCGGGATGAACATAATGTGACATTAAACCTTAATGCTTGTGTTCATCCACATTCGTAGATAGTTCCCTCATGTTCCTTAAGGTCATTAATCAACATTGTCATCATTGTGAGCATTCCTTGTCTCTATAGTTCCTCTTGATCAACCATCACCATTGCCATCATTCATTCCTTGTTTCTAAAGTTCCTTGTGTTTACCGACCTATTTAGTAACCAACATGTTGTTTTTTAGTTTTGTTGCTAGTAGCATAATTTTCATTGTTGTGAACTTCAGTTTGGTTGTGTTGGGTTTTTTATCATCAACAATGACCGTTGTAAATCTACTTGCTCAAGGATCGTGTAGCTAAGTTTTCCTTCACATCTTGTTTTTTCTTTAGTTTTTTTTTTATTGGTAAGCACCATCACACCGATAGTTGTTTTTTCGTCAATAGTCCAAGGTGAATCATTCTTCTTCAATCTTCCATGTTTAGTAGTCATGACCGCGGTGATTATTTTTTGTTTTCAAGTTTTAGCTCAACAACTATGTAGGTAAGCATTGTAATGCACCATTTTTATAAAAAAAATATTTCAATTATTTTGTTTGAACTACATTTCCATATATCTTGTTTAGCTTTCACTATTTTCAACAATTTGTGATTAGTAAGATCAAACAATTCATGGGTGGCAAGTTCTACCGTTTGTGCACTTCTCTTTTTCAAGTTTGATGGAGGAATTGTAATGGTTACTTCTATAATTTCAAGGTATAAGACCTTGATAAGCATTCAAGTTTGTTGTTTTTTATTGTTGTGTCAAGCGCCTTGTATCTTGCCTTATTAAGTTACATCATGTAATTCATCCAAGTTTGGATAACCTACTTGTTGGAAGAAAATGTGCTAGAACCTTGGAGCTCAAAAATTGTGTATGGAGAGAATGTAGTTATTTTGGTTTAGGGCATGACAGTTTACTATGAGCTACTTGAAGGAAATGTGTTAAATAGGCTTTGATTTAAGGGTTTGAAAAGCAAGAGAGGGAGAAGGGCAACTCACAAAGAAACACAATGTTAATGGTCAATTATTATTTTGTGGAGTTCATGGGTGCTCTAGACATACTACACAAGTTGCTAGGGAGAGTTTTTTGCCTAAGCTTTACTCTATAGAATAGGTAAACTCCTGGAAACTTGGAATGAAAATTAGTCTATGAGTTTATGATTTTGTTCATATATATGTAGATCTTTATTTGATTTTGTAAATTTATGTGGATCATTTTCTAATTTTGTAAATTTATGCAAATCATTTTCTGATTTTGCAAGCTTGTGCCAATCATTAATCCTTGATTTTGTAAGTGTGGATCACTCTCTAATTTTGCAAGTTTGTGTAGACCACTAGTCCCTGATTTTGTAAGCGTAAATCACTATCTAAACTTGCAATTATGTGTAACTAGCTTGATGGACATAGTTGGTGTTGTAAATTACACTTGTTATCACACACACTTCATTTAGATTAATTTATAGTAACTTAGCAACATGCTTTCTAGTTTGTTGATGATTTATTCTTGGAGCACACCAAGCACAAGATCAGCAACAATTTGTTGATGGTTGATTCTTGGAGGACACCACACACAATCATATTTGGACCTCAGACTTAAGTTAACATTTATCTACCTATTTTCTACCTATTTATGCACAATGTGTTCTAGTCATGTTTATCTTTCCCACATGTTAAGTCTAATAATTTGTAGAATTGGTCATGAACATTTACATGCATTACAAGAAATCACAACTTCAAGAGCATTTTTTTGTAAACAATATGTACTTTAAACAAGATGTATTTGTCAATTTTCTTGATGGTGGTAATTCAAAGCTAAAAAATATATGCATGTACATTTTGAAAAGGAGTATTCATGTTGGTCTAATGGGTTTTTTTTTCTGCTTCATTAATTTTTTTTGTTTCAAGTTGGATCTAGAGGAAGATTTATTAAATATGATGGCCATGAATAAAAATGGGGAGTATGTTATTAGGCTCTCTACCTAATGAACTAATCATAAAGTGAATTTAGCCCCTCATATTCAAAATTAAGCCTTTATTGCCCAAACTCAATGTATTCTGTAATTTGTGTGTTACTAATAGGGCTTGGAAAAGCTTAATAGATAGTAGCTATAATTGGGACTACTTCATATGGGTATCATTGGAAACAACCCTTGATCAACAAATTGTTGAGGAATTGTAAGAACAAAATGATGGTAGTGATTTGTCAGAAAATGAGTTTTATGACTATGAAAACTCACTAAGGTATGATTGGTAAACCTTTCAATTAAAGTGAAAATAATGATGCAATCTACTAGATTGTAATACTTTGGATTGGTAGTAAGCACTTAGTGGACTTTGGTAGAATGTAATAAGGTTTACAACTTAAGGAATCGATTCTTGGATTTAGTAACATAATTGACTATTTTTAGGTTATTTCCTTGTGGAGTTCTTTAATACTATTGTAGAAATTAATTTATTGAAATTGATTTGGTTCATTGGAATATAATACAAAATTTGTGAACATGTTTGATGTAATGACTTCAACATTTAAGAGGTCAAACTGCATGTAAACAAACCTTGTGGGGAAGGGTTGGTAATATAAGAATGAGGATTTTACTCCATCTTGCTTCAAGGTCTTAATAGAGGTCAATTTGGACTTTGTTAATAGTAACCTTGGTTTAAGACATTTTAAACATCTCTAAAAATTTAAAAGTTTTGATTGCTAGCTACTTAGGACTGCTAGCTCATTCATTTGCTTTAAACCATCATTAAAATTTGAATGAGAAAAAATGGATGATCATGTTACCCATGTTTGACTTGTAAAGTGGTTGGAAAGTAGGGAATATGGTTGGACAACAAGGAAAGTGGTTGTAATGTAAGGTTAGTTGTTGTAAGGCAATTAATGAGAGTGGTTTGAAAGTAGCATGGGGTGTGGTTGGAAAGTAGGGGGTGTGATTGGAAGGCTAGTGAAAGTGGTTGGAAGTAGGGGGTGTGCTTTGAAACTAAGGCTAGTGGTTGTAAAGTAAAGTGAATTTTTTAAAGTCAAGCAAGGAGAGTGGTTGTAAAGGAAGGTTAGTGCTTTAGATAGTAAATGAATGTTCAAGGTTTGTAAGGAAAGTGGTTAGAAAGTGTTGATCATAGTTTTAGGTGAACACTTTAAGCAACATGGAAATTTCTAGCGTTCTTTAGTAAGTAGCAAGGATGCTTGGGAAGCAATGTGAGGTCGTGGAACCACTGTGTTGTGAAATACTATGAAACACATTAGCATTGACTTTACTGATCAATGATTGTTGGAATGACATCTAAATGGCAGTAATGGACATTAGTTGTGACAATCAAATAATTTAGGTTACATGTGCATTAGTTCCCCATTTAATATTTGAGATTGATGTGTGGACTTGTTGGATGCAGAGTGCTTTGGACTAAGGGTTTTGGGGTGGTTAATCAAGAGGACAATAGTTTAAGGTTTGGGATACTTTACAAATGTTTCAAGTCCATATACAACTCTTTTATGGTCATTCATGTACTTTAATTTCTATTACCATTTGTTTCCATTTGATATTTTAGCTTTCCTGTGACTTTCAATTAAATGTAGTGCTCCTCCCCACTCGTGTTTTCAACAACACATGAGATTTTGAACAATGACATCATTATTTCGATTCCAAATTGATTTAAACAAATGTTTTTGCATTCCCCACTTTTGAACAAGTTATACACTATATGATCAAAACAATTTGACTCCTAAACTGCATTAGAAATGTATCAAGTAGATTTTCATTACATGTGTTCCATATAATGCCATCAATTATTGAAGTAAAGTTTTAATATTTCTCTTTATGTTTAAACTACATGCATGGTTACTGATGTTTTGCTTTCACACATTAACTATAGATCATTAGTGTTGGTGTCTAATGTAGGGTTTCATGCTCAAAATTGTATGAATCAATTGGACAAATAACATAAATGACACAAATGTGCAACAACATCCACTGATCACATGTTTGCAAGCACTGCTGGTGGTTTTGAAATATTAACCATTATTGGATAAGGATTGATAATGGTTTGATATAAGGTGTACCTCCTTTGTAAGCACATATGGTGTTACATAACCATTGGCAAGTAACAAAACTAAACACTAACTTGGTGTATGAATTTTGATATGAACTTAGTTGAATCATTTTGCATTATATAAATGAATTTATTATCCATTCTTTTTTGCTCTTGTAAGGTAACCATGCAGAAGGAACCAAAGCTTGAGAAGGCACAAAAGGATGTGCCTTTGGCAAATTGGCCATTAGTGGGCATTAAAAAACAAGATGGCATGTTTTTTGCAACTGTTAGGAAGTTGAATGCTTCTAGTTTTGATCTAAAGTATGAACTAGAGAATAAACATGTAATAGCAAAGTGTGTCGGTTTTTGTTTGGGGGATTTAAGAAATTCAAAATTAAGTCCCCTAGCTTGAAGTTGGAAGATAGGGTAGGTATGGAGGACATATATTAGAAGGTATTTGGGACAACATCTATCACAAATAACAAAATGCACACATGGATTGTGCGAGGTTTCATTGTTGAATCAAAGGGGATTAATATCAATTAGGCTAAAGCAGATGAATCAAAAACAAAGGAAAAGGCATGTAGGGATGAGGTGAAGGGCAATGGGCTACTAGGGGCAATGAAAAGAGAACAAACAATAAACATCTCAAATAGTGGTGGGAACATGATTCCCAATGGAAAGGTTAGGGTTTCACAATTGGCACCACAGAACCTAGAGTTGGAGGATGCTTCTTTTGCACCTAGCTTTAAGGATGACATGGGGCAATCATCTTATACAATGAACAAGTGCCCTAGTGGAATGTTAGTTGAAGCCATCCAAAAAGTTTCAGAGTTTTTGGATTTGAAGAAAGAGTTGTGTATTCTATGTAGGTCTAAGATCAAATCTTTGAAAGTGGATGAAAGCATTGCATCCAACAAGTTGTTGGGCATAAAATATAACTTTCAAGATAGGAAGACAACAGTGGAAGAAAACATAAGCAAAAGTAACAAAGATTAATTAGGTCTTAGCTAAAGCCCAATAGGAAGGCCTACTTACCATGGATCTGGTACATGCCACCAATCCCCTTCCTTTTCCTTTTTTTCTACATGTGTCATTGCATTTAATCACAACTAATAACTTGTTGTAGAAGGTCTATGTGGAATTGGACATATTGTTGTACTGTCCTTATACTTTGCGGGAGCAGTTTGGACAAGTAACGAGGGGTGTATTGATACAAGGAATGTGTTAATAAAGAAAGTTTGTGGGATTGTTGAATATGTGTTAGGAGCAGAAAGTAGAATTCAAACAAATGACAAGACAATTGGAGGACAAGATCAAGCAATCCGCCATGGGGGAGGCAACATATAACTAAACATAGCTAGAGCACATTAAGTTGCAAAATGATGTTTCTGCAGCAGATTTGGAGTTAGCAGACTTGGAATGGGAGGAAATGGCAATCTCCACACAATTGCTACAGATGCAAAAAGGTGGTGGGATGTCCATTTGGCCTAAGCCCATCCAACATCCCAATAGAACCTAGACAAAATGATGTTGGTATGATTATCATCAACAAATGTGGTTTTTGTAGGCAATGGTTCCACTATGGTAACATTGCTACAACCTCTTGCTTACATACCTATTGTCTAACATGTCTAGGGGAGCACTTGAAGATAAACAATAGATCCAAGGTATGTAATTAGCGGCTACACCCTAATTGGTGGACTAGTTGGGGCTTTAGAGACCTTGATTAAAACTTAATTTGCCTAACACAACAAATGGGTCTTGAAGAATAATAGGTTTGATTCTTAAACAAATTGAAAGAGACAACAAAGGTCAATGCGCATGATTTTTCCGGTTAGTGTTTTATTTATGATAGTTAATTCCATGCATGTTTGTGAATTTACATGTGATAATCATACCATTGAATTGTAGTTTTGTATATGGCAAATTGTGATTTTTCATTACCCCGAATACTGGTTTATACAAGTGAAGAATTGGAGACAAAACATAGGCTGACTGGACTTAGATTAACTTTAAATGAAGAAAGAGAATATTCACCATAGTTGGCACAATGTTAAGCATTCCAATCAATAGCACCTATGATCCAACACATAGTCCTTATAATATACCACCATCATGCCCAATGTCATCCCTTAAGAGGGTTTCTCCAAGGTCTACTAGATTATCCATGATGAATGACAACATCAAGGTGTCTCCTAACAAGCCAATGGTCTAGAGCAAAGAAAATATGGTAGAAGGGAATGTTGAAAAGGCATATGTCAATAGCCCAATTAAAAATCCCACCAAATGTTCCATTGTTGGGAAGGAGGTCTAGGCTCTTTCTATAGTAACTAAAAATAATCATGGTAATCTAATAACACATATACATCCAAATATTTTCTTTTCTAGTTTTCTTATGGGGTTGCAAGCTAGTTTCTTGAATGTTTAGGAAGTTTTAAGGACCTAATTGGATGGTTGTGAATGTGGTGGTGTAGAGCATGAGGATGCCTAATAACTAGGTGCTATCTAGCATGACAATGTTTCAACCTCCACTCCTACAAAACAATCTAGCAAAGGAGATTTTCCAACATATTGTGTCCAAGGTAAATTACATGCATTCACCTTGGCAAGCTTGGATGTGGTTTGGTTGTATGACTTTGTGATTCACGATCTTATATAAGCATGGGTAACACATGGCATTTAGGGTTTAAATTTATTTAGATTAATGACCACTTAGATGAAATAGGGTTTAGAAAATGCAAGTGAAAAAAGAATTGACCAATATCACACCACATACAAAACTCCAATGATAGAACATATTACCTTTTTCAATGTCTGGTTCTTTGATTCATTAACACATTTTAATATAATATTGTTGGCTTTCCACAAAATCTCCCCCAAAAGGAGGCATGCCACTGGATGCATCCTTGGGGCATACCCCATCAAAACATGTACCTACTAAAGTACACAAGGGGACTCCCTTGAGAAGGGTACTCCAAACAAGGAAAAAAACACACCACAAGGAAACAAGGGTATCCAAACCCATGAAAAGGTAACTATTACAAAAGAGGACAATGCAATGAAGGGGAAGGAACCCCAAGTAGTTAAGGGCAACACACAAAAGGAGTCAGCACAAGAAGAAAAGGACAACCTTGCAAAGTAGAAGCCACCACTAATAAAGAAGGATAGCCCAACAAAAAACAAAACACCCCTACCACAACCATCCATTGAAAAAGGTGGCATACAAAGGAAACAAAGACAATGTAACCCTAGACCACAAAACAATTGAAGTGGCCCACAACGCCCCATCAAAAGACTAGAAACAAGGGGTGAAGTGCAAGACATTGAAGCAAAAACCCTTAATCAAACCCTTTGGGCCCATTAACAAGCATGTAGTTAAGAAGATGAAAGCTTGGGATGATATTGTAAAGTCTATTAAACACTCTAATGATGGGCCTAATTATGAAAAATCAAACCCTCATGATGATCAAAGTCTAATGATAAATTAGATGGTAAGCCATTGTCCAAATATTATGTACCTAAAGTAGCTGTAAAGGTGCAAGAATGGTCAAAGGATTCAACATCCCAACCTATAAGCACTCACATTAAAGGTGTAGAAACATATAGAAGTAGTGGGAGAAATTAAGATGGTTCATTTATGCCCACTTTGACAATGTTAATTTTGAAGGCATTTACTTTTTTGTAATTTGGCATTAGATCTATATGATAAAAGAAAACCATATTCAAGTGATGTTCGTGTAGCCATACATCAAAAATTTTGTAGGGCTAATTTAAGTGGTGCTTACATTCCAAAATTGTACGCAGTTTGTGATTTGTTTTGTTGTAGTGTACATCAGGAACATGGGAACAATTTTGGTGGGGGGCAATGGGGACACAACTATAGGGCTTTTTTTATAAATTATAGTGGAATTGGACAAGCATGCATTTTCCTTAGCAATGGGATTGCCATTTTGTACCCCTTTCTATAAAAACATGACTTATTGTAATTATTGGAATCACATGTGATGTGGCAATTGGTAGGCATTAAAATCTAGTATGCAATTGATCAATGGGTATGCAATCTAGTGTGCACATATTTGTATCCTAGAATTTGTAGCAAACTCTTCCCTTAGAACTTCATGTATGTTTGGGCAACATCTTCATCAATCTTCATTGATTGTGGCCATTGTGACTATGTTATTAATATTCATTAGTTTAGGAGAATGGTTTGAATAGTACCATAACCATGCACCCTTTAGTGATGGTTTTCCAAAATGAACCATGAACCTACCTAACATATTTGATTAAAAGGTCTAGAGTTCCTTCATCATCAATATTTGCATTAATGAAGCCCAAATTGTGGGTAGATGGTCAATGTTGGATGAAACTTCATTTTGATTAAGAAAGTAATTGTTGGAAATTGACATCATTCTTCAAAGGCCTTCATATGATTGGAAAGGAGGAGGCATTGTTGATAAACTCTATGGAACATTGTTAGAAAAGGATTTCAATATTGTTACAAGGACTTGACCGTTACTTAAAATTACTTCAATCCTAAAAAACGACTAGGCCTCCAAGACTTGGGCTTGATGAGGAAGTACTTCAAGTGCTTGGACAAAGGACTTAAACACTATTGAGATGTCTTGTGGAACATTATTGGAAAATGATCTTTCAATACTACTAGCAAGACTTGACCATTACTTAAAATCACTTCAATCCTAAAAAAGGATTGGGCTTCCAAGACTTGGACTTGTTGAGGAAGTACTTCAAGTGCTTGGACAAAGGATTTAAGCACTACTAAAAAGCCTTATGGAACATTGTTGGAAAAGGATCTTTCAAATATTGCTGGCAAGACTTGACCATTACTTAAAATCACTCTAGTCTTTAAAATGGACTGGGCTTCCAAGACTTGGACTTGCTAAAGAAGGATTTCAAATGTTTGGACAAAGCAACCAAGACTCCAATGTTTAAAGGGTCTTTTAGTATTAAGGGACACAAATATATATGAGCATGTACATTGTTGGTTTTAAATCTAAACCACATTAGATTGACATTATTAAGAAGAAGAGAAACAACAAATGTCTTGTGGTAGGTTGATCTTAGGAGTCAATGTGACGCACTCCCAACTCCTGGAAGGTCTCAAATGTGAGTCCAAGTGAAAGATAGTGGAAGAGGGAGGAGTCGGGGCATGCTCTTTAGCTCATAACACTTTGAGGGGTAGAGGGGCGTGTTGGAGCTTCGGTATGGGACTAGGAAGAGTTGACAAGCTTTACTCACTTACACGGGCCTGCACACATCCCACACAAAGTGGTTAGTGCATAGTTGGAGCACCTTTGGTGTTAGGACGAGCCACGGGCAACACGGACACACAAGACTCACCACGGCCCGGACTTGGGGGAAGCCACCACCTTCCCCCTTATATTATACTCTGGACCTCTCCACAGGGCCCACATCCAAATGGCTTTTCTCTCTCGGGACTCCCGCGTGGGTTTAGGGTTTCGCGTGGGAGTCCCGAAATCGGGCCAGCTAGGACTCCCACGACTTTGGAACCCCATAACTTTGCGAGAAGATCTCGGATCGAAGTGTGGTTTTAAAGAAAAGTTGTAGCTCTCGTCAAGAGCTTTCCAATGGTATGTCACACGTCATCTGCAGTCAAGTAAATTGGGTCGATTCCCGACTTTTTCTGGTCGGGAGTCAAACTGGCAGTTTGACTCCCGACCTTTCTTTTGGCCATAACTTGTGTTTCAGATGTCCAAATGAGCAATGCGAGCCCATTTTAGACATCTACGTTCCAAGAGCTTTCCAATGATATAAAGAACGCCACAAGACATTGAGTTTTGACCCCTCAAATCGCTCTCTGAATTTCTGGGAGTCCACCGGGAGTCCATTTCCCAAAGTGAGAGTTGCCTTGGGAGTGTGAAGGTTCACTCCCTCACACTTTCCTACACTCCCGGGAATATGTGATGTGACTCCCGGGCTTCCTCTTGGCCCGCACCTTTGCAACCCCTTTGCCTTGGTCGCGAGCCCAAAGCTAGGGTTACGACACAATGCATGTTTTTACATTCAACATGAGCCTCAGATCAAGGACATGAACTCTAGCTTTACATAACAAATTGTTCAAACTTAGTTTACTAGACAAGTGCAAATGTTCTACATACCCAATGTTAACAATAAGATTTGCAATCAAATTATAGGCCTGGAAATAAAAACTCAAGTCAATGCACTGTAATTGACAAAACCATGTTTTTCATATATGTGATCATGAGTTCTAGACTTCACAAATAAACACATCCAACAAACTAATCATCATTTTGCATAAGCCTTAGGTCTTTAAGTGATTTTTCAATCAATTGAAGAGTCTCATTGGGCAACTCAAATGTTGAATAGTTTCCTTTGACAGTATGTGAAGTTAGGGGCATCACAAACTTTGATGCATGCATAATGTGAGAGTATACATAGGCAGGTTGCCCACTATAATTAAAATAATATGTCTTACTTGTTGGCCAAATCAATTCATAATACCACCTAGGGATCATGCTATCTCCTTCATAGTATCTATTTTTGTAGGCATCGATAAAGGTCTTCGTCACAATGTGCTTTGGTTTGTCCCAAAGCAATAACCAAAATTGTTTTCCATTTGTGCTTTCACAAGGCACAACAATGTTGTCCCCAATGGGAACCTTGTTAGCAATAGCCTCTCCCATTGGTCCATACTATGTTTCTTCTTCCATTTTCAACATGGTTTGGTGTGCTTTAGGTCTATCAAACACATCAAGATGAACAAATTATTATGGTGGAGCCATTGACTTTTGGTTGCACTCCACCCCATTATTTGTGTTTTGACATACAACACAAAAACATGACAAATGTCAAAATCTGAAAAGTGTAGAATCCTGACTAGAAATGTTTTTGATCTAAGCACACAAAACAACCCCAAACAATGAATTTCAGAAAACATGAAATTATCACAAACTATGTTACATTAATGACCATTGGGTTTGAAAAAAAAATGTTGAAGGAAACTTGGATGGACCTAATGCATCCCTTTACTTCCAACAATTGTTATGCATCCATATGTGTGTGTCCTATCAACATTTTTTGGTAGAACTTCCCAAAATACTTTATGCACTATCTTTCGTACATTTGGGTGAGCAACATGTAAAACTGCTACATATGGCAGATGCATATTATAATCTGGAATGAGTATGGCCTACCTTGAAAGTGTACAAATATCACAAAAGGATTGGAAAGGAAAGTGATTTATAACAATTTACATGAGAAAATAACCAACAAAGGATTATAAAGGATGTAAAAAGGACTTGTAAAGGATTACAAAAGATGTAAAAAAAAATAGCAAGGATTACCAATCATGCATAAAGGACCGGCAAGGACTATAAAGGATGCAAAAAGGAATAACAAGGATTACAAAGGGTGTAAAAAAGACCACCAAGGATTAGAAAGGATGCAGTAAGGACCAACAAGGATTATAAAGGATGCAAAAAGGACCACCAAGGATTACAAAGGATGTAGAAATGACCACCAAGAATTACAAAAGATGCAAAAAGGACCAACAAGGATTACAACCATCAGTCTAAACCACATGTTGTTTTGGAAAACAACCTTTGGTCGTCATGTAACCCCAATGTAGAATCAAAATGTGTTGAGTAAAAATATTGTCATGTGTTGTGTCGCAACCCCACTTTGGGCAAAGTGTGAGGATGAGACTCACACTCCCAAAAGTGGGAACTTGGAGTCCTCTAGGACTCCCGCAATTTCAGAGCTCAACAGCAAAGGGCAAAACACCTCGCCTTGAGGTGTTTATTATATTGTTGGAAAGGTCTTGAAGTGTAGATGTCCAAAATGGCCTTGCATGAGCCATTTGGACATCTGCAGCCCAAGTTATGGGCAAAAGAAGGGCCGGGAGTCACTGACCACTAAAAGTCGGGAATCGACCTCTTCCGGACGTTTGCAGAAGGAGTGCGATGGGGCTTTGGAAAGCTCTCAAGGAGAGCTAAAACTTTGGTTGAGACCTCACTCCAATCAGAGGTCAGAGCCAGGAGATATGAGTGTCCAAAGTCCCGGGAGTTCAACCCGAGACAGTTTCGAGACTCCTCCTTGGGAGTCCCGGGAAAAAGTGCCATTTGGATGTGGCTCCTGCGGAGTAACGCAGAGAATACTATATGGGGGAAGGTGGTGGCTTCCCCCGAGTTTGGGCCGTGGTGAGTCAAGTGAGTCCAAGGTCGCCCGTGGCTTGTCCCAACACCAAATGGATGTAGAATGAGTTCTAACCAACTTGGGGTTGGTTTTGGATGCAGGTTCGTGTAACAACATAATTGTCCCTCTTCCTAGCCTAATCCTGGGACTTCTAGCATGCCCCTCTTACCCCCTTTAGTGCTGGAAGTTGGGAGCGGCCCTCAAGTTCCATCTTTCCACAATTTCACATATTTAGACCCTCAAGTGGGTCTAATAAGGAACTTGGGAGCGCGTCAATTTTGTGTCACTGATGTAGTAATGAACCTCCTTCAACATTTGAGAGCTTTGAGGATTTGCAACATCATATTCTTGATCAATTTTGTTGGTTATGTGGACCAAAATACTGATTTGCATGTTATACAAGTTGATATCTTGCACTTCATTTTGAGTTTTGAATGCGTAGTTTAAAAAATCAATGCATGAAATGATTGTATCATTTGGGATGTCCTTGAATAAGGCCTTAAATTCATATTCAACCAAATAAAGACTTGTTAGTGTGATTATTGTTTTGTTTAAACAAAATAAACTATATGTTTATAAATTTTTTTTTAAGTAATAAAAATTGAATTATAAAGGAGTTCATAATAAGGACTTGCAAAGGAAGAGCAAGATGACCTTCAATTTAAGTCCTACAAGGTCATCACACAAGATTTGTAACATAAGGAGCAATAAAAGGATTTTTGAAGCAAATGCAAAGGACCTATGGTTCAAACATGTTAAGGTGATTAAATTAGGGTAAACATGATTAAGCTTGGTGAAATTATACTAAAATTGACTAAACCTAGTTAAACTTGGTTAACTTAAGCCAAATTCAACTACAAGGGTAAAGTTATGCCAAACTAAGTTAAAATATGGTAAAGTAAAATCATTTAAACTAAATTATTTTACTTAGGGCAAACTAACTAAACTAGGTTAAGCTAAGGTTAAATTAAATTAAACTAAGATTTTTAGATTAAATTATAATAAATTAAACTATTTAAGTTAAATTAGGTTACACTAGGTTACATTAGGCACATGTTGCATATTAGAAAATTTTAATAAATGTTGGCGTGATGTCTTAGAATATGTGCAAATCCCATTCCACTTACATATTTTTATTCCTTGACCCATTTTTCAATAAATCCATCTTATTAAATAAGCATAGACTATCCATTTATTTAGGGTTGTCATAACTTGTCCAAAAAATAAAACAACATAAGTCGGACCATGTTCACATCTATTAAGCCCAATATTTGTAGGTGTAATTATAGTTGTAGTGGTAATCATAATCAACTAAAGTCATATTTGTAATCATATTTATAATCACATAGTCATAGTTAGATGACATATTTCATTACATGACTACATTTGGATGTTAGTTGCAAATTTTCCTAATCATAAATGCCATGTTTTGGTGTTGTGGTACCTTAATCAAAGATTAAACTAACCTTGAAAAAAGTTTTTTGTTTAGTAGTAGCTTGTTTTGAAAACTTGAATTTCTTAAAAGTAGTAAAAGAAGCAATTGGATTTGAAAGCATTATTTCCATGATTACTTCTTTATCAAAGGGTCCAGGGAAAAATCTAGTTGTGCTAAAAATAATTGTAGAAATGTTTTTCCAGCCTTTTTAATCTTTTTCATAGAACACAATTTAGACCACTTTCTACAATCTTATTTTTTTACAATAATGCATTTCTTGTTTTTTTTTTGCCATTTGTGATAACGATGTTACCACATTATAGTTTTCAATTTCTTTCTCTCCATGAGTTGCGCATCCCTTGTTCTTCCCTTTGGACAAGGGCACCTATGTCACTTTCTGCCATATCCCATTAGCACATTTGAATGCCCATAACATTGAAGCAACAACGTTGGATATTAGCCTTGCAAAATTGAAACAATGCCAGATTCATTTTAAGAAACATGTGTCAAACAAAAAACAAAATCATGTGAAGAAGGGCTATGTTGTAGTCACATGAATCTTGGTAATGGGTTTCACTGCATGCCAAACCCTAGCTCTTGTAATCTCATGAAAAATTTGTTCTTGATGTCATTTTATGTGATGATTACAAAAATGAAGTCATCCAAATTTTATGAATATCATCCATTTAAAAAGTCCCCCACCTAGAACATTCTTTCACATACATTTTAACTTAATAAAACAAAAATCCAACAAAAAAAGCTCCATTAGGGACTTTTGAAAAAATGGTTCAAATATGATGACTCAAAAGTTCATAACTAATTGTTGGGTAAGGCTTTTTTAACAAGGTTTTTTGAAATGTCATAATTGTCCATTTGTAATTATTTCAAAAGCAATTTTTGTATATTTTTGGTGTACCTTTGCGACATAAATTTATTATGGAAATATTTAGCATCAAGTTGACAATCTAAAACCATTTGAAAAAGTGCCATATTAATGATTTCACTAATGTTCATTGAATTTTTATAAATTACACCATGTAAAAAACTACAATGTAACACAAAAAATGATCCACCCTAGCTTGTATCCACCCCCCTTTTTGTGGATATTACCACAAATGTTTAAAAAAACACATTCAAAGACTACCATTTCCTTATAATATTGTATTCATGAATCCATCCCCTTGTAATGGCAACAAATGCTTGAATAATCTTTGGAACATCTTATTTTTAATTTAAATGGTATTCAATTTTTTACTATTATAATGACATAAAAAGGGAAAGAAAATTGTTGCAAAGGAGGTCATGGACAATTGTGCACATGGTGTGGAAACAATTATTTCAGGTTTTTTTAGTTTTGTTCCTCTTATTTGTTTCATTTTTGGCATTTGTGTTGCTTTGCAAGTTGTAGGTTGTAACTTGTTGTTCATGTATGTGGTGGTGGATTAAATGTTGTAGAAATTGTTGAATCACTATTGTTTGAGTGGGACATTGGGTTTCTATTTCATGAAGTTTTTGATTCATATGACATCATTTATTCACAATATTGGTTTCAAGAGAAGGTGAGGTATCTTTTTCAAAACACATTGAAAATATGAAGCAACATTATTTAGGTCATGGCATGGCTTTTGCAACTAAACTAGGTGGTTTACAACTCTTGGTCCTTGAAATCCTTTTTTGATTAGATCTTATTTGTAGCAAAGCTTTTTCAAAATGAATATGAAAAGTCAAGGCAAGGTTGCCATGGGTGAAAGCACATTAAGGTGAAGTTTTTTTTGACATATGTGGAGTCCATACTAGTGTTAAAATGAAAGATCATTTTACATTGTAACATAATAAATTATCTTGCACAAGTCATATAGGTTGAGGCTAAACATTTTTTTTTACTTCTGGACTTTATCAATTATAGATAATGTATAAAAAATTTACATTAAAAAAATGAAACTTTGAATCATTAATTCAAATGAATAAATGACTTTCTAAAAAAAATCCATATTTCATTATATATCTCAATTTACGGTTTTCAAAATCTTTCAAAATTGTTTTACTTTGTACCAATGGCATCGCACTACTTTTCATGTAAAAAAATTCACTCAACTAAAGATTTTAGTAGATATAATGAATTCATAATCATATGATATGGATTCGTGGTGTTGAGTTTTTGGCACTTCAAAAGTCCAAATATTATGGTAACTCAAAATCTATTTATGAATTTCATACAATGTGATCATATCACATGTAATATTATTTTTTTGAGTCATTTTCACATATTATTTGTTTATATTTTGTTCCATGGCCCATGATTGATAATCCAACAAGTTGTGACAAAATTATGTACTCCATTTGTGCTTTCACCCCATGAAACTTCCCCTTGATTTGAACCCTCTCACTATGCTATTGTGCACCATTTCAAGCTCTAGATTGTTGTGTCACAACTTGCTTGAATATCTATTGAGTTAGGCAATGTCCTTGTTTTGAATAGTGTGAAGAATGAACATTGTTTTCAAACTTGAAATTCATGAAAATCTAGCCTTTGTAATAGATTGGGTCCCCATCTCCCCATGGATGTGAGGATGTATTGACAATGTTTCTTCACATATGTTAGTTCCCTTAGAAGGTAAGGGTTGTCTTGAAAAAATTAGAGCAAGTGCTATTGTGATGTTTAGATTTTGTATCCTTAAAAAAATTTAGTTAAGGTTTTGTTCCTTGAATCCTTAAGTTTTAATGATGTTAAAGCTTGTTTTGTGATTGAGTTGGAAATTTAACCCCGTAACATATGGTTGTCATCATGATGTTGATGAGCTCTATGGATAGTTGCAACTTGCCATATGTATTATGAATGATGATCATGGCATCAGGATTCAGATTTTTGCTTCAGGGCCCACTGCACAGTGCGCATAGTCTAGACTCTAGACTTGTACAGATTCATATGGCATCATGCTTCAGGGCAAACTGCCCAGTGGCCGCAGTCAAGATCTATATGGCATCAGAGTCCAGACTTTTGATTGAGAACCCACAGTCGAGACTTAAAATTCCAGATTTGAACATTCACCGTTCAACTCCAGTCACCAGTGTCCACAATTCTAAACCCTTATACATGTGAGTGAAAAAGAATGACTAGATCCAACACTAGACTGCTGGCTTGTGCAATGACCTGTGCAATGTGGATAACAATCACAACATCACTTGACACGTATCACTTGTCGCCCTTCTAACTTCATTGCAGGAGATAAATACTTGATGAATTTGCAACCTGCCACTTTTCACACTCTCCACCATACAGTGTCAGAACTTCAGATTACGTAGCGTAAAAAACGTGATCTCAAAGTGAATCACACCCTAAGGAGTTTGTTTTGCATGATCAAATGCTTTCCCAAACTTGAGAAAAACTTGGTTGGTACTCAAAGCCTTTTTTTCTTGGTGCCAAATTTCACTGAAATGTCAAGAAAAAAAAGGTTGCATATGCCCCTTTTCGTAGGAAAACAATCACCAAATTTCAGGAAAAAAAATCTTAAATTGGTTGTCACATTTTGATTTGGATTTTATTTTGGGAGCATTCTTTCAGGCAGTTTGTTATATTTTGGCTATGTTTTAGAAACCTATCACCTAAATAATGTTAAATTCTTCTTGAGATGCTTGTAATTGATGCAACATCAGAAAATTGAAAACACTGGTACTCAAACAACTCTCACAATCCATAATAGTTTAAATCTTTTTGCACTGATGTTTGTTTTTTGGGTACTCTTTGACAAATTTAGTCCCTCTTATTGCTTGGATAGGTAAGGTTTGAAGTCCATGCCTAGTCTAGGAAAAGGCACTAATCAAAACTACCTGTAAGCAACAAAAAAAAAAGATCCAATTGTCCGATTGTTCAAATTTCCTGGTTTAGTAGTATACAAAGGAAACCTTGGGCGAAAGGAAGGCAGCACACAAAAGCCTAAATTCAGGCTGAAGTTTTTGCATCGTACACCTAGTACAGGAAGGTTCTGAAAATGGGGTCCCCACTCAAGTGAGCAGGATTCATGTGATCTGACTTCTTCAACATGTTTTCAACACACGCTTTCTCCAAAGACCCAAGAGTTTTACTCATATTCCTTACAACCACATTGGGTTCTTTCTCCAAAAGTGTTCATTGTATTCCCCACAATCACATAGGGTCTTAACCCCTCTCCCCAAGTTTGTATATGTTCTTTGTTGGGCATACAGTAGCTGAGCTACGCTTGAGTGCTTGTTGTAAAAAGTATTTAATTTGTTTCTAGCCTGTTTCGTGCCCGGCATCTAGTCCGACAAATTGACCTACATCCCCGCATTTCCATAGTTGCAAGTAGTGCCCTGCCTCACAACTTTATACCCACATGAAGCTTTTCAGGATCAAAATAAGGAGGCTTTTAAAACTGTATGAAAGGTTTCAAGGAAAGTTGTAAATTGGACTGTTTCCTCAACAAATGTTTATATCACCATTAGGTGGTTAAATTCCATAACTACCATAGTAACTTAGCAGGTTCAGCACCAAATCATTATGAGAAAAAAAAATTCAGGACTTTTGAGAAATTGATCATCTGCTTTTAGAGCTACAGATCTTTAATTGCAGACATCAAATTGAACCCCAAATTCCATCATACCATGTCATCAAAAGCCAAAATCATGAACAGGGGAGCATCACTTACACTTTTTCTCATAAAGACATTGGATTGAATTAAGGGGTGTGTGTGTGTGTGTGTGTGTGTTTTTTTTTTGAGAGGCCTTATGAGCTAAATTTTACAAATAAGGCACCTAAATATTAGAAAATAAATTAGATGCCCAAAAACTCTTGCAAATATTTCATAACATGGAACAATCATTTAAAAAGTATAACTAACAATGTATTTTCATTTAGAAATGAATGTAAATATATAAATGACCAAAGTTACCATATTTACAAATAAACAAGGATAACTATTAGCATTCATCCTCTTCACAATTAGTGTATCAAAAGAATACCCTTGGACCCCAAGAGGTACCGATGCAAGGAAATACAGAAGAGTAAGCCCCACGGAGACCATGCACACCCAAAATTCCATGAGTCCAAAAGCAAACCCTTAAAAAAATGTATTCACAAGTTGGAAGGTACTTCTGGGAAAACAATTTGTAATTTCATTCTCATTTCACTATATAATATTTTAATATCAATGCTGCCACTGTGCAGGTGGTTGACTGAACACGCGTGTTCAAAGATAGTCAGATTGACCAACTTTATGATTCTCCACCATGCCGAAACTCTAGGGTTTAGATTCTTGGTTCAGATCTAAACTCTTGGTTTAGCTCTCTAAACATCTTAGCTCTCTTGCAAGCATTTCAATATATAAAATTAAGCCACTTAAACTCTGTGTTATAGCTAATTTACTGAGCTCTTCCTCTGTGTGTATTCTCCACCATTCCAGAAACTCTTGGGTTTAGATCTTGGTTCAGATATAACCTCTTGCTTTAGCTCTCCAAACAACCTGCTAATCGTACAGTTTAGTGTGTAATTAAGCCACTTAATCTCTGTTTTATAGTTTTAATGAACTCTCCCTGTTTGTGTTCTCCACCATGGCAAAACTCTTTGGGTTTAGATCTAAACTCTCGGTTTAACTTAGCTCTCTAAACGACTTGCTATTCAAGCCTTCCAGTGTATAATTAAGCCACTTAATCTCTGTTTTAAAGCTAATTATTGAACTCTTTCTCTGTGCCCTAATAATTAGGGTTTAGACTTGACCACCCAGCTTGACCCAGCTTGTGCGGGATCGACCTCCTCTTCGCCCCTCTCCTCGCACAGATCATTGTGGGATGCTATATATATCGGGGCAGCTCTTCAGGTTTCTCTACGACCGAAATTCTTAATTTTGATTGCCGAGGATCAACTGGTCAAGATCTAGTGCACTAGAATCTTTGTAAACACAATTGGCTCTCCTGCAAGCATAATTTGCAAAACTGAACGATCTGTGATCAAAGTCTAAGTCGTGCAGGTTCTCAGTTTTGTCAAGACCTGAGGTTTTTCAGGATTTTGTGGAACTTGTGGGAAGTTTGGTTTTGTACATGAATATCGCGTTCTTACTTTTGTATAGATCTTGCGTATAATATTTTTTTTTGTCACAGTTGGTTTTTAAGAGTTTTTGGAAATGGGTTTACAATGTCTGAGCAATTAGCTGTTCAGAGGATTTTGCGAAAAACCAGCTACTCTTGCAAGGCGCAGATGTTTGATCCAATTCTGTGTTTCTTTCGTTTTTTCCCTCTCTTCTGATTCATTGCTTGGGAGAAGATTAAATACTAGGCGCGCGAGTTCTCCGAATTCTTCAAACAACGAGTTTGCGAACGGTCTAGTACTGTGACGAATTGGAGATTGCAGCCCGGAAAACTCATACAATTGAACTAGGAGAGAACCCACAACTGAAGGCGGGAAAAGTGTAGGAACTGCAGACCCTGGCGTCGACAGAGGCGAAAGATCGAAGCTCAAATGATAGGGAAGCTAGGGAGAGGATCAATAAGCTCTAGACTGCCGTCGCCAACGAGTGTGTTGCAAGAGGAAGCTGGGATGGCCAGCACGGAGGGTCAGTCAGAACCCGGCGCTCATCACCAAGTACGCCATGGATCACCATCGCAGGGCAATGGCAGCTGGTCGACACGTGAGTCCGTGGAAGCTGGAATTATCTTCGGACTCGCAGACAGCAAGCTTCTAAAAGAATCTCCAGAACTAGAACTGCGCTTCAGGGAGGTGCCAAGCTCGTCAGCGGCACCGATCATGATCACCTCCGCCGCGGATGATCAGGTGCGGCCAGCTGGTAATTCCGCCGGCGGCATGAATCTATACCCGGATGATCCACACTGCACGTCCTTATATGCAAATCTATTGGCGCAGGATCAGCAGCCCGGCCTTGTGGTGAATGGCAGGAGCAAAGCGATTTCCAAGCGTCGTCCGCGTGCTTCACGACGGGTGCCAACCACGGTGCTGGAAGCAAGCTGTACAGACTTCCGCGGTATGGTGCAGAAGCTTACGGGAATCGCTGTAGCACCAGCTTCGGCGCTCCAGAAGGCTGCTGGCGCGCCTGATCCGCTCGCGGATGCTCACATCGTGCGACCGCAGCCAAAGCGAGCCAACGTAGAAACAGTTACGTCGTCTTCAGATCAGACTAGCGACCAGTCCGGCTTAGTTGTCCAGCAAGCTCCAACTCAGAGTAGTCTTCAGATGAGTCATCAGGCTCAAGCTCCACAAGTTCCGGATCTGTCGAATTTCGCCCGCCAAAGCTGCAACCAGCTCGCGGGGGACGACAGTACCCGTACTACTGTGACTGGGAATAATTTCTTGGGATACAACAACAACGGGGTCGATATCATGGCAACTCTCTACGGAGCTTGGGCGCGCTCAACTGGTAACATCAGATCCCCAACAGCTGCAGCTGAAGAATTACCCATGAAAACCTCCTCGCCCGCTGCAAGCGTGTCCGCGTTTACGGATTCGGCAGCGGCAGCTGATCATCCCGCTCGTAAAGACTTCTGCACCATGCCATTTCTGGCGGAACTGGGAAGTCTAACTAATAATAATTATCACTCAAACGTAACTAGATCAGTCCCCAAGTTGGAGAGCGATCCTGCTGACCTGCTTGCAAGCTTCGATTCTGCAGCTTCCAGATATAATTCAAGCACAACCAATCTGTTTTCCGAAAGCAAGCGAGGCGTCGATTTCATGACTAGCTCTACTAGCCGGGACAGTAATAATTACCCCGGCACAGCTAAGATTACAAATGCGGAATATGCATTAGCTCGGCTCAAAGGAACTATTAATCCTGCAGCTCAAGAACAACAACCTCGGCAGCAGCAGAACCAGCAGGTGATCTCGAAGTCGTTCAGCCAGTCTCTGCAGGATATAAGCTATCGGTTCCAATATGATCAGGTTACAGGTATGCGCGTTGTGTGATTCGTAACGACCAGCTTCCTGAATCCTGATGAAGTTTTACAAATTGGCGCCTTAGATTCTAATCACCAGGTTAATCTAGCAGCTTAACCCTCAGATGCTACAGAGCCTAGGACTTCATGATTTTTGCCAAGATCAGAACATTCCCCAACCTGATTCCAGATCAACAAGCTGTTGATCCAATGCTAAATACCCAATACCCACCAGCAAGTTTTTTACAGATCTTCTGCATACCAGTGTTGGTCTGGTATCATTTTTTGACATACCTTCCAGCCTGATGCTCCTAGTTTGGGGGAGGTTATCCCCCCACGCCCATTTCATACCAGAGGCTGGTCCTGGTATTGGGTTGAGAAGTTTTGGGTGGAAAACTAGATCATGAGTGCAATTTCTTATCATCAAACCAAAGTACAGATGTGAAAATCAATCACAGTTTTCTTCTTTGCAACCTTAATATATTAGAGCCTAGGGACCTGTGCATGGTTTAGATGATCACAGCAGGGCAGGTATCGATGCTGAAGGCATGTATTGTACATATGCCAACATGTATCTTCCCAGTTTTTCAGTGGCAGAGCCTGGAGCTCAATCGGCCTTGTTTACAGCTCATAATTATCAAAGTCTCTTTGTTTCCTGGGAGTTGTGTACACTACCATTCTCAAGACTCTCTATTGTCTTTAGAATTTAGTTGAGGTCTTTGTATATACACAAAGTTTGCCAAATAAAAATTAGTGTATTTGGACAGCATGTGTTACACAAAATTTAACTTCTGAGAAATCAGAGGGCATTCTGTTTTACTGAGGTATCTCTTGGATTTCAGTGCCATCTTTCATTTTTTGGAGGTGTCTTCCATTTTTTCACAAAATTTCACAGGCCTTTACATGGGACCCTTGCATGGTCGAAGGCATTACTAGAAGCAGATCTGTGCTCAGCTACAGCCTTAACCGTCAGACAGGCCCAATATGGGCTGCTTTTCAGTGTAAATTCACTGTACTGACCTTTAGGGGTTAGAGGAAGTGGCCCCTTCTTCTGGTAGCGCCCTTGACCTTGGGCCTCACCCTACAGAACTCCTCCATGAACAATCAATCGACTTCTAATGTACATAAACTACTATACTTCCTTATGATAATAGACAGATTTTGTCAAAATATTTTTATTAAATTTCCAAGAATTTGGGTCAGATAGGCCCAAATTAATTGAATATCTCCTAATTTTTACAATCAAGAATAAGTACACAAGAACTTGGGCTAAAATTTTAAATTCATTGTGATAAGTGATAACCTAATGATGTGGACTGCTTGTTATATTACATTATAGTTTTAGCTTTCATATTCTTTCCTCATTTTGTTTCTTTGAGTTTTTTGCACATGTCTTTGGCGTGCTGCACAACCGTTTTCAGTTTTATTGCAAAGTGAAATCCTTTCAAACTTGAGGATTGATGATCACATGCCATTTTTAAATTCGATGGTTGCTTGCCAGAAGTCTGAAATAAAATGGGTCACCCAATTGTGGATTGAGTAGTTAATTTTAGTCGGTTTCTTCTTTTCTTGGGGATGTGATCAGGCTGGTCTAGAAAACATGATCAATTTCTAGTGTACATAAACTACCAGACCTACTTCTTCTAATCCTTAAGTTTTGCCAGAATATTTAATGATTTTTAAAAATGATTCGACAGGCCCAATTTGAATATTTCAAGATTTTCACAGTAGAAAACAAATACGCAAGAGCTCCCTTGTATTTTTGAATTCAGTGAGAACAACCTAGTGTTATGAACTGCTTCTTATATTACATAGGTGCAGGATTCAATTGTTGGAAAATTTGACAATGTGAGATAAAAATCTCATTTTGACTGGCTTGTCTTCCTGCTGAGCTTCACTCCTAGGTCGCAGGTATTGTAGGGAGCATGCAGGTATACACTCTCCTCTGCGAGGCTTCTCGTTTTGTGCTTTGTATGATTTTGCATAGAATCACACGATTCATGTTCTGGTGTCCTTCTTACAAAAATACTGAGTAGAGAAGTAGGATCTAGTTATTGCCATAAGCCTCCTTATTCACATCCTTCAGTACCGTAGTACCATAGCTTGCGATTGACTCCAAGTTAGCATATAATTGGGGTATTATTGTTGAATATGAGACCTTCAAGGTAGGACCCTTGTGCACTTTGCAGCAAACCTGATCTTGAGATCGTAGATTTTTTATTTATTTTTACCTTCTTTCCCTAATAAGTCAATCAGCTGACCATCCTTTGGCTGCATGTCACTGTGACTGCCCCAACAAATTTCAAAGCGTTGAAAATAGTGCCCCCTTACACGCAACCAGCCACGCCGGACTCTATGCTAAATTACGGTACAAAAATTACTTGAACCGAGAAATAAAATTTCCACAAGTAATCATTTGCAGATTTGAATACTACGAAATTACAGACCTCAATCTGAAGCTTCTACTTTTGCCATCTTTTTTTCTTCACCAGCTTGCTTCATTCTCCATCTTGCAGGACACAAATATGAGGATGAGGTAGCAAGTGGGAATTGCAACAAGTTTTGCGGCCCCCGAGAATGTAGCTGGTCAAACGGGTGTTGTCGTCCAGCTCCCAAGCTAAGATTTCGGCTAACGTCCCGGGTCTGAAGAAATCTGAAAGTCGTTAACTAGACTTTTTTCTGAAAAGGAACTTAGCTTCAGTTGGGCGATGACAATAGCTAAAGTGCATGTGATGTCATGAATCCGGCTTTTTCTGGCTGACAATTGCAGCTTCGTATTTTTAGTATGTCGAACAACGGCGCTGCACGAAATGAATGTTTTTGGTTGGTCTTTTTTTGAACCTTTTGCTGTTGTCGCTGGAAGTAGGTAGCAGGCAGTCTTGAGAACTCATATTCTTGAACATGCTCAAGAGCACTCCGTAAGTGCACATGTGGTACATTTTTTTTTTCATTTCTTCTTTGTTCCCAACATGTTCCGTTCAAGTTCCCTAGGTTCCCAACATGTACCCTAAGTGTGTTCCCAATAGCACCTCGATTTGATCCATATAATTTTGCCCAAATTCCTCCCCTTCTCACCTAAATAGATGGGCCAAAAGGGAGAAGCACTCCATCTTTCCAAATACAAATCTATTTTGGGGAGCCTCAATAGTTTCACCTTTTTATTGTGATGAGCCAATCAAATTGAATCATTGGAAAATAAAGAAAGTTGGAATTGTGGGGGCACCCCCAACTAATTAATATGAAACAGAATAGGTACCCCCCAATGTAACTTTGAGAAATGAATGTTTTGTGCATTACTCAAGGTCCTGTACACATGAATATCGTAGTACCTTGGCAGGTTTGGCACAAATTACACTATTTCTACAATTGCTGAAATTTTCCTGAATTAACTTTCTCCAAAAAAAAAACTGGTCACTTTTTTTATGGAAATTGAAGAATATTTTTGAAATATTTTATTTTTCGAAAAGGAATATTCAAATTTAATTAATTATCCAGCAGACATACTGAAGCAGCCATTATACTATGTACATATGGTTGATACTCTTGAGAAATGCATATTTTGAGCATCCTCAAGATCGCCATTATGAATCCACAACATGTAATCTTGGGAATGGATACTTTGTAAGTGTACTCAACACCACCCATCTGATACACACATTAGGAATTCTTGAGAATGGATATTTTGAGTAGGGGAAAGCCCTTGGAGTGGAGTGTTCCCCCAGTAAGTGCCCAGCCAAAGCACTTATTTCATTTCAGGAACACGCTGCTCCAAGGGTGTTGCTCAACATAAAGCACCAGCAACATTTTTTTCTCATGATACCATACATTCCCAATGTAAAAATGATAAAAAGAAATGGGGCATTTCGAAAAACAAAGAGCCTGCCCCCTTTGTGAAGCAAATTCTTTTGCTTCACATATGCCCTCCAGATATGTTAGAAAAATTTCGCCACTGCATTACATACATACTGTAGTACATGAACAGCAGTGTTTTTCTTTTTTGGCGAAATTTCGCACGCTGGCGAGGGAAAAAAAAAAAAACTCTGGGGAATCCAACAAAGGGCTCTTTGGGAAATTTTTAAAAAGGAAATCGCCATATCTTGAGAAAAAGAACTAGAGGTCGCCAGATTTAGACATTGTGTTCCAATAGGTCGCTAGAACCAGGCAGGATTCCAAAACAAGATCTCCTTGTCCACCAGGACAGTCGTCATTTAATGCTAATTAATGCTGAAGATCCTAGCCAGTGCACCTACTCAAAATATCCATTCTCAAGATTATCCATAAATATATTTTTATATTAAAATTTGCAAAATAGCGTGAAACCTCTAGATTCGCAGTGTTCTTTATAGTGGCGATTTTTTTCCATTTTTGGTCTATTAATAATGGAACAAAAATATCAACAAAAGATTTTTTTGAAAACAAATGACCAACATTCTCCAGATTTCGAAAAAAAAATTTGAACAAGGGGAGTGTCACATTGTGGCCTTGCCATTTGCATTAAAAAGTATCTGAAGGCAAAAGAAGAATTATGAATACTCAAATATTTCACCATACAAAAATACAATCTTCAAAAACTCCTCTAAAAGAAACCAAAATCCTTCAAGATGTTATAACTCTATAACTAATCTTAAGTTTCAACTCGAGCCAAAATATCATCTTTCAAAAATCCTCATATTAAAATAGACTTATTACCTAGGGGCCAAAATCACTTAAGCTACTATCTCTTATATAATTACAACAGTGTGTCTGTCCGTCCGTTCGATGACGGTTCCACGTTTTAATTGACGTGTTGGAATCGGCCCGAACAGTCGGACAATTTCGCATTTTAATGGACTGACGAAATCGAGCCGGACAGATCGTTCGGCCTGGCAGACGGAATTTTCAAGGCGAAAAGAAGAAGTGCGGGGGGGGCCAGCAAGGGGAGGGGACCGGCGAGGGTGGGGCCAACACGGGTGGG
>Ga0209208_10001934_pt1 | contig 29633 bp, 23 predicted proteins | sample S1TSphfallax_3_FD_187694 | JGI IMG/M metagenome (GOLD analysis project Ga0209208, IMG submission 187694) | Host-associated microbial communities from peat moss isolated from Minnesota, USA - S1T2_Fd - Sphagnum fallax MG (SPAdes) (version 2) | ecosystem: Host-associated > Plants > Peat moss >...
ATATTTTACATATATACATACGCCAACTATGACTAAGAACCATTTCGCTTACGACTAAATGGGACTTTAAATGGCTACTCTTGGATGATAAATCCAACCCATATATAGATGGAAATAAAATTAGTCGCAAACTAGTCGTAGGTTAGTCGAAGATGACTTGACTGATGTCAGCATGATGTCACAATAGTCGTAGATAACAAAAATTTAGTTGCAAAGACCAAATAGTTGCAGGTAGTTGTAAATGTGATGGTCAAATATTGGCCTTTTTCTTCTAGTGCTAGTGGGGATGTAATGAATTCATTTGTCTATTGAATGAAGACTAGTGCACTACACCCACATTTTGTAATAATGATGATTTCAAGCATGTGAAAAGGAGTTGAAGGAGTTGATGGGGATTGAAACATAAGTAAAAGGAAAACATAAATTTGATGAACAACATGGATGAATATTCATAGCCTAATTTAAGCTCTAGTTCCTTTTAATCCATATTCCCATTGCAAGAAAAATTAACATTTTTTTGCCACACATATGTAATGCAATTTTTCACCATCACAACCAATTTTGCATTAATAATTAAATGAATTTGTGCAAAGTGCAAAGATGAAATGTAATAGTGGACTTAAGAATTTCAATGGATAGGTGATATTTTTTTCACTCAATCCACCAAATATTATGCATGTAAATAAATTATGTAAATTTTTCACCATTAAAGAAAAACATGCATGAATAATAATTAAATGGATTATGGCCACATAAGATTCCACACATGTAAGTAATGCAATTTTTCAACATTGAAAAAAACCATGCATAAATAATTAAATGAACTTTTGTCTTATGCAAAAATGATTCAATTAGTGGATTTAAGTATGAATGGAAGGATGATATTTCTCTTTCATTTTATTTTCTACTGGTGGGGACCAAATTGGACTCCATAAAACCTTAAAATGTAAAGAAACCAAAGTTTTGGCCCATTTATCTACACATCAAAATGTTCAACTACTTTGAAAGATAATGCCAATAAAATAAGAATTGACCAATAGCACTAAGTTTATTACTCCCAATCACCCAAAAGTTTTGTAACAAGTTTTAAGGTGCTTTTCATGTTTGATTGTGAAAAAAATTGGGACATGAAAAGTTGTGTGTGAGGACTATAGGCTAAGTGGGGGAAGAGGGAAGGTAACAATTTGTATGTGTTAATTTCAAAACTTAGAGGTTCTTTTTTGTTTTGTTGTTTAGGGGATTTCAAGGAGACACATTTGCAAACTCAAAACTATTTTTAGAAATGGTAAACATCTTATGACAAACATTTTAATGTAATCAAAAGTGTGGTCCAAAAGTTTGGGTAAATTTAACCCAAAATAATTAAATTCATGACAAGGGATAGTGCAAATACTTTAAATGACTAAAATTGAAGTAAACTAACCATCACCTTGTTCACATAAAGGGAATACTACAATGAGATTTATTAAGTTTACATTAAGTGGTTCAAACTCCAAGGTTCAAATCTAAGGTGGAAATTTTAAATGAGACCTAAATCATAGAAGGGATCAATTTAACCTTGTTATTTCACTTTAATTTGAAACCAAATAAAAAAAATTGAAGGTAAAAACATTGTGGCTCATATTCGACATTTTGAAGATTTCACATCTTATATTAATTAAAATTCTTGCAATTATAATAATTATCAAACTATAAATCCTATTATTTTTTATGGTTTTGGTAAAAAATATTGATAAGCCACCTTATAGATATCCTTAGACATGTGAGTGGTCAAAACATTCATGTGAAAAATTGGAGATTTCAATGTGAAATGGAAAAAAATAGTGATAATGAAAAAAATCATCACATTTAAAATTTAAAGAACAAGATTTTTCATTATTGGGAAGAAAAATTTCATCATATTATTCAAAATTTCATTTGATGTGATATATTTTGTAATTTTTATTTTGAGATTATTATGACATATTTTTTGAGTTCATATTTTTCATGTCTATGTGAGAAATGTATTGTCACTGTTTCAAAAATCCAAGTATGAGTCCATTCTTTTTTTTAAACTCATTCATAATTTATGATTTCGACTAAAGTCTATTTCAACATGGATAATTAAAAAGTTGACAATATTAATGTTGAATGTGGCTTTACATTTATGTTTATTTATAGATTTAAAAATTGTAAACATGAGATCCAAATTGTCACCTAATTGTGCTTTCACCCACATATTTATCCATAGGGACAAGGAATCTCAAAATATTTAAAATTTCCCTAACCTCAATCACACATCATGTGGCGAATTTGTGTATGTTATTGTTTTATATGAATGAGATAATTTAATTAAATGTAGGGTGAAGCATTGTCTTCCTTCTTAGGTTTCATCCCACATAATAAATGAAGTAGGCCTTTGAATTTGTACAAAAGTAATTATGAAAACAATGTAATTCCATCCATTCATGGGAAGGTAAAAACATAATCAAAGGAGTCACCCAAATGAGTGGGCATTCCTTAAAACTACATTTTTGAATGTATGAAAAATCACAAGTGAAGACAATAATTTGGATTATCATACATTTTTGGGAATATTTTCCATTAATTGCAAAGTTTACATGTTCAAAACTTGACATAAATCAAATGTGTTTTGCATGTTCGAAACACTCAAACCTCGAAAGTGTACAATCCTTGTTTTTTTCAAATGTCATTTTTTAATACAAAATGTGCATCATTCCCTTCAAAAATTGGAGATGATTTTAACATTGATGATTAGAAGGGTGAAAAAACTTGAATTGATGAAAATTGTTTTTATAATCAATTTTAGCACATTTGGTTCAAAAGTGCTTTTGACCCTGAAAATTATGGATTTTGAAAATGTGCATTCAACAAAAGTTGTTCATGTATATGTGATAAATGCATGAATGCATAATATACATGATAGAAGATCAAATTTTATTCAAAGGGGTATTTGAAATACACATTTTAAAATTACAAACCAACACAAAAATGACACATGTCATGTGCAATCCTTAGAAAAAGACATTTACCTTGGCGCCCTTTGTTCCTTTGACTATGTTTTCACTCATGACACCTTTTCACAATAAATCCTTATTTGATGGGGTTATTCTTAATGTAAGGTGGTTATCAATATGGAGGTTGATTCTCAAATTGATTTTCATTTTGAAAACCACAAAGTATCATTTTTGGTGATATTTAAATTAAAAATTGTCACCATCATTCTCATTCAAGTGATTTTTTTTAAAAATTCAAAAAATGAAAATCACTTAAGGTGATAAATGATATTTAAAAGCGATTTTCATCTATAAGGATACATGGAATTAATTTAGGGGTTTAGAGGTAGGTAAAATGTAGGATCCCACAATTAAAAAAAATTAATGTTGTTTTTTCTAAAAGCTTATGGAATATGTTCGTTTAAAAAAACTAGTGTTTCATTTTGATCATTTTTATATGATTCTTTCATTTCCCCTTTGGCTAAAACATTGAAAATGTAATGTAAATTTGAGATGTTTGAAAATTTTAATTGTGATAACCTTATTTCAAAAAAATTGATCATCATCACATTTGTGAAAATTGTCCATTTGAGAATTGATTCAAAAGAAATATTGAAATATTGAAACCTTAGGTCCCCCTTGATCCTAAATTAATAAAAAAGAATTGGGATGGTTCTTTAAAATTAAAAAAAAATTTAAAATTGGTGGTTTCATATAAATGTGAAAACCATCCAACATTGATTATTGGGTACAACTAAACAAGTCACAAGTGTAACCAATGTTTTAATTTTCATGTTTTAATGTAAAAAATGATACTAATAATATTAATTTTTAGATAGGTTTAGATGATTTGGTTTTAAATATATTATGGAAAGATGTGGAATAATTTGAAATGAATCTAATGAAGATAAAATATTTTTGAAAATGTTCATTATGCATATTAACTAAAGCTTTAAATTCTATTTAATGAACTCTTAAACAAACTTAAAAAGATGTGAAAATGAAAATTTTAAGGGGAATTTTTAAAAATAACTTTATGTAATAATATAATGTAACATATATTTGGTGAAATATATATATATATATATATATGCAATTTACAAATGAAATATTTCTACTATATCCCAAGAATATTCGAGGTGCACACCAACTCACCTTATTATAATTAATTAATTAATTAAAAATGGTCACACTTGGAGATATGTGAAATATAAAAATAATCGATATCATCAAATGCTTAAGGGGCTCAAATTGGGTACTAGGAAGCATTTTGGGACATAACCATTATTTAATTCTAGTATGATAAATGGTTAGCTAAGTTGATGTTAAAACTTTTGGATTGACTTTTACAACAATATTCTTGATGTATTATGGGAAAATTTGGAAAATTTTGAAATGAATTTGAAATACTCCAAAATAATTTCTAGTGTTCCCATGTTAACATGAGCTACATTTTCCTTTCTACGTCAATGTTAATTTTGAAATATTTTGATAATATCCACATTTGAAAGTTGAAAAAATCATTAAAAATTTCTTATGACCTAACAATATGTTGCATTTTATTACTATGTAAAGAAATGTTTAAAAAATCTTCCCAAAAATATGTCACTTTTCCAAAAAAAAAAATTAAAAAAAGAGTTTGTACAAATATTGTTTTAAAATACTGGTTATTGCATTAAAAAATGTTTTTGAATATTTTATATTCATTATATTCCTTTCAAATCATACCACATGTTTCCATAATATATTACAAACATTATGTGAACACATTAGAAAATTACAATATTAATACACTTTTTGATTTTAAAACATAAAAAAACCAAACATCAGTTACATTTGTTATGATACATGTTATTGTGATTGCACCTTTTTAAGATAATGTAACCAATGCCTTCCATTACTTAAAATACTTAAAAAAAACTTGAAATGAATTGAAAATAACATTTTTATGTGAGTTGTTTTATGTGCACCATAACATTATAATATGAGGTAACATTTTTTTGAGTCATAAAAAGTAAAAGGATTTAAAAATTAACTTGTAAATAATGATTTTAAATGTCACACAAGTTATTTCAAATTTTATGATCCATCCTCAAGTTTCTAACTTACGATACTCTTAAAATAAAAAGGTGAACATAAATGTTAACTTCCCTAATATTGCATACACAAGGTCATCATCTCATGTAAATGTTATCATATAAATGTAGATGAACATAATATGTAATCAATTACTTAACTAATCTTCATTCAAGTATCTCAATATTTAAAAATAAATAAATACATGAAGCACAAACATCTAAAATTAAAAGTAACTTCGTAAAGGTGATTTATAGGATGTCGACATCCCACGTTCACATGTAAAAAGTATCTTAAGGCAAAAGAAGAATTATGGAAATTCAAATATTTGACCATGCAAAAATATAATCTTCAAAAAAATCCTCTTAAAAGAAACCTAAATCCTTCAAGATATCATAACTTGGTAAGTAATCTCAAGTTTAAATACAAGCCAAAATATCATCTTTCAAAAATCCTGGTATAAAAATAGACTTATTATCACCTAGTAGGGGCCTATAAAATCCCTTAAGCTACTATACTCTATAATGAATCTAAACACAATACCCTTGCCTTACAGGCCAATAATGTGAAAAGGGCATAATGCAAGGCAAAATCTTGAACTCTATAGACCTAAATGCGGTATAATAATATTAACAGTGTGAACAGGGCATCTGCAAAAGAATCTCCGGGTAGATGCTTGTTGCTGTATGAGTCCCATCATGCATGTCCAAAAATATATTTTTCTCCTGCCCTACTGCCCGTTTCGATCTGCTAGCGGCTCTCGCTGCCCTCGACGGATCCGACTTCCGCGCTTTCTTCGCTACCCATTTTAGCTCCTCCTCGAATTCCACAGATTTCTGCAGTTTTTTTTTTTTCGATCAGGTTTGTGCCCCGATTACGGAAGTTGATCGATCAATCGAGAAATTAGCTTATAAAATTTCTTTTAAAAAATAAAACACGGAGATTAGGAAGCTGGTATTGAAAGAAAACCGGAAGGAGGAGGAGGAGGTTGAGGAGGAGGAGGGGTGCAAAAGGAAAAGCTTCTCTCCAACAACAACAGTCATTAGCGAGGTACAGCAAATTCGAGAAATCCGTAACCTACATGTGCATTCCTGTCTCGTAGATATGGAGATGCAAGCTTTGTAAAGCAGCAGAAGGCCAGTCCAATTGAGCTTCTATCGGCATTTAGGGTTTCTACGAGAGAGAGAGAGAGAGAGAGAGAGAGAGAGAGACACAGACAGACAGACAGAGGGAGGTCATCATCTCAAGTGCTGAGAAGCTTCATTCGGTAAGCACAAGTTGTATTTGCATAGCAATTGGAATTTTGATGCCTTAGAATTTTTCACTTTGTGGATTGATCTGAGATTAATCTACATGCAGAACGAGTTTGCATGTGAGCAATATAGGGGTTTTTTGTCTTTCTCAACCTAGTGGCAATGTATTGGTAATGGCTCTTAGCCTTGGTGGTAGGTTCATATTGATGCTTTACACAAAATGTATAGTTGCTTCCTTTCCATGTGTAGGAACTTTACACCACCTCATGCAGATTCTGAAGAACCCTAACACTGAAAATTCTGGTGATCCAACAAGTAGGGGGCCAACTTTGGATGGAGAATCCAGTCAGTCAGCATGTCAAATTTTGAAGGCACAATTCCACAGAATCTACTGTTTCCTGGAGCATGACGGATGCTGAAGAGCAATGTGCAATGTGTGTGAGAAAACAACGAAGCGGAAGACAGGTGATAGGGTTTTGATCAAGAGAGAGTAGAAGATGTATACTGTAGGAAGGTACATATCACAGGGAGTGTATACAGTTGCAGGTCCTTTCCATCCCTTTGGAGGTGCAGTTGATATCATTGTGGTTGAACAAGAGGATGGCACCTTCAAGAGCACACCATGGTATGTGAAGTTTGGGAAGTTCCAAGGTGTCCTCAAGCGAAGGGAGAAGGTTGTCGATGTGGCAGTCAATGGTAATGATGTCAATTTCCATATGTACTTAGATGCCACAGGAGAAGCTTACTTTCTCAAAGATGCAGACTCAGACACTGAAGTATCAATTTTGTCGCCACCTAGTGCAGCATCATCAGGAGATGATATTGTGGTTGAGACACTGGCTGTTGAAGCAGTGAAGCCAGATTATAATGTTCAGGCCAAGGTGGAGATTCAGGAGTCACAAGAGGCTGCTGAAAAACCCTGCAGCAGGGGTGAGAAAAAGGAGAATCTGGAATTAACATTGGAGAGCAGAGATTTGTCCTCAGTTCTTGTTCATGAGGTGAGTTGAAGGATGTTAACATATTATGGATTTGTCTTATGGTTTACTGGCAATGAGAGTTGAAGTCTTTTGTTCTTCTTTGGTGAGAGAAGATCAGGTCTCAACCATAGTTTGCCAGTACAGTTCATCAATGAAATGTTTCATCACATGTTCCAACCTTGTGCTTGCATCTTGCTCATCTTGAGATGTCCAACAGTCATGGATAGTTACTGATCTAAAGCCTTCCTGAAACCTTCCTGGCATGTCACCTCAACTATTTGCCATTCTCATAGTAGTCCTGATTGTTATTATTCCAGTACCTCTGTTGTCACAGCCTCTTCAAGCAACAGAGCCTCAGATTGTTGGATCTCCAAGTTAGGAAAAGTTGTGTCCATTTCAATCTTTATTTAATCACTGAATTCTGTACAGGTTCCAGCATCCCAATATGAGGTTTCAGAAACAGTTCTTGCTTCACCCCATCAGGATGAAGTAGCTTCTGATACAGGAATTGATGTTGAAGATGGTGCTCCTGATGGGAGTTCAAGCAGGGATGAACATGGAGTTGCCAATGGTCAGTCTGACAAGGGTCAAGTGTCTGATGAGCTTCTTTCTACTGCAAGAGGATCTGCAAGGCATGTGAACACAGCAGAAGGTCAAAAAACCATCCATGCACTCCTTAACCATGCAATAGGCCTTGATCCGTTCTGTGAATCAGGACCTGCTGGTTCATTTGTTGCAAATGCTGCATTGTCAGCTCTGGAAAAGGTTGCTACTGTACAACCTCCTAGCAGTCTTTCAAGGAACAGCAACCGGGCTTTGCCAGTGGTCCATTTTATTCGAGAGGTCACAGGGTCCTCATTGCAGGGTTCAAATTCACTTGATTCTCGGTTGGTTGAAACTTTGCCAAAGGTGGAGATTCTCAGAAACGGATCAGGATTCAATTTGAATGGTCCTTCAGGCATAACGATTGCCAGTGCTGATGGAGTAGTGATTCTGGAGGCACCCTGTACTGAGGAAGTTGTTGTTCACTCTGAACTTGCTCAGCAAGACAAATGGCCTTCTGAGGCTGATCCTACAGTTTCTGCCCCACAACACAATGAAACATTTGACCCACTGAATAGCCCTCACACAAGACCAGAATGTTCAGATCTTTTAGTGGAGACTGAACATGAGGTGTCTGAGGAGCATAAGGAAAAGAAAGACTGGAATGGTGCAAGGACCTTAAGCAAACTGACAGAGGTTGTTGAGCACACAAGCAAGAGTGGCCATGTAGAACCATCAGAGAATGAAAGTGATAAATATGATGCAGATTGTGTGCCGGATGGCATTGCATTTGGGAGTCTGTCTGGAGAGAATGGTGAGATGATGCAAGGGGCTGGGGAGGAGTTACCTGAATGTAGGGTCTTACCATCAACAGCTGAACGAGAAGCTCTACAAGTAGAAGTAGCAGGGTCTGAGGTCCACTACTCAGCTCCAAGCAATGGTAGTGTGGGAGATTCACTTCCTGGCCTTCAGGACAGCACTTTAGAGAAGATGCAGATCTCTTCTGAGATTGAACCCAACCCAGAGGATACAAGGTCTTTGGATGTGATGGAAGGGTCAATACAATTTAAGGAGACTACAGAAATTGGGCATGCCAATGAACCTGTTGTGTCAGTGCCTTCAGAGGAGAATCCAACATCTTCTATAGAGGAGGGTGATCCAAGCCCATCACTGAAGGCTGCAGTTGCACAAGAAATGGCATGGCGGGATGCCACAGAGAAGGCAGCTGCAGTCTTACGAACTTCACCTCTCTGTACAAAATCTCACCAGACCAGGCGAGGTGTGGACAGGAGGATTAAGCCTGGGGGTTCATTGAGAAGCTTGCCAAAGATAACAGGGCACAATCAAAGCCTGCCCTCAAACTCAACACTTGCTGCCTCAGACAAGAACATGGACTCTCAAGAACTCTCAAAACTAGCACAGAAGAAAGCAGATGTGACTGAACAATCAGAAAGAAAGCCATGGATATGGTGGAACTGGAGGGCTACACCTAGTCTTCCTAAACAGAGCTCTGATCAAGTTGAGAAAAAGGAGACTAAAGAGGTCAAAGGAACAACTAATCAGGCTGGTGAGGACAACATGCAGGCTTCATCATATGCACCTGACACTGATTCACATTCTTCTACAAGCATTGATGTTCGAAGCTCCACCATGAAGGAGGCTGATAAGATGCTGAGGGAGGATGATTCATGGGTGTCCACTGAAGAAGTTGTGGTAAACAGCACCAAGCAATCTTTTACAGTGGCTATGAGGAATAAAGAGGGTTTGGATGAGCAGAAAATGAAAAATAGGGTTCCAGAAGAAGAGGAAAACCAGGAAGAGAAGAGAGAGGAGTTCACACCAGAGGTTGAATCTTCAAATGCGGTTCAAAAGTCTCAGCCCAAGGGGGCAGAGGAAGAGAACAGCGAGGAGTCCACACTAGGGGTTGAATCTTCAACTACTATTCAAAAATCTGAAGGCAAGGAGGCAGAGAACTTAGCCAGGAGATCTATACTTGATATTGTGTTCCGAGGATATGGAAGAGAGAGACCTTTGGCAGGTCCAGACTGTGCTTTGGAGAGAGTCTCCTCTCTGCAAACAGCGGAAATTGTTTCTGACCTGCTAGATAACTCATGGGGTTATGGCAGTGGAGGAAAAGGTGGACAAGGGACAGCAAACAATTCCCAAGCAACCGCAGTAAGCTCCTCATTGAATTCCCAGCATATGGCAGCTGTGAGTAATAGCAAGTCAAACACTTCAGATTCACAGACGAGCTTTACAGCAGAGACAATGGGACCAGAAGAAGAGCCTGTTATAAATGAGAGAACTGATGTACCAGCAAATAAATACTCAACACTGAGCTCTTCACTTCACTTGCAAGGAGGTGAAGGCAGTAGAACTGAGGCTGCTGATAACTGTGGTAATTCTGGGCTGTCAGAGCCAAGCTCCACTGATGCTGATTGTGCTACAACTGCTGATTGCCCATCTTTTGTAGGTATTGACATAGCTGCAGTTGAGAAGGGGCCTGAGATTGTTACAGATGAAGACACATTGCAGGACAGTGGAGAGACAGGTCTGCAAGGAGAAAGAAGTAATGCCAAAAATAATGATAGTGGAAGTGTGTGTGCTTCAAGTATGAGCATGAAGGAGAAGCTGTCAGGTCTGTGTCTTGGAGCAACAACTACAAGTGCGGTGTTAATGGAGGAGGCGGAAGGATCATCAAGTATGGTAAAAATGTTCAACCTTCTAGACAGACTTCAAGATGAGGTGAGTCAGGATGCTGCCTCAGTGTCTACCCTCTCACAGGAGGTTGTGTCACCCCATGAATGCACAAGAAGGGTGTCATTTCCAGTGGCTGTGGATTCCATGACCACAGGACACAGGCTACGTGAACAGAAAGTGGTTGCAGAGAACACATATCTGAAAGATCTGGCAGTCTTATCAGTTGAAGACCTTGTTGGCCCTGATAAAGAATGGTCTTCAAATTCTGCTGCAGAAGTTGTGCGGATAAGTGGTGCTGGCTCATTTATAATGGCTCCTGTAGATCCTATGGGTCCCTGCAGTATAGAAGACAGCACCAGTGCTGCCCCAGTGCTTTTCTTTGATGAAGAGAAACCTTCAAACAAGGAGGGCAATGCTGTAGATGACAGTGACCTACAAGGAAGCATTTCAGAGCATAGGGTCCCTACCTTCAGTCCTGTTCAGGATGAGATCATGGCAACTGGAGTGGGATCTTCCAGCACTGAACTGCTGCACAGAAATCTAGCACTTCTGCAAACAAGTCCCATGCAGGATGGTGCACATGACACTCAAATCAATGTGGTGCAGGTAGCACACACAATGCCAGTCAGAACCGAGGTTTTGGAAATAGTCAAAGCAGTTAAAGCAATTCCTGAAACTAGGGAGATGGATGAAGTGGTGACCAAAACAAATGGACTAAACAGATCAGAGGGTGAGCTTGAGAAGCCTTTGTCATACAGGGGCACAGGGGCAGCAAGCAGGAACAGCATTTACTTTGAAGCTTACAACAGTGAGCAGGAAGAAGAAGAGGGTCATGGAAAAGTTGCAGTTGGGGAGATAGATCATTTGGGGATCACATCACATGGGGAAAATGAATCAGATGATGAGATTGAGAACCCATTATCATACAATGATGTAGGGTCGGCAAGCAGGACAAGCATTTACTTTGAAGCTAACACTAGTGAGGAGGAAGATGATGAGGATCGTGCAAAGGTGGTGGATGCAGATGTAGATCTGGAAACAATGAGGAGACAGAGTGATCCAATAGGTATCCCAGTGACTGTTGAGAATTTAGCCCGAGATGAGCTGTATGTGGTTGCCAAAGATCGACCTCTCTCTGAGTCCTTGCCAGGTGTGATGTTTGAATCTGTTGACAGAGATATTTCTGATATACAGAGTGCTCTGAGCCGCTCTGTTGGTTCAGAGCCACTGCGACACACTCAGAGAAGTGCAGGCAGGAGAGACTCCTCTTTGGAGAACTATGTCAGGAGTCCAGCTGAAGGCACACATGAGCAACTAGAGGGTTTCATGGAAAATATAGAGAAGAAGGGTGTTAGAAGTCCAGTGGGCTCAGGTAGATCCAAGGATGAATCATCCAGTGAAGATGGTGCTGAGCCAGATGGAGTGGACACAGCTACTGAAACTGGTTTGTCTCTGTCTTACTTATGTTTGTTGTCTGGGCTGGTTTCTAATTTGAGGTTCCTTGCAGGCTGTGAACTCTGTCTTTGTCTTCAGTCATCCGGTTCCTCCTTTTCAGTCATGACTCTTCTGCTGAAGAAGACATGCTTGTTGTAAAGTAAGGACTGGTTTTATGGTTGGTTTCAGTTCATTGCTCAGTCTAACATTTTGGGCATAGGATACCTGCAGGAGTTGAACTCTCCCTGTGTAGGCATCTTCTAAAGGAGCACATGGGAATGGAGGAGGCTGCTGAGGCATTCACCTCAGCAAGGGTGTCACTTCATGAGTTCAAAAACTCTTCAGCATCCATCATGGCAAATGATAAACTTATAATTCGTGTGGGAGGACAGTACTATCCTTGGAATGTGGCTGCTCAAATAGTTCTTGGAATCCTTGCTTTTGGGCAGGTTATCATGCCTGTGACAGATAGCGCAATTTCAGTGGAGCGCCCTGAACCAGTGGCAAAGAGTCAAGCTGTGGGCACACTAGTCCCCACAGCTACTGGGGGTTGGAAGCTCTGGCCTTTCCCATTGCGACGCCCAAAAACTCCTGAACAGGGCATTGCTGCCAATTCTTTGGCTTCAAGAGATGCCTTCTTAGAAACAGCAGGGACAGCAGTGCAGAGTCCCTTTGTGAACAACTCACATCTACAAAATGGGTATTATGAACGTCCCCGCAAAAACAAAGTGCGGACTATCATTCCTACTTCAGAGATGTTAGCTCAGATGAATCTCAAGGAGGGGAGTAATAGGATCACATTCACATTTTTTACCCGTATGCTTGGTAAACAGCAGGTTGGTAACAACATCTGCACCTGCCTCTTTCTCCTCATTTGTCTATAATTGTTAAACCAGTGTAAATGAGAAAGATAAAGCTTGTACCTGCGACTAGAGGTTTGGAATTTGCAACTCTGCTGTCCCTGCCAATGTATAGAGGGCTGTGACTGCCAGCTTTGCATTTGTGTGCTACAACTACAAAGCTGTGGTTTGGAAGAATGAAGATGCTAATAGTGTGAAAATATATCTCCCACAGGTGGATGCCAAGGTGTACCTTTGGAAATGGAACACTCGCATTGTAATTTCAGATGTGGATGGGACCATCACAAAGTGAGTTCTTCTATATCTTGACTTCTGAGACCTGTCACTGATGCTTGACCAAAAGATGACCAGCAAGATGGACGTGGATGTCAACAGCTATGCCAATCCTGTCCTGTGTAGATGTTATTTGCTAAGAGGCAGCTTGACGGGTGGATGGCTGACCCTTATCGTAATTGTTTGGGTGCAGGTCAGATGTGTTGGGTCAGGTGATGCCCTTGGTTGGAAAGGATTGGACACAGTCTGGAGTGGCTCGTCTTTTCTCTTCTATTAAGGTGCTGTGAAATCACCCTCAGATTGACACCTGATTCTGGTGCTGTGATTACTCATCTTACCAAGACCATCTTCTCTGGTTCAAATGACTAGTTTCAAAGTAAAGAAGCTGGACTTCAAGTGACACCAGATATTGCTTGGCTGCAGGAGAATGGATATGAGCTACTATTTCTAAGTGCACGTGCAATCTCTCAGGCAGATCTTACTCGGCAGTTTTTGTTTAGTGTCAAGCAGGTGACCTTCCTTTGTGTGCAGTATGTAATCACTTGTGTTATCATAAGGTTGCAGTTGTTCCCCACCCCATTACAGCCTCTTTCCCTTCAGAAGGTGCTGAATGGTGTAGATTAAGTTCACAAGGTTGATTGTTTCTGGAAATATCTAGTTTTGTCTATACCTATGCTGGTTCATGTGTATAATATCTGCTGGTCCTGTGCTTTTACAGGATGGTGAGACACTTCCAAATGGACCAGTGGTTATCTCACCTGATGGACTTTTTCCCTCCCTCTACCGTGAAGGTCTGTTGACATTTTCTTTAAATATTTGTCTGCAGGTTTGTGCTACAAGTGTCCCAGTGTCCATCATACAAATGCCATACTGTTTCCTTGTCACAAAAAACCCTATGCTGATCTTTTCTGACTGCATTTTCAACAGTGTTTCCTTGGATGTTGTAAAATAGCCAGGATAGTGTCTGTGTCATCTCTGGAGATAGTGAAGAGGTGTTGAGTAGCAGCACTGTTCTGACAGGCCCAAGGCTCATAGTTTTTGGTTTTTGTGAAACCAGTTTCACTGTGCACTCTCCATGTCAATACTTACACTTTACATGTTTTGTCAGTTGCAAGGCTGCGTGGTATTCGTCTCTCTTCCTCATACTTGAGTTGTTGGGTTTTTCTTTGATGTTTTCTTCTGAATTTTTATGGTGGAGTGACAAATCAAAAAAGATGCAAATCTTGCCTCACCTCTTTGCCTCTGGTTTATTATTCTTCCTTTGCTTGAGACATTGGCCAAGCTTTTCTTCTTCAACTTATGTTGCTCACTTGCTTTCTGGGGTGATGGATGTGTTTTCAGTGATCCGAAGAACTCCACATGAGTTCAAAATTGCCTGCCTGCAGGTGAGTGTTGTCCTCTGCAATGGAGCATGGTCCCACAAGACACAATGATGAACTGAAATTCCTCTTATGTTTGAGTTGATACATTGAGCATGTAGTTGATGGGATCAGTGAAGTTGGTTTTTGTAGGGCTGATCTGGGTGTGTTGCTCACTGTTCTTTTACTTAAGCCCATCTTTAGCCAGGGTTGAAAGAGCTACTAACATTGGTTTATGCCAACTTCAAGTCTTTAGCATTATTTGAATACATGTAGCCAGTGACCTGGACCAGGTGGGTATGAAGAAGGTTTGGGATATAAGGTTCATGTGTGGCAGGTCCACAGGCAGCTATAAAGTTCCAGAACCTCATTCACAGACTAGACTGTGAACCTGCCACCTGGTTGACCTTGATTTGTTTTTGGGACAACAAGTAGTTGAACTTTCTCAGGAAGAGGTTCTGGATGCTTCCATGCAGGATATCCGCTCTCTTTTCCCAGAGGACTGCAACCCCTTCTATGCAGGGTTTGGGAACCGAGACACTGATGAGATCAGCTATCTCAAAGTTGGTATTCCCAAGGGCAAAATCTTCATCATTAATCCAAGGGTGAGGAATTAAACCTGCATGGTTGATCTGGGGTTTGTTCTAGTGTTCCAAACAGTGCAAGACAAATTCTCATTATGTTCCTTGACCAGCCTTTCACTAAATGGAAGTGTTCTTTGTTTGTCAGTCTGTTTTCATTCTCTAATGCAAACTAGGCCCAATAACAGTGCATCAATCCATGAAAAACTTTTGGACATTTTCTGATCTTCTTGCAGATTGATTGAGTATACTACCGACTTTGTTATTTGCTGTGGCTCTTGAGTGCTAGCCAAGAGCATGACTGAGTCTTCCAGTCGCTTCCAAAGTGCAACACAAACTCTGGATGCAGATGTTTGCATATTGGTTTGCCTAACTTTTGGGCCAATTATTATATGCTTGTCTACATCAACTGTTGGAGTTGATGAAGTCAGTGGGGAGTAATGGCAGCTCATCACTGCCATTCATAATGAAGGCACTAATGGTCTGACACTCGTGAGGGAAACTCATAAGTTAATGGCCATACCCCACTTGTAATGTTACCTTCAGATTATTGTTGTGGAGTTTTTTTGGCAATCTTGTTGATAAGTTCTCCTATCTTGCTGGAGACAACTAGGAGGAAACTTGTGGATTGTGGATCTTCTTTGTGGAGTCATGGTTGATAAGAAACTTTGCCTTGTTTTTAGCTGGAGCCATTGTCTGCCAGTGGTCCAAGTCATCAATCCAAAGGATAGTATGTTGCAAGGAGATCTTGCCATGGTTTCATAACAGAATAACATGTATAGCACATGACTGCACCATGTGAACTTGTACATTAGAGGTAAAGCAAAAGAACTGTCACTTTTTAATGACAAAGAGTGACACCTGATTCAAATGGTTTGAACCTGAGTGATTTTCTTGGCCAAAAACTTGTGGAGAACAGGGGGAAGTGGCAGTGAACAATCGAGTGGATGTGAGGACCTATACATCACTCCACAAGTTAGTCAATGACATGTTTCCTGCACAAACCTATGTGGAACAGGTTTGTCTACCAGCCTCATTGAAGGAGATTACTTTCTGAATCTGCTGTGCTCTATGTATTCATTGTCTCTGCCAAATCTGTCAAGAATTCTGCCAGACTAGTTGGACTTTAATTCCTTCAAGTTTATTCACTATCATCTAGAAATTTCAGTATTGCTGTAGACTCTATCATCTCATGATCTGTTCAATGAAACTATACCATTTTGTGAAGTGGAGTGGCTACTTGATTGACAGGAGGACTACAACTTGTGGAACTTCTGGAAGCTGCCACTCCCAGACATTGAGGATGAGTTGAAAAGGTTGGCCACAGCTATTGACCTTTCTAGACCCACTTTTGACACTTTTGGATCAAATAAATTGATTTTTTATGATGATATTGTTGCAGCTTATGGTGTAATACCTTTGGTAGGAAGGTGGGTAATGCTGACAGTGGCCTATTGGTAACCATGATCATCTAGTCCATCACTTGTACAGTTCTATCAGCTGCAGCAACCAGCAGTCCACCTACTGAAGTTTCTCAGATGTGGTTATCCCCAGAGTTGTTGGAGCAGTTTTATGTGTCAAAGCTTGGAATGTGAAATTGATTTGGGTCACTGCAGGAAGTCCATTCAATATTCAATGTACCTTCCAGGTTCCATTACAATTTCTGTCATCTGATAGTGCAATCCCCACTGTCCACAGGGCTATAGATTGCACAACAATATTGTCAATTAGGACCAAAAACACCTCATTCATTCATAGTGCAGGCAAAACACCCTCTCACCTTTTAGTATTCAGCATTCCTATCTGGTGGTGACTTCAGGATAATGGGTAGATGATATGTTGTCTACTGTTCTTCATGTTGAGGATCGAAGACTTGCCTGGTCACATTGGGAAGGATTATGCCTCCCAAACTATCACTATGTCTTTTGGCAAACTATTGGTGCCAGAAGAGTTAGTAACCTGTGATGGTTTTTTGGGGTGGCAGTGTTAGTGCTTCAAGCTCCAAGAGGAGTTGACCCCGTCAAGCAGCAGTTGACCTTCAGAGTGCAAAGTGCTTTGAGGGGTACAGCTGGGACAGACAACCAATGGGGTGCACAAGGAATGAGATCCTTAGCGTGCCAAGAAGTCATTAACATGGTGTGTAAAAGAGGTACGACCACTTGCAATGTTGTGGGAGTGTGGTCCGGAAACTGTAGAAATTTGTAGAGTAATACCTGAAATCAACAATACATTTGATTATGATTGGGCCAGGATTGAGAGGAGGATATTTTTCTTTTGGTGTGTGGAAGACACCTCAACATATCAATCTCCTTCATTTCTTAAAACTATCATGTGGGAACATCTTATTCTTCTCATCCACTGCATATGTACAAGGCCTGAAATCAGACCTTTTAAATTCCTTCCAGCTGAACGACTTACGGCCTGCCAATTTGATGAAGTGACTGTTGTTGCATGACTGCTGTCCTTCATCAATGTCTCTGAGTCAGTTGTTTTTCGGTCAAGACTGTTGGCCTTGAAATTTTGAACAAATAATCGGATACATCTTCAGAACATGATATTCAGGATTTCACTTCATTGGAATTCCCCACCAATAACGGAACCTTTTCCTCTGATCTACATGTTCACATTTGTGAGGCTAAATCTTATTCCTGAATTGTGGTGTATTTATTTGTGAATTGCAAAGGGTCCTCTGTGTGTGTGAGAGTTCTGTGTCAAATATGAAAATTTCAATTAGCAGCAACTTTGAACTGGGATATCCAAAATTGTCTGGGATTTGGTAATTAGGGCCATGGCTGGCATTTAAGCAATATGAGAAACTACTGTAATGTTGAATTAATATGTACACAATGAAGTTCCATAGGATTTTCTTCTAGAAAAATCATTTGTACTGGAAAAAAGAAGATATTTTGTCAGATTGGTCGAATACTAATACCCTTGGGGTCCAGTTCCAGACTAGAGGCCATTCCAAGAATCTCAATTTTCATTTTTCCCCGCTGTTTCAGTTAAAATTTGTTGTGCCATTAACATCGCCTTTGAAATTGGCTCTACTTCTTTTAGACACTGATAGTGAAAACTTGGCAGCAACCACTGAAATGAAGAAGATCAATTTCAGCTACTTCCAATGATGGAATGTGTTTGCATAAGTTAATGATGGCCAGAGGATCAATCAAAAAAGAAACTTGAGATAGGTTGTGGTTTTTCTTCTTTTATGCACCGTGGTAGATATGAGAGAGCTCTTAGATTTGTGCTCAAGCATCAGCGGCAAGGCAATTTTGGCAATATCAGACACTCACCAAGAGATGAATTCTCATGACTTGTATTGTCGACAAAAGAGAAAGCAACTCTGATTGTTAGTGATCCATTAGGATACAAATGTCCAAAAATGTTGACAACATAATCAAGATTCCCTTGTGAGTTCTTAGATTATTTACATTTGTCTTGAAGATAGGAATATTATAAACTGCATCACTATTATACAACAAACCACACTAGAGGACCAACAAATTGATTCAAGGACTTTCTACAAAGTTGGGACACATTATCTAACTCCTTGCAACTAAAGGCCGCTTCACACTACATCCCAAGGCCCAATTTCATAAGTCCCAAGAAGAGGCAAAGTCCCATGGAAATTAGGACCCTGGGGTACAATGAACAATATTATTCTGGGGAGTTGGTGTGCCATAGTGTCAAAAGGACTTGGTCCCAACCCCAAGGCCCAGGTCCCATAAGGAATGCAAAATCCATTAATGTGTTCTACCAATGATAAGGAAAAAAGAACAACTAAAAATACAGAAGTCATAACTAGTGTTGTGCATGAAGTGTAAATCATTTACACTTATATGCCCAATTTTTTTTTAACTTACAGGGGAGTAGTGTAAATATTTATCAAATACATTTACACAATGTCATGTAAATGTACCTACTTGCGATCCATATTAATTGTGAGTACATCCAAATGTGGGTGCATCCCAAAGCTCAATGCTTTTTTTTTTGTAATGGGCCACTTTGATTGGCCCATCAACAATTTTTTTTTATGATGCTTTTTATATTCCCCAAATAAAAGCATTTTCTCTCATTAGGGGATTATGGTAGTGCTTCCTTTTACCAACCTAAATGCAACACAAGAGCAAACTTTTGGGCAAAGGATATGGGACAAATTGTGATGCTATTCTAAGCAATATTTTGCCTCACTTCATTGCATTAGTAAATTTTTTATTCCTAACTTTGTTCATCATCATTTTTGTGCAAGGACTTTACAAGAGCTTGGTTACTTATTATGATGCATATTTATTAGTTAAATTGGTTGTCATGCATCCCAAAACACAAATATTTTAAAAGTTTTTAAATTTTTTAAAAAAAAACTATTTACAATGGATCACTTGGATTGACCTATCACCAAAAATATTCTAGACCCAAACCCCAAACCCAAACAAAACAAAGAAATGACATGTTTTGTTTTTACATTATTTTACATGGACACATAAAGTCATATAAATGTAATTGTTTCACACTTACACTCACTAGTAGAAAAACATGATTATTCAAGTTGTTCAAGTTGACTACTTGAAATTTTTTACCTAGTGAAATGTCCATTTTGACTAGGGGTCACCTTATGAATGGACATTAGTTATTAATTGATCAATTTGACTATTGATGACCCATTTGATTTTAATCAAATCAATTTGATCAAATTGTATAAACAAAAATGACATCCGACCATAATGTCTACCTATTTGAATAATATCTAGGTAGGGCAAGTAGGTAATAGGTAGGTAGGTAGGTACTTACATACTTACCTACCTAGGTTATTTTAAGCTAGCTATTATGGTAGGTGCATGGGTGGGTAAACTAAGTTTAGGTTAGGTTAGTAAGTAGTTAGATGGCCAATACACCTCCTACCTACTTAATTATAAGTTTAATTATTTACATTAAATTTATTATATATAATATAAAATGTCAAATAAAAACATTGACAATTATAAAAACTTATGAAGTTGTAATTCATTGGTAAGGACTTGATTTATCATCATCGTGGTGAGGGGTTCAATTTTTAATACTTGCAACATATGTTCATGTTTAAGGGGCTAAGTAGGTTAAGTTGGGTAAATAAACTAAGCTACCAATTGTTACTCACCTTTTTCAAAATGCCTACCATTGTAATTTTATTTTTGAAAATACATTTAAAAATAAATTATTTTAATTTGACTAATCAAAATGACCACCTAATCACAATGGACATGTTAAAATCAACTTGTTTAAAATTACGATTGTTTAAATGTGGTCTTTTTTATTAAAAATTTCAATCAAAGATGTTAGGCACAAATTTAGCGCACCTTTAACACCTTGTTTTAGGCCACTCCCCATTACCCCCTTGGAGATTATGAAAGGGGGAATCACAAATTTTTGGCCAATTCCCACCACCTTTACCTTGTAATTCTTGTTTAAATAATCTACATATTTTTTTATCCATTCCCTTATCCAACAACCATTTCAAAGGACATGGTCTAATTGTGTTCAAACCCTAGTAGAATCCTCCTTTCCCTTATTTCTCTTTTTATATTTCTTTTCATGTCTACTATAGACAAATATCCTATTTAAACCTTTTTCCTTGGTTATTGATTATATCCTTTTCCCCTTGTTTGGTGTAAACAATTATCCTACTTATTTTTCTAACCATTCTTTTTTTAAATCTTTTTCCCCTTATTTGTTGTAAACAATTATCCTAATTCTCTACCATTCCTTTTTCCTTGCACTTAACCAACTACAACCTTAAACTAGGTTAGGCTCATGCAATTTACCAACAAAATAGGTGCCACACCTCCAAGAAGTGGTTACAATGTAGTTTTAGTTCAATCTTCAGGTTTTCCATTCCTTCCTCCTTATTAAACCCTAACACCATCTCTACATTACTTTGTTTCATTACACACTTCCTCCCAACTACATATATCTCTAAAGCTTTCAACCACATCCCCCAAAATAATCTTTTTTTTAATTTTCCTCTACAAGATATCCTAAGTTCTAGTTCTTCTTACTTATGTTGCATAAGAGGCCAGACCTTTACCTTTTTTCCACAACCACAAACTTCCTCATCTTTTCTACTCCTAGTTCTTCATTTCAGTAATGGTTTGATTACCTTTTCTTGACCTCCACTAACTGCCTCCTAGTCACCATATTCATGAGTTCCCCCCCCACACTTGCACTACCACAACTTGAGGATCTTGCTTCCATTCACCAAGACAAATGTTGACTTGGTCGCACCTTGAAAAGTTGGTTGCTTCATGATGTTGTGGCCTCCCACCTTCATCTACTTTTCCCTCTCATGATCTCATTACCCTCCTTACAACTATCATCATCATTCCCTCCTTCTCATAACCCCCTGGTGCCCCACTCATCATCCAGGAAAAAGAAAAAGAAATCAACAACAAGTTCCTTGCTTTTCAACTCCTTGGAGGTGCCACTAGTATTGTCTTGCCCTAACCCTAATTACTAAAAGTTTCTAGGAAACATCCTTCACCATGTTTGTACCCCTTTATACATAAAGGTTAGCTAATCTCGGACAAGCATAAGAAATTCAACCTTGTCCTAATCCGGCCAACCTACTTTCCCCATAATATTAACCATGCCACCTCCCTTCAAGCCCTATTGGGATAAAGACATATGTTTTAACCTAATCCTTTAGATTTAAGGTTAACCCCAAAATTTCATTAGTTGTCCTACTTTATCTTAATCAAAATTGGGTTAGGTTAATTTGAGCTCAACAAAAGAAACTTTGTTTTTTATTTATGATTTTTTTACATAGCCAACACAAAATAGATTTACATAATTTTACAGTTACACAAAGTGTAAATGAATTTCATTATGGCACTTACACTCATACATGAACAACATTGGTCATAATCTAAACCTCTGTTGACATAGATTGTTGTGTAAATATTCATATTTCCTATCCATTCAAACACAAAGTTCCACCATGTTAGCTACACTTTAATCCTTAACATGGACAACAAAAATGTCTAAAACAAAAGGTGCAATGTTCTTTAAAAATGCCATCCCAAGCATTATTCCCCTTGCATGCCCCATCCATTTTCCTTTAACAATTCCTTTGCCCTTTGCCAATTGTTCTTCCATCTTCACTTGAAATGTTTTTTTGGCCTATTTTTGGGCCTTGGTATTAAGCTCCAATTGTCATGTTGGGATCTTAGACATTGGTTGCAATGGATTGATGTTGGAGTCCTTATCACTAGTGGCAAGCTTGACATTTCAAACACTATTAATGAAAGTAGCGTGTGTGGGCTTTCTAAGAATGGCTACTCCAAACTTGAGGAAAAATTTGGGAATGTAACTACTTTTGCATTTCATTGATTTGTTCCAACCCCCATTGTAGCCTTAAAGGGCTTCAATTTTGTTGCGAAGGCACATTAGACCACTTACAACCCTAGTTTTCACCCTAGGATTGTTGTGGTGCACCTTGTCACCATTGTTGTTGTGGCACACATTGGTAATTACAAAATCGAACAAGCAAAAATAAGGTGAGTAAAATTATGCGTCCTATTTTTAAAAAACATTTTTTTGATTGTGTAGGTTACCACCCTTTGGTAATATTTTCACAAATTCTTATTAAGGTACGACACATCAAACCATGAATGGTTGGTCAAGAAAATTCACCTTAACCTTAGAACTAATGGGTTTTAGTTTTAAAAAATATTCCCTAAACTTGAAACATAAAGGTCTTCCATTCTATAAAAAATTCTAAACCTAAACCTAATGGCTCTTTTAAAAATCAAGAATTGACCAACATTAGTACATGCATAGATAAACAATGGTATTGCAATGAAAGTGGTCACATTCTTATGCAAAAGCTTAATAGGATAAAAAAGGTATTACATGATCCACCTTGTCATCCTTCATGTAAGTATTTAATAGATTTATATATGTGAAAAGTTCATGAATGGATTATGAATTGTACATGGTTGCTCTTTCTCAAGAGCACATTTTGTGATCATACACATGTGACAAAATCACCTTTGCAAATGTTGATTTAATTATTGTGGACAAATGAATTATGAAATACCTAGCAACCAATGTTGACATAATATCACATGAAATGTTTCTTTCAATTTGTAAAAGGTGAATGGGGTGATATTCAATGGAAACATAAAAAATTGGGATGATAAAAACAACATATTAAAAAAATCCCATATACAATAAACTTAAAAACATGGGAAACATGAAAAATCACAACGTGTGATATAAAAATGTTATAGCTAATACATGAAAATAATTTTTATTTTATTTTATCAAATATTACATCAATTGTTACCCCAACATGGTCACCAAATTACATCATTTAAAAATTTCTATTATTATTGTTGAAAATATCTCATGGGGGGAACACTTAATGTAAAGTTTGGGGACCACGTGTGTCACTCAACCATTTTTAAAGGGGGTATTAGCTTTTGAATTTCTATTTATTCACACCTTATTATTATCTAATTTTTTAATATGTGCATATTTTAGCCACCTTATATTTAAACACATATTTAATTAATTTAAGACTTTATACAACATAGTGGATAAAATGAACTCCACGTAGTGGCCACCGGACTTAACAAATTAATGTTTAGACGTGATATTATCATATTATATTTCTCTTAAAAATTACCCCACTCATCTAATTATAGTGCATTCCTTGGTGTATATGAGGAATTTCTACCTCCTAGTTACATTCAATTTACCAATTTTTAGAATAAAATATTTTTTAACCACTTAGATCATAGATTTTAGGACCATTTTTGTGTGTTGGTGAACTCAAAATGCAAATTTTGATGTGGCCATCGAAAAACTTTAGGGTTAAGTTTAAGGTTTTTTGAAGGTTTCATGTAAACATTTTTATTTTCCACATGTAACAAGGATGGGTCACCAACAAAATAGTGCATGGGATTATGTCATGATGATTGGCAACCATAATGCACCATGCACAAAAAGGTGGAGGTGTAATTCTTGTGAGGTGGAACATACATGGGTGCCCACCAAGGTCAAAGCACATTTGGGTGGTTTATGAGGCCATGACGTTGTGCCATGTCCCAATGTTCTTGAAGCAATGTCTCCATTTTTTTCACCTAAATTTGCTCCAATGGATGCAATGGGAAATTCTAACATGTCTACAATGTCAACATTAATTGCACAATGTTTAAGACTCCAATTAAAGTCCGTACCTTCCAAACCATCATTGAAGTTGTGTTCTTCTTATACGCAATTAGAGATGGCATAACATGTTAAGCAACAAGCTACAAAAGACATACAAAAGTGCATCTACAAATGCAACACCCCTTTCCATTTAAAAAAAAACCCTTGCATGGAAAACCATGATTAATTTTATTGCAAAAATTAGGATGGATGATTTTCATGGGCAAGGAAGCGATGCATTAAGAACCAATTTTCTTCATGATAAGGTACAAATTTTTATTACTAATTTGGAACCTCTTAAACAATTATGGAAAAAATATGGCTAAAACATTGGGTTCAAATGGATGAAATGATTTGAAAAAAAAGTTCATCATCAATATTCTTATGTTTTCTTGTAAAGGGACCATGTTAATTTCTTGATGCAATAAACATTTTTAAACTTGTTGGTCAACTCATGACTGTAAGGTGCATTTATGTGCATATCAAAAATGACATTAAAAGACAGTGTGACCTAAAAGTGTTATGCAAGTGATCATAGGCAATGCTTTTAATGGTAGGTCCATGGGTGATTTAGTTATGAAGGATTACCCTTCAATTGTTTGGATACCTTGTGTTCCACACTATATATTTAGATATTTTCATTAAGGACATCACAAAATTTCCATGGGTGAAATATGTTTTCAATAAAATCAAACATGTTGTGAATTTTATGATGAAGAAGCCAAAATTTTTGGCTATTTATAGGACATTCCAAGATTTGGAACTTTTGAAGTTTTCCAAAACTAAATATGCATATTTATTTTTAGTTTTAGAAAGACTTTTAAAAGTTTATCCTACTTTCAAGAAAATGGTTATTTGTGATGCACGGTAAGGATGGTAGGATAGTGGGACTCTTAATGCAAAAAGGTTCAAAAACCTTGTGTTGGTTAATTCTTTTTGGAATAATGTTGAAAATATCATGAAGGATTTACAACCTTTTTACATTGTTTAACATTTGGTTAATAAGGAAGGTTCTACTATGGGACTATTTTACAAGTTCATGTTGAAGGTGGGAAACATGCATTTGATAATTAATCGATTGCCAATAGATCAATTATTCCAAGTTGGTTAGAGGTGAACATCACGATGCAAGTGGTTCCATTGTCCAATACATGTTGTGACCCATATTTTACATCCATGTGCTATGGGAATCAAAGCAAGATAAAGTAGATAGAAAAAGTAGATGTCTTGACTTCAACCTTGTGCTACTCATGTAACTACTATAAAATAACATCAAATTAAGTGAAAGTATGTGTCAAGTAATAATTAGTTTGCTTTATTAAGTTCATAAAAATCTAATTCTAAAAAAACTAAAAAAATAAATTAAAAGTAGATTAAAAAATACATTTGAAACCAATTGAAAAAATGTGTCAAACCTATTTTTTGGTTAGAAAAATTAATGAAATTAATTTGTAAACATCAAAAGCTACTTGCATTTTGAAAAACCTACTTAATACCTACTTTTACAATTTAAAATATGAAAACCAATGCACATTAGTGTAAACATATATTATATTTAATCATTGAAATGAAAACATTCAACGTGCCACAATCCTATAATGGGTTTTGTTGCTATTTTAAATCTACTTGTTCCAATTTTGATAAGGTAATCATGTTGTTCACTTTATCTTGCTACACCCATGGCACCATCCTTTGGGTAATATAAATCTCCTAATCTACAAGATGGACATGGACATCTTACTTGAGCATTCATTGTCATGATCCCAATGATGAATTTTTTAAGTTTTTGTGCAAGGAAGGGTCTTTTCCACAAAAAATTACTAATTTGTGAGACCCCATGTTGGGCCCTTCATATATCTTGGTGGGAGAAGTTTGGAAGACATGTTCCAAAATTTCAAGCTTTGGGATTAACCTGGGTGTTATCACAAGATTGTAATTCATTGGCATGTGAATGCAATTGGAGCTGCTTCAATCTTGTCCAAACAAAAAAAAGGAAAAAGTTAGGTTTTTTTGCATTACCATATTTTGTTGTTTGTCATTTCACTTTTGTTTTGTTTTCATGAGTCAAAAAATTTACAACTTTTTACATAATAGGTCGAGTTTTTTGCAAATGAAGAGGTTGGTGTTTGTGCAAGTCAATTTAAGGTTGGTTCAAGGTATGGTAGTAGGAGCTATGGACATTATTAAGGTCCCCACTTTGCTTGCAAGAGATGAAAAAATGGAAGATCACTATGTTTTTTTTACAAGAGGAAGATGCACAAAGGCAAGAACATACACAAGCTCAAATGATAGTGTCTTTTGCAAATTTGATGGCCTCAAATTCTTCTTTAGAATGTTCAGGAACCAGAGAATATCAAATCAAATAAAATGCAATATAATAAAATACCTCAATGGTTGTAGTAACAGTTACAAAAAGGCTAATTAGGATTTGCAAAAAGCTCTTGATGCAGCAGGAAAGACCTAAATAGGCATTGGCGAGACTATCATTTATAGCCTCTTGCCCTCACCATCATCACAGGAATTCATGACAGGAAACTCTTTGTGATAATTACATTGACTTGGTGACCCCTCAGAATGCACTCTCTATGACTTCTTGTCCATCAGAAATGTCCTAACCCTTAAACCCTGAACTCTTCTGAAAGTAGAAACCAAAACATCATTTGAAGAGGAAAGTTGGTGCGATTACCGACAATAGATTTATCGAAGTAGCAATATAACCACTTGCCATTTTCCTCATGCGTATCACTGGGTCTCAAATATTGTACATGATGCTTGGAAACGAAAGAGTGCTCTCATGAAGCGATTTGGTCCCAGCACAGTGTTTGCACTTCCTTAGCAGCAACCGCAGACTCTGATCGATCGCCGCTTTTCCAACGTAGTTTCGGAACTCTATTGTACAGAGGCAGAAGATTTCGAGCCTTCGCAAACCAAAGATCCGCAATCTTCTTCTCCGGCTTTTCAGCTTCTTGATCAGCACACAAGATTATCGTGCTGCATCATAAGCTGGAAATCGTTGAAGTCTACGAGTCCATCGCCGTCTTGGTCCACAGAATTGATCATGCGCCGACAATCCTCCAGCGTAAGGCCGTCGTCGTCTCCCAAGCCGGACAACACCCGATGGAGCGCGTCTGCTGAGATGTAACCCTTCTTCTCCACGTCGAATACGTGGAAAGCATCTCTCAGGGCCGGCTCCACGTCCGAGTTGTTCTCGGAGTCGGACCCCAACGTTGCCTTGGACGCCAATCTGTTCAGGTTAATAAACTCCTGCAAGTCGATAAAACCATCGCCGTCCGCATCCACCTCGTTCACCATCATCTCAAGCTCCGCGTCCGTGTACGTTATCCCCAGAGAACAGAGCACGAGACCGAGCTCCACAGCCGAAATTTTTCCGACTCCGTTCCTGTCAAAATATCTGAAGGCTTCCGCCAGCTCGCTGGAAGCGTCGAACGTCCGTGACTGCACACTGTATGAGGAGAGCTCGCGAGAGCTAGTCGTCATGCCTACATGATGAGGCAGCTTCTGATCTAGGAACTGTTCCCCGCTGCTAGCGCTCCTTGCACTCGATTCCCTCCACATCCATGAAGAAGTCGAGGAGGAGGAGGAGGAGGCAGCCTTGCTCGGTAGCGACACCGGCTTCCGCTCCAGGAACAACTCCTTCCCTGATCTTCCACCAGGACGCGGCGAAAGCTCCGACGACGACGACGAAGAAGAAGAAGAAGAACAGTCCGGTGCAGACAGCGATGCCGGAGTCTGCAGCGACCGCGTCCTCTTCATCTTCAAAAACGATGGAAACTTCATCCTCGCTACTCTTGCACTTTCTTTCAGAAATTCCTTCCACCGGATCCGCCAATCTTCAACTATATACTGATACAAATATTTCCTCTCGAAACAACAAGTCTAGCTGCACAGGGAGGCCGGAAACAACAACAACAACAACAACAATTATAGCCGTGCTACAAGTTACATCCGACGCATAAAATCTGTTCACAGGAAGTGTTGATGACGCAGATCTACAAATACCGCCTCAACATGCAGCAGGAGAATAGCAGAAAGGAAGAGAAGAGAAGAAAACCTACTGTAGATCTCCACATCATCAAGTCTGTTGAAAGGATCAGGGCCAGCACGCACCGCACGAAAATTGTTCCCGTTGCAACGTCGTCGATGCGATCGGGCGACATCATAACAGATCCGATTCAACTTCCAAGAAGAATCCTATTACTGGCAAACCAAACAAAACGCCATTTTACAACAGTCTAAGCAAGTCGTTCATTTAAGACAACACGAAAAATAGCAATCACTTTAACAACACAAGCTACAACACAAGCTGCTATTGTAGAAAAACTTCAGTAATTTTACAGTCTAAGAAAAAGATTCATTTGCGATAACAATTAATTATACAAAAAAACTTAAGCAATCTAATTACGGAACGAAATTTTGTGACAACAATTATAATAGCAAAAAGTCTTACCTTGTGCTGCAGTGCCGGCTGGCAGGCGGCCTAACATCGGAAGCTACTGGGCGCGCGCGCGCGCGTAAAATTTGATGAAAGAGAGAAAGTTTGGGAGATGAAGTTGGACGTTTTGTTTTGTTGCGGCAAACTTCGCAACAGCTTCTCTCTCAGGGCGGCCTACTCGTCCGTCGTCGCACGATAAACATGTTGTGCTGTTGTCAGCTTTTTTTGGCTGGCTATATATAGCCAAAATACTATATTAAAAATTAAACTCATAAAATCATTGCTTTTCGAGATTTTCAAGAGCCAAAACTAGATCAAATTTTAAGAAAAATCGCCAGATTTCTACACACGGGTTCACGTAAAGAAGCCAAAATTTATAGAAGGATGTTTTGCAAAAAACATTCATATTTGGCCTTGTAGCCGAATTTGGCTAAATCTTCCTGTGGATCATCACCACTTTGGCTATAACCCAAAAACAAATCGCCAGATTTTTATACATGGGTTCAAGTAGGGAAGCCAAAAATATATATGGATATTTTTCAAATTTTGGTTTGCAGCCAAATTTGGCTAAATCTTCCTGTGGATCATCGGCGGCTATATCACACAAAATTTGGCTACACTGGTTGTCATGAGCTTGTGGCCGAAGGCGGTTGTTGCCGCAAAGGCTGAATGAAGTTGCGAGCGGCCTTCGCAACGAGCTTGACAAAACAACAACAACAAGCTCTTTGCTATTTCCATCGCAACTTTTGCACGGCGTTCCTATTCTGTCGTAGCTTCGTACTGGTCACTTGTCTGGGTTGGAGAACGGACCGTGGTACTGGCAGATGGGCACACGATTTCTGGGAATTTCAACTGGCCCATGAAAAAAAAACACACACACACAAAAGCACCAAAAAAGCACAACAAAAAGAAAAAGGAAACTGGGAAGCCGGCAGGGTTTTTT
>Ga0209208_10001935_pt1 | contig 29626 bp, 19 predicted proteins | sample S1TSphfallax_3_FD_187694 | JGI IMG/M metagenome (GOLD analysis project Ga0209208, IMG submission 187694) | Host-associated microbial communities from peat moss isolated from Minnesota, USA - S1T2_Fd - Sphagnum fallax MG (SPAdes) (version 2) | ecosystem: Host-associated > Plants > Peat moss >...
TAAGGTGAACTCAATATACAAACATTTTTGTGCAAAGTATATATTCAATTTTTGAAGAGTCAAATATGAAAGGAAATCATATTTAATTACATGTTAGACATACATTCTCCAAGTGTGCATTGTGAACACATTATTCAACTGATTTTTCCTTCCAAAACCTGATTTTTCTAATTTATTTGAATTTTCATGACAAAAATCACTCAAAAATAAATATATCATGCATATTAGGTCTCAAAATCATGAAACAAATTCCATTAAATCCTACTTGTTGACATCTTTCCAATAGTACCAAGAATGAACCCATATTTTGCTAACTTTTTGGTTTTGATTTAATTGAATTATTATTAATAAAATTGTTCAATATGTAATGACTTTTGCACCATACCTCCAAATGTCATGAAACTAATGTGTCACACCCCTACTCATTGAGAGCTTTCCAATGGTACCAAAAGTGCAACAAAAACCTTGTGGTTTGAGAGATCTCAATGTGACAAAGTCTAAAATCCAGTTTTTCTTCATATTTAGGATTTTTGTTGAATTTTTAATGACCATTATGACATAAAATTTGGTATGTCTTGCAACTTATGTTGGCCCAAGTTTCAACCCATTACAATATAGGGTGGACTCAACATATAAACATTATTTTGCAAGGTATATTTCCAATTTTTTAAGAGTCAAGTATCAAAGGAAATAATAGTTAAATTGCATGGTAAACATGATTTCTCAACTTCATATTAACATTTTTTTTGGCAAGGTATATAGTGTCGCCTATGGCAATGGCTCAAAGTGCAAACATAGTCTGAAATTCAAATTTTCTTCATATTTGGGATTTTTTTTGACTTTTGAATTACAAAAATTACTTAAAATTCAACATCTTCCATATCTTATGATGGCCTTGTTACAAAATAATGTGAACTCAACATCTGAACATTATTTTGCAACGTGTATGTCCAATTTCTGAGTAATCAAATATGAAAGGAAATTGCTCTTCAATTGGATGGTAGACTTGCAAATGTGAACACATTACTCAACTGATTATTCCTTCCAAAACCTGTGTTTTGTATTCTATTTGAATTTTCAGTGACAAGAATCACTTAGAATTCAATATCTCCCACATCCTAAGTCCAAAACTTAAGAAATAAATTCCATTAAATCGTGTTCATCGAGATCTTTCCAAGAATACCAAAGGCACATCCCAATTTCCTCGTACTTGAATTGAATGGTAGACCTTCAAGGGTGGTACGTTCTCCACTGATTTTTCCTTCCAAAACATGATTTTTTGCAATTTATTTGAATTTTCAGTGACAAAAATCACTTAAAATTCAATATCTCCCACATCCTAAGTCCAAATCGGAGGAAAGAAATTTCATTAAATCCTCTCATCAAGATCTTTCCAATAACACCAAAGGCACATCCCAATTGCTCTGAAATTTTCTGTCATGATTTAATTGAATTTTCAGTGAAAAATTCATTCAATATTCAAGAACTTCTACACCACAAATTGAAACAATCTGAAACCAAGCCAATGCACCCCTCCTTGTCGAGAGCCTTCCAAAGACATCGAGAATGCAATCTGAAATGCCCCAATTTGGTAGATCTCATAATGAGAAACAAACAAAACAAACAATATTCCTTCATACAAAGATGGCCTGCCGCTTTTGGCAAGCTTGAAAAGCAAGAGTTAAAATATGAAAGTGTTCCATAAAGTTCTTAAAAAATCAATAGTTGGAAACAACATAGTTAGAACATGGTACTTTCTTTAATACTTTGCCATACACTCACCCTTCTCCCAAGAGTCAAGTTCTTTCAAAAGTCAAGCTTGTTTTGTTTTTGGGGGTCAGTTCAGAATTTCCTCCACCAACACTTTCACTTATATCTCTGGCTTAGTCTTTGGAAGATTCCAAGCAAATTAAACATTTGGTTTATCCAGGTTAAGGCTTTGTTTCATTAGATTGTTGTTCACTCAATATCTTCATTCAGAGCAACCAATCAAGATGATTTAGGTGAACAAAACAAAGCTCAAACTTGAAAGACTAAGTGCAATATAAAGTTGTTTGGTGTCTTAGATGTGCAGTTGGAAGATTGATGCCTGAAAGAAGCAAGGAATACTCCACCTTAACACTTTGGAATACAACATTGAACTTTGAATTGGATGATCTTGGTATCATTACAAAGTTTTCAATGATAGCTATGAAATAGTGGGCTTGCGTCACCAAAATATGGTTGTTTCTCAATAGTTAGGAGTGTTTGAAAAGTTGTGAAAGTAACTCCTGACTATTCAAAGTACAAATTTGAGAAGCAAATCATGTTTGATTGCAGAATGACCTTATATGCTCATAAAACAACAGATCATCACCTGAGTCATCATGAATATAAGCAGTAACAAGTTGTCATGACAACCCAGTGAAGTCTACTTGTAGACAAGTAAACAATAATCCACCAACCCAAAATTTTCAGGCAAAACATTATCCAAACATCTGAGTTCTGTGTCTCAGGTGCATTTCTGGAAGCAACAGGAAGACTCAGTCATATGAAGTCAGGTAGCACTTGAGAGACATAGTTAATTCACAAAGTTAATTGGTTCGGTTCAAGTATTTCAAACTTCCCCCTTTCCTGAATCTCATCTAATATGTTTTGAGCCTCTGTTCCAAAACTGCCCAAGTGGTTCAATCATCATTGTTATCATTGTCGACTGCATTCACAATCTCCAAGCATTGCAAGTCCTCATCATCCTGCTGATCACCAGCAGGTAGGTTCAAAAAGAGCCCCTCCAAATGCATTTGTGAAGAGCTGTTGTCCCCACTCTTAGGATGCCGTGTGTGAGGTGGACGCCTCCCTGCATTGAGCTTATGATTGACATAGCCACCAGCAGAATCATACTGTGCACATATAGCCCTGTATGCAAACATGAAAGGCTTCTTGTCTTGAGCTATGAAGTTCAAACTATCACCCAGTGTTGTAGAAGCTTCAATCTTGCCCCCAACAGGACCAGGCATGCCAAGGGGCAGTAAAGCAGGTCCACTGGTGTTGGCTGCTCCACCCATAGAGTTGGAATCAGCTGATGCAACAATCAGCTTTTCTGCATACAGGATCTCAGTAATCACCCAAAGCTCCTGTCCTCTGCAATTTCCACACATTCAACCCCCATTTGGAATTAGGGCAATTGCTGCATTTTCCATCCTGGTTGAGACCACAGTAAACAAAGTAGAAAATATCTACAAAAGCCCTGATATGCTCCTTTGTTACAGCATAGCTTTGGCCAATCCTTTCAGCCATTCAATCTCATTATGGAACCTTCCAGCAACCTGGAGATACATTGATTGGGCACTGAAGAGTTTTGGCCTTCTTGTGTGCTGATTGAGTAGTTGTTTAATTGATCATGAACTCATCTCCAGTGCCAAAGATGACACTGATGGTGGTCACATACATCTGGATGCTACTTGGATACATCCGGGTACCAATCTCAGCACCTTCTCAACACCTTCAAAATCGACAGAACATGGGAGTTGCAGCAATAAAAAATGTTTCACATGTGGAAAGGAAAACCTGTCCAGGGCTCTATGCTGTCAAAATGATGAAATGCAAAAGCAATCTTGCAGTTTTGGTCTGGGAGTTGGGGAACTTGCCCTTTGCTGAAGCAATGAGCTGGTTGGGGCCATTTGAGGATCCTCTTGTTAACGTCTGGCTTCCACATTTCATCACTTATGATTTCTGTAAGCTCTTCCTTGTCCACACCAGCGGTTTTCACACGTTTCAGGCTGCATTTCAGATGTTTGGCATTACAGAACCGAAGATTTGCATCCCCAAAGACAATCAAGAGACTACCATTCACTGAAGTTGAAGACTTGAGATTCACGTTGATGTCGGGGTTTGAGTGGTTCCATCCGAAAAGCGTTTCATCACCTTGTGCACCCACTGCTCAAGATGACACCGAACAATTTGCATACACTTTAGGTATCCAGTTACATATCCAGTTGCAGACAAAATCATCTTGAAGGAAGTCAATTATATTGTAAATTCATACCCAATACCCATTACCGATTGTAAGCGGTACCCAAATGGACCGATGAGCCCTTGCACATCAAATGGCAGCTTCTTGGACTCAAGACTTTCATCAGAGATGCACAGGATTCAAGGCCTCCTCTTCAACAGCAAACAAACTTTTTTTTGGTGCAATCTAGCTTAACTACATATCAATGATCACAAGCTGAATCGACTGAGAGTATTGAAACTTTGGGTAGAAGAATAGATCAGGTGGCTGATCCTTACCGCCAGTCCTTTGGAAGCTTTCCAGCCCATCACGGAGACGTTCCTGGGTCTCGGTGAATTCTTGACCTTGTCTACCCAATTTGACCATGGAGCCAACTTTCTCAAGGACAGGGGTGAAGCCCTCCCGGTCTGTCTTGATCAAAACATCCAGCAGATTCAACGTCTTCAAAGGACTCACAGCTACGGCACTGTGCTCCTGGTACAGATACTTGCGCCAATGATTGACCATCGCTGTGACACCCAAGCTGCTGCTGCTGCTGCTGCTGCTGCTATAATACCTATTCTTAAAAGAGAATGAAAGAAGAAGAAGAAGAAGAAGAAGAAGCAGACTCGTTTAGATCCGAACGTGGAGAGACAAATTGCAAGCAGGTACGGCTACTATTTGATTGAGCTGCCTCAAAGAGAAAGCTGATGTACGACTGTTGACTAAAGCAAGACGGTTAAATACCCCCACCCCAATCGAGCACTGTGCGGCGCCCTTTCTGGGCCTGACAGTGCAGCCCTGCGGAGAACTGTGTGGTTCTGCCGTAGAATTTTCATTTTTGGCTGTTGTTCTTCTACAAATACCACCAAAAAAAGAAAAGGTTGTGCTTGCTCCTAAAATCTATGCCAGTGGTTAGAATCCCTGTTAGTAGAAACGTTCAGGTTGCGAACCTAGTGCACTGCAAAAGAAAAGAATATTTGCAGAACATCGGGATGCAAAAACATTTCTGTTTTTTTCGCAATACCTGTAGAACATTGAAAAATCGTGCTGTTTTTTTGTTTTCTTGGCAAAACATGAAAAACATTCAAATCGCACTGTTTTTTTTGGCAACAAATGTAGAACATTCAGAATCGCACTGTTTTTTTGGTAACAAATGTAGAACATTCAGAATCTCACTGTTTTTTTTTTTTTGCAAAATATGTAGAACATTCAAAACTGTGCAGCTCAGTTTTATGCAGGGGTGAAAAACATGCAAAAGAAGACAAGCGAAAAATGCGCCAGACGGAGTTCGATGGGGGCGGGGGAGGGGGGAGATAGCATCGCCAAGCTAAAAAGCTTGCATCTCTGATTCTGTGATATCTAAGACCTTCCTACCTTCAAAAAGAACCGGCCAGTTTTTTTCCATGTATATTTAGTTCGCTCTTCAGGAGTAATTTCCACTGGACCTTACAACTTTGTAAAGGATCGCTCAAGTCTATTCCGCCATTTTTTGGGCCCTACTACTTGGCAGAATCGGCCAGGCATATATGCCACCTTTCATAAACGGCCAGGGCGGCAGGTTCAGCCTCCTGAATCTGCCATTTCTCATGCCAGAACAGAATATGCATGAACCATCCTCTACACTAGGGAGGCAGCGTTGGGTGCCGGTTATGATACCCAGTTCGCCAATCGGCTTGCCCTACCACCCAGTTCGCCCATCAGCTTGCCCTACCTGGCTCACCATTTGGATCACAGGGAGCCATAAGCGGCACCCCATGCCAGCTCTCTAGTACCTAAGATGCCAGTCAATTGGGCCTCATGGTTTTTCCACGATAGAGGTATAGAGAGGATACCGCAGCTATGCAAATTGGAATAAGTCTCAATCTCATATCCACACCATGATTCAAGTGCCCCCCAGTCTTTCTTTCTTTGATGGAACATAGAGTACTCTCTTTCATGGAATATAGAGTACTTACAATTTACGAACTTGGTACAATGTAAGAATGAAGCCAGTTGTGAGTCCGTTCTTGCTACAAGAAAGCACTTCAAGAGTTGCTTGCTATTGGGGACTCTTGTCACTCAACCCTGAGTCCCTCCCCACGTATCCATGCCCCCACCACTCCTTTCAGTGATAACCTAGCCATACTGAAAGTAATAAGTGAACTTTCCTGATGCTATGCAAATTCCCTTTTTTCTCTCCTTACTTTATGGTCGTACTTCCCAAGTTAAAATATATAATAAAGTCAAGGAAAGAACTCAGGAGGTGTAGGAAAAAGTTGGGGATTTGTCAAATTTAGCAAATGTTGACAGCTAAAAGCACAGAAAAGGTTAATACTTTATATACCAGAGTTAAATGGTCTGATATCAAACTTTTTTTAACATATCAGCCTGGTCCTAGTTAAACTTTTCTTTCATACCAGCCTGGTAGTGGTATTAGAGGATTGTAAAATATTTTCATACCAAACTTGTATAAATAACCCATCAAGGCAAACCTCCAAAATATACAACTCACAAGAGAGAAAGGCTCTAAGGAGGTCTGATATGAGTAGTTTACCTTGAGTAAAAAAGAGCCCAGATTCATTATCTTTTCACACAACCATTGTCTGCTCAATGGGTACCCATAACTGCCTTGGGTGAACCAGCACCCCTGTTGGTGCCATGGTAAAAATCCCAAATCTCATTTAAATTGTTTTTAAATATTGCAAACATCCCATGCTTAGACTAAATCAGAGTCTTTGAGTTCATATCTAACATTTTTTGGGCTTAATATGCTCTCACTAAGAGGCTTCAATAAAAAAGGTGAAGGTACCAACTTGGGGGCAAGCACTAAACAAGTGCAATGAATTAAATGTGATGCAGTCTTTGACATGCTTTGCGCGTCGGGTTTCAGGATTTTGATGCCCCGACTAGGAGCCCCTATCCCTAGTTAACCACCCCACCTAGTTAACTAAACCCACTCATTCACCCAGCCTGGCTCTCGGGCTAGAAGTCTTAACCCCATTCTTTTTTTTCAACCTTGCCTCACACCTCCAGTTAGGAACTCCCACCTCCCCACAACTGTTGTGTCCAGCCCATGGAAACAAGCCACTCCCTGGGCCCCATCCCCCTCCCTTCACGGGAAATGCAACCCCTATATTGCTCGAGGAACCCCCATTCTCTTCTCCTCGTAATCCTACATCCAATTCTGGGAGACAACATTGACCCCGGCTATAGTGTCTCCACAAGGGAGACTACCCTTCTGGGGAAACCACCTTGTTTCTACTCGGAGGTTCCATTAGCTCGTCGAGGGAGACCACCCTTCTTGGGGAACCAACAATCTCCCCACCGAGAGGCTCCTTCTGCCCCCGGGCAAGCCCAACATTCCCAAGAAACCCCACCTTTTCCTCGCTAGAAGTTCTTTCTGCTCCTTTGAGAGAACCATCCTTAAGGAACATGCCTTCTCCCCACCAGGAAGTTCACTCAACTCCCTGGGAGAAACATTCCTTGCCCAAATGCCCAAGAGCCCACCCAAATTTTTGGCCGCTTCCTTACGGCCACCTCCCTCAGGGCAAAACATTAACATATTTTGAAGTAGGAGTTATTTCAATAAGCATTGTTTCCATGGATGAAGTGGAAGTATTTGGATTGCCCAAATCAGTCAAAACCTTTTTCATCTCAAATGTCTACATCTTGTTCAATCTCTACCATGGATGTATTCTCTATAAACCTCCCTTAGGACAAATCCATCCACAGCATAAGAAGTGAAATTGTATTGGCGACACAATATTGTCATTATTATGAAAGTTTTGAATTTCAACAGGGCCATCAAATCGCCTTCTCCATGATCACGCTCGATTGGGAACGCTCAATTGATCATAATTTGATTGCATTGCAGCTTTCGCACAAAACAAATTTAAATTTAAATTAATATACAGTTCATGGACATGAAAAGGCACATGTTAATTTTTATTTTTTTCCATGCTGATGGATAGGAAAAAGGAGTGAGGTAGTTATTATGAAAGTTAATAGGAAAAGGAAGTAATGATGAAGTAGTTAGGCTTGAAAACGAGCACTTATTTTTTAATTGTCTTTGGAATGGTTCAATGATGATCGTACAATTAGATTGGTTGTGTAAAAGCAACATACAAAGCTTTTTGCAAAGAACCCCATATAAACCATTTCCTACATCATTGAAATTTTTGAAGAATTAAATATTATATTTTAGAATAGCTTAGGTTAGGATAACCTAGGATAATTTAGGATATAATAGCCTAAAGTAGAATAATCTAAAATAGTTGAGAATAATTTAAGGTAGAATAATTTAAAATTAAAAAAAATAGCATAAGACAAAATAACCTAAGACATTCAAAATAAGAACATGAAAAAAACTTATATAATATATTGAACTACTTTAATTAGTAATGAATTATGTGAATTAGTAGTGAAACATGATAATCACATAGTGACCTTCTAATTACATGACATTAAACAAGGTGAAATGATTCATGTGAAATGAACGTATTTCATTTCAAAAGTCCCATAGTGATTTAAGTTAATGAATTGCACCTCATTTTTGTATTAATGTTTGTGCAAATACAAAATGTGATGTTATTTTATGTTCTTCAATTTTATTTAACATTGAAATGAATTTCTTATCCAAAGGATTATGGATAATATAATTTCATATATTTACCATATGATTCAAATGCATAACAAACTTGATAACCAAAACATTAAATTTGACAACAATAGCAAACATATTTTGCAATGTCTAATATTTCATCCTTATATTTAAGTAATGTTTCAAAAATTTCAACACAAAATGAAACTATTTTTATTTTATTTATTTTTGTATTTTTACAATCTTCGAATTTTTCATAATTCATTATATATATATATAAGATTTTATTTTATTTTAGTATGTATGCAAGTTGATGTTTCTTGATTAGAAGTGTAATATTTCGCAATATGACATTATTGTATTAGTAACACAAGTTGTCTAATGGGACTATTTTGAATATTTATATATTAATATTTTCATTTTTACTATTAGGTTTTCTTACTTACATTCAAGGTATTTTCTCAATATCTTTAATACATTCAAGATCAAATTTGGATAGTTGGACAAAAAAATTGATGCTATTTGTTGGCAAGTAAGATATTTATCATTCAATTTTAACAAAACATTGTCTACAACATTCCAATTAAAAGCATTTCCACTTACTATATTTGGATTTATTTACACATTGAAGTTATGAAAAAAATAAAAATAAAAATTGCACCTACACAAATATATTTTTAATCAATAAAAATATTGAATGAAATGTGAAAAAAAAAAAATGTTGGGAACATATTCTCAATTTCCAAATTTGAAATAATAATGTTGTAGTTTTAGTCTTCTATAAAAGTGCGAGTAAAATCATTTGGAGTAAGATTTTCAATTATTTTAAAGTTTTTCGATTTGTGACTCTAAAAAGCATGACATATGTGACGTCAAGTGCGAAAGCTTCTTTTATGTCACTATAGCTTTTGTGGCAATTGTTGCACCTTGTGATTTGTGGCTTGTCATAGCATATGCTAGTATTATTGGAAATGATGTTTTATAATAATATTCATCATATGTATATTTGTGTTGCAAGGAACATTTTTTGATAATCATTTTTGTGGAGTTATTTGTTAATTGAACTTCTATTGTTGTAACATTGTTTTGACAATCAAGAATGATAGATGTGATATAGTTGCAATTGCACCATTTACAACTCCTTTTGGTGTGTTAACATTCTCAGTGAACATGACTAATGCACCTATATCAATTTTGTTTATGTGGTTGAAAGACTTTTCATTTAACCATGGTTCAACATGTTTAATATTTGTAACATTTGTGTTTATTTTCACTTGGTATATATTTATGTGATTGAGAATTGTTTGTGTAACAAAATGTTATTATAATTCTTCAACATTTGTTTTATGTGTACAAAGAATTGTTGTAGTTGTGTCCATTTTAGAATTTTCTTTATTTATTTAAAAAACATTGTGATAAAATTGTTTGAATTTCTTTAGTTGTTGGTTTTCTTTCTTGCATGTTGTTATGAAATTGCAAGTATTCAAGATCTATAACATGACTCATGGGAATGGATAAGAAATGTTGTTTTGTTGTTTTGGCAACTTTTGCATAATATGTCATTGTTTCGAATAGTATATTTATAAATTGGTGGTAGTTGGGCAAGGTTTCCAGCAATTAGTACAAATTTTGTTTCAAATAGAGATATGTTCTCAAGATGCATTAATTGTTTTAGTCATTGTTCAACCACACACGACATGTTGGTCATCATTGACATTTTATCAATGATTATGACATGTGGATTTTTGAAGCATTATATGACAACACTAATTTCAAGAAGGATAGACAAATATCTTCATGTTGGAATTTGAAATATAGTTTGTACTATAGTGGAAATGGAACTCAAATGAAATGTTATAATGCATGTTGTTGTTGATGATAATACATTTTGTTAAGCAATTAAAATTGTTGTGTGATATATTTTATATAAAAAAAATTGTTGCTATTAGATGTGCTTGTGATAATATGCAAACCTTGAGGGTTTTTGGTAATGGAATGCAATTTTTTTTGGGGTTCGTCATTTAATTGCATAATGGGAATGTGTGTGTCAAATATGTGTTGTGAAGGGTTGGAAACAAGCTACATTTCATTTGGTTGTTTGTCATGAAAAAAAAATTCAATTATATCTATTTTGGTTGTGCATATTCTAGGTCAAGGTATGGATGATTTTCTAAAATTTCCTTAAGTAATTGTGTTTGTTTTTAGTGTCCAATAGGTTTTATGGGTGTATTTCATTAGGTATGTTTGTAAGTTGTCCAATGGTAGAAATTGGCGAATGTAACATTCACATACATAATTTTTTTTCAAAGTTTGATGCGGAGAACAATTCACTTTCATTTTGAAAAGATACATTTTGTAATAATAAGTCAAAAAATCATTTTGTGTTGTGTGTGAAATGGAAATTTGTAAATCTAGTTAATTTGTTATTCTTGTAAATGAAGTTTCCTAGGTCATCTTGACCATGACATTTTAAAGTGGGATGTTGTAATTTATCATATTCAAAGTTATTTAAATATTGAGTAAAAGTCATGTTTTCAAAATTAATAGGTTGATTATTGTAAACATCTATGGGATGGAATCCTAAAACTTTTGATTATGTTATAATTTTTGTGCACATGTGAGGAGGTTTTGAATCGATGTATTTTATTGTTGTACTTTTTTGGACCATTGGTATTTGTAAACATGTGAGTGCAGCTTCTATAGGAGAAACAAGTTTGGTGATTATAAGGGAAGATACAAATTGAAGTTGCATTTGCAAAACATTTTGTAAACCTAAACATTCTACATTTTTTTGGTTCAAATTCAATGCTCCATATGGTTCACATTTCATGATATATTTTTAAAGATAATAAGACCAATATGAAGAAGTAATACATTGCATGTTGAGGTGGCACCCCATAAAAGAAACAATGATGCATGACACGACACAACATTGCGGTCTTCATATTTTGGACAATAATATTCCCAACAATTGGTGTAGTTGTTAAATTTAAATTGTTGATCCGGTTGTGCATTGAATGAAAATCCATATTTGCATCGATTTCTATATTTATTTAAGATAGATCTATTTTCACATGTGTGGAGTTGTTTTTTCATTACAATTTTGTAAAGTGGGTTGTTTAAATTCTTTTTTTTTCCATCAAATGTTGTAGGAATAAAAGCAACAATTTCATTTGTGATATTTTCAATGTCATTTTCTACAACCCAAAGAATGATGTGTGCATGAAGTGAACCATGTTGTTGAATTTCGTAATGTATTACATATTCCTTTATCACTTGTTTGTGTTCCAAGAAGTGGATTGCAGTGAAAGTTTCCAGTGTTAAGTACTTTGTTCTAGCATTGATCTATCTCTTCACTGCCTGCTAACATCATCACTGAGTCCTCGCATTGCTCCTGCTAATGTGACAGAAGTTCTGGATGCAGATTTTGTAATGTGGTTTACCCAAAATTTTGGGTGGACTAGTATACACTGATCTACAAGTCTGGAACTGATAAAGTCCATGAGTAGCTTGTCACTGCTATTCTTGATGAAGGTGAAGGTCTGACACTTTGTGAGTGATTCTCATAAAGTTATGACTGCACTCATTGTCATGTTACCTTCAAAGTGTTGTGAAGATTTCTCTGCATCCTCATAGATATGTTATAGCATTCAATTATTTTCTCTTTGTGGAAGCAATAAGTAAGTCACTCACTAGCTTCAAACATGAACCTTACAGTCCATGTTTCAAGTTAGGGGGTTGGGTGACTTGAAAATTGTCAGTAGGTGAAATTTGCAGTCTGATGCATTGGAATGGATAGCCATTGGAATCCTGACTCATCTAACTGGTTTTATTGCACAGATGTTGAAACAAACAGCAGGGGTCATTTCTTTAAACATGACTCAGCTGGAGCCAACCACAAACCAATGGAAAGCAATTGTGGGTTTCTAGAGTATGCAAGCAGTGATCTCATGAAGACCAGCCCCAGTAAGTCTCTGTTCTGATTCAGGAAGCCTGTGCAAAATTTGGTGAGACCATCTAGTAGCATGGCACAAAAATGTAGCAATGCAATCAGCAATGGAAAACCACTCATGGAGCAGATGTTGGGGTGCATACAAGGTCACAAGATGCCCAGGAATTGGTGAGCCTTTCATGTAGCTCATGGTTCAGTAAACCACACACAAAACCTCAAAAAGTTTCCCTGCTGAAAAGGAAGGAGAGCACAGGGATGGAGGATTCACAGGACCCTTTTGCATTTGATGAGGTTGATCTTGATTTCTGTTTTGAGAAAGGAAGTAAGAAAAAAGGCCAGAAAGCTGGAAAGGTGTTGCAGCTGGAGGAAGTCGGTGATGCCACTAGGGCTAGTAGGGAAAGAGGAGAAAATTCAGTTGCAAATAAAGATGATGGAAACATGGACGGGTCATTCAGATCAGAAAGTTGTAGGGAGGCCAGCTCATATGCAGCAGTGTACACCGATTGTCTTGTATCTGCTATCAAGGTATGCTATCACAAGACCTGGACAAGATTATGATGAGATGTGTTTATGAGTCTCCTTATCTTCTGTGAACAACTGGATCATCAAAGCTTACCTAGTAAATTTGTTTTATGTGTGATAAGGATTTGTCTGGGCTTCCTCAAAAACATGAGAAATTCTCATCATAATCTCATACATTTATTTTCCTTCAGTAATTTGCTATGAAATTGTTGAAGTTTCTTAAGGGTTGAATGGTGGGTTGTATCATTGTTCACCAGGTGCTCATGAATCTCACAAATGACAACCCAGATGGTTGTTTCCAAGTTGCAGCATGTGGTGGCCTTGGTGTAATGGCATCTCTACTAGTTGCGCACTTCCCCAGCCCTCAATCAAGACCCTGAGAGGAGGGACAAGAGGAGAGGCTTGGAGGTGTGCAACATGGATCTTCTGAAATGCTGAAGGGGAAAGGTGGCCAGGCAGACTGACACTTGGATCTGGTGGATAGCAAAAAAGAGACAAGTGTTGACCTTGGTCTGCAGGCCCGGTTGAAGGAACCTGCACAGATGGCCCACCACCAAGCTGATTGCATTTCTGTGATGTGGGTTGCAGCAACTAGTTCTCTCCAACATATCAATACCTGCAGCTAGCATTGGTACAAGAGGAGCATTGTCAAAAGAATATGGAATGGATTCTGGTCGGGGGTCCCTACATTGTACCAGAAGGTAGGCAGGCTATGAGGCCAACACTTACAACAATCAAGCTTGGGAACTTGCTCACCAGATTCTTTAGGATATGTTCTTGTTTGAAAGTGCCAAAATCTTCAAAACTTATGTGGCAACCAGCGATAGCTAATGATCAGATCTTAAGATCTCAAATGAGGACAGGATGGCGTGGCCTCACGAGCGTCCAGTATTTCTGGAAGGCGCTCAAGGCCTTCTCATAAAAAAACTAGCCAGTTCTTCATGCAGGAGAAGGATCTGTTTTCAGACACTTCCAGAAATTTTTGGTACCTTCCACTTGGCCTCGTGATAGCACCTCAAATTCTGCTTTGTTTGTTGAAATGAAAATTTCAAAAATTAATTAAACAGACATGTATCGAAGTTGCAATGGGTACTATACTGACCATCTAGGTATCAAATCTAACTCTTTACCAACTCAGACCAGAGTTTTTTAGAAATGTTTTTTTGGAGTAAGAGCAAGCTAACCGAAAGCAGAAAAATGAAAGACCTCTCTGGATGTGGTATGTGTCTGTTTGATTTTGTTGTTTCTTGTGGATGCACGCTCAACTGCTGGAGAGTTGTATAGTAACAATACCTTAAGCAATTGTAACTTACATGTCATCAATGTCATTACAAAGGAGACCTTCCTCTTTTCAACTTCCTCTTTGGAAAACCATAATTATTCAACAAAATCACATGAATCTTTCTGCATGAACCACCATCCTGTTGTTGTGGTTGATTCAATTACACAATTTCTTTCCACTATATATCCAATGATTGGATCTCCATTTTGCTTATCAAACATTTGGTATCTTCTTTATGAAATCGGAGTCATAGTTCGTTTAGAATTGGCTTTGTGAACAAAGTACTTGGTTTTTCTGCAAGTCATTTAAACATAGTGGCAAGCCCTTTATTTTCTCCAATATATAGAGGTGGCCAGAAGAGTCAAGAACCAAATTGCCCACATTTGGGAATATTTTTATAATAGTAGACATAAACTTTATCACCCCTTGGTCAGTCAGTTAGTGCGCTCTCAATGAAACCATGTAAATTTGTTCAGGTAACAAGTCTGTTTCAATCCCCGAGTTTTGAACATAAACTTCTGTTGGATGTCCTTTCCTGTCAAAATAACCTTTTAAAACCAGCTTCAAAAACCTTGAAAACTGGTTTTCCTATTTGTGCTTGTAACTCCAAATAGGAAAGCATACAGTGGACCCTTAAGTATTACTAAAAGAAAATAAGAAATGTATGTGCTACAGAGCAATTTGGTATTCAAGATTGTAACTCCAATGGGAAGGTAACTGTAGGCAAACCGCAAACAACAAAAGGTGCCCACTCACAAACTTTACGCTGCTCATCATCAAGCATCTGAACCATGGAACCACGCAGAGATGATGCTACATCTTGCCCTTTTTTCAAGTTCATATAGAAGCCCTTCATCAACTCACATGTAGACCAATCATCCACTTGCCATTGTGAGACCACAACACATGGAACACCCACCACCATTAGAGCTCGAGGTAAGTTCAAAACCCCCTCTGCTGTAATTTCTCCTCTTGAAGTGTCACATGCACTTAGGACCACCATGTGCGCCCTCCATTCAAACCCACAGCCACTTATGTCCTCAGACTTTAAAGTTCTCTCATACCTTCCAATTCGCCGTCGACAAGATCTGCTTATCCCTCCTACCTCTCCATGGCTCATCTCTGTTGCTTCTTGAGGATGCTCAATATATTGTAGACAATCTTCATTCTCAATCCCTTGAGCATCATCATCATCTTCACCATTTTGAACACCTGCGAGCAATTTTGGAGACTCTGAAGTATCGACTTGTACAAAACCCTCAATGCTTTCCATCACTTCCATTGGAGAATCACCAGCATCATTAATGTCTCGAGCACCTGCAAAAGATGCTGCAGAATCTGGCAGCAGAAGTATTGTTATCTAGATTCAGAGTGAGAAAAATGATTATTCAATTTATTGCTTTGGATTATCCTTGGTTACAAGACAAGAGTTTTGGAGGTTTTTCAGCATGGAAACAACATCTGAATGCAACTGCAGAGAAAAATCCCACCCAAAAAAAAGGTTAAGGTAACCAAACAATTGTTGTGTCAGATTTGGCCAAACCAAAAAAATCACAAATCAATGAATGTGGACACAATCTTGTGTCACTCACAAAGTATCTGATCATCATGATAATTAAGAATTGTAAGAACTAGATGCCATTACACCCTGCTGACTCAATCAGCACTGAACTGTGGGTGCTGATCAGCTCAGAAACTAAATTGACTGTGTAGGTTAACCCTAGGTGAACTCACTTGTCATGACTTTGTGTGCTTCCAAGGAGATTCATTTCACACATTTACACATCAAACCAAATATATCAAATACACAAACTGTTGAACGTTCATGAGCTTTCATCATCACCAGCTGATGGGGAAACTCACCTTTGTCTTGTGGGGTTCCAGAGTCAGGGGGATAGGGTTTAGCATTAGGTTTTGCCAACATAAGAGCACCTTTGCTGAAACTTGTGTCCATGGTACCATGTGCTCCTATGTGAAAAACAATCTGCTTGAGGCTGTTGTCTGATGGATACTTTGCCCAGTCAAGAACTTTAGCTGGAGTTGCATCTGTCTCCAACAATTTGACAACATACTTCTCATCAAGTAAACCTGCAATGAATTTCACCTCTTCACCAGTTGCTCTCAGACGCCTTGCTTCTGAGCCATATGCAGGATCTCCAACAGCAACAATTGCTCCACGCTCTATGTTGTGAGAGTTCTGTTCAAGAGCTTTTAATCGCTCACTACAATGTTGAAGCACTCTCAAAGAAGGACTAATGCTGATGGTATGCCTTTGGACAAGATATCCTTTCCCTGCAGGGTAGGTATGATCTCGAAGTGCAGCAAATGGGACATTAGTGAGCAGCTGCACACAAACAACAAATTGTTCATTTCAAATCAACCTTAGTAATTACATTTTCTCTTCCAAGGCTATGGGGCTAAGGATTGACCTAGTCCTCATCAAAAGGAATGACTTTTACTCTCAGATTATGCTGGGAGATATGCATTTAGATGCCATTCAAATCTGAGTTTAATCTAAATCACTAGATTGAGATTAACCCTAAGGCCTCAGGAAAGAAAAAAGAAAGAGAATACCTCATGTGGAATGATTATCAATTTGTCCTCAGGCCTCATGGGTTTCAGAAGCTCTGCTACAGGGCTGATAAGTAGCTCATGCAAGAACTCCAAATCTTCATTCATGCTTTCATCATCATAGGTTCCCTTGACCCCATCTTCATCATCCAATTGAGATAAATAGCTCCGCAACCTTTTCAATCTCTTCTCAAGATCAATGGCCTCCTTTGTCCGAAAGGCTTTAACACTCTTGCAAATGGAATGATATCAAGTTTAGAAGAGAGATTGTACTATATATGGTCTGAAAGTTCTATAATTTCTCATAAGAAAAAGCTTGTGCTTGAATAATACTGATTCAGACTTTGTTTGAACCCTTTAACTACCCAAAACAGCCCAGCCAATGAATGGTGACTAACACAGTATTAACCTAAACACCTTGGAGGAACCCAAGCTTGAAAAAAGAGATCTAAGTTCATTGTACATTGCCGATCTTAGGGTTAAATTGTTTCATGATTTCCCAAGACAGTCTGCAAGTTGGCTGCATGAAGTTGCATGACAAAATTAATTCATTTACATGAGCAATGAAATGATTCAGTGAACAAGAGGAGGGAACAAACCAGATCATTCATTGCATAAATGAGCCAACAATTACGCTCATCAAGACTTGGGATTTCTTCCACCAGAATAGCCGAACAGCTGTATTCCAAGATGACAGTTCTTGGCCCACATGCAGCTTGACTAGACTTAAGAGCCTTCCATGCAATTTCATCATTGCAGTCAAATTCAAAGAGTTGTTTTGTAGCAAGTGTGCTTAGTTTGTTGGAACCAAGTTGGAATAGCAAGGCCCGAGTCCGTTCCCTTTCTGCCCACAACAAGGCTGCCCCTATGCTTCTTTCAAGCAGAGCAGACACTTGTGTGTCAGTGAAATTGATTGGCAATTTGCCATTCAAGCTGTGCAAAATGACATGATACATCAAAATGTGGTGCTCTTGCAGCAACCGATACACATGCTTCTGCTTCTCCAGCATACTTATCCAAGATTCTGTGTGATCCTTCATTCCATACAAAAACTCTGCAGAAAGATTTGCTGCTCTTTGTCCATGAAAAAGTACTTCCTTGGTTGTGGTCAAGTATGCATTTGCATTTGAGCTTTGAATTGTTGAAGTTAAGGTTGAATTTGAAGTCTCGGCCCTAGAAGAATAATCTAGAATGAGTTGGTGAAGGAGTTCACCACTTGGGGAAGTATTCGCAATTATTTCAAAAAACAATTGTAAGGCCTTCAGGCTATATAATCTGGCCAGATCAGCATGGAATAGAGCAACTAAATCCAGTACGTTTCCACTCTCTACAATAGCAAGTTTGGCATATTGCACCGCACTCAAGAAATGGGCTTCATTAGGAGAACAGACTATGAAGGTGCTTTGAACATACATCTTCCGAAAGCATTCATAAAGCATCTGACAGCTTTCAATTGCTGTAAACTTGTCAATCAGTGGTAGCTTGGAGCTTCGACTGAGGCACTCCAGTGAGCAAGCAATTGCTTTTTCAAATCTGTGAAGATCAAGTGAAAAATCATCAGAGTTCATCTTCACCGAATTATATTGCCCCTAAAGAAAAAGTTTGTTCATAATGCACATCTGTTTCAGGGTCAAAATCCTAGAACTTTTCTCACTTTAGCTCAGCACCCCTATGTATGTCCACCTGGTAAATTTTTTTTCTTGGCAACATGCTTGAAGACATCAACCATCAACATCACAAGAAGATAACCCGGGTTTAGGCTTTCACATACTCGCAATTTGTCATATGTTCATCAGCATCCTTTATCAGTAACTCGATTTCTCTCATCTCATCTGAGTCCAAAATTTTGTCAGCCTCCTGTAACTCCTGTACTGAACCTTCTTCGTATTGCTTTGCTTTGCTTAACTCTCCATCAGCTGCAGCTCTTTGCCTCAGCTTCCCATAACATCTACTAAGAAGGTCATGAACACCCTTTTTGTTGTTTAGATTAAAACCCTTTGGCTTCGGATCACTGCAGTATCCTCTTTCCAAAGGCATTGACTCCATAGCTGCACTTACATCCTTAAGGATCACAATTGCCTCCTCCACGTTGTTAAAATGATACAACATGTTAGCCTCCATGCGTAGGATATCATAATTTACCCTACCTGGAAATTTTTCTGTCCAAAGTGTCTTTGCTTTGCGTACCCACTGCAGTGCATCTTCGTTATTCCCAGCACTTGCATGGTTCAGAGACAGTAACTGGCAAAGCTCAGATTCGCACTCATCTTCTGGTAACCCTGTCAAGATGGCAAATGACTTGATTGCATTCTCCTTCTCCTTTGCATCAGATGGCAATGATGCATAGGCCCAGAACTCATACATTGCAGTACACAGTGATTTTTTCACCACATTGACAAGATCCAGTGCTTCGCAGTTATTGTTTGATCTAAGATTTGCTTCGACAATTTCAACCATGTCTTCTCGGAGCTCAACAAATCTGTACTCACTGAATTTCCTCAGACAAAATTGATACACATCAGCAAGTGAAGCATTGACCCAAACCAATAGCCAATCAAAGACAGCCAAATCTATCAGCTTATGATATAATGCCTCTTTTAACATCTCGTGACAAAGCTCCAATTCATTTGCTGCAGTCATCCAGTCGCCCATATCCATGGCAGCTTGTCCACAGTCAGCATGGTTTTGGAACCTTGTGCGAATGTTGTCAGGTAACTTTTGCAAATGGTGCTCATAGCCATAACTTGATCGGACTATCAGGTTACCAGTCTGCGAATCAAAACAACAAGTATCTTCATGAGTGTTGAGAACTTCTCCATACTAACAATTTTACTCAGAACTGTAGGTCAGTGAAGTTACAGAGATTTCAGAAGTCTCAACTTATTTGCAAACAGAAGAAAGAGGAGAAAAAAAGGAAGGGGAAATCAAACATCAGCACTGCAAGTACAAACTCTTGCAGCATTTGCTTTAAATCCTGGTCCAAAACATGAGGCAAGGTGGTCTGACAAACACACAAAAGTGATATGTATGAAATGCACGAGAAGTTGCTACCATTAGAACACAGCCTGCTGGAGTTGGGTTTGGCTGTTCCATGACCCCCAAGTCTTGGACGCCACTCCAAGTTGCCTGTTGTCGCTTGAACACTGCAAAAGTAGGCAAGTAGCTCCTCAGTGTTCAAGTATGAGAAATGCTTCGAAAGCAAGAATCGCGAGCGCGATCCAAAATTGGCAAGTAAAGAGCAAACCCATCAAAACGTGAAGAACAGAGAGCAAAGCAAGACACCGTGTGACCTAATTTCAAGTAATAATACCCTTGAGCGACGGGATGTAGGGTTTAGGGCTTTTACATGGCAAACATGCACACCTAATTGGCCCCTTGTCATTGTGCATTACCAGACAATTATTGTGAATTGTGAATTGTGAATTATATAATAAATGTGGATTGTGAATTAAAATTTATTATATATTTTCCCCTCATTTTATAAATATATAATAAATATTTGAAGACAACAACCATCAATAATAATTACAAAACCAATTTTTAAATGTATCTCAATAGTTGGTCAAAGTAATAAATAATGTTTAGGTTAAAGTCCTAAGGTGGGGGGCATTCACAAAATAAAGGGGCCTAGTATGAGGCGATAGCCAAGTCCAGCCCCCACGTTTTGGGAATGTCCCTCACCCATGGGCTTTACCTATAGTAAAGCATGAGGCAAAATGAATTATCATGAATTAATAAACCTTGTGTGAATGTGAAACAATATTGGTTTGAGTGCGTTCTTCAAGAACATGATGTTGTTTTGCCATTGTATGCTGAATTAAAAGGCAGAACAACATGCCATGAAGTCAGTCAGACACATCAAAAAACGCACAAAGAGCTTGGGTTGGAATCAAGAAAAAATGTAAAGGTCTTCATAGACATAGAAGCACATGAAGATCATTTGTGGGCACAAGATAGGGTTATTTGACAGATCCTAGTTGGAACTTTATTTTGGCTTGAAATTATTTGAGTTAGAGTTGTGTCTTGATCTTTTTTTTGGTACCAAGGAAGGTGAGATTTCCACATGCCATAATTTAAGTAGTTGACTCCAAGTCTAGATAATGATCAAAATGTGGTTTGCTAACCCCATGGAACAATTATTTCATGGGAAAAATAAAATCTGAAACTTTTGGCCAAACCTTGTATGTTACATGTTTCAACTTGTTGTAACATGTACATAGCACAAACATAAGCACACTCGTGGAAAATCCAAAGTAACAAGTTATCCATGGGATACATCCATTAAAAAAAATCATTATGGTTGTCCTCAACACTTTTTTTTTGGCCATTTGAGGAGAGTTGTACCCTCCCAATTATTTCTTATAACCAAACATGGGAACTAGGTGGGAACTTTCCCATGTATGGATTGGGGTTCCCACATGATAATGCATGTTCCCCACTATGCGAACATGAGTGGGAATGAAGGTTTCCATGTTGGGAAATTCATTCCCCAATAGAGGAATGTGCTTTCCCATGTAGGAACAATTGTTAGGCAACATGGGAACTTGCATTCCCCAACATGGGACCACATGGGAATGTATGTTCCCCAATGTGAAAACACCTAGGAATGTGTGTTCCCCATGGTGGGAACATGTGTTCCCAAGGTGCCACATCTAGGCACCACATTAAAACCACATCGTTGCCACATCAAAGTGGGTGTCATAAATGTAGGGCCATGTTAATAAACTTTGGGGTACACAACTCTCTAAACCCCAAAACCTCACACCCTTGCACCTCAATTTTGTGCACCCCTAATAGCAACCCCCGCTCAATTGATGACTAGTATTGAATGTTCTATGGAAGGCAAGGAACAAATATAGAATGAATGGTAGGTGATCTTTTGATGGATGGAAGTTGACTATTAACAAATCTCATTGTTAACATTTGAGTTTAAAATGGATAAGGCTTGCAATTTGAAAAATGCAATTGATGTTCACAAAATTGATGATGAATGAGGGGATAACACTTGCATGTTGTAAATTATCCTAAGCTTTGTTGGTGCAAACATGAACAAATTCATTAATTTGTTAGATAACCAAGTTCAATTATTCTTATATGACAACCCAATATCATTGCCATTGGTAGGTATGGCTAGTTCAAATAATACTCACCAACATGTTATCATATTATGCACCACGCATACAAGGCATTAATATGGGAGATTTTTTTACTTTGCTTGTGGTCACATGTTATGCCCAATTACATTCACCAAAAAAAATAAACAACTTAGTAACAAAAATGACCAAACATACAAAACTTGTATCTAATCATTTACATTGTAGTAAGTTTTTTAAAAACACACATTATTCCAATGTGGTCCTCACACACATTGCATTTAATTATTGCACAAATATCCACATACACTTCATGATTCAATAAACACATACGTATAATAGGTTAAAGGATCCTTTTCATTACCCATTGTAAATAATATATAAGATTTAGGGTCATAACATTATTGTTAAATTATTCTCCCATCCTACATGTCCTCGTCTTTGTTACTAATCAAGTTTTCTATTCTATAATGATGATCCACATCTATCAAATTCCAAGTATTCCTTTCTACACTACAATGGTGACCTTTCAACATCTACCAATTACATGCTACTACTAGTTGACAATGGTGACACCAAGTTTTAAACTAATTTTCTTTAAAATATTGACAACTTTTAATATAAAAAAGGGACATTGTTAGTTTTTTTAAAATATATATTTTCTAATTAACCTTATTTACCAACTAAGTCAAAATCCTACCTTAACTATTACAAGTTAACATTTGATCGTTTTGACTTGTTTGCTTAATTAAACATGATCTCAAAATTGAATTTTGTCGATGTGTGTGCCATGAATGATCCATTTACCAAGTGTTTTTAATGCTTAATTCAGTGCTTTAAAAGTGTTTTTTATCAATTTTTATTCATTAAATTGATTTCAAATTTATTCACATGTTCCCATGATATTTTTATTAATCTTGTTATATAATAAATCCAATAATTGCAATATCAAATTAAATTACTAATTCAAAACATGAAAACCAAACATTGGTTATGTTTGATGTGACTCTTATTAGTGTGATGCACCTATTGACCACATGTTACCTTTGATGGGAATCATCCCCATTCACGTTGGCCTTTTTTATGTTAGTTTAAATAACCAATCTGATATTTGTTAATAAGTTAAATTAAACACATAACTAAAAATTAAGGGGAATTTTTGTGATTTATCATCACATCAACCCAGGTTTAAAGTTGCATTTCAGCATTATGTTCAATCAATAGTAACATCCATTACTATGAGGCTAACAAATTATGTAATGATTCATTATCAAAAACACATTCCATACCCTTCTATTGCCACATTCTCATTCTTATCTTCCCCTTATCATCTATTAATAATCCCTTGCCAAAAAAATTGTGCTTTAGGTTTGTGTTTCATCATGAAATCTTATCACTAACTTTAATTTGTATCATAAGTTCTTGAAAAAGTTGGGGATTTGTGGCACACACTAATTGTAGAAAATTTGTGAAATGAGGATAGGTTTAAAAGGAGTAGTTAATTACTTTTGATTCTTAAACCTTGAGCCATTGTATAATCATAATTCCTACAAAGAGTGGGAAAGACATCATTGGAAAAACTATTTATTTCAAATAATTACAAAGTATCAACTTAATTTAAGTTTTCAAGTCTAGAGTTTGAAGTTAGAAACATGGACTTTAGACTTTGGAAATTATCTATATTTAGGTTTAGATTTATTTGTTCAATATTTATGTTTTGGTTTTTTTGACATTTTGTGATATTTCAAAATTTCTTATGAGGTCTTGTTCTACATGATTTTATGGGGAAGGATCCATTATATTTTGGGTGTGCATAATTTTTTTAGGTTTCATTTGGTCTTGAATCGTGTGTTGTGAAGTGATGTATACTGCATTCATCATGGTAATATTTGGAAAGAAAGAAATATATGCGCCCATTTGTGCTTGAGATCTATTTCTAGACATCTTAAAATGTTGATGTTTAATGTACACCTCTCTTGAAGCTTACAAAACAAGTCATATCCTCTTATACATCTTTTTCTAGGAGAGTCGTCATGGTAGAAAGGGGTAACCCAATAGTGAAGGGTAAATGTGCAAGCTATAGTAGCTCATTTTTTGTGTTTTGTTGTAGTTTTCTAAATGGTGTAATGCATTGACATGCCATAAACCCATTCATATGCCAAATAAGGACTTGGTTTAGGATTTTCAACTTTAATACAAAAACATTTATATAATTTGTGCACAATAAATGTGCATCCATTGCATGTACTATTGGACTTTTGAAGTGAAAACATACAAATTGTTTCGACATTCTCACTTTGCATAAACATTAAATTTTCAATATCATTTTTTGAAAATGTATTTTATAAGGACTTAGTATTTGATAGATGAAATAAAAACATACAGAGATTTGAGAACTTCCTTCCAAAAGTTTTAACCAAAATATAGTTATGGACTTTTGAATGATCAAAATTTGGAGTTTATTTCAAAACTCTCTACATGGGTCATTTTATGTCAAATTGATGATTTTTTTCTTAGTAAGATGTATGTCAAAAAGATGTCTAAGTGGGTATATTTTCATATGGATTTTATTAGTTCATTATAAACCACAAGTGCCATAGTCCCCCATTTAAACTAATTTGACACCAAAAAAAGGGACTTTTAAGGACATTTCATCCATAGAAAATGAGCCACTCAACATTGTATTTACTTTGAAGCTCATTCACCCTAAAGGTCTCATGATAAAACCTCTTATTAAGTTGTCAAATTGTGTAGTTGTTGAAAGATTATCAAATGAAGATCATAATGACATCCAAGGCAAACAAAAGTAGAAAACTTATGATGTGTCACAAAAATGCCAAGAATCTTGGGCATTGAAATTTCCTTGGGTTAAGTTGATTCGAAGAACAAATCGGGGTGTACATTGTGTTCTTTGTTTGTGTTACAGCAATGTGCATAAAAGGGACCTTTTTCTTATGCCAAAGTAGATAATTTGGAGAAACATGTTGGGAAGACCAAAACTATGAAAAATATGCCACATGTTGGAGTTAAACATGGTGAGTGGTACATCAACAAGCACTACCCACATTTTAAGAATGAAAAGACTTTTCAAAGGAAACCCATCATTCCTATGATTCAACAAGTGCAAGGTGATATGATTTGTGAATGAAAGAGAAAAAAACAACTTGCTACAATCTTTCATCTTTTACAAATGGGGAAACCAATGGTTGAATATCAAACACCTATGAAACCTCTTTTTGATTTTCTCAAAATACCAATGAAGTCACACAAACATTGGTTAGATGTTTATTGATTTCATGTACAAGGAAATGTTAGAAAAGGCAAAGCAAGTAATCTCTAATGCCCCATATCTTATCTTGTCTTGTGACAAAGTTATTAATGTAAACAACACTTCATGGATTATAGTGCATTGCTACATTGTTCAAAATTTTGCTTGACAATCCATTTTCATTTTGCTGGAACATGTTACTAAAGTTGGGAATACTACCACAAGCTTAACCACTTTGATTGTGGGATCATTTATGGAGAAAGGTGGGGTGTTGAAAGAATAAATTGCATAGAAGGTCTTGTCCTTTAGTGCTAATGGAGCCTATGTGATGCAAGTAAGTCTCATAACCTTGTAAGATAAGAATTTGTTCATTGAAGTTCATATTGAATTGAAAAGGTGTGACTAATTATTATTCAAATTTTGTAACAAAATGTAATAAAACGATCAATTTATTAAATTTGTAACATTGCATCTTTTGAAAGACTTTGGTTCAAAAAGGTGGAAACTAAAATGATATGGTTTTTGGTTCTTTAGAAGTTGTAAGTGATTTCATAAGTTTTTTGTATGTAAATTTGGTGTTGGGGACTTCATAATGCTAAGAAATTAATTTCATAAATCTCAATTTGATACATGTTTTGGTACTTTATTTTAATTTTCTTGTTTTTTCATGCTTTAAAGTAACCTACTAATGTAACAACAAGGATTAAAGAAGCATTTTCACTGCACATGATAGGCATACATTGTATGGCACATCATACAAACCTTGTTGTCTAGACCTTCGTCCACTTGTTTATGGTGTCAAGAATTGAAACTTTGTTGTAAAATCTATATAACTTCTTCGCCCACAATCAGAAAATCCATCATGAGTTTGTGAAGCTTTCGAATTTTATGGACATAAAGGCAACAAGATACTAAGGAACATCAAGAAATGTTGGATTTCCATGTTTAATCTAGCTAAATGAGTATAAGAGTTTACTTGCAAAGATGGTAGGATATGCATTTGAAATTTCTCAAGCCCAAGTTAATTGTGACTTGTTATGTGATGTGTCAATTTTGCTTGGCCTTACATGTTGAATGCCATTGTTGGAAACAATGCATCAACTCATCAAATTTTTTGCAAAAGAAAGACACAAGTTGTGTATGTGATTACATTGTGGTCGTAAAAGTTTGCCAAATTAGCACCTTCTACACATTTTATTGTGACCCACATAAAGCATATTAGGGTGTTATGTTTCAAGATATACAAGACATAGAAGATGGTCAACATGGTTTAGTGTCCCTCACATGGGCTATGTAGGGTCCCAACTAGATCTTAGCAATTTTAACAATGTCCAAAATTTGGAATTTCAATGTGGGATGAGCTTTCACCATCCAAGGCCACTAACCCAATCATTGGACAAATTGTTCTTATAGCTTGCAAGGTCTTCTTTCAATTAATGGTTGATACAAAGGCTTCTTGCAAAGGTACATACATGTCATTATACCTTACTCTTTGTAACTTAATGATCATCATTTTTTTTCAGTTTTCATTTGATTTACTAATTTTGATGAGGTTTAATTTGTGGTTGTTCTTCAGTGTAATAGAGGTTTTGATTGAAGAGTTCAACAATCAATTTCCAACTTATTATTTAATGGACACCATGGGATTAGTCTATCCTCCATATTGGCTTCAAAATGTGAGGAAAGTTTTGTGAAACATGTCCAAGTCATAAAAGTGCATTATTATTATGGATGAAAGCTTGATGTGCAATCCCCACCAATTTTATTTGCTAGAACATTTGATTTACAAGCAAGTTCATTTAAGGTAGATGAAAACCAATGCAATTATTACCTTGGAACCTCATGGACCTCATCAACTCCATAACCAAGTTGTGGCATTATCTTGCCAGAGTTGCTCACCTTAGAAACACATTTTAAGAACATTTCAAGTTGGCCAACATTGCAATTGTTCAAGTCATTAGAAGTGTGGAGGATGAAAGAGCGTTTCAACTTTGAATTTCATGAAATCAAAGCTCCAAAATAGATTGTGAGAACACCTTCTAATGATTGTCGGAATGTACTCCCAATTTGTTTTTGAAATTCATAACTTTCCCTATGATGCAGTTTGTGACTCTTTGTGTGTTTCAAGGAATCATGAAAATGACATTTGAGGTTTGTACAAAACAATAATTTATTCCAAAGTTCATGAGTTATTATATTGCTGAAATCTCAATTGCCCCACGTTCAACAAATTTGTTGTGAAAAAAAATTAAATTCTCGTCAAGGTTTTTTTGTGGTATGGTTGAAATGTCATGGATCTTAAAGTTTCTTTGCATTTCATGAACAATGTTTTGTTATGAGATAACTTACTAGATCCTTTTTTTTTAATTAATGTTTTTTACCTTGATTGATATTATATTACTCCTTGTTGTTTAAATACCACAAAAAATCTACAAGTTTGAATAAATATTGTTTGAAAAATTTGTAAGTTCTCCATAGGCAACCTTCCTTTAGGATGTTGTGTTTGAAATAACAACTACAAAAATCAACCCAAAGGTGGGGTTTTCAATGCAAAATGAAATGATTGAAGTCTATTGAATTTTTTCATATAAAAATAAAATAAAAAATGAATGATAAATTTTTTTCACTCTTTATTTGCCTTCAAATTGACTCTTTAATTTTATTTTGTTGCAATCTAATTTCAAGATGTTGGTTGATGGTTTTTTGCAAACAAGGAAAAATAAAATGTGAATATTAAATGAAGGACATTTGGGTTAGAAAAGGATAAAGGAGTTGTGATTTTGATTTTTAATGCATGCATGTGATAGAGAATGTGATGGGGATTAGTTTTGTTACAAGAGATGTGATAGGCTAAAAATTGGTCAAGTAGTTGAAAAATTCAATTGTAGATAAGGGGACTATAAAAAAAAGGTGAAAAACCCAAATCATGTGATCCCACATTTTAAATTTTTTTTGATGAACATGGTTACTTCTTAGAGTGCTATATGGAATGTGTTAATTATGGAAAAACTCATTTGATGGAAAAAAAATTGTCACTAATTTGTTGGATTTTGATGCAAATATTCACTACTACATATTGTGCCTTTTTGCGAAAGGCCAAACAAAAAACCTGAAGGGTTTGCGAAGCAAAAACAACCTGCCATATTTGCGATGCGACACGCATCGCACCTTGTGGTGCACCACCCATCGCTAATTTATAATGTACTTTACAATCATCGCAACACTTTTGCGACATATACCACAAAGAAAACTTTGCGACCCGCTCAGTCTCCGTCCACCCTAGCGATATTCCACACTTCGCAACGTTTAATCATACTCAAAACATCACACATTTTACAATACAAAACGTATCGCTAAAAACTTTGAGAGTCACAAGAAATCGCAAGCTTGCATTATTCGGCACCTCGCATTTTGTGTTTGAATATGTATTGCAAACCTCATCACAAATTTTTACAAAACTTTTCGGTGGTGGATGTATCACAAGTTGCGATGTGCGTTAGTTCGCAAATTAGTGAAAGGGTTACTGGAGAAGGTAGTTTCGCAAAAGGTTTCACAATGTCATCTGATTTATCACGGACTTTTTTAAGTCGCAAAAAATCTCGGTGACATTGAGGTAGTACATGCAGTAGTGCAAAGGACAATAGTAGAAAGTTCCCAGAGGGCCTACTTGCAGAACTATAAAGGCTGAAATTCTTGTGAACAGTTCCATTGTGTCAGGATCCCTTTAACATTTGCGATTTCTGCGGGAGAGAGCTTAGGAGGAACGAGAGGGTTTGCAGAGACGCGAAGGAGGTCTAGGAATTTAGTTAGGGTTAACAGTAGTTCACGAGATTTTTGGGTTTAGGGTTTTGAAACCTTTTTGCGTTCAAAGATTTCAGCTATGGCCAAAGATTTGGAGGCCATACCTTCATCCTTGTCAATGCAGTATCCGACTACTAGGGAACTACAGAGCATACTGAGAGAGATTTTGAGAAGGATGAAACTAGAGCATCTGTATTTGATTCCTTGGGACATACAAGATGGCACTTACCTTGATTTCTACAAGGGGAGAATAGATCCAAGATTTTCTACAACAGTGAGAGGTAAACCAGCTGAATGGGACTTGGAATTTGTAGGAGATTCATTTCAATTACCTTTGGAGGGGCATGGATTTTTGTCACAGAAGGATCCTTTGTCTGAGAGGTATTTTTCACAAGATAGAGTAGTCTCACATGGTTACAAGATCTCACAGTGCAAGGATCCCGAGCTGATGATGCTCATTCATTTTTTGATACCAATTCTCCATCCCAAAAAGCCTAGTTATATACCAGTAAAGTGGGCCAATACTGTCATAGCTTCGTGGTCAGGAGAAAGGGAGATCAATTGGGCTTTCATCATGCACAAAGT